>JAAIGE0101044638.1_pt1 | contig 13340 bp, 13 predicted proteins | sample 6487951 | NCBI WGS metagenome assembly JAAIGE01 (sample SAMN13974128, study PRJNA590717) | phyllosphere metagenome | biome: tomato field; feature: multiple bacterial spot infested tomato fields; material: tomato leaves; isolation source: leaves from tomato fields | host: Solanum lycopersicum ... | reverse complement strand
GTTCGGGCCCGACGTGCTGGTCGGTCGGGCCGAGGGCGAGTGCTCCGCCGGGCTGCACGTGCGCGATGAAGTCGCGGGCGTCGTCCCAGGCCTCGAGCTCGAGCAGCCCCGACACGACGTGCATCGAGTTCGCGAACTCGTGGGCCTGTGCGCGCAGCCCGTCGGTCAGCGACTGCTGGCCGTCCATGTCGCGCAGGGCCGAGTGCAGCTCGGTGTGGTCGCGCAGCAGCAGGGTGCCCTCGACCGGCCGCCCGGCGTCGTCGCGCAGGCCGGTCGCGCGGGCGATCAGCGCGCGCTCGCCGGCCAGCACCAGCCGCCCCTCGGGCTCGCCCTGCTCGAGCACGTCGAGCAGGGGCCCGTCGAAGACCTCGGCCGCGGCCCGGCCCACCAGGTCGTCCTCGCCGAGCAGCCGGGCAGCGGCGTCGTTCGCACTCGAGACGACGCCGTCGCGGTTGACCCGCACCACCCCTTCGCTCAGCCGGTGCAGCATGGTCTCGCGTTCGTCGACGAGCTCGGCGATCTGTTCGGGCTCGAGTCCCAGGATGCGGCGGCGGATCAGCGATGCCACCCAGGCTGCGCCGAACACTCCCGCCAGTGCGGCGCCGCCGAACGCCAGCATGAGCCACGGCAGTCTGCTCTGAAGGTCGGCGGCGAGCTCGGACTCGAGCACCCCCACCGACACCGAGCCGATCACCTCGGCGCCCTCGTCGTCGCCCTGATCCGCGCCGCCGCGGAACACCGGCGCCTTGACGCGGTACGACTCGCCGAGAGTGCCCGTCTCGGTGCCCGACCACAGGGTTCCCGACAGCGGGATCGACGGGTCGGTCGACACGGCCTCGCCGATGCGGTCGGGGTTCGGATGCGAGAGCCGGATGCCGTCGGCATCGGTCACGACGACGTAGGCGAGATCGCTCGCCTCGCGGATCACCTCGGCGATGGGCTGGATCGTCGCGCTCGGGTCGTCGGTGTCGAAAGCGTCGACGATGGCGGGCAGCCGGGCGATCGACAGGGCGACGCCGACCATGCGCTCGCGATGCGCGTCGCGCACCGTGCGCTCTTGGAGTCCGACGGCGACGGTGCCGGCCGCGACGGTGACGACGCACACGATGGCGGCCTGCAGCAGCAACAGCTGCAGCCTCAGCGACATCGCTCGGACCACGGGTCCATTCTCACCCCGACGAGGCGCGGGCGCGCCCCGCACCGGCGACCAATAGTTACGGAAGTCGTCGTTAGTTTCGCAAGCGCGACAGCGCGCGGCGACGCATCTAACGTCGGCGCGAAGCCCGGGGCGACGATGTCCCGGTCTGACTCAATGAGGAGTTCACGCCATGCGCACCAAGATCGCCGCTGCATCCCTTGCCGGAATCGCCGTCCTCGCCCTCGCCGGCTGCAACCCGCAGGGCGCCGCCGTGGGCGGCGGGGGATCGGCCGAGACCGACGCGGCCCTCGAAGCCGCCGCCGTCGACGCGGTCAACATCATCGTCCCCGCCGACCCCGGTGGGGGCTGGGACCAGACCGGTCGTGCCGTGTCCGACGTCCTCACCGGCGACGGCCTCGTCGACACCGCCGCCGTCAGCAACATCGGCGGCGCGGGCGGCACCGTAGGACTGGCGTCCCTTGCGAACGAACGCGATCCGTTCACCCTGATGGTGACGGGACTCGTCATGGTCGGAGCCGTCGAGACGAACGCCGCCGAGAACCGCATCGAAGACACGACCCCGATCGCGCGTCTCACCGAAGAGCCGCTCGTGGTCGTCGTGCCCTCGGCCAGCCCCTACGAGACCCTCGACGACCTCGTGCAGGCCGTCGTCGACGACGGCCAGTCGGTGACGATCACCGGCGGGTCGGCCGGCGGCGCCGACCACATCCTCGCGGGCCTCCTGCTCGAAGCGGCGGGGCTCGACGACGCCGAGATCACCGAGAAGCTGAACTACATCCCCAACGCCGGCGGTGGCGAAGCCGTCTCGCTGCTGCTCGGCAACAACGCCGCGGCCGGCATCTCGGGCGTGGGCGAGTTCGCCGAGTACGTCGAGTCGGGCGACCTGCGCGCGCTCGCCGTCTCGAGCGAAGAGCCGGCGACGCTGCTGCCCGACGTACCCACGATGACCGACGAGGGCATCGACATCGTCTACACCAACTGGCGAGGACTCCTCGCGCCGGGCGACATCAGCGACGAGGATGCCGCGGGCCTGGTCGCCCTCGTCACCGAGCTGAACGACAGCGCGGCCTGGCAGACGGTGCTCGAAGAGCGCGGCTGGACCGACGCCTTCCTCGTGGGCGACGAGTTCGACGCGTTCCTCGAAGAGAACATCGCCGACGTCTCGGGCACCCTGCAGAGCATCGGTCTCGTGTCGTGACCGGCTCGGCCACCACGGGCGACGTCGCGCCGGGGGCGGCGTCGCCGTCGCACCCGGCCGGCGTCCGCGACCGTGTCGGCAACGTCATCTTCGCGGCCGCTCTGCTCGGGCTCGGCGTGTTCGCTCTCGTCGGAGCGTTCGCGATCCGCACCCCGGCGGGCCAGGCGATCGGTCCCCAGGTGTTCCCGTTCCTCGTGGCGGCCATCCTGCTCGGCGCCGGCGCGTTCCTGCTGGTCGCCGCACTGCGGGGCCGCGTGGCTGCCGCCGAAGAGGGCGAAGACATCGACCCGAACGCGATGACGGACTGGTGGACGATCCTGAAGCTCGTGGGGCTCGTGGTCGCCGTCATCCTGCTGCTGGAGGTGCTCGGGTGGTGGATGGTCGCCGCGGTCCTCTTCGGCGGCACCGCCTGGGTGCTCGGCGCGAAGCGCCCCTGGCTCGCTTTCGTCATCGGGCTCGCCCTGGGCATCGCGACGCAGCTGCTGTTCGGTGAAGGACTCGGGCTCTTCCTCCCTCGGGGGATGGCGTTCGACTGGTGGTACGGCCCCGGGCCGCTGTTCGGCTGAGGAAGGATCATGGACGCTTTCTCCTCCCTGCTCGAGGGCTTCGCCACGGCGATGCAGCCCGAGTACCTGCTCTTCGCCTTCCTGGGCGTCGTGATCGGCACCGCCGTCGGCGTGCTGCCCGGAATCGGGCCCGCGATGACGGTGGCGCTGCTGCTGCCGCTGACGTACTCGCTGTCGCCGACCGCGGCGATCATCACGTTCGCCGGCATCTACTACGGCGGGATGTACGGCGGTTCGACCACCAGCATCCTGTTGAACACCCCCGGCGAATCGGCGTCGGTCATCACCGCCATCGAGGGCAACAAGATGGCCAAGCTCGGTCGCGGCGCCGCCGCGCTCGCCACGGCGGCGATCGGTTCGTTCATCGCCGGCACGATCGCGACCATGCTGCTGACGCTGTTCGCGCCGCTGATCGCCGACCTGGCGGTCGGGCTCTCGCCCGCCGACTTCGTCGCGCTGATCGTCGTGGCCTTCATCACCGTCGGCGCACTGCTCGGCTCGTCGCCGGCCCGCGGCCTCGCCTCTCTCGGACTCGGCCTGTTCATCGGCCTCATCGGAACCGAGGTCACGACGGGGCAGGCCCGCTACACCCTCGGTGTTCTGGCTCTGTCGGACGGCATCAGCGTGGTGCTCGTCGCGGTCGGGCTCTTCGCCGTCGGCGAGACGCTGTACGTGGCATCCCGTCTTCGACACGGTCCGATCCCGGTCATCCCGGTCACACGGGGCTGGCGCAACTGGATGACGCGCGAGGACTGGAAGCGCTCGTGGAAGCCCTGGCTGCGCGGCACCTTCATCGGTTTCCCTGTGGGGACCATTCCCGCCGGCGGTGCCGACGTCGCAACCTTCTTGTCGTACGCGAGCGAGAAGAAGCTGTCGAAGAACAAGCAGCAGTTCGGGCGCGGGGCGATCGAAGGCGTCGCCGGTCCTGAGGCGGCGAACAACGCCGCCGCCGCCGGTGTGCTCGTACCGCTGCTGACGCTCGGGCTTCCGACGACGGCGACCGCGGCGATCATCATCACGGCGTTCCAGTCGTACGGCATCCAGCCGGGGCCGCAGCTGTTCCAGAACCAGGGCGACCTGGTGTGGGCGCTCATCGCGAGCCTCTACATCGGCAACGTGCTGCTGATCGTGCTCAACCTGCCGCTCGCGGGCATCTGGGTGAAGGTGCTGCAGATCCCGCGCCCGTACCTGTACGCCGGAATCCTGATGTTCGCGGTGCTCGGAGCGTATGCGGTGAGCTTCTCGACCCTCGACATCCTGATCCTCGTGATCGTCGGGGCACTCGGGTACTTCCTGCGCCGCTTCGGATACCCGATCGCGCCGCTCATCGTCGGACTGATCCTGGGTCCGATGGGGGAGCAGCAGCTGCGCAAGGCCCTGCAGCTGAGCCAGGGAGACCTGCTCGACCTCGTGATGCACCCCTTCGCGGCCGGCGCCTACATCGTGCTCGCGCTGTTCCTCATCACGGGGCTGTGGCTCAAGCGTCGCCAGAGCCGGTACGAGCGCATGCTCGAGGCGTCGCTCGCCGCCGACGAGGGGCACCCGCAGGCCGGCGTCGATCGGCTGTGGGACGAGGGCGAGCGTCCGACCGACGTTCGCACCGACACCATCCGAGCCGAGCTGGCCGCCGAACGGGCCGCCGAGGCACGTCGCCACAAGGGCGACCCGACCGGGGGCTGAGCCCGACGCCCCGGTTCCGGCGGGGAGTGTCCCACTTTCTGTTGCCGGGCGAGGTCGCCGACGACAGAAAGTGGGACACGCGGGGTCTGGCCGCTGCGGGTCAGACCAGGGCGGAACGCTCCGCACCGGCGGCGAGCCGTTCGGCGGCCAGCGACTCGGCGGCCGCCAGGGGAGTGACCTCGCGAGCCTCGGCCTCGTCGAAGATGCGTCGCAGCACGTCGCCGATCCCCGCGACGCGGTTCATGATCTGCTCGCGGCTGCCCTGCTGCTTCGCCGTGAGGTCGAGATAGATCACGCCGCCGGCGTTGACGACGAAATCGGGCGCATACAGGATGCCGCGCCCGGCCAACCGGTCGGCGCCCGCCCGGGCGGCCAGGGGATTGTTGGCCGGACCGCAGACGGCCCGTGCGTCGAGCGCATCGATGACGTCGTCGGTCAGGACGCCGCCGATGCCCGCCGGCACGAAGACATCGGCCGCGGTCAGGTGCGCTTCGGCCGGTTCGACCCACGCCGCCCCGAGGTCGGCGGCGAGCGACCGCTTCGCCGGGTTCACGTCGGTGACCGTGAGCACCGCACCCTCGGCGGCCAACTGCAGAGCGAGGCGGCTGCCGACCTGTCCGAGTCCGGCGATCGTCACCCGGCGTCCCGCGACGTCGGCGTTGCCGGTGACCCGCTCGAGCGTCGCCACGAGAGAGGCGTGCACGCCCATGCTCGTCGGCCCGGCGGGCTCACCCGAGCCGCCGACACGGTCGGGCAGGCCCACGACGTGCTCGGTGCGCTCACGGACGACGAGCATGTCGTCGGTGGTCGAGCCGACGTCCTCCGCCGTGCGGTACAGACCGCCGAGCGACTCCACCGCGTCGCCGAGATCGAGGAACGCGGCGCGGCGACGGTCGGCGTCGAGCACCGTGCCCTCGGTCAGCCCGATGACCGACTTTCCGCCACCGGCATCCAACCCCGCCGCCGCGTTCTTCAGCGTCATCGCGGCCGACAGGCGGAGTGCGTCGCCCAGCGCGTCGCTCCAGTGCGGGTAGGTCCAGACGCGCGCGCCGCCGAGGGCGGGGCCCAGCGTCGAGGAATGCAGTGCCACGGCGATGAACAGACCGCTGCGGCGTCCGGTGATCACCTCCACGCGCTCGTGTGTGACATCGGGCAGAGACAGGGGGTGCGTCATCGCGTTCCTCTTTCAGCGGAGCCTTGTGGGCTCGTGCGGGGCGACACCGCGGCTGTGCGGTGCCCCGCCTATTGTGCCTCTTCTCTGCGCATGTTCAGGGCGTCTTCGCTCGCCACCCGTACGGGACTTCGCGTGACGAGCCCCCGGCACGGCGCGGTCGCTGTGCGAGCTCTAGGGTGGGGTCATGTCCGCGAACCTGCCCGCCCGCAGCCGAATCGTCCACGACGCGCTTCGTCGGGCCGGTATCGCCGGTGACATCGTCGTGCTGCCCGACGCCGCGTCGACCGCCGCGCTCGCCGCGGCCGCGCTCGGCATCGAGGTCGGCGCCATCGCGAACAGCCTGGTCTTCTGGTCGGACGGTGAACCGCTGCTCGTGATGACGAGCGGTGCGCACCGGGTCGACACGGCGGCACTTGCTGAGCGCCTCGGCCGCTCGGAGATCCGTCGCGCGAGCGTCGAGCAGGTCCGCGACGCGACCGGCCAGGCCATCGGCGGTGTCGCGCCGACCGGGCACCCTGCACAGCTGACGACGATCGTCGACGAGGACCTGGCGCAGCACGACGAGATCTGGGCGGCCGGCGGCACGCCTCACACGGTCTTCCCGCTGACCTTCGACGAGCTGGTCGCCCTCACCGGCGGCACTGTCGCGCGGGTCGGCTGACCCGAGCTGACCCGAGCTGACCCGAGCTGACCCGAGCTGACCCTGGCCGGCCGGCCCGCGCTGTCAGGTCCGAGGGCTGTCGAAGTGCCAGCGGTCGGGATCGGTCGCCGAGGCGACGTCCCAGTCGTCGGTGTTCCACTCGAACAGCGCGACGCCGCAGGTCGGCATGTGGCCGATGCCGCCCGCCGACAGTTGCTCGGCCAGCACCGTCATACCCGGGTCGTGGGCCACGACCAGCACCGACGGTGCGCCGTTCGCGACCGCGGCATCGAGCAGCCTGCGGGCTCCCGCGCCGTAGAGATCGTCGCTCGACCGGGGCTCGATACCCAGCGCCTCGCTGAACGCGGCGGCGGTCGATGCCGCCCGCACGGCGCTCGAGGTGAGGATCGCGTCGACGCGCGTGCCCGATTCGGCCAGCCGGCGTGCCATGGTCGGCGCGTCTCGGCGTCCGCGGTCGTTGAGCGGTCGCGCATGGTCGTCGATCGAGGGTGAGCCCCAATCGCTCTTCGCATGCCGGACGAGGATGAGCGTGACCATGCTCTTATCCTCCCGCGCCGACGAGGGCGTGCGCGATCGTGAAGATGACGAGTCCCGCCAGAGCGCCCACGACGGTGCCGTTCAGGCGGATGTACTGCAGGTCGCGGCCGACCATGAGTTCGATCTTCTCGGTGGTCTCTTCGGCGTCCCACCGTTCGACCGTGTCGGTGATGATCGAGGCGATGTCGCTGCGGTGGCGCCCGACGATCGTGGCCGCGGCATCCGTCACGCGAGCGTCGACCCGGCGCTGCAATCCGTCATCGGTGGCCAGGCGCTCGCCGATGTCGACCAGCGCCGATGCGATGCGCGCGCGCAGCGGGCTGTGGGGGTCGCCGAGCGCGCGCACCAGACCGGACTTCGCGGTGCCCCAGGCCTCGGCGGCGAGAGCGCGCACCCGGGGGCTGTCGAAGACGGCGGCCTTGGCCGCCTCGAGCCGGTGTGCCGTGGCGCTCTCGTGCTGCAAGTCTTCGGACAGGCGCGCCAGGTACGTGTCGATCGCTCGACGCGCCTGATGGTCGGGGTCGGCGCGGACGGCTTCGACGAAGGCGACCGTCTCTCGGTAGACGGTGTCGTCGACGAGCCGGGTCGCAGCCGACGGCAGCCACGACGGCAGTCGTTTCGAGACGAGCCCGGTGAAGACGGGACGGTTCGAAGCCAGCCAGGCGGCGATGTTGTCGGCGGCCAGATCGACCGCGCCGTGGTGCGCGTCGGCCTCGACGACACGGCCGAGCCAGCCGCCGAGTGCCGGTCCCCACGCCGGAGCGAGCAGGTGTTCGCGCGCGAGGTCTTCGATGAGGTCGGACACCTCGTCGTCGCTCAGCGCGTTCAGCACGCCCGAAGCGGCGGCTGCCGCCTCGGAGGCCACGCGCTCGGCGTGCTCGGGCTGCCGTAGCCACGACCCGAGCTTCTGGGCCACCCCGACCGATTCGAGCTTGCCGCGCACGACGTCGGTGTCGAGGAAGTTGGTCTCGACGAACTCGCCCAGGGTGCGGCCGATCTCGTCCTTGCGGCGAGGAATGATCGCGGTGTGGGGGATGGGGATGCCGAGCGGATGCCGGAACAGCGCCGTCACGGCGAACCAGTCGGCCAGCGCGCCGACCATCCCGCCCTCGGCGGCGGCTCGCACGTAGCCCAGGGCGGGCACCTCGTTCTGCAGGGGGAACGAGATGGCGAAGACGACGGCCATGAACACGAGTGCGCCGAGCGCGACCGCTTTCATGCGCCGCAGCGCCCGCCGCCGTTCGAGGTCGGCCGGCGAGAGCAGATCGTTCGGTGTACGCGCCACCCGGTCATCCTCCCACTCGCGTCCGTGCGGCGGCGGCGCGACCCGGACGAGCGCGGCACGGCGTATCCTGACCGCGTGATCGACGACATCCAGAAGCGCGCCCGGCACCGCACGAGCATCCTCGAGGGCCAGGTGCGCGGTCTCGCGCGGATGATCGAGAACGAGGACTACTGCATGGACATCATCGCCCAGTCCCGTGCGATCCAGAAGGCGCTGGCGTCGCTCGACAAGCTGCTGATCGAGAACCACCTGCGCACGCACGTGACGCACATGTTCGAAGAGGGCGGCGAACAGCGCGAGCAGGCGGTCGCCGAGCTGCTGAAGGCCTACGACCTCGAGACGCGCTGACCCGTCCGTCCCGCCCGTCCGTCGCGCTCGTCCGTCAGGGGGTGAGCGGTCCCAGCCAGGCCGTCGCCACGGTCGCGTGCGCCGACTCGGGGTCGGACGGGTGGAAGAGACCCGCGAGAACGTCACGGTACAGGCGCCCCAGCTCGGACCCGGCGAAGTACGACGACCCGCCCGCGACGAGCATCGCGTCGTCGACGATCGTCTTCGCCGAGGTCACGGCGCGGTGCTTCAGGCCGCTCAGCTTGGCGAACCACAGGCCGCCGTGGTCGACCTGCGCATCGATGTCGTGCGCGATCGAGGCCAACTGAGGCAGCAGGGCGTCGTACGCGAGCGCCATGTCGGCGATCCGCCATCGGATGTCGCCGTCCTGGCTGTAGGTCTTTCCGCTCTTCTTCGAGGTGCGCGTGTGCGCGGTCTCGATCGCGACGTCGAGTGCGCGACGGGCGACGCCGGTGTAGACCGAGGCGAGCAGCAGCTCGAACACCGCGAAGATGCCGAAGAGAAGCGGGTCGGGGTTCGGCCCCGGGGTCAGGCGACGCACGACGCGATCGGACGCGGCCACCGCCGCGTTCAGCCGGGTGGTACGTGACTGCGTGCCGCGCATGCCGACGGTGTTCCAGTCGTCGCGGGTCTCGACGGCCTCCGACCGCGGCACGAACCCGAAGACGATCTTCGGCGCGTCGGGGCTGGTCGTGTCGAGGCCGTGCAGACCGAGTTGGGTCCACACCGGAGCGAGCGAGGTGAAGATCTTGGTGCCGGTGAACGCGTACGAACCGTCGCCGCGGGCGACGGCATCCGTCTCACTGCCGAACAGCACGAGGTCGTTGCCTGCCTCGCTGATGCCGAAGGCGAAGACCTCGCCTGCCGCCGCGCCCTCGAGCACGAAGCGCAGCGACTCGTCACCGCGGTCTGCGAGCACCTTCGCGACGCCCGTCCAGACGAGGTGCATGTTGATGGCGAGCGCCGTGGCTGGTGCGGCTCCCGCGAGGCGCTGTTGCAGAACGGATGCCTCGGCCAGCGAGAGTCCGGCACCGCCGAGCTCACGCGGCACGAGGATCGCGAGGTAGCCCGAAGCCTGCAGCTCGGCGAGGTCTTCATCGGGAAAGGCGTTGTCGGCGTCGACGGTCGCCGCGCGCGACCGGATGCGTTCGATCAGGTCGTCGGGCAGGTGGATGGCGGGGTCGAGATCGCTCACGGCATCCATTCTGCGCCCACGCGCGGTACGACGTGCAGAACTCAGTCGACCCGCCATGTTGGCCCCGGGATCGAGCGTGGTGGCAGCGGTCGGTCACGCAGATCGCCTGAGTTTCTTACGCCGGCCCCCGCGCAAACACGGTGGGGAAGGATGGAGGGCATGATCTCGACTGATGCGGCCGTGGCTCTGCGACAGGCCGGGCTGGTCTGGCGACCGGCATCCGGCGACCGCTTTCAGCTGAACGAGCCCGAGTTCGAGGCCGACGTCTTCACGGTGAGCGAGATGACGATCGAACCGCGGAAGTATCCGACCGGCACGATTCTGGCCTTCAACGGCACGACGGAGTGGGCTCTCGACTCGGTCGCGCTCGACGAGGCGCTGTGGCTGCCGCGCGAGGACCAGCTGCGCGAGCTGCTGCGCGGCGCGTTCCGCAGCCTCACCCGCCTGACCGACACCCACCGCGTCGAGATAGCCCTGGGCGGCGAGCCGGCCGCGTTCGATCACCCGCAGCCCGAAGACGCCTATGCCGCGGCCGTGCTCGCGATGCTGCGACGCGCCACCGACTGACCGGCGTTACCGGCCACGCGGCGGACCGGCGCGGCTGTGCGACGCGTCAGGTGACGACCGGCACCGGCTCGGTGTCGGGGATCGGGCTCGCGTCGCGGTGGCGCAGGTCGGGGAAGCCCCGCACGAACACGCTCGCGACCACGAGGCCCGCCGCGGCGAAGGCGAAGGCCGCGATGTACGCGCCCTGTGGGCCGACCCCGTCGATCAGGAATCCGGCGGCCGCCGATCCCGCCGCAGCGCCGATGAGCTGACCGGTGTTGATCCAGCCGTACGCCTCGGCCGTCTCGCTGAACTTCACGCTCGCCGAGGTGATGGCGAACATCACCGCCAGCGCCGGCGCGAGGCCGAGCCCGGCGACGGCGAGAGAGCCGCCGAGCCAGAGCGCGTCGAGCGAGAACATCGTCGCGGCCAGTCCGACGGTGACGATCGCGAAGCGGCGAGCCATCGCCCACGGTCCGATCGGGATGTGCCCGAAGCCGAGGCCGCCGACGAGGCTGCCGATCGAGAAAACCGCGAGCACGAGCCCTGCCTCGAGGCCGCCGTGCCCGAACGTGCCGACGACGCCCGCCTCGACCGCCGACGCCGCGCCGATCAGCAGGAACCCGGTCGCCGCCGCCAGCACCACCGGGGGCTTGCGCAGGACACGGCCCATGGGGTGACGGCTGCGCGGAATGCGAACGCGACCGACCTCGGGGGAGAAGACGAACCAGGCTCCGCCGCCGAGCAGGATCACGACGATGAGCAGCAGCCCGGGAACGGTGCCCGCCTGCAGGGCGACGAAGGTGATCAGCACGGGTGCGATGACCCAGATGATCTCCTGCAGCGACGCATCGAGCGAGAAGAGGGGTGTCAGCTGTCGCGAGGTCACCATCTTCGGGTAGATCGTGCGCACCGCCGACTGCACGGGCGGGGTCGACAGTCCGGCGATGAGGCCCAGCACCATGTAGAGCGGCAGCGGCATGATCACGAGGGCGAGCGTCGCGATCGCGGCCGCCGAGACGATCATCGTGAGCGAGAGCACGCGTCGCATGCCCCAGATGCCCATCCATCGACTGGTGACCGGGCCCGCCACGGCCTGCCCCACCGAGGTCGCCGCCAGCACCAGGCCCGCGGCGCCGTACGAGCCGGTGACCTGCTCGACGTGCATGAGCACGGCGAGACTGGTCATTCCGCTCGGGAATCGCGCGGTGAGCTGTGCGGCGATGATGCGCGCGACGCCTGGCGTGCGCAGAAGGTCCTTGTATCCCGCCACTCGTCCGATGATATCGCTCCGGAGCAGCGCGCCGGCGGGCCGTGCGGGGATCATCCTGGGCGAACGAGGAGGGCGGACGCGACGCTCTCGGGATGCCGTCGCCGCGACACGCCGCGACACGCCGGGGCGTCGGAATCCGCCCGAGATCGATGTCGGAACCCGGCTCTAACGTCTCGCCTGTGGACAGATGCGCGGATGCTCTCGGGAAAGCCCGGAAAGACGGTCGTCGGGATGCCGCGAATCGCTGCTCCGACTGTGGATGAATCGGTGGACAAGATGTGTTGTACCTGGGGAGAGCGGTGCAAAACTACAGACATGTAACTACTACCCCTTGTGGTGCCACCCGATGTCGGCACCCATATGTAGTATTGGACTCCCGGCTGGGCCACAGCCGCTGAATGCGACGAAGTGAAGGGATCGAACACTCGACATGGCGATCACGGTCTACACCAAGCCCTCCTGCGTGCAGTGCAACGCGACCTACCGTGCGCTGGACTCGAAGGGCATCGAATACGACGTTCTCGATCTCTCCGAAGACCCCGCGGCGCTCGAGCACGTGAAGTCGCTCGGCTACCTCCAGGCGCCTGTCGTCGTCACCGACGAAGACCACTGGTCGGGCTTCCGCCCCGACAAGATCGACGAGCTCGCCGCTCGCTTCGCCTGATCCGATGAGCACGGCGGTCGCGACGCGGGCGCCCCTGCTCGTCTATTTCTCGAGCGTCTCGGGCAATACCGCGCGGTTCATCGAGAAACTGGGGCTGCCCGCTGTGCGCATCCCCCTTCACTCCACCTCTCCGGCGCTCGTCGTCGACGAGCCCTTCGTGCTCGTGACCCCCACCTACGGCGGGGGTCAGGGGCGCGGAGAGGAGAAGGGCGCGGTTCCGAAGCAGGTCGTCAAGTTCTTGAACGACGAGCGCAACCGCACCCAGCTGCGCGGAGTCATCTCCGCGGGCAACACCAACTTCGGCGACGCCTTCTGCCTCGCCGGCGAGATCATCAGCCGCAAGTGCTCCGTGCCGCACTTGTACCGGCTCGAACTTTTCGGCACGCCAGAAGACGTCGAGCGCGTGAGCGCAGGACTGGAGCGATGGTGGACACGACACTGACCGAGATGGCATTCAAGACCGACGCGCGCTTCGAGGGCATGGATTATCACGCCCTCAACGCGATGCTGAACCTCTACGGTGCAGACGGCAAGATCCAGTTCGACGCCGACAAGCGCGCCGCGCGGGAGTACTTCCTGCAGCACGTCAACCAGAACACGGTGTTCTTCCACTCCCTCAAGGAGCGCCTCGACTACCTCGTCGAGAAGGAGTACTACGAGGGCGCTGTCATCGAGAAGTACCCGTTCGAGTTCATCCAGAAGCTCAACGACTTCGCGTACAGCCTGAAGTTCCGATTCGAGACCTTCCTCGGCGCTTTCAAGTACTACACGAGCTACACGCTCAAGACGTTCGACGGCAAGCGCTACCTCGAGCGCTTCGAGGACCGCGTCGTCATGACCGCCCTCGCCCTCGCCGACGGCGACCAGCGTCTCGCGGTCCAGCTCGTCGACGAGATCATCTCGGGTCGCTTCCAGCCGGCCACCCTTGCCAAGGAACGTGGACGCTTCAGCGACGCACCGGTGGTGATCGTGGTGATCGCCTCGCTGCGCCCCGAGCACAAGGTGCCCGTGCAGGAGCAACTGCTCACCGCCGGCTGCGTCTGTTTCGCGCTGC
>JAAIGE0100374543.1_pt1 | contig 13351 bp, 7 predicted proteins | sample 6487951 | NCBI WGS metagenome assembly JAAIGE01 (sample SAMN13974128, study PRJNA590717) | phyllosphere metagenome | biome: tomato field; feature: multiple bacterial spot infested tomato fields; material: tomato leaves; isolation source: leaves from tomato fields | host: Solanum lycopersicum ... | reverse complement strand
GACTTTTTGGACTTAATTAGCGATATGGACCAGCTACTAGCCTCCCGCAAAGATTTCATGCTCGGACCTTGGTTGAAAGATGCCCGGAGCTGGGGAACGAATGCCGAAGAAAAAGCCCTCTACGAACAGAATGCCCGGGATTTGATTACGCTGTGGGGCGATGCGAATAGTCCCCTGCACGAATACTCGAACCGGCAGTGGAGCGGTCTGTTGAACGATTTTTACAAACCCCGCTGGGAACAATTTTTCCAGCTGCTGACGAAGTCGCTTCAGGCCAATCAGCAACCGGATCTTCAGGCGTTCGATCAGCACATCCGGCAATGGGAGTGGCAATGGGTGAAAAAACAAAATCCGTTCCCGGCTACGGAGAAAGGCAATTCGATTCAGCTTTCCGTATCAATGCATCAAAAGTATCGGGAGCGTTTATCGCAAGCCTATCGTCCTTAATTTCCAGTCCGTTTTTAGCTGTTATGAAACCATCTCCCGCCCTGACGGCCCCTGGTACCCCGGTTGCGATTGGAGCAACCGGGCGACTGGTTTCGCTGGATGCCTTACGCGGCTTTGATATGTTCTGGATCATGAGCGGCGAGCACATCATCCACGCCCTGGCGAAAGCTACCGGGTGGCCGGTATTGCTCTGGATGTCGTCTCAGTTACATCACGTGGACTGGAACGGGTGTACCTTTTATGACATGATCTTCCCGCTTTTCTTATTCATTGCGGGTGTATCCATGCCGTACTCGTTGCAGGGAAAACTCAAACGGGCGGGCCTTGATTCAGCCGAGCAATTGTCCTTCGCCGACAAGAGGCCCATTTATCAATCCATGCTCCGACGGACCCTGATCCTGATTTTTCTGGGGATGGTCGTCAATGGCCTGTTTGCTTTTAAAGGGTATGAACAAACCCGTTTTGCCAGTGTACTGGGACGAATTGGCCTGGCCTGGCTGGGGGCAGGTATCATTTTCCTGAATACCTCTACGCGTGGACAGATTATAGCAGCACTTTTGATTCTACTAGGATACTGGGCTGCCCTGATGCTAATCCCCGTACCCGGTTTTGGGGCGGGCGTGTTGACTGCGGAAGGCTCCTTAACCTCGTATATCGACCGACTGTTTTTGCCCGGTAAACTCCACCGGACGGTGTATGATCCGGAAGGATTGTTTTCTACTGTACCAGCTATCGCTACGGCTCTACTGGGTATGCTGACGGGTACGCTACTGAAGGATACCCGCCGATCCATGAACCAGAAAACGCTGGCCATGCTGGGTTTAGGCTTAAGCCTGATTTTGCTCGGCTTGCTTTGGGATCAGATCTTTCCGATCAACAAACGACTGTGGACCAGTTCATTTACCGTCTACGTGGGGGGCTGGAGTTTGGTATTGCTTGCCCTATTTTACTATATCATTGATGTGCAGGGCTTTCAAAAATGGGCATTCGCGTTTGTACTGATCGGGACCAATTCCATTTTAATCTACCTGGCTTCCGATGGTATTGTCGATTTTGCCCATACGGCTCATTTTCTGTTCGATGGGATTAGCCAGTTTTTCACGCTGCCTTGGCAACCCGTCATTCAGGCACTGGCCGTAACCGCTGTTCAACTCTCGTTACTATACGTACTGTACCGAAATAAGCTCTTTTTGAAAATCTGATTCCTGCGTTCGCGGCGGGTTTCAATCATTACTTTCCAAAAAGCAAAACATTCCCTGGTTTGAATGAACACGAATGGCTGAATGCATTCAGCCAGGCCTAAGCGGTTGATTGTGAAACCTAACGTCCCCTGAACGATCAAGAGTAAATGCCTAACAATTACTTCAAAAAAGGCTGGCCGCTCATCCCTACCGGGTTAAATACCCGGTAGGGGAGCGGCCCTGCCATTCATCCGATTATAAAGTAAGGGGTAATTTGTAAATATTAAACCGATCGGCGGTACGCCGCCAGATTTTCCGCCGAGGCTGCACCCAGTTTCGCACCGATACTGGCGGCAACAATACCCAACAGTAATCCGAAAAATCCGAAGATAGCTCCTTTCGACGCGGCTGAAGCGGCTGCATCAGCGGCCTCACGGGCTTTTGCTTCGGCCTCCTGCTTCGTCTGTTCAAATTTGACTACGGCCTGTTTGTAGGTATTAATCCAGTTGTCAACAATCTGCTCAGACTCTGCCCGGCTTTTACCCGTACGTTTCATAACCACGTTTACGGCATCTTCCCGATCTACCTGACTGACAGTGGCCTGACCTTGTTTAAACAGACGACCAAACAACTGATTGGCTTCTTCATTGGCTGACTGGGGGTCTTCCGCTGCCCGTTCGGCAGCAGCTTCTGCCTGATTACCCGCCTGTTTGGCCTTTTGCTCCAATCGATTCGGATTCAAAGCGGGATTGCCGGTTTGCCGAAGAATCGTATTGACTTCGTTGCGTAAATCACCCAAATCGAGATTCTTTACATCAACTCCATTTTCAGCCAGTTTATCTTTCACGGCCTGCCCTAACTCCGGACCCGCCGCACTGGCTACGGTACCCGCTGCCGAGCCCGCCGTACGAACGACTGCACCCATGAGGCGACCAGCTCCGCCGATGATACTACCGATCGTGGTTGTTAAAAAATAAATCGTTAGCAACGTAACCAGGCACCAGGTTAGCACCCCGTGAATGATACCATCAAATGGAAGGGCAGTGCCAGACAGCCGTCCGGCGATCCAGCCTCCGGCCACCAGTGAAAGCAAACTGCTGATAATATACCAGATGGCAGTGCCCGTACCCAGGCCTGCGGTAGGGTTTTGTTCTTCGACAGGGTTGATGGTTGACAAACCAATGCCTAGGCCTAACAAGCTGAGCAGCATTTGCGTAACGATAGCCACCAATACGCCCGCAAATACAGCACTCCAGGAAATACGCTTGATAAAACCGGGTTGGTCAGAATACATAAGTTCACGTTCCATAAATCATGATTTTTAGTTTAAGTTTTATTGTGAGTACTCAATAATCGAGTAATGGGTTAGGTAAAAACTCTATACCAGTTTTGGTTACTATTCGACGTATATTCATCTATGTTAAAAACGGATGTTTACTTGGACTGGGTGGAGTTTATGTTTCGCAGCTGGTGGATCAAGAAGTCTTTTTGGCTAAGGAAACAGACCGTATTCGCTGCTTTTCAAGGCGTGATAGACGTAGGGGGAAGAAGAACCAGGAGGAACCCAGCCAGGAGGCTTAAACGAAAGGTACGCTGCAATAAAGATGCACCGGATGAATGCAGTCTTTTCAGCACGCAGGCAAGAGTATAATGCATCAATCCCGTAAGCAGAGGGGTTGTATCTGCCTACGGGATTGATGCGTATGGAGCGTATGGATGGAGTTCTTTTAATTCCGATCGATGCGGTACAGACGGCCTTCGTCGGTGATGGCATACAAGGCCCCATCCGTTCCCTGGGTAATATCCCGGAACCGTTGTCCTTCACCAGCCAGCAGACGTTCCTCTCCAACGACCCGATTATCGGTAATGGCCAGTCGAACAATATGCTTGCTACTAAGCGAGGTGATGAACAGGTTGTTTTGCCACTCAGCGATCCGGTTTCCCGTGTAGAACGTCATACCGCTGGGCGACACCACGGGATCCCAGTAATAAACGGGCTGTTCCATACCTGGTTGCTGCTGAATGCCGGAGCCAATGGTTTGACCACTGTATTCGATACCATAAGTAATCGTGGGCCAGCCGTAATTGGCTCCCGGCTGAATGCGGTTAATTTCATCACCGCCCCGGGGCCCGTGTTCACTTTCCCAGAGATCGCCTGATACCGGATGCAGAGCCAGTCCCTGCGGATTTCGGTGGCCGTAGGAATACAGTTCCGCACGTGCTCCCGATTGACCCGTCAGGGGATTGCCCGTGGCGGCCTGACCTTCTTTCGTAATTCGGATGAGTTTGCCCAAACTGGAATTCAATTGCTGAGCCTGGGGACGCGTGGCCAGATCCGATCGCTCACCGGTACTGATGATCAGATGACCCGTCCGGTCAAACAGAATCCGGCCACCGTAATGCAGGTTGCCATTGTACGTCGGAGTAGCCCGGTAAATGACCTGTGCGTTGAGGATGCGGCTTTCATCTGCGGATAGTTCGCCTTTGGCGACGGACGTCACGTTACCGCCCGAAACGGCCTCTGAGAATACCCAGTATACCAGTCGATTGGTGGCAAAATCCGGATCAACCCGTACGCCGAGTAAGCCTCCCTGACCCGCCGGATTTACCTGAGGAATGCCGGTAATGGCCTGGCTTACCTGACCCGCCGTGGTTACTATCCGCATGGATCCGGCTTTTTCGGTAATGAGCAACCGGCCATCGGGCAGCGAAGTAATTCCCCAGGGTGCCCGCAGGGTTTGCGTGAGTATGCGGCTTTCGTAACCGACGGAAGTTTGCAGGCCCGCAATCCGGGTCTGGCCTTCAAACGCGGGTCGGTAGGAAGTGTTGGCCGGAAGGGTCTCCACGGGAGCTAAATCACCGACCGGATCGGATTCTTCATGATCAGTGGTTTTACAGGCGGAAAAAGCGACTACGCTGAGAGCCAGAACGAAATGAATGGATGGTTTCATAGATGTCAAGAGTAATTCGTGAGCGAAGTGGGAATGGTTACAAGTACGGGCGGAGCGTGAACGGAGCATTCTCAAAGGATAGTAGTTGGGGAATTTCAACCAGTTCAGCTTCGCTACTTATCCCTAGAAAAAATGAATTCCACCCCAGAAGCGTAGGCCAAGCATGGAGCTACTCATCACGCTATCTTTTATTCCGTTGCGTTAGCTGGTTGAATAGTAGCAGACCTTTTAAAACATCTTTCGGAACCTGTACAGGTTGAAGGAACAACTACTCTTGCTGGTAAATAAAAACGGCGAGACTCACTAACGTGTGTTGTCCCGATTACACACATCAGCGAGTCTCGCCAATAAAAAGAATTACTAAAAATTACCAGCCGTAATTCTGTACCAGTTCACGGTTGACGTCCATTTCCGAAATCGGTATGGGCATCAGGTAATGGCGGTACTGGAACACCCGGGTTTGCAAGGGTACGGGTTTGTAGAATACCGCCAGACCGGCCTCCTGACTATTGATGTCCAGTCCCGTGGCCCGTAGTTCTTCCGCCATGGGCCGGGAATTGAGTCCATGCACGGGGCCATTGTTTACGGTTTCTGCAATCAGCCAGCGGCGAACATCCCAGAAACGGTGGGCTTCAAACGCAAATTCCACGCGATTTTCGTTTTGGACCCGTTTGCGGAAACCTTCCAGCGTCTGATCCGCCGCCAGAATGGGCAGGGCTGGCATGGAGACCCGAGCCCGAACGGTGTTGATCGCCTGATAGGCTTCGGGCGTCGGTTTGCCATTGTATTCATTCAGGGCTTCGGCGTAGGCCAGGTAAAACTCGGCCAGTCGGAAAATCGGGTAATTACGGCGAGCCTCGGGTGACGTATTCCAGTTTCCAATATCCACGGCAGGGTCGAGCCACTTGCGAATGGTATAGCCACTGATGGACGTCGTACCGCCCCCCTGCATGGGCCAGCCGTTGGAACCGTTGGCCTGCCCATTGCCCCACCAGGCCAGTCGAATGGGTACTCGCGTACGGGCGGCCGCCCACATACTGTTTTGGTAGGAAATGGTCGCGTAAAATCGCGGATCTCGGTCTTTGTAGCGATTGGAAATGTTGGTTAACGTAACCGTATTGGTCGTACCATCCGCTCCTACCATCGCTCCCGTCCAGGTGCCCGTTTCGGTATACCCTGAAGTAGGATCGGTGATGGGCTTCCCATTCTTCATCTCATAACTGTTAATCAGTTCTTCGAGCGGACTAAAATGCGACCATCCCCGGAACGCACCTCCATAGGGCAGGTGGTACTGTTCCATCATTCTGGTATTGGGGTGATTATAAGGCAGAATGGTTTCCTGCCATTCCCGGGTATAAAACAGCTTTTCGTAGCTATTGATGGGGTCTGTAGAGGTGTAAAGCTTATAGTCCAGGTCCAGCACCATTTTTGCCGCTTCAGCCGCACGAAGCCATTTATCCCGGTTATACGTTTGAGAAAACAGAGCCTTACCATCTTTGTTAACCACACCCGCGTACTTGGTATTTCCGTTGAACAAGGGGCTTGCTGCATACAGCAGGGTCCGGGCGGCCAGGGCCAGGGCTGCTCCCTTGTTGGCCCGGCCAAGTTCACCGTCCGGATGATGGTCGGGTAATTTGCCCGCTACTTCATTGCATTCACTGACGATGAAATTTACGATTTCATCCGTTGAATTCCGGGTCACATAATATTCACTCTGATTGGTATAATCCAGCGAACGGGTAATCAGCGGTACGGCTCCGTAGCGTTTGAACAGTTCGAAGTAAAACATCGCCCGGAGGAATCGGGCTTCCGCCACGTACTGCGGAATCAGGACCGAATATTTCGAGCTTTGTTCAGCCGGAATGGGTACGGATTCAATTTTTTCCAGGAAGATATTGGCCTTGCGGATGTCCTGGTAGCGAGCTTCCCAGTTGCCGTAAGGATTATTTCCCGCATTCCAGGCACCCAAATTATACTGCTCAGGTCCGGAGCCCGCGTACCAGTGAAAAATGGCTTCGTCCGTCGCACAGGCTTCGTCACTGATGTACTCGCCGTTGTTGCCAAACCCCGTAGGTAACTTGCTGTACAAGTGAGCGAGTACGTTGTTGGCACTGTTGATGTTTGCCCAGACTTTGTCTTCCGTTACTAGTTCCGAAGGTACTACGTCGAGATACTTCTTACAGGAAACGAACTGAGTCGCGGCAGCCAGGAAAAGGATTTTAATATATTTCTTTTTCATTTGTTCCGTGCTAAAGACTTATAAACCAATTGTTAAACCACCGTTGAAGACCTTTTGCTGGGGATAATTCCGCGAATCGTCCGGAATTTCCGGATCGAAGATTTTCAACTTATCCCAGGTGATCAGGTTAATACCATTCACGAACAGGCGAGCCGTTTTGACGCCAATCTTGCTAAGGAGTGTTTTAGGCAGCGAGTAACCAATTTCTACGTTTTTCAGACGGACGTAATCGCGGGAAGTCATCCAGTAGGTCGAAATCTGATTGTTGTTCACGTTGTTGGAAGAGGACAAGCGGGGGTATTTGGCATTGGGGTTTTCGGGGGTCCAGTAATTATCTTTTACGTCCGCCATCACCCCTACATCACCGTCGAAAGGCCATACGGCATTCCCCGTCAACCAGACGTTACCACCGAATCCACCCTGGAACAACACACTCACGTCCAGATTGCCGGTGTTAACGCCGAAAGCAAAGCCTGCCATCGTCGTAGGTACCGTGAGCTTCCCGTTGTAAGCCCGGTCCAGTTCGTTGATAACGTTGTCACCGTTCATATCCTTGAATTTGATATCGCCCGGAATGATACGTCCGTACTGCGACTGGTCGGGACTGGCGTCGATGTCTTCCTGATTCTGAAACAGTCCCACCGCAATCATCGAATACTGTTCGTTGATGCTACGTCCGGTACGTTTGATGTAGGGACGATCCTGATAACTGGGTTCGTCCATTTGCAGGATTTTATTCTGGGCGTATGATACGTTACCCTTGATGAAGTACGTGATGTTCCGGAAACGTTTCCGCAGCTGAGCTTCGAGTTCGAAACCTTTGTTTTCTACTTCACCCAGATTCAGGTACGGCAAGCTGGTAATACCCAGGGTGGCTGGAACGGTACCCGGCTGAGCCAGAATGTTATTCCGACGCTCGTAGAAGGCATCGCCCGTAAAAGTCAACGCATCGTTGAAAAAGCCCAGGTCCATACCCAGGTTGTATTTGAGGGCTTTCTCCCAGGTCACATTCGTCGCTCCCAGCATATCTTCCGCCGCACCGCCATACCCTACACCGTTGAAGTCTCTGCCGAACTGATACCCTCCGGCACTGAGTGACCAGGTACTTTGGTAGAGGAAGCGTCGCTGACCAATTTTATCGTTGCCTACGGTACCTACCGAACCCCGCCATTTAAAGAGGCTGACGAAGGACAATTCTTTCATGAAAGCTTCATTGGACATAATCCAGGCGGCGGACATGGAAGGAAACAGATCATACCGCCGACCTGCCGGGAAGTTTTCCGACCCGTTATAACCAAAGTTGACCTCAGCAAAATACGTATCGTTGTAGGCATACGTTCCTCGCCCCACAAAGCCGTTGTATTTGAACGGTAAGCCGCCAATGGCGTTGTTGTTGCCCACCTGGTCGAAATAGCTCTGCTGATTGTACAAAAGCATACCCGTCACAGCGTGTTTCTGGGCAAAAATCCGGTTGTAGTTGGCGTATAACTCCAGCCAGGTACGGCGGTTGCTATTAGCGGATACATCGTAGGTAAGCGTATTGGTACCTTCCCAGATGCGGCGATACGTTCCTTTGGTCAGATCCGTCTCATTTTCATTGGCGAGTGAATACTGGTAGGTCCAGAGGTTTTTAATCCGACGCACATTCCGGTAGCCATAGGAATCGAACGAAAGCCGACCCCGTACGCTCAGGCCCTGCGTAACGAAGGGGAGTTGTAGCGTAAACCCGCTGGTAGCCTGTAAGGTGTTCTCGAAATTCCGCTGGTACCCGCCCTGCGTCATCCGACCGTAGGGATTCGTGGCTTTTGAATCCAGCCCGGAAATACTGCCGTCCGGGTTGGTCATGGGATACAGCCAGGGTTGCATGGCCTGTAGGGAACCAAAAATTTCTCCGGCACCAATGGGTGGAAAATTGTTATCCCGAATGATGCTTCCCAGGTTCAGCTCCATCACCAGGTATTTATTGATGTCCAGGTCGATGTTCGAGCGGAAGTTGTAGCGATTCGAACGAGCCTGAATGTCATAATCCTTGATCTGGTCGGCAAAATTGTAAAGGCCATTCTGACGCAGGTAGGACAAGGAAACAAAGTGCCGTACGGAGCTGGTACCACCCGAAACGTTGATGTTGGCCTGCATCATCGTGGCGGAAGGTCGCAGCATTTCATCGAGCCAGTTGACGTTCGGATACAAATATTCGTACGCAGGCTTGCTGCGATCTCGGAATTTGTTGAGGTACTCGTCCGTATACATGGCTGAATTTTTGCCATCGTTATTCAGTGCCGTGCGGTACAGGGTCAGGGCATCGTAGGAGTCCAGATATTTCGGTAAGCGGGTGGGCATCTGCACCCCCTGCTGTACGGTCGCCGTAATGCTGGAGCGGCCTTCCGTACCCCGGCGGGTGGTTACCAGCACCACCCCGTTGGCTCCCCTGACCCCGTACACGGCCGTAGAAGCCGCATCTTTCAGGATGGAAACCGTGGCAACTTCATTGGCATCAATACTCCCAAACGACCGTTCGACCCCATCCACCAGAATCAGCGGACTCTGATTTCCGGTAAAGGTTGCCATCCCCCGGATCCAGAGCTGCGAGCCATCGTAACCGGGCTCACCGCTGGTTTGCAGGGTGGTCAGACCGGGCAATCGTCCCGCCAAGGCGTTACTGAGGTTGGCAACCGGACTTTGCGTCAATTCTTTCGTTCCTACCGACGAAATCGCACCCGTAAGAGCCAGTTTTTTCTGCTCCCCAAACCCAACGACGACGACTTCATTCAGGTCCTGTTGTTTATCAATCAGGGTAATGATATTCCGGATTCCCAATACCACGGCTATTTCGGCCGGCTGATAACCTATGGCACTGACCTGTAGCGTATCGCGATCGTTGGCCCGTAGCGTAAAATCACCGTTGGCATCGGAGATGGAGCCCCGGGTTGTTCCCTTGACCCGAATGGTAGCTCCGATGACAGGCGTCTTCGTGCTTGAAATCACGTGTCCCCTTAGTTCAGCAGTCTGAGCGGAACCAAATCGGGCACTCAACAAAAGGAGTGTAACAAACAGTAGATTTTTCATTCATTAGAAATTTGTTGAGGTGTGCATGCGATCGTGTTTAAGCTCGCACGGTTTGAATGGGCAATAGGTGGACACGCTCATTCCTGAACCTGAATGAGTCAATGAATCAGTCATTCGTTTCCTGTGCCGTCCGATGGCTATCGGCGGATGCGTTTTAGAAAACCAATGCTGTATTTCCTGCCGCCTGTTTGAAAAGCGGACATTTAAACTGAAATTCTGAAGGGAAGAATGTACTATCGTTCGGTTAGGTACTGTTCCGCTGAAGCGACCAAAAGCGGACCAGGCTGATGTACATTTTTGGAAAAGTGTGCTGGGATACCGGGCTTACTGACTCGTTGCTGAAAAAGTGTGCATAGGTATAGTAAAGTGAATGGTTTGGTGTTTGAATGAATAAATCGAGCGGCTCTGTAACGAAGGTTAAGTCAAATATAGAGGACGCTCTACCGTTTGATGCGTAGCGTTTTTATGGCTTTTGATACAATTTTCACTTCTTAGGTTGGCAGGCCATTTTTGTATCAATTTGAATAAGAATTATGCAGAAATTCTCAGATTTGAAACTTGCACTTTGTTACTTCTCTGCTAAAATTCGCTTCTCTTTTTGAATTAAAATAGCCCTTTCGGATGTTTAGCCATACAGTATTTTGTAAATAGGTATATACTCCAAAGGATATACCTATCTTTTGACTTCTTAGTATAGGTTAGAATTGTATTAGTATTAGTGAATCTTTGAGATAGAGGCTTCTCATCTTTCTACGAATTTTACCCTAAGGCTGTGCCGGGAAATCTGATTCCCTAGTAAAAGGGAACCTGAAGTGGGTTTATCTAAAGGTTCGACGATGCACGAAATCAGAATGCTCGGGTAACGTAGATACGTACACGGCCCGGCAGAAGTCGCTTGTGTTTGTAACGTATCTATTTATACGTTATGATGTTTTACGGGCAAAACCAGCTTCGTTGCTTTGGATGTTTGCTGAATTATCGTTGGAATGCCTGACTACGGTCGAAAGGTGTGGAACCAGAAGGGAGCAAACGACTGAAACACCCTGAAATCTCCCGGGTACCGATCGCATTCCACCTGATGAACAGCCTGCAGCACGTACACTTACTCTATTCCCTCACATTAGATTCTTTATCAAAGGTATGAAACCACTACTGTTTCGGGTACCCAGTGTGGATCAGCGGTCCTTCCGCATTCAGGTAGATGATGGCTCTGCCTTTTATGCTCAGTTGCATTTTCATCCCGAAGTACAATTGACTTTGATTGAGCGAGGCGAAGGAACGCTGATCGTGGGCGATCGGATTGATCATTTTCAGCCCTACGATGTGCTGTTGCTGGGCAGCAACCTGCCCCACGTACTTCGGAGCATTCCATCCGGCGGCCAGGAGCAGGATCGGGTTACGTCAACCACTCTCTTTTTTTTGGCTGATGCCATTGAGGAGCACTGGATGCAGTTTCCGGAAGTCATGCATTTGCAGCAACTCCTCCACGAGGCCAAATACGGGGTGCGACTTCGCTGTCAGGAAGATAATGCCCTGCTGGAAGAGTTTCGGAAGTTGCCCCAGCAACGGCCCTTCCATCAGTTTTTGTTTCTACTGAAGATTCTTGATAAACTGGTCAACGACGAAGGACGGGAGATTTTATCCCGGACCTCGTACGGTCGTCCCAGTCGTCCGAACGATCATTTCCGGCTGGAGCGGGTGTTTTCGTTTTTGCTACAAAATTACGCCTCACCCATCACTCTGGAAGACGTAGCGAACGTAGCCAACCTGACACCGGGTGCGTTTTGTCGCTTCTTCCGCCAGCATACCCGAAAAACCTTCTCTCATTTGCTCAACGAAATCCGGATTGAAAATGTCTGCCGCCTGCTACGGGAGTCGAGCGAATCCATGAGTCAGATTGCGGAGTCCTGCGGGTATACGAATATGTCGAATTTCAATCGGCAGTTTAAACAAATCGTTGGTATGCCGCCGAGTCAGTACGTTCGTACGTATCGGATGTAATGGGATTTATGGAAAAATGGTTTATTCATGTATAGGATTAGGAAGTTCGCTAATGCAAAAGGAGTGTGACAACTAGCACACTCTTTTTGCATTTCAAACAGACTTACAAGCGTGAAAATTTACTAAACCTGGCTTTCCATGGCCAGTAACCTCTGGCCATCTAACGGATGGACTGAGCTTGAAAGATAGGCGAATGTTTAACGGGCTTTCGAATTCTTCGCCACCAGAGTAAAAAGCCCGTTACGGACAGTAAACCCGGCGTTAAGCCAATCATCACGTACAGGATTTTCACGGGCCAGCCGCCGTAATTGCCTACGTGCAAAGGGAAAAAAGTAGCCTCTATCCGCTCACTCAAGGGTTTTTCTGACAAGCGATTCAACGAAACCAGTTCACCCGTCTGCTGATTGATTTTTACGGAATTTCCACTGCCCCAGCCTTTCCATTGGCCCTGCGTGTAGCCCCGAACTTCAAATGTTCGGGTGGGTTGCGTTGGCAAATACACGTAGGTAGGGTCCAGGCCGGGAAAAGCCAACAGGGCCTGCTGCAACATACGGTCGGGGGATACGGAGAGAAGTGTGTTCGGTTTCGTGGGAATCGTTTCTGACCGCCAGCTTTTGGCCTGAAACGCAAACAGATTCATCCAGAATCCCGTAAAGAAAATGACCGCGTTGAGCAGTAAGGACCAGACTCCAACCACGCGATGGAGGTCTGAGCTGAGCGTACGCCAGTTTTTTCGGTTGATTTTTACTTGAAAGCGAAGGACTTTCCAGATCATTTTTCGGTATACAACCAGACCCGTCAGCAAAGATACCAGCATGGTGAGACCAAACACCGCCGTTAGGGCCGCTCCCGGAACCCCCAATTGAAAGCTGAAGTGGAATTGTAGTAACCATTCGATGAAACTGGGCGTGAAATCAGCCGATGGTCCTTCCCGCAGGATGGCTCCGGTGTAGGGATCAAAGGAAATTAGGGCCAGATCGTAGGTAAAAAGTCGCGTATCGTTGAAGTAGAGTCTGAAATTATACGCCTCGGTAGGTCCCGCATCGGGGTTGAGCCAGGCGATCCCATCCAGATTCGGATACCGACGGGTGATGGTGTCGTAAGATTGCTGCAAAGGCGAGGAGCGGGTACCCTGAGGCGTCACCTGCAACAGCTCCCGGTTAGCCCAGGCGTCCAGTTCGTGCCGGAATACCAGAATCGAACCGCTTAGTCCCAACGCAAGTAGAAAAAGACCACTGATGAGTCCTAGCCAGCTGTGGATTTTAAAGAGCTTTCGTGTCATTTTTACTTTTCCCATAACTGGTAAAATTCAAAGAATAGGGGTGCTCATTTTTTTAGCCAACGGGTATGAATAGAGCCGGGCTTCCAGCCAGAGGCCCGGATTGATACGTTTACCACAACTGATAACCCAATCCGATCCGTACGTTGAATGGATCACCTAATCCACCCGTAGTGGTACTGGACCG
>JAAIGE0100368295.1_pt1 | contig 13354 bp, 12 predicted proteins | sample 6487951 | NCBI WGS metagenome assembly JAAIGE01 (sample SAMN13974128, study PRJNA590717) | phyllosphere metagenome | biome: tomato field; feature: multiple bacterial spot infested tomato fields; material: tomato leaves; isolation source: leaves from tomato fields | host: Solanum lycopersicum ... | reverse complement strand
GCCGACGGATCGATCCAGAAGCCCTGCTCCTTGGCATAGGCTTCGACCAGCGCGATATTCTCGTCGGTGCGGCCGGTCAGGCGCAGATAGTCGAGCGTCTTGTCGTCGATGCCGAAGAAGCCGCAGGTCGCGCCATATTCAGGTGCCATGTTGGCGAGCGTCGCGCGGTCGGCGAGGCTGAGCGACGCAAGGCCGGGGCCGAAATATTCGACGAAGCGGCCAACGACGCCCTTCTTGCGCAGCATGGCGGTGCAGGTGAGGACCAGGTCGGTGGCGGTGACGCCTTCCTTGAGCGCGCCGGTGAACTTGAAGCCGACGACCTCGGGGATCAGCATCGAGACCGGCTGGCCGAGCATCGCGGCTTCCGCCTCAATCCCGCCGACGCCCCAGCCCAGCACGCCAAGGCCGTTCACCATCGTGGTGTGGCTGTCGGTGCCGACGCAGGTGTCGGGATAAGCGACGGTCGCGCCGCTTTCATCCTGCGACGACCAGACGGCCTGCGCGATGTTTTCCAGGTTCACCTGATGGCAGATGCCAGTGCCGGGAGGAACGACCTTGAAATTATCGAGGCTCTTGCTGCCCCATTTCAGGAAGTCGTAGCGCTCCAGATTGCGCTGATATTCCAGCTCGACATTTTCCTCGAACGCCTTAGGCGTGCCGAATTCGTCGACCATGACCGAGTGGTCGATGACGAGGTGAACGGGGACCAGCGGGTTGATCTTGCTGGCATCGGCGCCAAGCGCGTTCATCGCATCGCGCATGGCGGCGAGGTCGACGACGCAGGGCACGCCGGTGAAGTCCTGCATCAGCACGCGGGCGGGGCGATACTGGATTTCACGGTTGGACTGGCGATCCTTCTGCCAGTCGACGATCGCCTGGATGTCGTCGGTGGTGACGGTCACGCCATCTTCGAAGCGGAGCAGGTTCTCCAGCAGCACCTTCATCGAGAAAGGCAGGCGCGAAACGTCTCCAAGCTTCGCAGCAGCCTTCTTCAACGAATAAAAAGCGATATCCTTGCCGTCGACATTCAGCGTGTCGCGGGTGCCCAGGGTGTCCTGTCCGATGGCGGTCATAAGTCGTGCGTCTCCTCGCAGATGCTCCGGCCATGCGGAGGGAGGATGACACATTCCACCAGAAGCTCGCCGGAGGGCGAAAGGGTTCGCAACGGCAAGGTGGCGGGATGCGCCCCTACCGATGGTCGAAGCGGGTAGTCCCGATGCTGGTGCGCCATACAGGTTGAGCCGCGCAAGTCAAATGGGCAAAATCGGCATTTCGGTTGAGGGTACCGCTACCTGTGCAGGGCAAGGGAAATTGGCTTCGGGTGGAAACATTGCGGCCACAAAACGTTCTTCCCGGACGATCAACGGAGTGACTGCCGATGCCTGCTCTCCATTCCCCGTCTCGCCCCTGGCAACAGCAACGCGGCTACACGCTGTTATATCGTCAGGGTGAAACGAGCCGTTGCCCTTGCTGTGGTCGCAAGCAGTGGATCATCGGTCGGCTGATGGCCGAATGCGCCCATTGTGAAGCTGCCCTGCCGCTCGATGCCGTCCATGGGCTTGGGTCCGTCGCTCGATTCGTTCGGTCGCACGCGGCAGAAGACGCCTTGCCGCCTGCGATCAGCGCCGTCGCCTAGGCCGCTGGTCTCGTTTTCTCCGTCGCGATCCAGGCGTCGATCTGACTTTCGAGCACGGTGAGCGGGACCGCACCTTGTGACAGGATCGCGTCGTGGAAGCGGCGCAAGTCGAACTTCGGCCCCAACGCCTGCTCCGCGCGCGTGCGCAACGCCCTGATCTTGATCTCGCCCAGCTTGTATCCGAGCGCCTGGCCTGGCCAGCTGATGTAGCGATTGACCTCCGCATCGATATTGGCTTCGGACAGGGCGCTGTTCGCCTTCATGAACGCGACGGCCTTTGCCTTGGCCCACCCTTTGGAATGGATGCCCGTGTCGACGACGAGGCGGCAGGCCCGCCACATTTCGTAGGACAGGTGGCCCATCATCTTTTCCGGCGTATCGTACAGGCCCATCTCCTCACCCAGATATTCGGTGTAAAGCGCCCAGCCTTCGACATAGGCGGTGAAATGCGCCATGTACTTGCGGAAGGGTGGTAGCGGCAATTCCTGCTGGAGCGCGATCTGGTTGTGATGACCGGGCACCGCTTCATGGGCAGTCAGTGCAGGGAGTTCCCAGAAGGGTCGCTGATCGAGCTTCGACGTGTTTACATAATAGGTGCCGGATATCCCCGATTCCGCTGCGCCGGGCATATAATAGGCTGTGGTCGTTCCTTCCGCTTCGGCAGCGGGAATGGGCTTCAGGCCATAGGGCAGGCGGGGCAAGGTGCCGAAATAGCGCGGCAGCAGACCGTCGATAGTCTTGGCCTGGCGGGCGGCGACGCGCAGTAATTCTTCGGGCGTTTTGGCATAATAGCCGGGGTCGGTGCGCAGATGCTGAATGAAGGCCGCGCGACTGGGATAGCCCGCCTTTGCCGCAACCTCATCCATGCGCTTGCCGATGCGGGCGACTTCGTCAAGGCCGATCTTGTGGATCTGGTCCGGCGTCAGGTCGGTGGTCGTGTGCGCCTTCACGCGGGCTGCGTACCACGCCGCGCCGCCCGGTAACGAGGCGGCGCTGTCGCTCTTGCGGCAATGGGGCAGGTAATCTTTCACGAACAGGTCGTGCCATTTGCGATACTCGGGCGTCAGCGTGTCGCGAATGAGCGCGACGGCGCGCGCCTTCATCGTCGTCCAGTCCGCTTCGCTGATGTCGCGCGGACGGGTGCGGGTGAAAGGCTCGTAGAAGCTGGTATCCTCCGGCTTACCCGCGACGATGCCGGTGATGCTGGCGGCATAGTTTCCGAGCACGGAGCATGGCTGGACGAAGCCGCCCTTGATCGCCTGTGTCGTGATGGCGAGCGCGTCGGCATTTTGCTTCGGGTAAAGCGACAGGCGTTTCAGGTAGCTGTCATAGTCGGCGCGGTTATAGAAAGGCAGGCCGTTCGCCATGCTCGCAAAACCCTGATGCCAGCCATAATAGCTGGTGAAGAGCATCAGCCGTTCCGCCATATGTGCTTCGCTCGCAATATCGTCGCGCAACGTCCACAGGAGGACGGCACGGTTCACGCGCGCGGCATTGTCGAGGCTGGCTTCGGGAATGGCTTCCAGGCGGGCGACGAAGCCCTGCTCCGCCTTCACCTCCGCCGCGCGAGCGGTGAGCGAAAGATCGTAGATGCGGTCGTCATAGGTACGCACGCCGCGCTCGGTCGCCTCAACCGGATGGGTTGATAGGTACCAGGACCAATGATCCGTCAGCACATCGTCCAGCTGCGCCGAGGGCGTCTGCGGAAAGGCGGGGGCGGCTGTGACCAATGAGGCCATGGTGACGATCGGAAAGATTTTGCGCATGGTGCGAAGGCATCGCGCCACACTACGGCTTTGGCAAGGGTGTATCAGGCGGGCGCTACGCCATCGGCCTCGACAATGTCTTCGCCCGCATAAAAGCCGCGCACGCGCACCCTTTTTTCGACCAGATCGACGGGTACGCGCAGGAGGACGAGGCGGTATCGACCGCCAAGGTCGCGCTGGAGCAGGAAACCGGCTTCGTCCCGCAGAAGCCTGCCCGTTTCATCCACGCCAGCGCCAACCTCCATCGACGATCAATTCAGTGCGTTCTTGACGCTCTTCCCCGCGAGGATGCCGAGGACGAGGAAAATCACGAACAGTGCGATGGCGATGAAGAACAGGATCTTCGCGATGCTGACGAAGGTGCCAGCCGCGCCGCCGAAGCCGAGCAGGGCTAGCACGCCTGCGATGACGAGCGAGATGACGGCGAACTTCAACATGATATTTGTCCTTGGAAAATCAGCAGATGTTTCAAGAAACGGGCAATGTCGTCGCTGGTTCCTGCCGACGGCTCAAACCCAGCCTTCCAGCACCTGATTGGGGGGGCGATGGCCGTCCGCCCAGCTTCGGATATTGGCGATGACCCGCGCTCCGGTGGCGTCGCGGCCCTCGAACGTTGCCGATCCCATATGCGGAAGCAGCACGACGTTGGGCAGGGCGAGCAAGCGAGGGTCTACGGCCGGCTCATGATTATAGACATCCAGCCCCGCGCCGGCGATCCGGCCTTCGTCCAGCGCGGCGATGAGGGCGGCTTCATCCGTAATTTCGGCGCGCGACGTATTGATGAGATAAGCGTTGGCGCCCATCAGCGCGATCCGGCGCGCGTCCAGCAGCGCGCGGCTGTCGGCATTGAGCGGGCAATGGATCGACACGAAGTCGCTGTCGATCAGCAGCGAATCGAGATCGCCGTGCCATTTCGCCTCAAGTTCCTGTTCGACCTCGAGCGGCAGACGGTTTCGGTTGTGGTAGGCGATCGACAGGCCGAACGCACGAGCGCGGCGGGCGACGGCCCGGCCGATGCGGCCCATGCCGACGATGCCGAGCCGCTTGCCGCTGACGCGGTGACCGAGCATGGCCGAGGGGCTCCAGCCGCGCCACTGGCCCGAACGCACCAACTTTTCCCCTTCGGCAAGGCGGCGGGGGACGCTGAGGATCAGCGCCATGGTCATGTCGGCGGTGTCTTCGGTGAGGACGCCCGGCGTGTTGGTGACGATAATGCCCTTTGCCCGCGCGGCGGAGAGGTCGATATGATCGACGCCGCTGCTGAAGCTGGCAATGAGTTGCAGGCGATCGGGTGCGCCATGGATCAGCGCCGCATCGATCTGGTCCGCGACGGCGGGCACCAGCACGTCGCACTGCGCCATGGCGCGAGCAAGTTCGGTACGGGACAGCGGCGTGTCGCCGACATTGAAGCTGGCATCGAACAGTTCGGCCATGCGCGCCTCCACATTGGGGGGCAGGCGGCGTGTCACGACGACGCGCGGCTTGGCGGGGCGCGGTTTATGGGCCATGTCTCGCCGCTATTCCCGCCCATCGCGCCGGTCAAGCGGATATGGCGTCAACCATATTCACCGCTTGTCGCGCACGGGTCGCCGGGCGTATGGGAAAGCGATGCAAACCAGGGTCATGAAGCAGCTTTTGACGATGGCGGGATGCACCGTGCTGCTGAGCGCCGCCGGGGCTGCGATGGCCGGGGTCAAGAAGACGCCCTATTGGGCTTCGCTGTCGCACGGCGAAGCACGATCGCGCGTCGGCCCGAGCCTCGATTATCCATCCAACTGGGTCTATCGCCGCCGGGACCTGCCGGTGAAGGTGGTGCAGGTGCTGGGGCTGTGGCGCAAGGTCGAGGATTCCGAAGGCGCGCAGGGCTGGATGCACGTTCGCCTGCTCAGCGATACGCCGACGGCGATCGTGACAGCGCCCATCGCTCAGCTGCACGAAAGCGCGAGTGATGGCGCACGGACTCTATTCCGGGCAGAAAAGGGTGTGGTTGGGCGCATATCGGGCTGTTCCGGCGGCTGGTGCAATATCGATGTGCAGGGCAAGCGCGGCTATGTGCGCGCGAACGACATCTGGGGCGCGACCAGCGGGTAGCGGCTGTCAGCTTTCCGAGCGCGTCCAAATCCAGCTGCCGCCGATCAGCGCCGCAGCGATGGGTATCAGAAACCAGGGCCAGGGCGAAAAGATCAAGGCGAGGACGATGCTGAAGACGAAGGCGGCGAGCGCGGCCTTCTTGCCCTTGCGGCTGATCGCGCCGCGTTCACGCCAGCGGCGGATATGCGGGCCGAATATCTTGTGGTCGAGTAGCTTAGCCTCAAGGCGAGGGTCGGAGCGGGCGAAGCAAAAGGCCGCGAGGATCATGAACGGCACGGTCGGCAGCAGCGGCAGAAATGCGCCTAGCGTCCCGAGGCCGATGCAGGCGAAACCGGCGATGAGGTAAAGGTGCCTTCGCAATGTGTTTCCCGACAAAATCCCGCCGTTCGGCCCTTCGATAGACCCAGGAGAGCTTGTCGAAGCCTACTACTTTCTTACGGCAACAAGGAGAAGAAAGACCCTTCGACAGGCTCAGGGCGAACGGGGGCATAGGAAAGGCGTTACGCAGTCGGCAATCTCAACCGAACGAGCAGGCCGCCCAAATCCTCGCTCTCCTCCAGCCCGACGCTGCCGCCATAGATTTCCGCGACGTCACGCACGATCGCCAGGCCAAGACCGGTGCCGGGCTTGCCCGAATCGAGCCGCACGCCGCGATCGAAGATGCGGACGCGGTCGGCTTCCGGAATGCCCGTGCCATCATCCTCGACCAGTATCTCCACCATGCCGCCCGACCGGTCCACGGTCGCGAAGACGCTGCCACCGCCATATTTCGCTGCATTCTCGATCAGGTTGCCGAGCATTTCATCGAGATCCTGCCGCTCGACGCGGACGGCGGCGTCCTTGTCGCCATCCATGTCGATGCGAGCGTCGGGATAGAGGCGTTGGACGGCGCGCTCGACGGCGGTGAGGCTGGCCCATACCTCGGCCCGGCTCTGCGCCGCGCCGCGCCGGCCCACGGCGCGAGCGCGGGCGAGGTGATGATCGACCTGTCGCCGCATCGTCGTCGCTTCGCGGATCACGGTTTCGCCCAAATCCGCCGATTGCGCGGTCGCTGCGTTCATCACGACGGTCAGCGGCGTCTTGAGCGCATGGGCAAGGTTGCCCGCATGGGTGCGCGCCTCTTCGGCCTGTCGTTCGTTATGGGCGAGGAGGGCATTCAGTTCCTCGACCATGGGCAGCACTTCCATCGGCATCGGTTCGGTGACTCGGCTCTTTTCGCCGCTGCGCATTCGCACGATTTCCAGCCGGACGCGGCGCAGCGGTCGCAGGCCGTAGATGGTCTGGAGCGTCACCAGAACGAAGAGGCCGAGCGCCAGCAGCGCGAAGCTCTTGAACAGGGTGGAGCGAAGGGTCTTGATCTGTGTATCCAGACCGGCGCGGGCCTGCGCCACCATGAAGAGCCATTTCGTGTTGGAGCCAGGAATGGCGACCGTCTGTTCCATGACGCGCAGATCTTCGCCCGGAAACTGCTTGCTGTCGTAAACGTGGAGTTCGCGGTCATTGTGCTGGGCAGGCACGCGCAGGGCGCGATCCCAGAGCGAACGTGAGCGCCAATCCTCATGCCCCGGTGCGCTGATCTGGTAATAAAGTCCGCTGTTGGGCTCCAGAAAGCGCTGGTCGGCAAGTTCGCGGTTAAAAAGCACCTCACCGTCTGGGCCGATCTCCGACGCGGCGATCATGGCGGTCAGAACATAGTTCATGCCGTCGTCGAAGTTGCGGGTGATCGCGTCGCTCAGCACTCGGTCGAGCGCGACGCCGCCGCCGATCAGCAGCACGCCGATCCACAGCGCCGCGATGCCGATCATCCGGCGACTGATCGAGCCGGTCGAGCGGACGGGGGGTGGAGCGGGGTCTGTCATGACGATCTATTCAGCACCGTTCGGTTCGAGCGGAATCGAGAACGCGCTCGCAGCGATCCTGTTCTCAACAAGCCCGAACTGAACGGAGTAGGCGAAGCTGCGTGGCTCAGCGCCCCGGCTCGTCGAGGCTATAGCCAAGACCGCGGATGGTGGTGATGACGTCTGCGCCCAGCTTCTTGCGGATGCGGGTGACGAAGACCTCGATCGTGTTCGAGTCGCGGTCGAAATCCTGATCGTAGATATGTTCGATCAGTTCGGTGCGGCTCACCACCTTGCCCTTGTGGTGCAGCAGATAAGACAGGAGCTTATATTCCTGCGCGGTCAGTTTGACCGGGTCACCCTTCAGCGTCACCTTGCCCGAGCGGGTGTCGAGGCGGACGTCGCCTGCGGTCAGTTCGCTCGACGAGTTGCCCGATGCGCGGCGGATGAGAGCGCGGAGGCGGGCGATCAGTTCCTCGCTCTGGAACGGCTTGGCGAGATAATCGTCTGCGCCCGCATCCAGACCCGCGACCTTGTCCGACCAGCTATCGCGTGCGGTGAGGACGAGCACGGGGAAGCTGCGGCCTTCCCGGCGCCATTTGTCGAGAACGGTGAGGCCGTCCATCGACGGGAGGCCGAGGTCGAGGATGACCGCATCATAGCTTTCGGTGGAGCCGAGGAAGTGCCCGTCCTCACCATCGTCGGCGAGGTCGACGGCATAGCCCGCGCCCTCCAGCGTGTTCCTGAGCTGCTGGCCCAGGTTCGGTTCATCCTCGACGATCAGCAGGCGCATGGGCGGTCCGTTTCTTGCTATGGTTGCGTGCGTGGAGGAGCGCCGGGGTCAGCGCGCCATGCCGATGATATCGCCGGTCCTGCCGTCCGCATCAACCCACATCACCTTTCCGTCCTTTACATATTTGAGACGGTAGCGATTGGAAGCGGGATTGAACTCGCTGCCGACATAGGAAGCGCCATCCATCGCGGCGTCGACGCGGCGCTTGATCATGGAGAAGGGCATGACCTGACCGTCAAGCATGGCGCGGCGGGCGGCGTCCTGCTCATCGCGGCGACCTGCCTGGGCGGAGGCGACGGGCAGCATCGACGCCGCCACGATCGCGCCAATGCCAAGGGTCAGGCTTTTCCGTATCATCATCATGGGCATGACTTAGGGGTTCCGCATTGAACAAGCCGTGAATGGTGCCAAGCCATGGCAGAAGCGGGATCGGCACGCCTTAACTTCGCACCTTTCCCGCATATTTCGACATGATATTTCCTACTTCCGGCATATCGTTGCGCGGTGTGGCCAATTTACCCGGCCTCGCGCGGATAGGATAGGTTCAGGCGATCCCCGCGCGTTGCCGCACCGTCTGGCGCAGAATGTCGAGCGGCATGGCGCCGAGCGTCAAGATATCATGGAAGCGCTTGAGGTCGAACGCGCCGCCCTGCTTGCGCTTCACTTCCTCGCGCAAATCCGTCCAGACCGTGTGGCCGATCTTGTAGCTGCAAGCCTGACCCGGCCAGACGGTGTAGCGATCGATTTCCCCCTGGCTGCGGCCGCGCGCTATACCGGTGGTCGCGATGAGATAGTCGGTCGCCTTTTCCCGGCTCCAGCGCTTGGCGTGCATACCGCTATCGACGACGAGCCGGGTGGCGCGGAACAGGAGGGACTGAAGGTATCCGACGCGGCCCAGAGGATCGCCTTCATACATGCCCATCTCGTCGGCAAGCTGTTCGGAATAGAGCGCCCAGCCTTCGGAATAGCCGCTGTAAAAACCACGCCGCCGGATCATCGGGATGCTGTCGGATTCGAGTGCGACCGACACCTGAAGATGATGGCCCGGCACTGCTTCATGATGGGTGAGCGTAGCTAGGCCGAATTTGGGACGATCAAATGTGTCGCGCAGATTGATGAAGTAGATGGCCGGGCGCGACCCGTCGAGCGACGCGTTCTGGTAATAGCCGCCCGGTGCGCCCGCCTGAATGGTGACGGGGACGCGGCGCACCTCTACCGGTGCCTTTGGCACGGTGTTGAAGGCTTCGGGCAGGCGGGCCTGCATCGCCTTGATCTGAGTGTTGAGTTGCGCGAGCAGCGCTTCGCGGCCCGGATCGGTGTTGGGGAAGAGCTGATCGGGGCGCTTGTTGAGCGCGACGAGGCGGTCGCCGACGCTGCCCTGGCTCATGCCTTCGCCCTTCAGGATCGTGTCGATGCGGGCGCTGATCTCGGCAACCTGATCGAGGCCGAGTTTGTGGATTTCGTCACCGGTGAGGCGCGTGGTGGTCGCGGCTTCGGCGGCGGCGGCGTAGAAGGCTTCGCCATCGGGAAGACGCCAGACACCCGCGTCATGGCTTGCCTTTGCACGCAATTGCTGGACAAGCGCGCGCTGGCGGTCGAGTGCGGGGAAAATCTTGTCGGCGACGATCTTTTCCGCCTGGGCTGCGCGATCGGCAGGCAGGTTGGCGGCGGCAAGCTTTTTCGCGAAGGAGGCGACGAGGACGGTCTGCGCGGCAGGCTGGTCACGCAACGCCGCCTGCATCTTCATCGTCGTATCGAGAATATAGTCGGGCGCAAATACACCCTTGGCCGCATCGGACTTTTGCCGATCCAGTTCGCCGTCCATTGCGGCGGGAAAGGCTTCGAGACGGGCGAGATAGGCGTCGGCGTCGCTCGCATCCTTCACGCGGTGCTGCGAATCGAGAAAGTCGGGGACTTCGCGATAGCTGCCCGTCAGTTGGCTGAGGATATAGGGTGCGTAGCGGCCCGCCGTCTCGCCATAGCCGAAGCGTTCGCCGCCGACCGCGCGATCGAGTTGATAGGCGACGACATCATAGTCGAGCTGGCTTGCAGGGCTGAGCGACTTGCGATCGACGGCGGCGAGTTGCCTGGCCTGCGCGCGGGTGCGGGCAAGATCGCGCGCGGCTGCGGCTGCGGTCGTGTCGCTCAATTGGCTGCGGAGTGCCGCGCGTGGCCCGGTGTCGAGGCCGAGGCGGGTGGCCTGTTCCGGGGATTCGCTCAGGCGATCGTAGAAGAAACTGTCGAGCAGCGCGCGAAAGCGGGTGTCGGCGCTGGCGGCCTGCGCAAAGGAATGGGGCGTCGCGACGGCGAGAGCGGAGGCTCCGCTGGTGGCGAGGAACTGGCGGCGGTTCAAGACGGGCTTCTCCGTGGATCGGATGGATCGTGATGCCGCGTTGTGGCGGGATCGCATGGACTTGGCTAGGGTGATGGCCGAATTTTTACATTATGCTAAAAATCCTCATGGACTTTGGGGATGGGTGGCATGACCCACAAGCCCAGCTTCTAAGAGCCATGGATCGTTCCGGGTATCGCGCCGTTCCTAACCCCGTTACAGCGCGCGCAGTCGAAGAGGAGGGAAAGCCGATGTCCTACACGCTCATCACCGCGAACCGCAATTATTCCAGCTGGTCGCTGCGGCCGTGGGTATTGATGAAGGCGCTGAACATTTCCTTCGACGATCGGATCGAACTGTTCGAGTCGGGCAACAATTTTGCCGCCTTTCGGAGCTTCTCGCCCACGAGACAGGTGCCTGCGCTGATTGACGGCGATCGGACCATATGGGATTCGCTCGGGATCACCTTGTATCTCGCCGAACGTCATCAAGGTGTCTGGCCAGCTGACAAAGACGCCCGGGCCTTCGCTCAGAGCGCGGTCGCCGAGATGCACAGCGGCTTTTCCGCGCTGCGCTCGACCTGCAACATGAATATCGGTGTACGAGTGGAAATCGATCTGCCGTCGACCGCGCTCAACCGAGATCTGGCGCGTTTGAAGGAGCTCTGGGAGGAGGGGCTGACGCGCTTTGGCGGACCATTCCTTGCCGGTCCCGCCTTCAGCGCAATGGATGCCTTCTATGCGCCGGTCGCATTTCGTATCCGGACCTACGGTCTGGATGTGGGACCGGTGGCGCAAGGATGGGCGGATCATATTCTCGACCAACCGGCCATGAAACAGTGGGAAGCGGAAGCATTGGCAGAGACATGGCGCGAGGACGCGCATGAAGCCGATACGGCATCCGCTGGTCGCATCGTAGCGGATCATCGCGCAACGTAACTTTCTTACCGGAATCGCCGCGAAGAATTTCTGATTCTGATTCGGTTCCCCCTTTCAAGACCGGCCTGACAGGTCTAGGGGGAACTCATCATGGTTAAGCCACGCACACTTTATGAAAAGATTTGGGACGCGCACGTCATCGAACGTCGTCCTGACGGCACGTGCCTCATCTATATCGACCGTCACCTCGTTCATGAAGTGACGAGCCCCCAAGCGTTTGAGGGGCTGCGTCTTGCGGGACGCAAGGTGCGCAGGCCCGACCTGACGCTGGCGGTGCCGGACCATAATCTGCCGACGACGCCGCGCCGCGATGCGCAGGGGCACCGCATCCCCATCAGCGATCCGCAAAGCGCGGAGCAACTCGCCGCGCTTGAGCGCAATGCGCCGGAGTTCGGCGTGCGCCTGATCGGCGACGCCGACCCTGAGCAGGGCATCGTGCATGTCGTGGGACCTGAACAGGGCTTTACCCTGCCGGGCACGACCCTGGTGTGCGGTGACAGCCATACCAGCTCGCACGGGGCGCTGGGCGCGCTGGCATTCGGTATCGGCACATCCGAGGTCGAGCATGTGCTGGCGACGCAGACGTTGCTGCTAAAGCAATCCAAGACGATGGCCGTGGTGGTCGATGGCGAGTTGGGCTTCGGCGTCACGCCCAAGGATGTCGCGCTGGCGATCTGCGGCAAGATCGGCACGGCGGGCGGTACTAGCTATGTCATGGAATATCGCGGGTCGGTGTTCCGCGATATGTCGATCGAGGGACGGCTGACGGTCGCCAATATGTCGATCGAGGCGGGCGCGCGTTCGGGCCTTTTCGCGCCGGACGAGAAGACCTTCGCCTATCTGGAAGGCCGCCCGATGGCACCCAAAGGCGCGGAGTGGGACGCTGCGGTTGCCTGGTGGAAGACGCTGCATACGGATGAGGGCGCGCAGTTCGACAAGGTGGTCGTGATCAAAGCTGCCGACATCGCGCCGACCGTGACTTGGGGCACCAGCCCGGAAGACGTGGTGCCGGTGACGGGCGTCGTACCTGCGCCCGACAGCTTCGAGGATGCGTCCAAGCAGGCGGCGGCGCAGAAGTCGCTCGATTATATGGGTCTGGCCGCCGGGCAGCGACTGGCTGATGTCCCGATCGAGCATGTCTTTATCGGCAGTTGCACCAACAGCCGCATTGAGGATCTGCGCGCCGCTGCCGACATTTTGAAGGGCCGCCGCATCGCGGACGGGATCAAACATGCGATGGTCGTGCCTGGATCGGGCCTCGTCAAGCGGCAGGCGGAAGCCGAAGGGCTGGACCGGGTGTTCACCGACGCAGGGTTCGAATGGCGTGAGCCGGGATGTTCGGCGTGCCTGGGCATGAACCCGGACAAGGTGCCGGCAGGGGAACGTTGTGCATCGACCAGCAATCGCAACTTCATGGGGCGGCAGGGGCCGGGGTCGCGCACGCATCTCGTCTCGCCGGTCATGGCGGCGGCGGCGGCGGTGACGGGCAGGCTGACCGATGTGCGAGAATTGTTGCGCGAAAAAGAAGGGGTGGCGCTGTGAAGAAGATATTCTGGCTTTTGACGCTGGGGGCGCTCGCAAGCGCGGCGATGGCGGCGACGATCGGCCGGGCGGAAGACACGCCAAATGCGGAAGCCAAGAAGGCCGGCTGAATGGAAAAGCTGACCACCGTCGATGGCACCGCCTATCCGTTCGGGATGAAGAATGTCGACACCGACATCGTCATTCCAGCGCATTGGCTGAAAACGATTTCGCGCACCGGCCTTGGCAAAGGGGCATTCGAAGTGCTGCGCAAGGAACCGGGCAACGTCTTCGACGATCCGGCCTATACGGGCAGTCCGATCCTGATTGCAGGCGACAATTTCGGTTGCGGATCGAGCCGCGAGCACGCCGCCTGGGCGCTCGGCGACCTGGGGATCCGCGCGGTGATCGCGCCGAGCTTCTCCGACATCTTCTCGGG
>JAAIGE0101097221.1_pt1 | contig 13361 bp, 13 predicted proteins | sample 6487951 | NCBI WGS metagenome assembly JAAIGE01 (sample SAMN13974128, study PRJNA590717) | phyllosphere metagenome | biome: tomato field; feature: multiple bacterial spot infested tomato fields; material: tomato leaves; isolation source: leaves from tomato fields | host: Solanum lycopersicum ... | reverse complement strand
GTTTCGGTGCCGTCGCCATGGTCGATCTTGATGTTCAGGCCCAGGTCGGTGTTGTCCTCCTGCACCACGTCCTTGACCGTCCCGGCGCTCACCGCCTGAATCGGCGTGCCGGTCGACGCGGCGAGATCGAGGCCCGAGTGCCGCCACACCTCGCCCGTGATCGACGCATCCCGCATCCCGAACCAGTCGCTGATGTGCAGGCCGGGGGTGTCGAGGTTGACCGCCGGCCCCCACTCGCCCGAACCGCCGCACGGAGTGGGGCGGGCGCCGCCGATCGCTTCAAGGATCTTGCCGGCCGCGGTCTCGTAACCGGCGTAGTGGAACGGGTCAGCGTTGCGCTGGACACGGTTGATGGCGATCGTGGGATCGAGCTTCTCCCAGCCGTCGACCTTCACAAGACGGTCGAAGAACGCACCCGCCGCGTAGGCGGGGTCCATCACCTGCTCGCGAGTACCCCAGCCGAGGCACCACTGCTGCTGGAACAGACCCAGCGAGCACGTTGCGGTGCCGTCTGGGTTGACCACGCCGTTGATGTCGTCGCCGTAGTCGACGTTCACCAGAGACGACTCGCCCATGGCCGTCATCACACCGATCAGCTGCGCTCGTGCAGGGAGATCCCTGTCAGCGGCGACCTTCGCGATGATGGCGGCGTTCACCAGCTGCGCCCGGTCGTAGCCGGCCACCGGACCCTCGGGCACCGACTCAGGGTCGATCACCGAGGCGGCAGGGTTGCACGCCTGCTCCGTACCCATCGAGTCGAGGAAGATCACACCAACGAGGAGGATGCTCAAAAGGAGCACCCCCACACCGGCCAGAGCCTTCCCCATCGGTCACGCCCTCCGTGCGAAGCGCAGCGGGCGGTCGGGCACGTGCCCGTTCTCGCACGCCTGGAAGATCCCCGTGGGGCCGAACAAGGCCGGCACGTGCCGGTCGAAGTGGTTGACCCACCAGCTGGACTCGGTGCCCTCGGCCATCGACGCCACGAACTCGCTGTGCAGGGCGGTGAAGCGCCACACCGCCTCGGGGTGCTCCTGCCAGGAGGGGCACCACAGCGACTCCGCACGGGACGGGCTCTCCAGGTAGCTCGTCAGCTTCTCCACCCACGCGACGACCTCGGCACCTGCACCAGGGGGCAGCTGTGCGGGAGCGGGAGCATCGATCGTGTTGTCGCTCATTCGATGACTCCAATGCTGTTGCCGGCGCGCATGACCTCTGCGAACTCGGGATCCTGGAACACGGGAACGGTCTCCACGACGACGGATACGCCGTTGCTCGTGCGGACGATCGCGCGCCATTCGGGGAGGTTCGCAAGCTCGGCCACGGTCGCGCGGGCCTGCTGCTGCGTGGACTCGGACTGCGACTTGTTGCCCTGGCTGGTCGTGGTCGACACGTTCGTCTTCTCGTAGGTGCCGATCAGGTCTGAGAGGGCGCGCAGCCACGGCTCGTTATCGATCCCGCCGCCGTAGACGCGGATACCGGCCGCGTCCCACAGCTGCATGAACCGGTCGCGGCCGTAGGTCGCCTCGCCCTGCGCGGGCGACTGGAAGTACGAGTTGATGATGATGCCCTTGGACCCAAAGTGCGTGTACCAGTCGGGCAGATCCGGCAGCGTGACCACGTTGCCGCACTCGTCCAGGTCCATGATCATCGGGACCGGCAAACGCTCCGAGGAGTGCCGTCCGGCCTCCGCGACGGCAGCGTGGGAGATCTGCGTGACCAGGCCCGACACGAACGCGGCCAGCGGGCCGGCCTTCTCCTGCGTGAGGAGGATCAGGGTGTCGTTCGAGGTGACGAACACGGCCGGGTCGAACGCGGGGACGCCCGGTGTCGCCGTCGCCCACGCCATGATGTGGTCGTGAACCATGGCCGAGGCCATGCGCTGTGCAGTGGCGAACACGCTCCCGCGGGTCCGCTCAGGCTGCTTCGCGAGACCGCGCAACGCTGCGACAGGTCCGCTGTAGCCGGCGTCTCGCAGGATCTCCGCCGGGTCGGTGGTGTTGCCCTCCGACACCCACAGGTGCACTTGCCGCAGCGGTTTTCCCGCGGTTGCGGCCGCGAGCATGCACCAGGCCAGGAACTCCCGCCCCTGCGGGTCGAATTGCGCATCCCCGCCGGTCTGATGGGCGTTCGGCGCCGCCGAGGCGAACACGCTGGCCAGCTTCTCCGCGGACTTCGAATCGGTGACCGTCGACAAGAGATCGATCGTGAACGCCGGACGTTCGCCGGCACGGAAGATCCGGTCAGGATCGAACAGCCACACGCGGCCCGCCGGGTAGCGAAGCGCGCGGCCGGCGAGGACGTACCGCACGCCGTCCGTCTTGTTCGAGGTCATGACGTAGGCGCCGGGGGCGTGGAAGGCGTGCCGGACGACCTGCGTCAGCGTCTTGCCGCGGCCCGGACCCCAGATGTGTGCCGAGCACTGCCGATACGACTGGAGCACCCAGCCGCGCGCGCGGTCGAGGGCACGGCCGACCTGCACGCCGGCCTCCGCGATCTCGGCGTCGGGGTGCAGGTGGCGCATCTCCGCGCGCCGTTCGCGTTCCTGGATACGGCGCGTGTTCGCGCCGGCATTCACGCGCCGCTCGAACTCCGTCATCCCTCGCGGGGCCTGCGCGGGGCTCTTCGAGCTCCGACGCACCAGGACGGCCAGGAGCACGGCCACAGCGAACACCGCGACCAGGAGCAGCACCGTGGCACCGGGAGGCCACGTGGCTTCGCCTGTGGCCAGCTGGATGCCCGCGGAGAGCGGGTTCCATGACAGGGGGCGCCCCTCGGCAGGCCACATCAGCTGTCCGAGGTAGATCGCCGCGTAGATGACCACGGCGACACCCAGAGCCATCACGTACGGCCCCGCGGGGTATCTGCGGCCGTACATCAGTCCTCCCCGTGGGCGCCGATCGCCGCAGCCCAGGCGGCGTTCGTGTCGTGGATCTGCTTCTCCCGGGCGGTGAGGTTGCGGCCGGTGGAGAACGGCACTCCCGGCATGTCGCCGGTCTTCATGAGGAACTTCCCTCGTCCCGGGGGCGGGGAGGGTTTGCCGGTGACGGGGTTTATCGACCCCTCAGTCGACCACTGGACCAACAGATCCTGTTCCTTCTTGGAGAACGGGCGGACGCTGAGGAGATCCGCCATTTCGTTTCGTGCGAGCCCGCCGAGGTACAGCATCGATGAGCGCTCCACGAAGCCGCGCGCGATCTTCGTCCGCTCGGCCGTCGATAGTTCGAGATCCTTCATGGAGTGGGTGATCATGATCTGCCCCAGACCCTCGGTGCGGTTCACGCGAGTAATCGCGTTGATCCGGTGCACCGAGCCGTCCCAGGCTTCGAGGATCTGCCACAACTCGTCCATCACCATGAAGTGGTGCCGCTCGGGTTCGAGCGGGTTGCCGTTCTCGTCCTTCTCCTCGGCCAGGATCTTGGCGCACTCGGAGACCGACTGCCCGTATGACCAGCACGCCAGCTGCGTCGCCGCGCGCAGCTGCGCATCGGTCGACGGGATGCTGGACACGTCGAAGCACAGCGACCGGTCCAAGGGCACCTTCTCCGTCGTCTGCCGGCAGAAGACGTCCCCGAACGGGCCGTGCCGTCCGAGCCCGTTGAGTCCGGTCCGCAGGTTCGCCGTCAGAGCGTCGTAGTCGTCGTCATCGACGGGGAGAATGTTCTCCCGCACCCGCGGGTGCCGTTCGCTGATGATCCGCAGGACGTCGGCCGGTAGCGGCTGTTCGCCGCGGGCCGCTGCCTCCTCGGCGGCGATCTCGATCGCGACTGACAGGACGGTGACCTCAGAACGCTTCTCGGACAGCTGCTCGCGCAACACCATCTCGACCAGACCGCCGAGGGCGTTCACGCGCCGACCGTGGATGCGTCCGGCGATCTCGCGCTGCTTCGCAGGGTTCAGCCGGTGAATGTGTTCTGCCCAGGGGCCGGCATCCAGGACGTTGATTCCACCGAGGCCGCGGCCGAGGGAGAACTGGAATCCGCCGATCTCCTTGTTGAAGCCGACGTAATCGGGTTTCAGATCACCGAGGACCATCACCAGGTCGCCCGCGTCGACAATGCCCAGCAGCATCCGCACGACCATGGAGGACTTGCCGCGGCCGTTGAGGGCGAGCACGAACGCGGACGGGGCGGAGATGATGCCGCGCTTGAACGCGGTCATCGGGTCTCCGAGGACGGGTCCGCCGTTGAAGTAGTGCTTGCCGAGCACCGAGCCGACCAGCGGCGACGACGCGCCGATGCTGAACGGCCAGAACCCGCACACCTGGACGCTCGACGCCTCGAACTCCAGCGGCGCCTCCACGTACACGTGAGCGCCGAGGGTGGGCCCCTGCACACCCTTCGCGGTGAGGGTCGGGAACGGTCGGTCTACGGCCGACTCTTGCGGCTCCCGACCTCGGAGCCGGTTGATCCTCTTCGCTGTCTTGTCGTAGACGTCATCGAGAACACCCATGTCATCGTCTCCTTAGAGCGCCTGGCGCAGCTGCGGGTCGAGGGTCGCCCACTTCGCGGGCACCACCCCGAGGCCCAGGCCGATCGCGAATGCGGCATCTTCGTTGCCGGTCGAGGGGCGCACGCTCAGCTGCACACCCGTCTGCGCGGCGTTTCGGACCATCGCCGGCACGCGCCGCAGATCCGTCTCGTGCATCACCGTCACGGTGATCACGAACGAGAACCGGACCAGGGAGGCGCCGTGAGCGATCTCCTCCTCTGTGGCCTGCGCGCTCGTCGCGGTCGCTTTCTGGCTCCCGCTCGCACGCCGGCCCTTCTGGCTCGTCTCGTACTCGGCGTCGGTCACAGCGGTCGCGACGCGGCGCTGACTCTGCTCGGCGGAGAGCGGGCGGTACATGATCGTGACGCGCTTCTGCTCGCTGATCTCGTCCGGCGACAGCAGCGCCATCAGGGAGCTTTCCCGGAAGACGCCGGCCGGCGCCCGCCACACCTGGAAAGACTGCGAGATCCCCGCGCCGTGCTCGTAGCGGTCGACCTTGCTGGAGGCGTAGACCGGTCCGACTTCCTGCCACGTCAGGCCGGTGCCGGCGCCCGACAGGCGGGCGCGCTCGACGGCCACCGCAGCCTCGGGGTTGTAGGCCACGTAGACGGTGTCGATCATGTCCTGCGCGGCGAGGTAGGACACCACGCCGCCACCCGATAGCTCGAGCTGTTCGATCATCGAGGGCAGGTGCACCATGACCTCCGACAGCAGATCCTCGCGGCTGCGAGCCTCCAGCCCTTCGTCCTGGTTGGCAGCTGCGGAGAAGGTCACAGCGATCCGGGCGTCGATCCGGCCGATGCCCGCGTTCACGTCGCCCACGATCTCGTTGACTGCCTCACGCGCGAATGCCGGCACGGCGTCAGCGTCGGCGCGTGAACGGTGCTCTTCCACCGCAGCGGGCAGCCGCTCGCCCGTGTCGCGCATGCTCGTCACGGTGACGGTGACCTGCTCCAGCGATGCGAGCGTTCCCGCCTGGTGCAGGTAGCCGCCCCACCCCGAGACGAGGAAGTCGATCGTTTCCTGATCCTGGAGAGCCAGGCCCGAAGACGCTGCGGTGAAGAACACCGTGCCGGTTCGCTTCAACCGGTCCCAGAGGAACGCGAACGGCCGTCCGAGGTGATCCGTTGCCTCGAACATCTCCGTCGACGCCAGCAGCCCCGGCGCCCGGTGGGAGCCGTCCGGCATCTTCGACGTCGGCCCGCTGAGGTACGTCGTGGCGCCCTGCTTCTTCGCTTTACGGAACATGCGCGTTCCTACCGCTCTCTCTAGGCGCGTACGCCCCTGCTTTCGACCCGTCTGCAAGAACCAGGCCCCACCAATACCGGCGACCAGTGCGAGCACTGCGTAGTAGATCGGCACGCCCAGCAGCTGCATCAGCAGGAACGTGGCGATGCCTCCCCCGATGATCAGAACCACCGACGCCATCGAGAGCCCCAGCGTCCGCGCGTAGCGCGGCTCCTGGACGTTTCCGTACAGCCGCTCGGTCATCGCTCATCCCCCGCTTCCATGGCGTTCTCCAACGACCCCACCTGTGCCTGTGCCTGGCTCGCACCGTTCGCGGCCCACTTCTTCGCCCATTGCGATCCGCGGGTGCCGGATGCGCCCGCACCGGCAGGAGTTCGGCCGGCGGAACGTGCGCTGCCGCCGGAGCCCGCCGTGGCAGGCCCTCCCGCACCGGCAGGGGTTCCTCCGCTCGTGCGGGGTGTTTTCGATCCGCCCCCTGAGGGACGGGAGCCGGCGTCAGCGCGTGTGCCGCCGCTGTTGCCGGCTGCACGACTTCCCCCGGAGGACGACGAGCCCGTGGGGGTCTTGCTGGCGCCCGCGGTCGCCTTGCCGCCTCCCGAGCCGGCAGCTGCGCGCATACCGCCACCGCGCGCGGCCGCGCCTGCCACAGCGCTCGCACCGCCGCTGATCGCTCCCGCGGCGACAGCACCAGCGCCGACGAGGAACCCCGCGCCGCCGCCCTGAGTACCCGCGGCGATCGCCGGGGTAACGATGCGCGCGATGGCGGGCAGTGCGATGCCGGCAGCGCACAACAGCACCGTTCCGTAGATCGCCTGCAGGACGACCTGTCCGCCGTCCTGGACGCCGCCCGTGATCATCCGAGAGCTGGCGATGCCGACGCCGTAGATCACGGCCGCTACCGGCTTGAACAGCAGAATCGCGACCGTCCACCCGATCACTCGGTTGAACCCGGCGCGACCGCGTGCCGACATCGCGGCGGCGGCGAGAACCGGGAGAAGGCCGGCAACGACCGGCAAGACACCCCAGTTGAACATCACCATGAAGAGGTTGAGGATGCCGCCCAGGACGCCGAAAATCAGGGTGACGAGCATCAGCACCAGGACGCCGACGCTCATCCCGGAGACGGCCGCAGCGTCGAGCCCGGTGAGGGTGCCGAGTCCGTCTTCCAGGGTGCCGCCGGAGATGTTGTCCAACAGCCACGGCGCCGCTTGATCTCCGAACTTCGCCAGAAGCGAGATCGCCGGGAGGCCGGCGCCCGTGATGAGGATCACCCGGAAGAAGCCCAGGAACACGTCGAACGCGGAATCCGCGTTCCGTCGACGGGCGACCGTCACGAGCGCGAAGGCCATGCCGATCATGCCGGCGATGATGACGGCCCAGTCCGTGTATGCCTGCACGCGCTCTGCGGGCGACCAGCCCTCGCCCTCCCCCGCCAGGACCGGCGCGGGGACGTAAAGGAAGTAGGTCGACACCCACTTGATCGCCTCGCTCATCCCCTGAATGAGCGCGACCACAGTGTTTCGCAGCGCATCCGAGAAGAAGTTCCCGATGCCCTCGAAGATGTCACCGATACCCCAAGCAAGGATGCTCATCAGCTGCCGTCCGAGTCGGGGGACCACAGAACGAAGCCCTGCGGGCTCACGTTCCGCTGGGGAGATGACCACTCGTTGGCCGATGCAGGGTCAATCCGCCAGTCGTTGTCCTGCCAGACCAACTTGGCGGTGAGAGACCCCGACGTCGCGCCCTCCATCCCCAGCAGAGCCTCGATCACGGCCTGGTTGCTGTCGAACGAGACCACCCGGTATCCGATGAACTCGACACCGTCGAAATCCGAATCGGGGATGCGCACGCCCACCCCGTTCTCGACGTCCTCGACGTCCTGCAAGATCTCCGCCTTCAACGGTCCATCGAGGACCGCATACTCCAGGAGGCCGCGGGTGCCGCTGTCAGGCGCCCCCGTGTTGCCGTGGACCAGGTAGTGATACGTCGCGAGGACGGCACCCGTCTCCGTCGGGGCGAACCCCACGCGGTAGCCGTCCTGCTCGACGCAGGGGCCGGCGCCCTCGACCTCGGGGAGCACCGCCCACCGATCCACGACCCACCGGACAGCCTCAGGCGGCGTCGTGCTGATGTCCTGATTCGTGGTGTTGAGGACGCACCCGTTATCCGCGGGTGGCGCCGACGTCTCTACCGGTCCCGGCTGCTGCGATGAGGTGGGCTGCGGGTTCGGCTCGGCCGTCTCAGACGGCTCGAAGACGAACACGCGCAGCGCCCAGACCCCGGCCGCGACGAGCACGAGCACGCCGACGAAGGCGAGCAGCACCCAGGGTGCGCGCTTCGCCTGCTCCTCGGTCTGCTCTTCCGGGCGAGCCACCCGGTTTACGTTGCGGCGGAACCAGCCGCCGTTTTCCTTCGCCATATCTCGCTCCCGTGTCTCGTGAGGGATCTCAGGTAAGTGCGGCCCAGATCGTGCCGGCGGCGCCGAGAACGATCGCGATGATGAGCGGCCAGACCGGTGCCGCAGCGTCAGCAGATCCGCCGCGGTTGCGCGCCTGTGCGGCCTGCACCAGGCCGACGATGAACAGGACGAACAAGATCGCTGACGCGCCCCAGAGGACCCACGTCACGATCGTGTTGATGGCTTCGACGCCCGGAGGTGCGGTGCCGCCGGCCGGGGGCACGTACGCACGCACGGTGTTGAGGAGGTTCATCGCTTCTTCTTTCTCTTGGGGGCGAGTGCAGCTAGGACCAGCTGCAAACGCACGTTCTTGCCGATCTCAGGGGTTCCCGGTTCCCGCCAGGCGGCGATGAACGGGACGGTCATGGTCCGCGGGTAGATCCCCGCTACTTGCTTGGCCAGCTGCACGGTTGCCCGCGACAGCTTCGGCCGGTCGTGCACGAGGATCAGGCCGCGCACGTCGTAGGCGACGTCGCCGCGGGCGTTGGCCCGGGCGAGATCCGCGGCGGCACCGAGGCCCACCGCGTGCGTTGCGGCGACGACGTAGACCGGCGCCTGCCACGCGGGCTCATGCTCTCCCCCGTCGACCACGTTTTCTCCCGCCAGCTGCGCGAGTGTGCTCACTCCGACTCCGCCGGAAGCGCCGACAAGCCACACCGTGTCCGGTGTGATCGCCGGGGCCGGCGACGTCGGCACTGCCGGCGCGACGTCGCGCGCCATCCGCGGAGATTGCAGCCCCTCCGTCGCGAGGGCATCACCGAGGATGGGATCGGGTTCGATCTCCTCAGGCACCTCCACGGGCACCTCGGCGGGCAGGAACGGGTGGCTCATAGTCCCCGACCCACCGCCGCCGCTGCCGCCAACCACGCGCGCTGCGTGGCGGGGCGTAGCGCCTCGTACCGGATACGACCGGCTTTGAGCGCCGGGTCGAACGGGACCGTCACGACGGTGCGGCCGAGGTCCTGGAACAGTCCCGCGATCCGCTGCGCTTCGGGACCGTCGTCGGCCTTCCATTGCGAGATGATCACCACGGCGTTGGCCGACAGCTGGGCGCTGTGCTCGTCGCGGTCCTCCAGCGTCACCAGCAGCGACCGTGCCGCTTCGGCCCGGTCTTCCATGGTGGTGGTGGGCACCACCAGCTGATCGGTGTGCTCGATCATCGCGCGCCAGTTCGCGGCGCGGGCTGTGTTGCCCGAGTCCATGATGATCAGCCGGTAGTACCGCTCCGCGATCGCGTGTGCGCGGTGTACCTCATCGGCCTGGATCTCGTGGTCGCCCTGGTCGTTCTCGTCCGATCGCAGCACGTCGTACTTGTCCGAGCCCTGGTGGTGCACGTAGCCGGCCATGAGCCCCTGGCTCGCTGTCGGGGACATCAGCCGGGCCTCGTCGCGCAGGAGGTCCAGGACGCTCGCGCCGTGGTGCCCCTGTTCGGTGCGCCACCCGAGCGTGCCCTGGTTCTCGTTGTTGTCCCACGCCAGAACGCCGCCACCGCCGTTACGGGCGAAAACGGCCGACAGCGCCGCCACGGTGGGCGTCTTGTTCGACCCGCCCTTGCGGTTCACGACGGCGATTGTGCGCGGCCCGGGCCAGTGCTGGGACACGGTGCGGGTGTCCTCACGCTCCGCGAGCTCAGCCGCAGATGGCTGCGGCTTGATGCCCACGAACCGCAGCAGTGCGCGCGGCCCCTTCGCCGCCGGGGCCTCCGCGTCGTCCGAGGTGAGGAAGGTCACCTCTCGCAGACTGCGGCGGGTAGGGCCAGCGACCGGCGCGGCCTCTGCCGTAGGGGCGGGGCTCGCCGGTTGCTCAGTCACAGGGGCCGGCGGTGCCGGCGGGGCGACCCGCGTCGGGGCGGTCTCGAACGCCACCGGTTCGGACGCTGCGGGCGCCTGAGGCAGGAACGAGGCCGCCGTGGGCACGTCCTCGATCACGGAGGCCAGAGGTGCAGGCTCCGCGGTTCGGGGCTCAGAAGCCTCCGCACGGGCCGCAGGAGCCGGGTTCTCGTCAGTCACCGCGACGCGGGAGCCGTCCGGGTGGACGTCGAACACGTGCCGTTGGCCCTGGTCGGTGATTACCAGTCGGCACGAGGCGTTGTGGCTTCGCACGGCGTCATTGACGGCACCGAGCACCGCACCGCGCGCGGTTGCGAGATCTCCGGGGCCGGCGACCTGGACTCGTTCTCCAGCGAAATGCACGGTGCCCACGCCCTCAGGCGTCACGACAGCTTCAATCGTTTCCATCACGGTCCCTCTCATCAGTCGGGCTAGGTGTGGGGGTCGCGCTGGGCTGCGACTCCTCCAGTAGGTAGTAGGCGTTCCCGTCCGACCCGCGAGCGGCTCGGACAACGGCGCGGCCGTCAGGCAGCACGACGTCGGGGATGACGGCGCTCACGGCGAGCGGCAGGGTCTCCCCCACGGGCGAGATCCGCACGCGCTCTCCGCCGGCCTGCTCGGTCCAGCCGTATCCGGCGCTCACGCGCACGTTTCCCTGCTGCGACTCGGTGAACTGCATCGTGCGCAGATCCAGGAGCACGGGGCCGATACCGACCAGACCCGCAGCCGGGTCGATCGTTGCCTGTGCCGAGGATCGTGTGACGGCTCGGTATGTCGCCTCACGGCTCACCGTTCCGTCGACGACGACGCGGTCGACGGTGAACGCCTGTGTCCCCGTGCGACTTGTCCACTCGAGAACGAGGTGACCATCGACCAGCGTGGCCACCCGCGCCAGGGTGAACTCCTTCGACGGGGGCGCCAGCGCAACAGAGGCGGGCAGGACCGGGCTGTCAGAGGTCGTCACCCAGAGCGCCGACTGCTCCACGCTGACGCTCACCAGGCCCTCCCCCACCGTTCCTACGGGGACGGCGGTCGCGGGCACCTGGCGGCGTTCCCAGGTCGTCCCGTCGAGGACGGCGCCGGCCTGACCAGGGAGGCGGGCAAAAGGAACATCGCCCAGGACGATCTCCTCCGACACGGTGTCACCCGTGGTGATGACCTCACCGCTGTTCGTGTCGATGACGGCGACGCCCGTGTTCCCCCGAGCGGCGTAGATCACGTCCCCGCCGGCCGGCGCGTAGAGCGCCGTGATGTCGGCAGGGGTGCCTGCCCGCCACCGTTCCTGTCCTGTCGCTGCGTTCACGGCGACGACGTCGCCGCCATCAGCGAGCACGAGCGTGTCGTCCCCTGCGAGGACCGCAGCGGCGCCAGGCTTCGCGGCGTCGATAACCGCGGATGCGTACGTGTCCCAGCCCGCGGGGGCAGACACCGGCAGCTGACCCGCCGGCGGTGTGGGAGCTTCCTGCGCGGTCGGCGTCTGCGCGCCCGGGTCCAGCAGCACCCGCGGGATCACAGCCACCGCAACGGCGACAGCTGCGACCGCAGCCACGCCCGCCACGAGCCACCAGCGCTGCGGCCCAGTGCTGAACCGGCCGCGCAGCCCTCGGGCTCCCGCCCGGGGTGCGCTGCTCGGAGCAAGCTCTTCCAGCGTCTCGGTCTCCGCGTCGATGACGAGCATCCACACTTCGCCATCAGGGCTCACGCCCTGCACACGGCAGCGGGAAACGTTCAGACGTCGTGCCGCGGCAGCTGCGGCAGACGCTGCGGCGGTAGCGAGATCGGGATACGCGGCGACCCTGATCGGGTCACCGACGCCGGCAGGATCAGCGACGGCGGTGTCGCCGTCGTAGCTCAATCCGATGACCGGCCATGCCGGAACCGATTTGCTCATTCCCACTGCACCTCCCCCGAAGCTTCGTGATGCCTAGCCCCAGCGAGCGGGCAATTTGTCCAGTAAAAGGAAGATCTCCGACACCCGCAAATGCTGTCCCCCAAACGGTGGACAGCTAGGTCCGCTATGCTGAGTAGCTTACTAAACCAGCTAGTTTCTGTCGAGCGGAGGACTACGGAACAATGAATAGCTATGCCCTCGTACGCAGCACCGTCGCTCTCTCCCGCTGTGGAGCGCGCGATTAACGTGCTCGGGGTGAATGCCGCACGCCTGGCTGTCCTCGCCTACATCGTGGAGAACCCTGGGTGCCTCGTGAGCGAGATCGCCGAGGGCACGAACCTCGCGATCGGCACCGTGAAGACGCACGTGACCGCGCTCACGGCCCTGGATGCCCTCTCCCCTGATCCCGCACCCTCAGTCCCGTACGCGGAACGCCGCGGCCGGCGCACGCGCTACTCGGCGCACACCGAGCGCCTGGCGGAGCACTACCGGGAAATCGGCAAGCTGCTCCAGATCCCGTAGGCGGAGATAAAGCGACACGCCGCGACGAAAACGAAAACGTAAACGTTTGTCGCAATGATGAGCAGCATGGCCAGACCGTACAAGGGCAAGCGAGTCCCGATCCTCGCCAAGCCGCTCGAACCGTTGGCAGAGGTGATTAAGCGCAATGCCGCTGCCGCCGGCCTTAGCTACGGCGAATACATCACAGCTCTTGCAGCGCAGCAGCTCGGCATGCCCGAGTACGCTCCCCAGCCACCGCGCAAGCGCGCGGAACAACTCGACTTCCCCAAGGAGGCGGGCACCGCAGCCGCATAAAACGAAAGAGCCCGCCGTTTCCGGCGGGCCCCTCAAGGATTCGTAGCTCCGAGTCCAGGTCGCCAAACTCACGACTCGAGAGCTGATTCATTCCAAGTCCGGTGAAGCCGGAGGCTTCGTCGTTCCCAGAAGGAGTTGGGACTGACTATACCAAGCGCGCGCCTAGGCGCCAGCGTTTCTCTCACGCATACCCGCGTGTCGGAGCCCGATCGGGCCTCCGCGTGGGCCGCTACGCGCGCCCTGACGCCGCGCGACGTCGTCCGAGCAGCGTCGCAGGACGCCAGCGGCGAGATCCTGAACGACTACGGCCGCGACTGGTCCGTGAATTCGCTGCCCCCGCAGACCACGTGGGCGATGTACCTCTCGGCCGACAGCCGCGCCTTCAACTACCTCTGCTTCGACCTAGACAGCAGCCGCGGAAACGCGCCCTACGACGCCGGCAGACTCTCGCTCTGGCTCGACGAGCTCAACGTCCCGCACCTCGTCTGCGAATCCGGCCCCACCGGCGGCCGACACGTCTGGATCGGCCTCGCAGCGGCCGTCGACGCCACAGCCATCCGCGACCGCATCAGCCAGGGGATCGGTGCGCTGTTCCTGCTAGTGTTCTGGGTTGCCGCATGACGGCGCCTCT
>JAAIGE0100621390.1_pt1 | contig 13370 bp, 13 predicted proteins | sample 6487951 | NCBI WGS metagenome assembly JAAIGE01 (sample SAMN13974128, study PRJNA590717) | phyllosphere metagenome | biome: tomato field; feature: multiple bacterial spot infested tomato fields; material: tomato leaves; isolation source: leaves from tomato fields | host: Solanum lycopersicum ... | reverse complement strand
CCCCGATCCGTCGGGTTCGGGCCCGTTGCACAGCCCCTTTCTTGGCCGGCAGACTGGCGCTGTCGAGAGCCGCCCGCGACCAGTCGAGCGCATCGGCGTCCTGAAGTTGCTCCAGCATCACCCGGTGCAACGCGGCCCAGACGCCGGCCGCCTGCCATGTGCCCAGCCGCCGCCAACTCGTCTTGCCGCTGCAGCCCACCTCTGAACGCGGCAGGTGCTTCCACTGCATGCCGGACCGCAGCACCAAGATGATGCCGGCCAGCGCCGCCCGGTCAGAGGCACGAGGGCGACCGCCTTTCGGCTTCTCGGGCTCAGGCGGCAGAAGCGGCTCGACCACCGCCCAGAGATCGTCGGGTACGAGAGCGTCCATCCTCTCCCAACCCCCTCAGCCGCGGTTTTGTCCCACGCTCTTAGGTGCCCTGCGCACCTGATGTGGCAGCGTTGCCGGCGCGAACGGGCGCAGCATTGATCGAAATCGTTCTGGTATCCCCCGTCATTATCCAAAAGTCAGCGCGAATGAGTTTTCCAGCGGGTGTTGCAATTTCAGGACTCAGGGCCCAATCGGTCGACGGCTCAGACCGAAACCACATAATGACGAGAGCGCTATTTGATTTGAAGCAACTGGCTCGTGTACAAAGCCTCAAGCTCGGCATCTTTCTTGATTCGAATCAAGGAGGAGGTGCCCCGTCTCGACTATTCACAGGGCGCTCCAAAGGAGGCGGTCGTGACCCTGTCGAAATATGGCTTGGCTCTGTCGCTGGCTCTGAGTCTCGTCCTGTCGAGCAGCGGGACGCCCGCTAGGGACGCGGCCATCGGCAGCTTCGAGTGGCTCTCGCGCATGGAGCGTCTCCAGGCCGAGCGCGGCGACCCGGCACGGCACGTTCATTTCGATGCAGAGGTCGAGGCCCTCGACCAGGGCTCGGGCAGCGTGACGATGGTGCACCCGGGGATGCGCAGCGGCGACGGCTCTATCGTCATGCCCCGGATGCACATGACCTTCCATGTCATCTCCTTCTCCAAGCTGCGCGGGATCGAAGCCGGGGATCGGGTCCACATCGTCGTCGGGCGGCACAAGGGCGCCGTCATGGTCACCCAGATCCGCAAGCTGCAGTAGGCCGACGCCCCGCCGGACACGGGCTTCAGCCATGGAAGCCGCCTTCCCATTGACCTCGACCATGACGACCGTGATGGAGGCTGCTGGCGTCCTGACCATCGGCGTCGGCGCCTTGGTGTCCCTGGTGATTGCGGCACGACAGGCGTTGCTGTCCGCGCGTTGGGGCGTGGCATACGATGTCTTTCGTGCCTCGTTCGGCCGGGGCATACTGCTGGGCCTCGAATTCCTCGTGGCCGCCGACATCATCCGCACGGTCGCGGTCAAGCCAACCCTGCAGAACGTGGCGGTCTTGGCTCTGATCATCCTGATCCGCACGGCTCTCAGCGTCTCGCTTAAGGCCGAGATCGAAGGGACTTGGCCCTGGCAGCAACCGCGGCACGGAGGCGTCGTGTCGCCGCCTGCGGATGACCCGGCCGATCCTACAACTGGAGTGGAGACCGATCAGGACCCCTCCTCGGCGAGGCGGTTCAGAGCCGAGATGTCCAACCGCAGCAGATGACGGTCGATGTCCTCGACGATGGCTCTGCGGCGCAGTTCCCTAAAGGCTCGGCTCACGGTCTCGGGTGTGAGCCCGATGCAGTCCGCAATGTCGGTGCGCGGCATCGGCACCGGCACGACATCGCCAAGGCCAAGGTTCCTGTGCAGCATCCGAAGAAACGCGGCCAGCCTCTGGCGCGGGTTGCGCCTGCCCAGGAGCAGGAAGTGTTCGGTCGCCTGACTGACGCTCGCGCGGAGGGCTCCCGCCAACTGTCGGGCCAGGTACGGGTTGCAGTCGCTCAGCTGCTGCAGCTGCCCGACGTCGAATTGCAGCAAGGTCGTCGATGACACCGCCTCCGCGGCAAGCTCCCGCTCGGCGCGGCTCAGGCCGAAATAATCGCCCGGGAAGGCAAAGCGGGTGATCTGCCTGTGCCCTTCTGCATCGTAGCGGACGAGCCGCACGACACCGTCGGCGACGCGGAAGCACCGACGTTCGTCGGCCCCTTCCAGCGAGATCGTCTTGTCCGGTGCGGCAATGATGCGACCGGCCTGCTGCTGCAGGAAGGCACGCGTATCCTCTTCACTATGAAGATCGCAGGGCAGCACCTCGGAGCGCCAGCCACGAGGATCGGAGCACAGGCAGCCAATCGCTCCAGGCAGCATTTCCGTCATGTCGGGAGCATTCATGCGAGTTCGGGCTCCGATTTGGGCCGTCTTACCTAGGAAGCCATAGAATAGGATGGCAGCCTAGGGACGTCGGAAATTGGTCGGAATCAAGACTGTCGCCTCCGACTGTCCGTGTCCTTGCAAATCATAGGTCAGGCGAGCATCCAGCCTCTTGATCTCGATCAATGACCATGATGGACAAGGTCTCCACGGTGGCGGCCACTCGGCAGCCGGCTGCGGTGCGCCTGCCATCTGGGAGGAGTCATCATGCGTTCACCTCGTCTTCTGATCAGTGCCGCATCGGCGCTGGCTGTCTCCGGCCTTCTTTCTCTCCAAGTCACGGCGGCGCCCGCGGCTGGCGGGTCCGGGCGCACCATCCTCGCCGAGCACGACATGATGAGCATGCCACCCTCCGGCGGCGCGGGTCAGGGCGGATCTCAGATGAACCAGGTCGCACCCGCTCAGGGCGGAGCCTCCGCTCAGGGCCAAGCCGGCAGCAGTATGGGAGATGGGATGGCTGGCTGCTGCGGGATGGGCGGGATGCAGCAGGGCTCGAACGCAGGATCCATGGGCCAGACAGAGATGCAGCCGGGTTCGGGCGCGGGCGGCATGTGCTGCGGTATGGGTGGCATGCGGACGGCCCCCGGCGCCCCCGGCGCCTCCGGCGGCATGGGGATGATGGGCGACAACATGCGCCGCATGCAGCAGAACCAAGCCATGCCGGGCATGGGTGCGAATGGCGTGGACATGATGGACCGCATCGACGGCCGCATCGCGTTCCTGCGGGCCGAGCTCGGGATCACCGACGTGCAGGCGCCGGCTTGGGGCCGGTTCGCGGAGGCGCTGCGCTCCGGTCGGCAGCACCTGCTCGAAGCCCGCCAGCAGCTCGCATCCCCGGCTGGTTCCGGCACACCCAGCGCACGGCTCGACCGATACGAGCGGCACCTGACGGAACGGCTCGAAGCCGTCCGCACCGCCCGGACCGCGTTCAACCAGCTCTACGGCACGCTCGACGAGCATCAGAAGCATGTGGCCGACGAGCTTGTCGTGCCGTTCCTGGCAACGTTCTAGGTCCGGAGCGGGTGACCGCACAAGCATCGGGCCCGACAATGCTTCCTCCGCCTCTCCGCCGCCGCGACCATTTAGTCGCGGTCGTGCTTCTCCCGCTCTGGATCCTTGCCGGCAGTCCAGCTGCCGTCTTGGGGCAACCGGACAACGGAGGGCACGCATCGCATCACCCGGCCGCACCTGGTGGCGCACCCGCGCAAGCCGACCCAGGCGGGGGCAGCGCCGCGTCCGTGTCCAGTGGGACGGGGACGGGCTGCGGGATGATGGGATGCATGCAGGGCCTGCCCCGCAAGCAACTCTACCCCACCCTCATGAGTATGCCGTCGCTTACTCCAGCGGAGCGCCAGTCCGTGGAGCGCGAGGCTCACGCGCGGATGAGTTCCGGCCTTCCGCAATTGGTCGGTGGCTCGGACGAGGCGCTGCGGGCGTTCTCGGCGGGCGATGCCGTCGCTATGCGGGAGGCGGCCGAGCGGGTGCGGCAAGGGCTGTCCCTGTTCGACAGCGGCTTGTCCACGCATCTGGCCCTCGCGGGCGGAGAACAGCCCCAGGCGGTGGCGCTTGCCTGGTTCAAGGAGCAGATGAGTCTGCCCGCAACCGGAGCAGGCGCGACGCACGGGGGGGGCGGGCTCCTCGACGTCTCGGCCGGTCACGTCGCCACAATGATCGGCCTGGCTCTCACCGCGGCAAGTCTGCTCGCGGTCCAGTTCGTGCGGATGCGGCGGGTGCAGTCGGTCCTGCAGCGCACGGCGAGGCCTGTCGCGACCGGGGCCGCCCCGACTCTGCCTGCTCCGGCCTATCCTGCCGCTATTTCTCCGGGCTCCGCTCCGTCGTCCGCGGCCGTCGCAGAGCCCGGCCTGCTGCCCGATGCGGTGATGCCACCAAGCGGGTCACCGGTGCGCCGTGCCTGGACGGGCGTACTCAAGGTCGCGCAGGTCGTCCGCGAGACCCCTTCGATCAAGACCTTTCGCTTGGTCGAGCCGTCAGGCGCCCCGTTGCCGTTCGGCTACCTGCCGGGGCAGTTCATGAACGTCGAGGTCGAACCGGCGCCAGGAGAGATCGCCAGGCGCGCCTACACCATCGCCTCGTCCCCGACGCGGCAAGCCTATGCGGAGCTCACGATCAAGCGCGAAGCGCAAGGCAAGGTCTCGCAGTTCCTGCATGATCGCGTGAGCGTTGGAGATCTGCTCAAGGTCGGAGCGCCCTATGGAGCGTTCACCTTCACCGGCTTGGACGAGGACAGCATCGTCCTGATCGGCGGCGGCGTCGGCATCACGCCGCTCATGTCGGTGCTGCGCTACCTGACCGACCGCGCGTGGCCCGGCGAGATCTACTTCGTCTACAGCGCGCGCAGCACCGCGGAGTTCGTGTTCCGGGACGAGCTCGCCTACCTGCAGCGGCGACATCCCGACCTGCATGTGCTCGCAACCATGACACGCAGCGAGGGCACCGACTGGATGGGACCAGAAGGACAGATCACCAAAGAGCTGCTCCAGGCAACCGTCCCGGAGCTCGCCAAGCGGCGGATCCACATCTGCGGCCCGCCGCCGATGATGACCGCCATGAAGCAGGCGCTCGCCGAACTCGGAGTTTCTGCGGGCAGGATCCACACGGAGGCGTTCGGGCCCGCCTCGCTGCCGACGGGCACATTGCCGCCCGCCCCGCCGACGCCGGCGGAGGCTGCCCGGTTCGGAGGCGTGACGCCAACGGTAGCGAGACCTGCGGAGGTGATCATCGCGCCGGCCGCGAACACGGTCATCTTCACCACTTCGGGCAGGTCGGCGGCTCTGCCTGCGGACAGAACCGTATTGGAGGCGGCCGAGAGCGTTGGAGTCGAGATTCCCTGGTCCTGCCGTGTCGGCATCTGCGGAACTTGCAAGGTGAAGCTGCTGCAAGGCTCCGTGTCGATGGAGGTGGAGGAAGGCCTGCCGCCGGAGGACAAGGCGACCGGTCTGATCCTGGCCTGTCAGGCCAAGTCGACGGGCGGCAACCTGCAGGTCGAGGCTTGAGGACCATGCCGGAGCGCGGCGCAATCGCGGTCAGTGGCTTAGCCCTTCTGCTTCTGCTGCTGCCCCTCGGCTACCTTGTCCACGTCTCGCCGCGCTTCCCGGGCAGTCTTGCCGGCAGCCTTCTCGGTATCGCCGGTGCCGTGCTGATGCTCGCACCGCTCCTGTACGTCGTCATCAAGCGGGTCCCGGCCCTGAAGGAACGTGTCACCCGGCACGTATCTCTGCGGACGCTCCTGGCCTGGCACGTCTACGCCGGCGTGCTCGGTCCGATCCTGGGGCTCCTCCATGCCGCCCACAAGTTCAGGAGCCCGCTCGGCGTCTCTCTCACCGGCATCATGCTGGTCGTCGTGATCACCGGTTATGTCGGGCGCTACCTGCTCGCGCGGATTGCCAAGGCCGTGCAGGGCGAGCGCGCGGATCTGGCGGCATTGACGGCCGCCTTCGAGCGTGCCTCATCGGAGCTGCAAACTTCGCCTGACGCGGGTACGCGCGCCGCGCGCGGATGGTCGGCACGGCTGCTGTTTGCCCCAGTCGAGACCGCGCCTTCCGGACCGGGTGAAGATACCCGCCGGCTCGTCGAGGTGGTCGATGCGATGGCAAGCGTCGAGGCCGCGATTCGGACCGAAGGGGTCGTGCGCGATCTCTTCGGCAGGTGGCTGCCGCTGCATACCCTGGTGGCGATACTTCTCTACGGTCTTCTGGTGCTCCATGTCTGGTCCGGGCTCTACTACGGCCTGCGGTGGCTGCCATGAGCCGAACCGGTCTTCTGTACGCCCTCACCGGCCTCGCGGCCCTGCTGGCAGGGCTGGTCGTGCCCTACCTCGTGCACCGCTCGGGCAGCAGAACTGTCGCAGGCTGGCAGGGGCTCGTTATGCCGGGGCCCCTCTCGGCCAAGCACCAGTTCATCGCAGGCCAGTGCGAGAGCTGCCATACGCCTCACGTCGGCGTCGAGGCGAAGAGCTGCATTGGCTGCCACGCGAACGCGCCGGCTATCCTGTCGAAACAGTCGACGGCCTTCCATGCCACGGTCGGGACGTGCACCGGTTGCCATCTGGAGCATGAAGGGGAAGCCAAGCCGACCGAGATGGAGCACGCTGTGCTTTCAGGGGCGGGTTTCCGACGAGAGCCCAGCGGCAAGGACTCACCGAGTGCGACGGAGCAGCTCCTCCGCTTCGCGGCGGCTCTTGGCATGCGCGCGGATCATCGGGAGAATGTCGAGCACCTCGCCTGCGCCAGCTGCCATTCCAACAAGGATCCGCACCGCGGCCTGTTCGGCGAGGGATGCGGCAGCTGCCACGGCGTGACCGCCTGGACGATCGCTGGCTTCCGGCATCCTTCCCCAGCCTCGACGGACTGCGCGCAGTGCCATCAGGCGCCGCCGAGCCACTACATGATGCATTTCGAGATGGTGTCCGAAAAGGTTGCCGGGCAGGAGCACGCCAGCGTCGAGCAATGCTACCGCTGCCATCAGACGGATGCTTGGAACAACATCCGGGGTGTCGGCTGGTACAAGCATCATTGAGCGACGGCGTGGCCTGCACACATCGATAGCGCTCGCGAAGAAGATTAATGCACGGCCGAACGGGAGAGGAGGGCGAGCAATGAGATGCCGATGGAGACGGGTTCCTCTCGTTCGAGGAGGTGGCGGCCATTCACAAGCGCGTCTTCAACACGGTCGATGCCAACAAGGATGGCAAGGTGACGCCCGACGAGCTCCGGAGGTTCTTCGAAGGCTGAACCTTCAGGCTTAGTTGGGCGCCGTGATCCTGCATCAGACCGAACGGGTACTCCTGCATAGGGCTTGAACGAAAGCGGATGAGGATCTTTCGCCCGCTGTCTGAATTCGATTCCTTCAAAATCCTGCGACGCTTCAAGTCCGGTGCCGCCCCAGAGCGCCGCGCGCTGCAGGTCCTGCGGCAGCGTCCTCGCGTTTGGCCGGAGGTCTCGATCGGCGGCTTCGGAGCGGCTTACGTTAGGTCGCTGACCTCATTCCTTCTCAGGTCGGACAGATCGGAGGCATGTGGCGCCGGGCCAGTCAGGCGATGCGAGTCCCTAAAGTTTGATGGCTACCTGGTAAGCCTGCCCCTCTGAAACTGCGATCTTGTTGCCCTCGACACGAAGGGACATCGCACCCCCGCTTTCGAGGAGCGCGCGGAGGCTTTGTTTGACGCGGTCGATGGTGACCGCGAGCCGCCGTCCACGCCACCGCACGCGGAAGCTGAGACTCTGCCAAGTGCTGGGCAGGCGCGGATCGAAGGCGAGACCGTCGGCCTGCAGCGACAATCCGGCGAACCCGAAGATCGCCGTCAGCCAGACTCCGCCGAGGGCCGCGATGTGGATGCCGCCGCCAATCGCCACATGGGTATCGGCGAGATCGATGGCCGCGCTCCGGTGGAAGTACCGGAGCGCCAAATCGGGGCGGCCGAGCCGCGCGGCTGCAATACCGTGCATGGCCCGGCTCAGCGAACTGCCGTGCCCACAGCGCGGCTCGTAATGGTCGAAGTTCGTCCTGCCGGTCTCGCCAGGGAACAGGTCCGGCAGCAGCGCCAGGAGGGCGACCACATCGGCCTGCTTGATGACCTGCGTTCGCTGCGTCCGCTCGCGCCCGAGCACAACATCCATCGGGACCGAGCGCCCCGCATAAGCGTCTAGGTCGATCGCATCCAAGTCCGAAAAGCCTGCGAACTGCTCGAACAGGCCTGTTTCTGGATCGAAGCCCGTTGCAATCGTCTGCGCTACTTCGTGCCATAGCGCCAGCTCGGCCTCATCGAGATCGAGCCGCTCGACCAATCCGGTCCAGGTCTCAGTCCAACGGTCACGCAGAAGGGCCGCAACTTCGAGCCCGCGCTCGATCGTCCACCGGGCCATCATGTTGGTGAAGACGTTGTCGTCCACTCCCTCGTGGTACTCGTCCGGCCCAATGACATTCCGGATGTGGCTCAGGCCATCCGCCTCCAACGCGGCCCGGCTCGCCCAGAACCGGGCCGTCTCCAGGATGATTTCGGCCCCGGCCTCGCGAAGGAAGAGATCGTCCTCTGTTGCCTGCCAGTATTGCCACACCGCATAGGCGACGTCGGCGCTGATATGCTGTTCCTGGCTGCCGCAGAGGATGTCGAGGATCTTGCGGTCCGGGCCGACCGTTTGCCGCGGAGTGACGTCGGCTCCGGTATCCGCAGATTCCCACGCGAAGAGAGCGCCCCGCCAGCCCATCGCGGCCGCCTTTGCTCTCGCCGCCGGCAGCGTGCGGAAGCGGTACATCAGCAGGGTGCGCGCTGCCTCCGGCCAAGTGAGGGTGTAGAAGGGCAGCAGGAAGATCTCGGTGTCCCAGAAGACATGGCCACGGTAATCGTCTCCCGTGAGGGCGCGGGCCGCGACGGAGACCTGGGGATCAGCCGGGTTTACGGCTCCGTTCAGGTGATATGCCGAGAACCGCAGGGCTTCCTGCGCGACGGCATCGCCCTCGACGCGGACGTCGCTGTCATGCCAGCGCTCGGCCCAGGCCGCCTCGTGCCGGGCAATCACACCCTGCCAGCCCAGGGCGCGCGCGGAGGCGAGCTCCTTGCGGGCCCTAGCCCCGGAATGAACATCCACGGAGTGGTGCCGCGTGACCGCGACCATACGTTGGAAGCTCACGACCTGACCCGGGCTCGCCGTCCACGTCCAGGACCATGTCAGGGCACCGCGGCCCGTAGCCTGGCGCTCCGCGCCGTCGACCTGCAGAGCGGCCGCAGCGGCGATGGCCAGGCTTCGGCCGGACCGCCATGTGCGCCAAGCGCGCAGATCGAGCTCTGCACGTTCCGGAGCGAGCTCGAAGTCGGTCGGTCCGAACGCGGCCACGAGCGTGAGGTCGCCGACCCCAGCCTCGACCTCAAGCTCGACCAGCTGCATGCCGATGGCGCGGGCGTCGAGCGACACCAGACGCAAGCTGCGGACGCGGACGTCGAGAGGGGCGTTGCAGGTCTGGCGCGACTCGGTGAGGAGGACACCGCGCTTCATGTCGAGCGTCACGCCACGGGACGCACGATTGGGGCAGCGCATCAGAGGGCCATCCGGCAGCAGGATCTGGACCTGCAGCCAATCGGCGGCCGGCACGAGTTCCGGGATGGTGCTGTCTGGGGTCGGTGTGTCGAACAGACCGGCCACATAGGTGCGGGGCGGGACCGACCGACATGCCCCGAGATGGGTCGCGAGCCCACCCCTGACACCCAGAAAGCCGTTGCTGATGGCAAACCGGGTCTCGAAGGTGCTCTCGCGCAGGAGCTCGTACCCGGTCTCCTGCAGGAGCCAGGCCTGGTTGGCGGTGGGCGTCAGCGCCTGTTCCATGGTGTCCGAGATCATCATGCCGCTGCCCCGGACGGCTGCTGTCGGGTGAGTTCGTCGATGCGAAGTTCGTCCAGGCTGGTGACCACGCGGTCGGCCCCCGCTGCCCGAAGCCCCTCGGCGTCGTCGAGTCTGGCGATCCCGATCGCCATCATGCGGCCGGCCCGCGCCGCCCGGACGCCCGCGGGCGCATCCTCGAACACGATGCACCTCGCCGGCTCAACCCGCAGTTCGGAGGCAGCGATCAGGAAGATCTCGGGATCGGGTTTGCCGTGCCGCAGGTCTCGTCCGCAGACCTTGACCGCGAAGGCGTCGAGCAGCGTTCGGCGCTCGTCGAGCAGCACTCTGCGCATCATCCCCTCGGCGTTCTTCGAGGCGGAGGCTGCCGCCATGGGCCAGCCGCAAGCGGTCAGGGTTCGGACGAACCGAAGCGCGTCGGGGAAGGCCGCCACGCCTTCCGCCGCAATGATCCTGTCGAGGCAGCCCTGCTTGGCTGCGGCATAGCCGGCTGCCAGACCCGCGGGCTCGGGCAGGCCCAGCGCGGTAAGGGCGGCGCGGGCCCCGTCGAGCCGGGACTTCCCGGCGACTTGGGCCTGATACAGAGCGGTGGTGAAGCGCGACGGATCGGCGAAGCCATGAAGCGCCTCGCGCCACGCGCGCTCGTGCGGAGAGGCAAGCAGGACACCGTCGACATCGAAGATGCATGCCTTGGCGGTCGGAGAACCTGTATCGGACGGCGCTCCGAACCCCTTCACCTCGTGCCTCCCGTGATGGGCAAGTCGGCTGACATCGCGCTGTTGCCCCGACGGCACCACTGCGTCGGCAGGATCCCACGCCGCCGCGGCCGTGGAGCGGATGCACCGCGCCGAATGCCGTCATGACCTCTTGCAAGAAGAGACCGTGCTCCAGGTCAGCTTGGTTTGATTTGGATCAAGCCGAGAAAGCCAGCGGTCTTGGACTCAGGATGGATCCGAGAAGGAAATGGCTGCGGATCTGAGGCGACGCAGGCCGTGGTCATGCTCCATGACGGGTGGCCGGGCGACGGCCAACAAGAGAAGCCCAGTGCGGGAAGAAGGCCGGCACATCCCGCATGTACGCTGCGTAGGCCTCGCCGAACTGCGCGAGCGCTTCGCGCTCCTCGTTCCGCGCGAGCCGGACGTACATGACCACGAGAAAGGGGAACATCGCTAGGGTCAGCAAGGTCGGCCACTGAACAAGGAAGCCCAGCAGCACCAGCACGAACCCAGCGTACTGAGGATGACGGACGTAGGCGTAGCTCCCGGCCATGGCGAGTCGGCCTTCCCGCTGGGCAGCGTAGAGAGTCTTCCAGGCGGCCGAGATCAGCCAGAACCCGGCGATGATGAGTGCATAGCTGAGGACGTGGAACGGCCCAAAGTGCGGATTGATCTTCCAGCCGAACAGCATCTCCAACAGGTGCCCGGCATCGTGCGAGAACCAGTCGACGCCCGGATAGTAGCTCTGCAGCCAGCCCGACAGCACATAGATGGTCAGCGGGAAGCCGTACATCTCGGCGAAGAGGGCCACCACGAAGGCGCTGAAAGCTCCGAACGAGCGCCAGTCCCGCGGCGTACTCGGCTTGAAGAAGCTGAAGGCGAACAGGAGGAAGATGCCGGCATTGAAAAGCGCGAAGCCCCAGAAGCCGTAACCGGAGGTGGTCTCGTGCATGTCCCAGCTCCCGATCTGGGCAAGCCCAGCCCATCGTCGGCAAGAACTGGCACCGGGGCCCCTGACCGGCCTTGATCTGCCTCAAGGCGGGGCGGCAAGCGCGTAGCCATGCTCCTGGCGCGTGAACCTCGCCTCACCAGGAGGCCGCCATGGCCACGATCACCACCGACCGGGCGCCATCATCCCTTCAGACGCGCCTGACTTCGCCGATGAACCTCGTCGCCACGGGCTGGGCCCTCACCTGCGCACTCGTCGGTCTGTTCATCCTCTGCGATGTCCTCGCCTATGTCTGGCCGACCTCGGCGCTCGCCCACGGTTGGATCCGGCTTTTCGCGACCGAGCCCGACAACATCGCGCGGACCCTCGTCGAGGGCGTGCTCGGCAACGCGGTGGCCGCCTGGATCGCGGCACTGCTGTTCGTGCCCGTCTACAACCGACTGGCCGGGCGCTGAGCACGCTGAGCCGCTACCTCAGGAGCACGTCATGAACACGACGCCGCTTGCTCCCCCGCCAGCCCCAGGAGCACGGCGGCCGGCCCTGTTGGGCACGCCGCTGGGCTGGATCCTGTCCCTGGGGCTCGCAGCCCTGGGCGCCTACCTGCTGGCGTACCACCTGAACCATGTGGCGCTGGCATTGCCCTACCTGCTCCTCATGGCCTGTCCGCTGATGCATCTGTTCGGTCACGGAGGCCACGGCCACGGGCATGGCGGGCATCGAGCTCAGGCTTCCGAACGGGCCCCTCGTGAATCCTCACCGCCATGAGCGGGGAGCGGAAGCGTGGGGCCAACAGGGCCAGCGGCACCGGCATAATGGCGACGTGACAGCTCCTTGGCCTTCCTATTAGGGGAAGCCCCATCTGGTCGGGAACGGTGAGGGTGGTCTGAGCCTAGTTTCGCGTTGGGTGTCTCGCCACAATGGAGGCGCACCACCGCGCCAAGGCGCTAAGATGACATCGAAGGGGGCATTGGCGAAGCAGAAACAATAAAGAGTAAGTATGGAAATTTCGATCAAGGCAATGGTCGAGCCTGCAGCTGGAGCGATGAGCTTGAATTTTTGACTTGGATCAATACTAACGGTGGTGTATGACCGAAGCTGTCCGGCAGCTTGATTTCGAAAAAGCATGGGAGGCGAGCATGAAGCGTGAATTTAGTCATGTACTTGCTGCGCTGGCAGTCATCGGGGTGAGTCAACTGGGGGCGCCGGATGGCCGAGCAGCTTGGGTTGATAATGTCCCGGGGCATCATCGTGTCTGGCTCAAACAGGTCGATCCGAGTTTCGACGCTTGGCGGTCCGACGCCGAACGGCCCTGGATCGCCGCGGTCGTGCGGCAGGTGGACGCCTCCGGTCAGGCGCTCGTGATTCAGCACGGACCATCGCGGAAACCGCGGATGAAAGCGATGACGATGCGTCTTCCGGTCCGCGGGACGTTCCACCTGCCGATGCTCAAGCCGGGCGACCGCGTCCAGATCAGGGCCGCGGAGAATGCCGGCCGTGTCGAGATCGTTGACCTGCAGATGGCCCACTGAGATCCATTCGGCCGGCCTGACGACTGTCTGCACGACGTGCCGGCTGTCATCAGACTGCGGGTGGCGTCCCGGCGAAGGCCGTAGAGGTCCTCGCTGCCCAGGTCGGGGGATCGAGCCAGGCCGGCTCGCACGCCGCCCCCGTTTCCTTCTCCAACGCGGCGCGCCCGGCGTGCAGCACCTTGCGGAGGTAACCCTGGGAGAACGCCCTGCGGAGTTCGTCCAGGACCTCGGGCTCCGAGCGCTTGGCATGCGCGAAGCGGACGTTCCCCTAATTGGCCAACGTCCACCGCTCGGGGCCTTGGCCTGCAGGACGTCCTCGCCCGCGAGGTCGACCAGGGTCACCGACAGCGGCGCGACGCCCGTCATCGCCTCGGCGAGAACGGCATTGAGGTAGGACCAGTCCGACCGGAAGCCGACGACGAGCAGGTCCTTCTCGCGCAGGTTCGCCGCCATCCAGGTCTTGGTCTTGGCGATGCGCGCGGCGATCACGGCGTCCTCGGTGAGCTG
>JAAIGE0100003775.1_pt1 | contig 13380 bp, 7 predicted proteins | sample 6487951 | NCBI WGS metagenome assembly JAAIGE01 (sample SAMN13974128, study PRJNA590717) | phyllosphere metagenome | biome: tomato field; feature: multiple bacterial spot infested tomato fields; material: tomato leaves; isolation source: leaves from tomato fields | host: Solanum lycopersicum ... | reverse complement strand
TCGCCGCGCGCGGTGATCACCAGCGCTTCGCCCGGGCGCACATCGCGCATCCGCTGGTAGCCGAGGATATCCAGCGCTGCCGACTCGGAGGACACGATGTATTCGGTGCCTTCGGCGTGTTCGCGCTTGCCCAGCACCAGCGGGCGGATGCCGTGCGGGTCGCGGAACGCCACCAGGCCCAGGCCCAGCACCACGCTGACCACCGCATAACCGCCCTTGCAACGGCGGTGCACGCCGGCCACCGCGCGGATCGCCGCTTCGGGGGTGAGCATGCGCTGCGCGTCCAGCTCGTAGGCGAACACGTTCAACAGCACTTCGCTGTCCGAATCGGTATTGATGTTGCGGCGGTCGGCTTCGAACACCTGCTGGCGCAAGGCCTCGGTGTTGATCAGGTTGCCGTTGTGCGCCAGCGCGATGCCGTAGGGCGAGTTGACGTAGAACGGCTGCGCCTCGTCCATGCCTTCCGAGCCTGCGGTCGGGTAGCGGCAATGGGCGATGCCGACGCGCCCTTCCAGCACCGCCATCTTCTTTTCGTCGAAGACGTCGCGCACCAGGCCGTTGGCCTTCTGCACGCGCAGGCGCGTGCCATCTGCGGTCGCGATGCCCGCGGCGTCCTGCCCACGATGCTGCAGGACGGTCAGGCCGTCATATAGCTGCCCGGCGACGTTCTGGTTGCCGACAATACCGACGATGCCACACATGGTGCGCGTTCTCCGCTTCGGCTTGCGCCGTTACTGTGAAGGTGGCCGTGCCTGGCCTTGGGATTCGACCCGAGCCGGGTCGCTTTCTCCGCCGCGAACCTGCGCCGGATCGATGTTGGCCGGCATCGCCTGCGTCGGATCGCGTCCGTCGCCAGCCGTCTTGCCGGGGTTGCCAAGCGCACGGGTGATGGTGTCGCTCAGCCCGGAACCGCCAAGTGCCTTGCCCAGGTCCGTATTATCGCCTGCCGAAGGCAACTTCCCCAACTCCGTGGGCAAGTTGCCGAGTTCCATTGATGGCATCTCCATCGATGGCATTCGCCAGGCCGGCAGTTGTGCCCGCATCCAGCCCGCGCCCGGCTGCAGCATGGGCAGCAGCACCGACTGGCGCCATGCCGGCTCGCGCGGCAGCGGGGTGAAGCCCATCAGCAGCACCAGCACGCTGGCCAGAAACGCACCGCGCACCACGCCCAGGCCGAACCCGAGCATGCGGTCGGTGCCGCCGAGCTTGATCGCATCCACGCCCGCGCGGATCACCATGCCAATCACCGCCACGCTGATCAGCACACCGACGAACACCATGGCGTAGCCGCCGAACGATTCGGTCGCAGACGGATGCTTGCCATCGGCCAGCCAGCGCGCGGCCGCGCCGCCGAACATGAAGGTGGCCCAGCCGGCCAGCAACCACGACAACGTACCCACCACGATGGCCACAAAGCCGCGCAACAAGCCCAACAGGGCCGACACCAGAATGATGACGCCCAGCACCATGTCGATCATGGGCAACCTCTCCGCGTGGCGCGCGCGCCGTGAATGCAATGGGGCTCGGTCGTCATTGCCCTCCCCTCCATGGGTGCGAGGCGTTGGAAAATCCAGCAGCTGCAGGCGCGCAGTGCAGGCAGTTGGCAGACACGTGACGGTCCGCCGGCAGTGCAGTGTACGAGCGGCGGCCACCTGCGCGGCGGCCGCGTTTGCTTGCGGCCGGCATGGCGGTTACGGATGCGGACGCACCATGCCGGAGATACCGACCTTGGCTGCCACCTGGGCACGCAACTGTTCGGCATCGCTGCGATTGGCGACCGGGCCGACGCGCACGCGGTTCAACGCGCCCTTGTCGGTCCGCACCTGTTCGACGAAGGCACTGAAGCCGGCAGCGCGCACGCGGTCGCGCAAGGCATCGGCATCTTCGGCACGACCGAACGCGCCCAGCTGCACTGCAAACCCGACCGCACTGGCCGCAGGCGCTGCCGGCGCGGTGGCCACCGGCTTGGCGGGTTCAGGCTTGGCGGCAAGCTCGGGCTTGGCGGGGGCGGGCTTGGTGACCTCAGGCTTGGCCGGCACGGGCTTGGCCACCTCGGCCGGCTTGGGCGCGGCGGCCACCGGTTTGGCGGGCTCCGGCGGCAGACTTTCGGTCTTGGTCGGTGCGGTGGTGCTGGCGGCGGCGACGCTGCTGCTGGGTTTGACGGCAGGCGCAGGCGCCGGTGCGCTGGCGACAGGCGCCGGCGCGGCGGCGTTGGCGTCCAACGTCACCACCTGGGCGTTGACGTCGCTGCGTACCTTCACTGCCTGCAGCCGGGCCGATTCGGCCTGCGCCTGGTCGGCATACGGCCCCACGCGCACGCGCCAGGCGGGGCGGCCGTTGATCTGGGTCTTTTCGCTGAAGCCGGGCAATTGCGCCTGCTTGAGCCGCGCAATCACCGCGTCGGCGTCGGCGCTGGTGGCGTATGCACCAAAATTCACTGCGTAGTTGCCGGCAGCCACTTCCGGAGCCGAGGGCGTGCTGGACGGAGCGGCCAGATCGGCGGCATCGGGGTTGTTCTGCACCGGCGCCGGCGCACCGGCCATGCCTAGCGCCCCACCGGCCGGCGCATTGCCCGGAGTGACCAGCGGCAATTCGCGGGTTTCGAACTCGCCATTGGCGGGCGCTGCGGGCGCCTCGAGCGGTACATCGGCCACACCGCTCGACGGCGCGGGGCCCTTGACCAGCATCGGCAGGAAGATCACGGCAAGCGCCACCAGAACGATGGCGCCAATCAGTCGCTGTTTCAGAGCAGTATCCACGGAAGAGACGAGAGGCGGCGTGGCGGGGTGCCGCGGCGATTATAAGGCCGGCGCCACCCCGACGACCTCAGCGGGCTGAATGAAGTGCGTCGAGCGCGTCGGCCACGGTGTGAAACGAGCCGAACACCAGCACGCGGTCGCCGGGGCTGGCCCTGTCCAGGACCGCGCGCACTGCACTGGCAACATCGCGATGACACGGCGCCTGCGCGGCGGCACTGCCTTGCAGACGGGCATGCAATGCTTGCGCCGATTGGCCGCGCGCGCCTTCCAGCCCCGCCAGCGCCCAGTGGTCGATCTGCCCAGCCACTGCCTCCACCACGCCCAGCACATCCTTGTCGGCCAATGCGGCGTAGATCGCATAGGTGCGGCCGGCATGCGCCTGCGTACCGAGCGCGGCGGCCAGCGCGCGTGCGGCCTGCGGGTTGTGTCCGACATCCAGCAGTACCTGTACGCCATTGACCTCAAGCCGCTGCAGTCGCCCGGCCACTTGCGCGTTGCCGATGCCCTGCGCCCAGGCCGCGTCGGGCACTTCCACCGGCAATGCCTGCAACGCGGCGATCGCGGCAGCGGCGTTGGCCAGCTGCACTGGCGCACGCAGTGCCGGCATCGGCAGTTCCAACGTCACTGCCACATCGCGCCAGCGCCAGCGCGGCGCGTCGGATTGCGGGCTCTCGGCGTGCCGTGTGTCGATCGGCTCGAAGAAATAATCGCTGCCGGCACGGATGGCATTGGCACCCAGCTGGTAGGCGCGACGCAGCACACTGGACGGCGGGTCGATCTCGCCCAGCACCACCGGCTTCCATGCGCGGATGATGCCGGCCTTCTCGGCGCCGATGGCCTCGCGGTCCTCGCCCAGCCAGTCGGTGTGGTCGAGATCGACCGTGGTGATCACTGCCACATCCGAATCGACGATGTTGACCGCATCCAGGCGCCCGCCAAGGCCGATTTCCAGCACCGCCAACTCCAGCGCCGACTGCTGAAACAACCACAGCGCCGCCAGCGTACCGAACTCGAAATAGGTCAACGCGGTGTCGCCGCGTGCTGCTTCGACCGCTGCAAACGCGTCGACCAGCTGCGCGTCGCTGGCCTCTTCGCCATCGATGCGCACGCGCTCGTTGTAGCGCAGCAGATGCGGCGAGGTGTAGGCCCCCACCTTCCAGCCGGCAGCACGCCCGATCGCCTCGATGAAGGCCACCGTCGAGCCCTTGCCATTGGTGCCGCCCACGACGATGACATGCGTGGCCGGCGCGGCAAGCTGCAACCGCGCCGCAACCGCGCGCACGCGCTCCAGGCCCATCGCAATGGCACTGGGATGCTGCTGCTCGATATAGGCGAGCCAGGCGGAGAGGGAGTCGGTTGCGTTCATGGGGAGGGCTGCGCAGAGAGGGGCACATTATCGCCATTTGCGCTTGCGCAACGCACGCCACGTCGGTGTTGGATGTATCGCGCGTGCTTGGTTAGTACGACGCAGCTCGGTTGATCGCGCATGGTGGCGAACGCCGTCACCAGCGCATCCCAGGACGTTTAGCGATCACCCCAAGACGCAGCCCCGACACGGAGCGTTGACTACGCAACCGCACCGAGGCCTGTTCCACCAACTCACCCAAACCTGCAAGCGTGTATCAACGACGTTCGGCATTTTGGCACCTGCAACGACATGGCGTGTCATTGGTGATCCAGCGTCCTTGCCTCGCCTTACAACGCCCGATGCTTTGCCTCACCAAAGAACGGTGTGTGATGCGCACAGTCGTTGAGGCGCACCACTTCGAGATGCTCCACGTCATCGCCTTCGAGCAGGTTCAGCGTGGTCGGGGCCTGGCGGAAGCTCCATAGCTTGGACAACGGCAGGCCCAGGATCTTGCACAGGATCACGCGATTGACCGCATCGTGCGCAACCACCAGCAAGGTGTCGTGCGCGCCCAGCCCATCGGTGGCACGCACCAGGCCGCGCCAACTGCGATCGAGCACCTGACGCAGCGATTCGCCACCCGGCATCAACACGGTATCGGGCTCTTCGCGCCAGGCGCGCAGACGTGCGGGGTCCTTGTCGTTGATCTCGCTGGCCAGCAGGCCCTCCCACTCGCCGTGCGCAATTTCCTGCAGGTCGGCATCGGTCTGCAGCAGCGCTTGACGCGACGCGCCCAGCGCGGCCTTGGCAGTGGCCTGCGCACGCGACAACGGCGATGCCACCGCGCGGTCGATCTGCAGCGTGTGCAGCCGTTCGCCCAATGCGCGCGCCTGGCCTTCGCCAACCGGCGAAAGCGGAATATCGATCTGGCCCTGGTAACGGCCTTCGGCGTTCCACGGCGTCTCGCCGTGACGAGCAAGCAGGATGCGCATGCGCTGGGAGTTCCTTGGGGGAGGGGCCCGCTCGCCGCAGCGAAAACGGGACCGCATGATAACCCCTGCCGCACCGGCGCCGCGTCAGCGCACGCCTAGCTCCTTCAACAGCTGTGGCGCCGGAGCGACCTCGGTCATGATCCAGCGCAGATAGCGGCTGTCCACGGCAATCATGCGGGTCATTGCCGGATCGAAGATCCAGTTGCTGCTCACCGACTCCCAATTTCCGTCGAATGCCAGGCCGACCAGCTTGCCTTGCGCGTCCATCACCGGCGAACCGGAGTTACCGCCGGTGATGTCCAGGTCCGACAGGAAATTGACCGGCACCGAGCCCAGGCGTTTGTCCTCCAGCCCGGCGTAGCGCTTGGCCTTGACCGCATCCAGCAAGGCCTTGGGCGAATCGAACGGATCGGCGCCGGTCTCCTTGGCGACCACCCCTTCCACGGTGGTGAACGGTGTGTAGGCCACGCCATCTTTCGGGGCGTAGCCCTTGACGTTGCCGAAGGTGATGCGCAGCGACAGGTTGGCATCCGGATAGACCGATTCGCCCCGGCTCTTCCTGTAGTCGGCCAGGGCTTGCAGATACACCGGCCGCGCCTTGAGCTGCTCGCCGGTACGCAGTTTGTCCTCGCGCTCGATCTGCAACAGGGCCGGTGTCACCGCCACGGCGTACTGGATCGCCGGGTCGGTGCTGGCTTCGAAGGCGGCCCGGTCGGCGGTGAGCCACGTCAGCCGCGCTTGCGTGCTCCCCAACGCCGTGCCATCGAGCTTGCCCACGGCCGCCTGCACGGCCGCCGCATCGCGACCGCCCAACCACTGGTCCAGCGCGGCGATGCGCTGGTTGGCCGGCAGCTTCAGGTACTGGCTGAGCCAGTACTGCTGCAGCTGACGATCCATGGCCGGCACGTAACGGCGCTCCATCTGCTTCATCGTCGCTTCGATCGACGGCAGGTCGCGGTCCTGGTACCCGGATTCGCGTTGCGCATTGGGCTTGGCACGCTCCAGCGCCAGCCGGTACAGCGTCACCGCGGCACCCACCGTGCCGGTGGAGTCGAACTGGCGCAGCACGAAGTCGCGCTGTTGCGTGGCCTGGGTCTGCTTGAGCAGCTTGACCAAGGTGTCGTGCGCGGCAAGCGCATTACGCCCGCTCGCACCCCGCCCCTTGAGCCAGGCCAGCACGGCCGCTTCGTCGGCCTGCTTGGTGGCCTGCGCATTGATGCGCTTGAAACCTTCCAGTTGCCCGTCGAAGTTCTTGGCGGAGTTATTGAGGCTGGCGACGGTGCTGGCATATTTCACCTGGATGTCGGGATCCTGCTTGCCTGCCTGTTCGATCAGGCCGATGACGTCCTTCAATTGCTGGCCGACCACCGGGTAGGTCCAGCTAGCGGTGTTGTCGAATTCGGCAGCCAGCGCGTAGCGATTGGTGCGGCCCGGATAGCCGGCCACCATCACGAAGTCGCCAGCGCCCAGCGGCTGGTCGGCGAACTTCAGGAAGTGCTTGGGCTGATAGGGCACATTGTCCTTGGCGTAGGCAGCAGGCGTGCCGTCCTTGCCGACATAGGCGCGATAGAACGAGAAATCGCCGGTGTGGCGCGGCCACATCCAGTTGTCGATGTCGCCGCCGAACTTGCCCACGCTGCCGGGCGGTGCATAGACCAGGCGCACATCCTTGATCTCCAGGTTCTTGAACAACCGGTAGGCGTTGCCCCCGGCAAAACTGAAGAACTGGCAGCGGTAACCCGGCTGCGCTTCGCAGGACGCGATCTGTTGCTTGCTGAAATCCTCAAGGGCCAGCGTGCGCTTGAGCGCATCGTCGCCTGCAGTGGCCATCGCTGCCCTTGCCGGTGCCGTGACGTCGGTAATGGCATCGAGCACGTAGATACGCGCACTGGGACCTGCGCTGAGCTCGTCGGCGGGACGTACAGCGTTGAACCCGTCCTTGATCAGGTTCTTTTGCGCGGTGGAGTTGAGTTGGATCGCGCCATAGGCACAGTGGTGGTTGGTGACGACCAGACCCTGCGGCGAGACGAAGCTGGCGGTGCAACCACCCAGGGCGACCACGGCGCCCATCGGATCGCCGGTCAGGTCGGCCAGCTGCTGCGGCGAAAGCCGCAAGCCTGCTTGCTGGAGGGGCCCGGCGATCTCGGGCAGCTGTTGTGGAACCCACATCCCCTCGCCCGCCTGTGCAGACGAAACGACAGCCAGCGTGGCCAGCACGGAAACAGCGAACAGGTTCGGACGCATCGACAGCCCCAAGGGTTATTGTCGTTACAGTGTAACGCCAACGTCTGCTGGCAAATCCACGACCGATGACAGGATCGGCGCGCGCCCTTTCCCCACGCACGCACGTATGCCGCGCAGCAGGCGCCCGCGGTTCGCCTGCAGCTCCGTGGCCGGGCGCCCGCCTAGACGCGGCCGAACGCGGGGTCGCTGCGGCTGGGCCTGCCGGTTTCCAGATGCCCGGCCAGCCGGCGGCGGAAAGCGCTGCCCGGCTGTTCCACCACCAGGTCGTACCAGTGATCGCTGGCGGCAAGCGCCAGGCGAATGGTCTCGCGCTGACCTGGGGCCAGCGGGAAGGTGCGCGCATCTGGGTCTGCGTAGTCCAGCGCACGCAGCTGCACGGTGCAGGCGCGCTGCCCGGCATTGCCGATTTCCAGCACCAAGGCGTCGCCCTCCTGCCGCGCCTCCACCCATGGCGCGGCCGATGGCGCAGAGGCACTTGGCACCTGCCCGGCGAACTCGCGCAAGAAGCCATTCGGCCCGTGCACGCGCAAGGCGTATGCACCCGCGTGCGTGGCCCCGACCGGCGCATCCTCCAGCTGCGTGCCGGGCAGCACCGTGTAATACCAGGGGCCGCCACTGGCCGCGCTGCTGTAGACGTTGAACGCCGCGGCCGCCGCGCCGCTGTTGACGAACTGCAACTGCACGGTGGCGCCCTCTTGCACGCGTGCATGCACCTGCAAGGCATACGGCAGTGCGCGCGCCGGCCGTTGCCCCGGTTCCTGGCGCGGCATCGCTGCGGCGGCAGGCACCGACGGTAGCGGTTTGTCGCGCACGGTAGCGGTACGTGCGCGATAGTCCTCGACCGACGGCAATGCGCTCAACGCCGAATCGTCCGGTTTGCGGAAGTCGAACACGCTGGTGAGATCGCCACTGACCGCACGCCGCCATGGGCTGATGTTCGGCTCGGCCACGCCGAAGCGGCGTTCCAGCAGACGCAGGACCGAGGTGTGATCGAACACCTGCGAGTTGACCCAGCCACCACGTGTCCACGGCGAGATCACCAGCATCGGCACGCGAATGCCCAGGCCGATCGGCACGCCATCGTAGACCTCGCCACGCGTGTCGACATTGCTGCGCCCCATGCGTGCGTCCACTGCCGGCAACGGCGCGGGCACGTGATCGAAGAAGCCGTCGTTCTCGTCGTAATTGATGATCAGTGCCGTCTTGGCCCACACCTCGGGATTGGCGGTGAGCGCATCGATCAGACGCGCCACCAGCGACTCGCCATAGGCAGGCGGCGCTTCGGGATGTTCGCAGTACGCGGTGGGCGGGATGACCCACGACACCTGCGGCAGGCGATTGGCCTGCACATCGGCAGCGATCGCCGCGACCAGATGCTCGGCCTGGGTGGTGGCGGCATTGTCCGCGGTGGACCCGGGCACGCACGCACGTGCACGCCGGTACCGTTCGTCGTCGGTGCGCAGATCGCGGTAGTGCGAGAAGTACGCCAGCGAGTTGCAGCCGAAGTTGTCGTATTCCTGATACACGCGCCAGTCCACGCCGGCAGCCTGCAAACGCTGCGCGTACGTGGTCCACTGCAGTGCTGCGTAGCCGGGCTTGTCGCGCGCCATGTCGGCAGTCCAGTTGCCATCGTCGGCATTGGTCACCGCCTGCGCGCCGACGTTGCCCACGCTTGGGCCGCTGGTACCGGTGAACAGATACATGCGGTTGGGATTGGTCGGCCCGTGCAGCGAGCAGTAATAGCCGTCGCAGATGGTGAACGCGTCGGCCAGCGCGTGGTAGTACGGGATGTCGTGACGCTGGAAGTATCCCATCGTCAATTCCCCCTTGTACGGCACCCACGCATCGTATTCGGCCCAGCGTGCCGGGTCCTGCCCGTGACCGGCCTTCCAGGAATGATCCAGGCTCTTGATCAAGGGCGCGCAGGTATGTTGCGAATCGAACGCGAACGGCAGCAAGCGTCGTCCATCGGACGTGGGTTGACTCCATACCGGATGGCCATCGCGCAGTTGCAGCGCGCGCGGATCGCCAAAGCCACGCACGCCACGTAGCGCGCCGAAATAATGATCGAACGAGCGGTTTTCCTGCATCAGGATCACCACATGTTCGAGATCGCGCAACGTGCCGGTCCGCGCGTTGGCCGGCAGCGCGAGCGCACGGCCGATCGAAGACGGCAAGGCGCCGGCAGCAGTGAGCGCAGCGACGCGCTTGAGGAAATCGCGACGCGAAGAGGAAGATGTCATGGCGGCAGAACCTGCAAAAAGTGGCGCTTTTTCCACCGCGCAGCGCGGTTGGACACGACACGTATAGCGGGCGAGCGCGACAGTTTTGCGACAGCGACCGTCATCAATGTTTCATGAGCCGTTGACACCCTGCGTCGCGAAACGCCGGCTTTGCACCGTGCGTCCGCCCTCAGCCGTGGCCGAACAGGACTCCCCCATGACTTCCGCTCGTCGCTTTCATGTCACACCGCTGGCGCTTGCCCTGGCAACGCTGCTTCCCGTCATTTCGCAGGCCGCGTCGCCGGCCGAGCCGGTTGCCGTTGCTCCGGCAGCGGAGGCAGCGACACCTGTGGCCGACGCCGCCAATGCAACGCAACTGGATGCAATCAATGTGGTGTCGCAAGGCAGCACGCGCCAGGTGCAACGCATCAGCCAGCAGGACATCGAGCAGCTGACACCCGGCAGCAGCGCATTCAAGGCAGTGGAAAAACTGCCTGGCGTGCAGTTCCAGTCCGCCGATCCATTCGGCACCTACGAATGGTCCACGCAGGTGACCCTGCATGGCTTCGACCAAAGCCGCCTGGGTTACACGCTCGATGGCATTCCACTGGGCAACATGAGCTATGGCGTGACCAATGGCCTGCACATTACGCGCGCCATCATTTCGGAAAACCTCGGTTCGGTGGAAATTGCGCAGGGCGCCGGTGCACTAGGCACTGCGTCCAACACCAATCTCGGCGGCACCATGCAGTTCTACTCGGCCGACCCGCAGACCACGCCTGGCGCACGGTCGGTGCAGACAGTGGGCAGCGATGCAACGCGCCGCACCTTCGTGCGCGCCGACACCGGCGATCGCGATGGGTTGTCGGCGTATCTGTCGTATGCCAATGCCAGCACCGACAAATGGAAGGGCTATGGCGATCAGACATCCGAACAGGCCAATCTCAAGACGGTGTACCAGTGGGGCGACGGCAACCGCCTGAGCCTGTTCGTTGATACCTCGCGGCGCAAGGAATACGACTACATGGATCTGTCGTTGACCAGCCAGCGCGCGCTCGGCTGGGACTACGATTACCTGCAACCGGATTGGGCCACTGCCGTGCAGATGGCGCGCGCCTACCAGAACACCGGGGCCACCAGCGGCGTGGCCAACGGCTACCCGCAATCGCTTGCCGGTCTGCCCAGCGACTACAGCTGGCTCGACGCCAGCTATTACGCCGGCGGCGGACTGCGTCGCGACAACCTGGCGGGCTTGTCGGGCACGTTTGTCTTCGGCGGTGCCACGCTCGATGCCAGCGGCTATTACCACGGCAATCGTGGCGAAGGCCAATGGGTGACACCGTATGTGCCCACCTCCGCGCAGATGCCGCTGTCGATGCGCACCACCGACTACGGCCTCGATCGCTTCGGCGGGACCAGCGCACTGAAATGGTCGTGGGGCAATCACGATCTGGAAGTGGGCGCATGGGCAGAAAACGCGCGCACCACGCAGGGCCGCAATTACTTCGCGCTTGGTAACGAAGGTTACACCTCGCTGTACAACGTATACGAGGCACAGACCCCGTTCCGTCGCGACTTCCTGCAGCGCTACACCACCCAGACCCGCATGCTGTATCTACAGGACACCGTGCGCTTGCTCGACGACCGTCTGACCCTCAACTACGGCGCAAAGGCGCTCAGCACCACCACGCGCGCACAATCGCTGGTGCCGACCACCGCACTGGCGCAAGGCCGCATTCGCGCCGAAGATAATTTCCTGCCGCAAGTGGGCATCAACTACAAGCTCGACGAACGCCAAGACCTGTACGCGTCCTACAGCAAGAACATCGCGGCGTTCGGCTTCACCCCGTTCGCCACCTCGCAGGCGGCGTTCGACCGCAGCCGCTCCACGCTGGAACCGGAACAATCGCAGACCGTGCAGGTGGGTTACCGCGTGCAGGATGCGCAGTTCCAGCTCTCGGCCGACGCCTATTTCACCAAGTTCTCCAACCGCCTGCTGACCACCTCGCCGTGCACCGCGGTGCAGACCTGCGCCTCGATCCTGAGCAACGTCGGTGCGGTGCACAGCGCCGGCGCGGATCTGGCACTGATGTGGCGCCCGACCGAAGGAGTGAGCTGGTTGAACTCGTTGTCGTGGAATCGCTCGCGTTACCAGGACGATTACCTCAACAACGGCGTGGTCGCCACCTCCGGCAAGGACGTGGTGGGCATCCCGGCGTTGATGTTCTCTTCCAGCGCCAGCTACCAGATCGGCAACCTGCGCCTGGATCTGGACGGCAAGTACGTGGACAAGCGCTACATCACCTTCCTCAACGATTCGCAGGTGCCGTCCTACTGGCTGTTCAATGCCGGGGCACGTTACGACTTCGGCCGTGTCGGCGGGGTGGCCGATGTGGCGCTGGCGCTCAACATCAGCAATCTCACCGACAAGCGCTACTTCGCCAGCACCGGCACCAACGGCTATGTCGCCTCCGATCCGGATGGCTACAACCAGACCATGGTGGTCGGCGCACCGCGGCAGTACTTCATGAGCCTGGATGTGAAGTTCTAGGCGCGGCTGACAAGCATTGGAGCGGTGCTGGCGCCGATGACGCACGCCTGCCGTTTGGCCAACGCGCTAGCCCTGGCAGGCGGCGGCAGGTCTGGAGCGTGGTTCCCATCCTGGGCCGAGGCGCCAGCTTCGTCGCAACGGGCACGGGCCGGACCGGCCCTGCCCCACCGTGGATCCAGGGCCGCATCACGTCCATTCCCGCACCGCCGCATGGCATACAGGCCGCGACGCCTATAATCGCCGGCTTACTTTCACTCAGCAGGTTCCGCCAGATGGCGCAGACGATGAAGGCGCTGGTCAAGCGCGAAGCGAACAAGGGCATCTGGCTGGAACAGGTGCCAGTGCCGACGCCCGGCCCCAACGAGGTGCTGATCAAGCTGGAAAAGACCGCCATTTGCGGCACCGACCTGCACATCTACCTGTGGGACGAATGGAGCCAGCGCACGATCAGGCCGGGCCTGACCATCGGTCATGAATTCGTCGGCCGCGTGGCCGAGCTCGGTTCGGCCGTGACCGGCTATCAGGTCGGCCAGCGGGTGTCGGCCGAAGGCCACATCGTGTGCGGCCATTGCCGCAACTGCCGTGGCGGCCGTCCGCACCTGTGCCCCAACACGGTCGGGATCGGTGTCAACGTCAACGGCGCTTTCGCCGAATACATGGTGATGCCGGCCAGCAACCTGTGGCCGATCCCGGACCAGATTCCGTCCGAGCTTGCCGCGTTCTTCGACCCCTACGGCAACGCCGCGCACTGCGCGCTGGAGTTCAACGTGATCGGTGAAGACGTGCTGATCACTGGCGCTGGCCCGATTGGCATCATCGCCGCAGGCATCTGCAAGCACATCGGCGCACGCAACGTGGTGGTCACCGACGTCAACGATTTCCGCCTGAAGCTGGCCGCCGACATGGGCGCCACCCGCGTGGTCAACGTCGCCAACACCTCGTTGAAGGACGTGATGAAGGAACTGCACATGGAGGGCTTCGACGTGGGCCTGGAAATGAGCGGCAACCCGCGTGCGTTCAACGACATGCTCGACTGCATGTACCACGGCGGCAAGATCGCCATGCTCGGCATCATGCCCAAGGGCGCCGGTTGCGACTGGGACAAGATCATCTTCAAGGGCCTGACCGTGCAGGGCATCTACGGCCGCAAGATGTACGAGACCTGGTACAAGATGACCCAGCTGGTGCTGTCCGGCTTCCCGCTCGGCAAGGTGATGACCCACCAGCTGCCGATCGACGACTTCCAGAAGGGCTTCGACCTGAT
>JAAIGE0100193410.1_pt1 | contig 13385 bp, 10 predicted proteins | sample 6487951 | NCBI WGS metagenome assembly JAAIGE01 (sample SAMN13974128, study PRJNA590717) | phyllosphere metagenome | biome: tomato field; feature: multiple bacterial spot infested tomato fields; material: tomato leaves; isolation source: leaves from tomato fields | host: Solanum lycopersicum ... | reverse complement strand
TTTAAAAATCAGTAGGTTGATTTCCAACATGAGAAACATATTATTTATTGCGCCTGCTATAGTCTTTAAGAATCCTCTTATTAGTTTAAAGCTGATTATTTTTCATACTGAATCGCCCGATGCAGCGGGCAAAAGAGGCGATAAAAGATTATCAGCTTTAAACTAATAAGAGGATTCTTAAAGACTATAGCAGGCGCAATAAATAATATGTTTCTCATGTTGGAAATCAACCTACTGATTTTTAAACAACCTTTTTCCCCTGAGTAACGTAAAAGAATTGCTGTGTGTAGTCTTTGCCCATCCCCTGTGATGGGCTTTTTTTTGGCCTGCATTCAGCGCCCGCTGTAGCACTGCATGCTATCTGAACAGGCGGGATGCTTAGCAGCTAAAACTCAGGGTTATTATGCTGAAACAGTGGCTCATCCGCAGCTTAAGCCTGCATGAATCATGACGCGTACGGTATAACCTTACGCGTCATGCTCAGAGGTTAAGCGCGCTGAGCAGAGTCAATCTCAGCCAGGCTCAGCCAGGTTTCAACCACCGTATCCGGATTAAGCGACAGGCTGTCAATGCCCTGCTCCATCAGCCACGCGGCAAAATCCTGATGATCTGAAGGACCCTGTCCGCAGATACCGACATATTTGCCCTGTTTTTTTGCGGCCTGAATCGCCATCGAAAGCAGCGCTTTCACCGCTTCATTGCGCTCATCAAACAGAGCAGACACCACGCCAGAATCGCGATCCAGCCCCAGTGCCAGCTGCGTCATATCGTTGGAACCGATGGAGAAACCGTCGAAGTGCTGCAAAAACTGTTCTGCCAGCAGCGCGTTTGACGGGATTTCACACATCATAATCACCTTCAGACCCGCTTCACCGCGCTTCAGCCCGTGCTTCGCCAGTTCAGCCACGACCGCTTCCGCCTGGTCAACGGTGCGCACAAAAGGCACCATGATTTCAACGTTACTCAGCCCCATCTCATTGCGCACCCGCTTCACGGCTTCGCACTCCAGCGCAAAACAGTCGCGGAAGCTGTCAGCAACGTAGCGCCCGGCTCCCCGGAAACCAAGCATCGGGTTCTCCTCTTCCGGCTCGTAGCGCTCTCCGCCGACCAGATTGGCGTACTCGTTCGATTTAAAATCGGACAGGCGCACAATCACGCGCTTCGGCGCAAAGGCGGCGCCCAGGGTAGCAATCCCCTCCGTCAGGCGCGCGATATAGAACTCAACCGGATCGTCAAAGCCTTTCATCATCTGGCGGATCTGCTGCTGTAGCTCCGGCGTCTGCTGATCAAACTCCAGCAGCGCTTTAGGATGCACGCCGATCATGCGGTTGATAATAAACTCCAGCCGCGCCAGGCCGACACCCTCATTGGGCAGACAGGCGAAGTCAAACGCGCGATCGGGATTACCGACGTTCATCATGATCTTAAGCGGCAGATCGGGCATCGAGTCGACCTGAGAGCTGGCGATCTCAAAATCGAGCAGGTCATTGTAGACGTAGCCGGTATCGCCTTCGGCGCAGGAAACCGTCACTTTATGCCCGTCACGCAGGTGATCGGTGGCATCACCACATCCCACCACCGCCGGGATCCCCAGCTCACGTGCAATGATCGCCGCATGGCAGGTGCGTCCGCCGCGGTTGGTCACGATAGCCGACGCTTTTTTCATGATAGGTTCCCAGTCCGGGTCCGTCATATCGGTGACCAGCACGTCGCCCTTCTCAATGCGGTGCATTTCGCTGATATCGTGGATCACCTTGACTTCACCCGCACCGATACGGTGACCGATGGCGCGTCCTTCAACCAGCACCTGGCCCGTGCCCTGCAGGCTGTAGCGCTCCATCACCTGACCATTCGAGCGTACGGTTTCCGGTCGCGCCTGTACGATATAGAGCTTGCCGGTATGCCCGTCTTTTGCCCACTCGATGTCCATCGGGCGCTTGTAGTGCTGTTCAATCAGCACCGCCTGGCGTGCCAGCGCCTGTACTTCGTCGTCGGTCAGGCTGAAACGATCGCGCGTTGCCTGCTCCACATCCTCAATGCGCACCTGCTCGCCATGCGTCTGAGAATCGGCATACACCATGCGGATTTTTTTAGACCCCATCGTCCGCCTGACAATAGCCGGGCGGTTTGCCGCCAGCGTCGGTTTATGCACGTAAAACTCATCCGGGTTGACCGCACCCTGTACCACCATCTCACCCAGCCCCCAGGCTGAAGTGATAAAGACGACCTGATCAAAACCTGACTCAGTATCAATGGTAAACATCACGCCAGAGGCGGCAAGATCGGAGCGAACCATACGCTGCACCCCGGCCGAGAGCGCCACGCCGCGATGATCGTAGCCCTGATGCACGCGGTATGAGATAGCCCGATCGTTAAACAGCGAGGCGTATACGTGCTTAACCGCCACCAGCACGGCATCAAACCCCTGTACGTTGAGGAAGGTCTCCTGCTGCCCGGCGAATGAGGCGTCAGGCATATCCTCGGCAGTCGCGGATGAGCGGACGGCAAAAGAGGCGTCGGCATCATCAGCAGAAAGCTGCTCATAAGCAGTACGAATAGCCGCTTCCAGCGCCGGCTGAAACGGCGTGTCCACGACCCACTGGCGGATCTGCTTGCCCGCCTGGGCCAGCGCCGCCACGTCATCAATATCCGTGATATCCAGTAGTGCATAAATGCGCTGGTTCAGTCCGCTTTGGTCGAGAAACTGATTAAACGCGTCAGACGTCGTGGCAAAGCCGTTCGGGACGGATACGCCCAGCGACGACAAATTGGTAATCATTTCTCCAAGAGAGGCATTTTTGCCTCCCACCCGATCAACATCATGCATGCCAAGCTGGTTATACCAGAGCACTAGCGATTGTTGGTCTTGATTGGACATTGAGATGATCCTTTTAAATGATTAGGGCACATGGAACATTTTGCTATTCGCCACAGCAGCCTGGCATAACTGGTTTATAAAGACTAAGTGTTGAATCGTTAAAGCAAAAAAAGAGAGACAAAATCAGACTATTACCTGCCGGGGCTGACGTTGCGCAAACGGCACTATTATTACTAACAGCTTGCTGCAATAACGAATTTTCCATTTTTATAGCATTATCAGCGGATTGCTGTTGCGCAAACGACATCAGACAGAGTCTGCGCGTCATTTATGAAACTGTGGCGGGCGCGGGCGTTTATTTATCGCTTTTTCTTTATGATGCTATTAACGTCAGGTATGACACTATTCCGGTCTGAGCACGGCGGCATATGGATATTTCATTTCGATTTAATTTGAAATGAAATCGGTTAATTCACTATTCATTCAGAGAGCACTTTTCAATGAGCACTGAACGCAGCGTGTTTTATATTTCAGACGGCACCGCCATTACAGCAGAAGTGCTGGGCCACGCGGTGCTCTCGCAGTTTCCGGTTGATACGCACAGCGTTACCCTGCCGTTTGTAGAAAACGTGCAGCGGGCCCAAGCGGTCAAAGCGCAGATCAACGCGCTCTGGCAGCGCAGCGGCGTGCGGCCGCTGGTCTTTTTTTCCATCGTTACGCCTGAGGTTCGCGACATCATTCTGGAGAGTGAGGGGTTTTGTCAGGATATTGTGCAGGCGCTGGTGGCTCCCCTGCAGAGTGAACTGGGCGTCTCCTCTATGCCGGTGGCACACCGCACTCACGGGCTGACCGCGAATAACCTGGGTAAATATGATGCGCGTATCGCCGCGATTGACTACACCCTGGCGCATGATGACGGGATCTCACTGCGCGGACTCGAAGATGCTCAGGTGATCCTGCTGGGCGTTTCGCGCTGTGGCAAAACCCCGACCAGCCTCTATCTTGCCATGCAGTTTGGTATTCGCGCAGCCAACTACCCCTTTATTGCCGATGATATGGATAACCTCAAGCTTCCTCCTGCGCTGCGCGCGCATCAGCACAAGCTGTTCGGGCTGACCATTGATCCGGAACGGCTGGCGGCCATTCGCCAGGAACGGGCGGAGAATACCCGCTACGCCTCGCTACGCCAGTGCCGGCTGGAAGTGGGTGAAGTGGAAGCGCTGTTCCGTACACATCAGATTCGCTACCTCAACAGTACCAACTACTCGGTCGAGGAGATTGCCACCAAAATCCTCGACATTATGGGGCTGGAGCGACATATGTACTGACTGATGCGCTAAGCGGCCCGCGTATTTATTATCTCTGTGATTTTGCTGGTTGAATTCAGGACGCATTGGTTTATTGTGAACCTCATCACTTCCCGGTATATCACCGCTGCGAAGAACCTGTTTGAGAGCCACTATGAATAAAACTGATGAATTGCGTACGGCGCGAATTGGCAGCCTGATTACGCCCGCCGCGCTGGCCAGCCAGCACCCGCTATCGTCTGATATCGCAGAGAGCGTTACGGCCGCGCGCCAGCGTATTGCGCGCATTCTGACCGGCGAGGATCCGCGCCTGCTGGTCATAATCGGGCCCTGTTCGCTGCATGACCCGCGCGCTGCGCTGGATTATGCGGCACGCCTGCAGCAGCTGCGCGAGCAGTATCAGGACCGGCTGGAAATCGTCATGCGCGCCTATTTTGAGAAACCGCGTACCGTGGTGGGCTGGAAAGGGCTGATTTCCGATCCCGACCTTGACGGCAGCTTTGATGTCAATCGCGGTATTGCTATCGCCCGCAAGCTGCTGCTGGATATCAACGCGCTGGGTCTGCCAACGGCGACTGAATTCCTCGATATGGTCATCGGCCAGTTTATAGCCGATCTCATCAGCTGGGGTGCCATTGGCGCCCGCACCACTGAAAGCCAGATCCATCGCGAAATGGCCTCTGCGCTCTCCTGCCCGGTAGGGTTTAAAAACGGCACGGACGGTAACGTACAGATCGCCGTCGACGCCATTCGTGCTGCCCGCGCCAGCCATATGTTCCTCTCGCCGGATAAAGCGGGCCAGATGACCATTTATCAGACCAGCGGCAATCCGCACGGTCATGTGATCCTGCGCGGCGGGCGTCAGCCAAACTATCATGCGGAAGATGTGGCGGCGGCGGCAGCCAGCCTGCGTGAGTTCAGCCTGTCTGAGCAGATGGTGATCGATTTCAGTCACGGCAACTGCCTTAAGCAGCATCGTCGCCAGCGTGATGTGGCGCGCGATATCGCCGCGCAGATCCGCGCCGGTTCGCGAGCGGTAGCAGGCGTTATGATTGAGAGTTTTCTGCAGGAAGGAAACCAGAAAGTGGTGGCTGGTCAGCCGCTGGTGTACGGCCAGTCGATTACCGATCCCTGCCTCGGCTGGGACGATAGCACGGCGGTACTGGCAGAGCTGGCTGCCGCCGTCGACAGCCGTTTCTGATATCAGCTGGAGCAGCTGACCTCCAGCGTTTTACTCCACTCTGGCGGCCGCTGGCGCAACGTCGCGCTGCTGGCCGCTTCATCAAAGGGGTGCTGCAGCGCCAGATGCAGCTCTTTAAGGGCCGCAGTCTCGCCCCGCTCCACCTCTTCAATCACCTGCTGGGCAAGATAGTTGCGCAGCACGATGGCGGGGTTGGCCGCCTGCATCACCGCCTGCCGTTCGCTGTCGCTGGCCTCATCCTGCAGCAGTCGCTGCTGATAGCTGCTATACCAGCGATCAAACGCGTCGCGATCGATAAACTCATCGCGCAGCGGCGAACGCCTTTCCTGCTGTTCGGTATAGCTGAGCTGACGAAACGTAAAGGTGTAATCGCTGTGCTCATTGCTCATCAGCGCCAGCAGGTTGCTCAGAATCGTATTATCCTCTGCCTGCGGCGTCAGCAGGCCAAGTTTCGCCCGCATGCGCTCTCCCCAGACGCGCATCAGTTCAGGCTCATAGTGGCTCAGCGCCTGCTTCAGCTGCTCCGTGGTCAGCAATCCCGACAGCGCGTGCGCCAGCCGGTTGAGGTTCCACAGGCCAACCGTCGGCTGATTATTAAACGCATAGCGCCCCTGATAGTCACTGTGGTTGCAGATAAAGGCGGGATCGTACTCATCAAGAAAGCCGTAAGGACCGTAATCCAGCGTCAGGCCGAGAATCGACATGTTATCTGTGTTCATCACTCCGTGAGCAAAGCCTGCGCTCTGCCACAGTGCGATCAGGCGGGCGGTACGTTTTGCCACATCCGTGAACCACAGCAGATAGCGATCCGGTTCCGCCTCAAGGTGCGGCCAGTGATGACGAATCGCATAGTCTGCCAGCTGGCGTACTTTATCCGTCTCCCCTGCGTAATAGAAGTGTTCAAAGTGACCAAAACGCAGATGGCTCTCCGCAATACGCATCAGCATCGCGCCGCGCTCCTGCGTTTCGCGCAGCACCGGTTCGTCACCGATGGCCAGCGCCAGGGCGCGCGTCCCGGGGATACCCAAATGGTGTAACGCTTCTGAAGCGAGAAACTCCCGCACGCTTGAGCGGATCACCGCCCGTCCATCTCCCATGCGGGAATAAGGGGTTAAGCCTGCGCCTTTCAGATGCCAGTCCAGCTTGCGCCCATCTTCCAGCTGCTGCTCACCCAGCAGCAGGCCGCGTCCGTCACCCAGCTGCCCGGCCCAGACGCCAAACTGATGGCCGCTATACACCTGAGCGAGCGGAGCCATGCCTGGCAGCAGCGCCTGACCGCTCCATACGCCGTGGCCGTCGCCGGCAAACAGCTCCGCATCCAGCGCCATTTCCGCCGCCAGCGGCGCATTATGATAGAGGAGACGCCCTCCCGCCAGCGGTGTAGGCTGCAGCGATGTGTAATATCCGGTCAGCTCCTGCTGCCAGCTATTGATAAATTGCATATATACTCCAGAGGTGCTTAATAATGCAGCACCAGGATAGCGTGTAGAGAGTAAAGGATAGTCTGGCACGGGGCGCCCGGGAAAAACAGCGCCTGAATTACTGCTGCGAGGGTGTGGTCTGCGTCAGAAAAGGAGTGATGAGATCTTCTAACCGTTCCGCTTTAACCACCGGGAACACGTTACCCTGAATATGCACGCCGCTCAGATCGCTGACTTTGCTCAGCAGGCGCGCATCATCGATACCAGAAATAATAATTTGCTGCGTATAGCCGCTGAAATTATCGATAACCGTCTGCATAAAAGGGATAAAGGAGGCGCGCTTCGCCAGATTCTGGATAAATAATTTATCCAGCTTCAGGACGCTAAACAGCGAATCATAGACTGCCGTTGCCGGGGCTTTGCCAGCTCCGAATTGTGAAAGCGATAAACGGAATTGATGATTAAGTCGGGATAAAACCGGATGCGCTTTGCCGGCAGATAATTGCGGAAACGTTTCGCTGATATCCATTACGATAAATGGCAGCTGTTTAAATTTCCTTAACAGAATTTCACTCTCTAACAGCGTTTCAGCCAGCGATTCGTCAATTCTCATTAGCGCATCAACATGATTACGCTCAAAGAAAGCGCGGTGCTTTTCCAGGATTAAAAGCTGAGCCTGCAGCAGCCTTAACTGCTGACTGGCATCGAGCTGCGGCAACAGTAAATCCTGTGGCAACGTAATTGGCGCACTGTCATGAACAAATTGTGTAACCAGCTCAACCGCAGTGAGCTGGCCCTCCAGCGTATAAGCCGGATAAAACCAGGTTTCCGACTGATAGTCGGCCGAAATATGGACTTTCATTTTTTACAGCCAGAGGCAGTGGCAATGAAGGCATCGTATATCAATGAAAAGAGTCAGGCAATAGCACCAAACGCCGGAAGAGAAGGTGTTTTAGCGCCTAATGCAAGCTATTAATCATTAAATTATACTTAAGCCAAATACGCCGTGTTAATATCCACAATGATAAAATCTTTAGCTCTATTTTTAGTAGTAATTTGTCAGGTGGTAAAGTACCAATTTTAATGAGAGCTTTATTTCAGCAAAAAAAGAACCCATTGTGCGAATTAAGCTCTCTTTTCGCCGCGCTATTTCATTCATCCAGAATGCAACTTGTCATATTCTGCGCGCCTGCCAGAAGACCCTCTGCCAGTAAACATTATTGAGCGAAGAGCGAATAACGCCTTTGCTGGTAGAGGCGTGTATAAAGGTGTTGTTGCTGGCATAGATACCGACATGCAGCCCGTTTTCGCCGCTGCCGGTTTTGAAAAACAGCAGATCGCCAGGCAGCAAATCACGTGGATCGATACGGTTGCCGATTTTTGTCTGAGCGCGTGTGGAGCGTGGCAGCGCGATATCAAAGCGATCGCGGAACGTCAGCAGGACAAAGCCGGAGCAGTCAACCCCACGCGGACTGAGGCCACCATAGCGGTACGGCGTGCCCTGCCAGCGGCTGAGCTGATAGTTGAGCCGGGTCTGCACTGCGGCAGGATCTGAGAGACGGGAATCAGGCGGAGGCGCATGATGACTGCACCCTGTGACCATCAGCACGAATAGCAGAATAAGTAACCGCATAGCCTGTTCCCTGTCAGCCCGATCCGGCAGACACTGTAGCCGTAAACGCGCGCGGTGTGCAAGTCAGGAGAGCAGCAGCAGACGCCCCTGCGGTGTATCCACCTCTGTCACCTCTGTCTGAAACAGCGGCGCAAGCCGGGCGGCCGTCAGCACCTCATGCGCCCTGCCCTGATATTTCAGCTCTCCCTGATGCAGCAACCAGACGCGATCCGCGTAGCGCAGCGTATGATTCAGGTCGTGACTGCTGGTGATCACGCCGATGCCGGCGGCGCAAAGCTGCTGCAGAAGCCGGGTGACGCCCTGCTGCTGCGCCACATCCAGCGCGCTCATCGGCTCATCGAGCAGCAGCAGGCTGCCCTGCGGATTGATGTCAGGATGGATTTGCAGTATCACCGCCAGCAGGCGCACCCGCTGCCACTCCCCTCCGGAGAGCTGCGTCAGAGCGCTCTCCAGTTTGTGATGCAGACTCAGCTGCGACAGCAAACGCGCCAGCACGTTATTCAGCTCTGTGCCAGCACCACGCGGCAGATGCATCTGCAGGTAGTGCCAGACCGGCATCGCGCCGGGCGCAGGCTGCTGCTGAGGCAGCCAGCCACGCTGCTGAGCCAGCGCCTCTCCTGACAGCGCAGCAACAGCGGTGCCGTTAAGCAGCAGCTCTCCGCGCGGAGTCGCAAGACCGCTGAGCGCCTCCAGCAGGGTGCTCTTTCCGGCGCCGTTAGCGCCCACCAGATGTACCCACTCCCCGCGCGCGAGAGCGAGATCCAGCGGCGCCAGCCGGCCGGGGCAGCTCAGACCGTGACACGCCAGCAGCATGTCAGGCGGTCAGCGCCTGCTCAATACGCTTAAGCACCTGCGGCGCATCCGGAGCCATATCGGGTGAAAAACGGGCGATAATGTTACCCTGTTTATCGACCAGGAACTTCTCGAAGTTCCACAGGATATCGCCGGGTTCTGCCGGCGCCCGGCCTTTCGCTATCATCCGCTCAAGAAAACCGCTCTCCTCCGGACGTTCAGCTTCCGGCTGGGCGCTGACCAGCGTGCGATAGAGCGGATGGCGCTGCGCGCCGTTAACGTCCGTCTTATCAAACAGAGGAAACGTCACGCCATACGTGGTGCTGCAAAACGTCCGGATCTCTTCGTTAGTGCCCGGCTCCTGCTCCAGGAACTGGTTGCAGGGAAAGCCCAGCACGCTAAAGCCTCGCGCCTGAAACGCTTTATGGAGTGACTCAAGCTGCTCATACTGCGGCGTCAGTCCGCAGCGGGAGGCGACGTTCACTACCAGCAGTACGCGGTCACGCCAGGCCTCCAGCGTAGTGGCGGTACCATCAAGGGTTTTCAGCGGGATCTGATACAACGTCATGGTGTTCTCCTGTGTCCGTCAGATAACGCCAGCCGCAGCTAGCGTGAAGATTTTACTAAAAGCAGAATAAACAGCGGTGCGCCCAGCGTCGCGGTCACCACGCCTATCGGCAGCTCAGCAGAGGTCAGCAGCAGCCGCGCAAGAATATCCGCCGCCAGCAGCACTGCCGCACCCGCCAGTGCTGCTGCAGGCAGCAGATAGCGATGATCGCTGATGCCGCTCAGCCGCAGAAGATGCGGGACAACCAGCCCGACAAAGCCGATCGCCCCCGCCAGCGCCACGCTGACGCCTGTCAGCCAGCCCATGGCCAGCACCAGCAGGTTACGCCACAGCTGCAGCGGTAAGCCGAGCTGCCGCGCAGACGTCTCGCCCAGCGCCAGCAGATTCAGCGTGCGCGCACTGCACAGCAGCGCGGCGATTACCGGCATCAGGCTGAGTATCAGCCAGCCATAGCGCCAGTCAACGCCGCCAAAGCCTCCCATCATCCAGTACATCAGCTGACGCAGGTCGAGCGTGGTACTGAAGTAGACTGCCCACGTCATCACAGCGCTGCAGATAATACCCAGCGCCACACCGGTAAGCAGTAAGCGACTGCTGGCGAGCTGACGATGGGCAAAATGCAGCAGGATCAGCGTAATTGCCAGGGCGCCAGCCATCGCCGCCAGCGCCAGGCTCCACAGGGAGCCGCTGCCGAGCAGCACGCCCAGTACTACTCCCACGCCGGCACCGTTAGAGACGCCGAGCAGTCCCGGCTCAGCCAGCGGATTTGTAAACAGCGCCTGCATAACGGTACCGCAGAGCGCCAGCGCGGCGCCTGTCGCAATAACGGCCAGCGTACGCGGCAGACGGATCTGCCAGACAAACAGCTCGCCCTGCGGGGTAAACCATTCGGCAGGCAGCAGCCAGCGCTCGCCGGCACACAGGCTGAGCAGGCTGAGCAGCAACAGCAGCGCGGCGAGCAGCAGCAGTGTACGCCGGCTACGGCGACCGGTCTGACGGGCAAGCTGATCGAGCAGAGTCATAAGCGAGGCAGTTAAGCAGGAGAATGTCACGATTGTAGAGGGATTATGGCAAAAAGAAAGCCATCCCCTGCAGGCTGGCACAGTAATAAAAAAGGCCGCTGAGCGGCCTTTTTATCATACTGAAATCAGTCAGCATCCTTCGGTGACGCGTTTTCAACGCGGCTTTTCAGCTTTTGCCCCGGACGGAAGGTCACCACACGGCGCGCGGTGATAGGAATATCCTCTCCCGTTTTCGGGTTACGGCCCGGACGCTGGTTTTTGTCGCGCAGATCAAAGTTACCAAATCCGGACAGCTTAACCTGTTCTCCATTTTCCAGCGCGCGGCGAACTTCTTCGAAAAAAAGCTCGACCAACTCTTTGGCGTCGCGTTTGCTCAACCCGAGTTTTTCAAACAGATATTCTGACATTTCAGCTTTTGTAAGCGCCATAGGTTCAATCCCTCAAGGTTGCCTGGAATCGCTCTTTTAATGCTGCTACACATCTGGCAACGGTCGCAGCAATCTCCTCTTCTTCGAGTGTCCGGCTGGTATCCTGCAAAATCAGGCTAATCGCAAGGCTCTTTTCGCCTTCGTTCACGCCTTTACCACGGTACACGTCAAACAAGTTTACGCCAACTACCTGATTTACGCCAACTTTCTTACACTCTGCGATGATATCTGCTGCAGGGACGCTTTCTGCCACCACAACAGCGATATCACGGCGGTTAGCCGGGAAGCGTGAAATCTCACGCGCGTCAGGCAGGACGCGGTCTGCAACCTTATTCCAAAGCAGTTCAAACACTAAGGTACGACCGTTGAGATCCAGCTTGCGTTCCAGCTCCGGGTGAACCACCCCGATAAATCCGATTTGTTCATTGTCCAGCCAGATAGCCGCTGTTTGTCCGGGATGCAGCGCCGGATTGGCAGCCGCGCGGAATGAAATCGCTTCAGATTTGCCGGTTAATTCCAGCAGCGACTCTAAATCGCCTTTCAAATCATAGAAGTCAACCGGCTGACGCGCCAGATCCCAGTGCTCTTCGTCACGATGACCGCTGATTACGCCCGCCAGCATAAGATCCTGGCGAATGCCGAGATCGGCCTGCGTATCAGGCACAAAGCGCAGACCGCTCTCGAACAGGCGCACACGCCCCTGCTGGCGATTCTGGTTGTAAACTACTGAGCTGAGCAGACCGGTCCAGAGTGACAGGCGCATTGCTGACATATCGCTGGAGATAGGGCTTGGCAGGATAAGCGCCTCTTCCCCCGGATGCAGCAGCTGCTGCACTTTAGGATCGACAAAGCTGTAGGTGATCGCTTCCTGATAGCCTTTGTCTGTCAGCAGCGTTTTCGCCCGCTTCAGCGACAGGCTGGCTTCACGATGCTGCGTCATAATCAGGCTGGCTTTTACCGGCACATCAGGGATGTTGTTGTAGCCGTAAACGCGGGCAACCTCTTCAACCAGATCTTCCTCAATCGCCATATCAAAACGCCAGCTCGGTGCCACCGCTTTCCACTCGCCTTCGCCCTGCGTGACCTCGCAGCCGAGACGGGTCAGGATATCTGTCACCTGTTCGTCGGCGATAACGTGGCCAATCAGGCGATCGAGTTTTGTACGGCGCAGCGTAATCGTGGCGCGCGGCGGCAGTTTACAGGCATCAGTCTGATCGATAACCGGACCGGCTTCACCACCGCAGATATCCAGCAGCAGGCGGGTCGCACGTTCAATCGCTGTATGCTGCAGCGCCGGATCGACACCACGCTCATAGCGATGTGACGCATCAGTATGCAGTCCGTGGCGGCGTGCGCGGCCGGTAATGGCCAGCGGATCAAAGTAGGCGCACTCAAACAGCACGTTACGTGTCGCTTCATTTACGCCTGAGTGCTCACCGCCAAAAATACCGCCCATCGCCAGCGCCTGCTGGTGATCGGCAATAACCAGCGTGTCATTTTGCAATTTTGCTTCGGTGCCATCCAGCAGGGTCAGCGTCTCATTCTCCTGCGCCATACGCACCACAATGCCGCCGCTGATGCGGTCGAGATCGAAGGCGTGCATCGGCTGGCCGAGCTCCAGCAGCACGTAGTTAGTGATATCCACCACCGGATCGATCGAGCGGATACCGCAGCGGCGCAGTTTTTCGCGCATCCACAGCGGCGTTTCAGCTTTCACGTTTACGCCTTTTACCACCCGGCCCAGGTAGCGCGGGCAGGCATCGGTGGCGTCAACGCGAATCGGGAAGGTGTCGTTAATGGTGGCTTTAACCGGCTCGATGACCGGCGCCTGCAGCGGCAGGCCATTAATCACCGCCGCGTCACGCGCGATACCGATGATGCCCAGACAGTCGGCACGGTTCGGCGTCACGCTGATTTCGATGGTGTTGTCATCCAGTTGCAGGTACTGGCGAATATCGGTGCCCACCGGCGCATCGGCTGGCAGCTCGATAATACCGTTGTGATCGTCAGAAATCCCCAGCTCGGAGAACGAGCACAGCATGCCTTCTGACGGCTCACCGCGCAGTTTTGCCGCTTTGATTTTGAAATCGCCTGGCAGCACGGCACCAACAGTCGCCACCGCCACTTTCAGCCCCTGACGGCAGTTTGGTGCGCCGCAGACGATATCCAGCAGGCGGTCGCCACCCACGTTGATT
>JAAIGE0100697363.1_pt1 | contig 13390 bp, 16 predicted proteins | sample 6487951 | NCBI WGS metagenome assembly JAAIGE01 (sample SAMN13974128, study PRJNA590717) | phyllosphere metagenome | biome: tomato field; feature: multiple bacterial spot infested tomato fields; material: tomato leaves; isolation source: leaves from tomato fields | host: Solanum lycopersicum ... | reverse complement strand
GCGCGTGGCGGCGGCCCCCCAAATCACTGGCGGATTACGGGCACACCGAGCCTAAGCGAGGTGCCGAGTGGTGGGGCAAGAGCGTTTTGCTTACTTTTGCGCTTTTCAAAAGTGAGCCGCCGTCAGGGCGGAACCCTAAGTAGCCGTTACCTACATAACGGATATGCACGCGGTCTAATCCAACATCCCGGTCGGCTGTCAGGCCGTCGCGGGAGCACGCTTGCTCGCGAATGCGGTGGGCCAGCCATAGATGCATTCACTGACACACCCTATTGGCGAGCAAACCCACTCCCACACTGTTCGCCAGAGACCTTTGCATGTATCAATTGATCCTCGGCGGCGCCCGTTCGGGTAAAAGCCGCCTGGCCGAAAAGCTTGCCTCAGAGAGCGGGCTTGCCGTCATTTATATCGCCACCAGCCAACCCCTCGACGGTGAGATGAACGAGCGCGTCGCGCTGCACCGCCAGCGCCGCCCCGACCATTGGGGCCTGGTTGAAGAACCCATCGACCTCGCGCGCGTGCTGCGCGAAAACGCCGCCACTGATCGATGCCTGCTGGTGGATTGCCTGACCTTATGGCTCACCAATCTTCTGATGCTCGAAGACCCGGCGCGCCTTGCATCCGAGCGTGATCACCTGCTGCAAACCCTGGCCTCGCTGCCGGGGCAAATCATTTTTGTCAGCAACGAGACCGGTCTGGGTGTCGTGCCGCTGGGCGAATTGACTCGCCGTTATGTGGATGAAGCCGGTTGGCTGCATCAAGCCCTGGCCGAGCAATGTCAGCGCGTTGTCCTGACAGTTGCCGGCCTGCCCCTGACTTTGAAAGGTACTGCGTTATGACCGATTCCTGGTGGCTCAACCCCTGCAAGACCATTGATGTCACGGCCCACGAACAGGCGCTGGCGCGTCAGCAGCAGTTGACCAAACCCGCCGGCTCCCTCGGCCAGTTGGAAGCGCTGGCGGTGCAGCTGGCAGGTTTGCAGGGCCAGGCCAAACCCTCGGTAGATCACCTATGGATCGCGATTTTTGCCGGCGATCACGGCGTGGTTGCTGAAGGTGTGTCGGCATTTCCCCAGGCGGTCACTGGCCAGATGCTGCAAAACTTCGTCACCGGTGGTGCGGCAATCAGCGTGCTGGCGCGGCAACTGCAAGCGCAATTGGAAGTGGTCGACCTCGGCACCGTCACGCCGTCCTTGGATTTGCCCGGCGTTCGTCACCTGAATATCGGCGCGGGCACGGCCAATTTCGTCCATGGCCCGGCGATGACCCAAGCCCAAGGGCAGTTGGCCTTTCAAGCTGGACGAGACAGCGCACGCCGCGCCCTGGAAGGCGGCGCGCAGCTGTTTATCGGCGGTGAGATGGGCATCGGCAATACCACTGCCGCCAGTGCCTTGGCCTGCGCATTGCTGGATTGCCAGGTCACTGACCTCACAGGTCCTGGCACCGGTTTGAATGCCGCAGGGGTCAGCCACAAGGTCGCGGTCATTGAGCGCGCCTTGGCGTTGCACGCCGGCCAGCGCAGCGATGCGCTGCAAACCCTGTTCAATCTCGGCGGTTTTGAAATAGCCGCGCTGGTCGGTGCTTACCTGGCCTGCGCCCAGGAAGGCATGGTGGTGCTGGTGGATGGGTTCATCTGCAGCGTGGCCGCGTTGGTAGCGGTGCGCTTGAATCCGGCGTGTCGCGAATGGCTGGTGTTCGGCCATCGGGGCGCCGAGCCGGGCCATCGCCATGTGCTGCACAGCCTCGAGGCGCAGCCGTTGCTGGAACTGGGCCTGCGCCTGGGCGAAGGCAGCGGCGCCGCGTTGGCGGTGCCCTTGTTGCGCCTGGCGTGTGCGCTGCACGGGCAGATGGCGACCTTCGCCGAAGCCGCCGTGGCGGACCGCCCCGCATGACCTTGCGCCTGGACCTGCTGCGCCACGGCGAAACCGAACTGGGCGGTGGCCTGCGTGGCAGCCTGGACGATGCGCTGACCGCCAACGGCTGGCAGCAGATGCGCGACGCAGTGGTGGGGCAGGGGCCGTGGGATCGGCTGATCAGCTCACCGCTGCAACGCTGCGCTCTGTTTGCCCAGGAGTTGGGGGCACAGCTCGATGTACCGGTGAGTCTGGAGCCTGACTTGCAGGAACTGCACTTCGGCGCCTGGGAAGGGCAGAGTGCGGCCGCGTTGATGGACACCGATGCCCAAGGGCTGGGCTTGTTCTGGGCCAACCCCTATGAATTCACGCCGCCGCAAGGCGAGCCGGTCATTCGGTTTTCAGAGCGCGTGCTTGGCGCTGTCACGCGGCTGCATCAGGCCTATGCTGGCCAACGCGTGCTGTTGATCAGTCATGGCGGTGTAATGCGCCTGCTGCTAGCCCAGGCGCGAGGGTTGCCCCGTGAGCAACTGCTGAATGTCGAAGTGGGTCACGGTGCCCTGTTCGGCCTGCAGGTAGAGGCCGATGGCGTGCTGAAGGAAGGGCGCTGATGATGCTGCCGTTCTGGATCGCCCTGCAATTTCTCAGCAGCCTGCCCATTCGCTTGCCGGGCATGCCGCAGCCTCAAGAACTGGGCCGTTCGTTGTTGTTTTATCCGCTGGTTGGGTTGCTGTTCGGCGTGCTGTTATGGGGCCTCAACTATGTGCTGCTGGGCGCACCGTTGCTGTTGCATGCCGCGTTGCTGCTCACAGCCTGGGTATTGCTCAGCGGTGGCCTGCACCTGGACGGCCTGGCCGACAGCGCCGATGCCTGGCTGGGTGGCTTTGGCGACCGCGAGCGCACCCTCAGCATCATGAAAGACCCGCGCAGCGGCCCGATTGCGGTGGTCACCCTGGGCTTGGTGCTGCTGCTCAAGTTCAGCGCCTTGGTGGCGTTGATCGAGCAACACAATGGCGCCGCCTTGATCCTGGCGCCCCTGGTCGGGCGCGCCTCGATGCTGGCGCTGTTTCTCACCACGCGCTATGTGCGGGCGGGCGGATTGGGCCAGGCACTGTCAGACCATCTGCCGCGAATTGTCGGCCAACAGGTGCTGATCCTCAGCGGGTTGGCCTGTATCCTGATCGGCGGCTTCAACGGCGGCATCGCGGTGTTGCTGGCGGCATTGTGTTTCGTGTGGCTGCGCCAGTTGATGGTCAAGCGTCTGGGCGGCACCACGGGCGATACCGCTGGCGCACTGCTGGAGCTGCTTGAAGTCGCGGTGTTGGTCGGGCTGGCGTTGTAACGCTTTCTTGCAATTGGTTAACTCCGGGTATATACACGCTCTATGCTTGCCTCCCAATGTTTATGCACCAACCTGCGACGCGCCGCCCGTGGCGTCAGCAGGCACTACGACGGCGCTCTCGACGGCTTCGGGATCAACGTTGCCCAGTATTCTCTGCTGTGCAACTTGCAGCGTCTCGACCAGCCGAGCATTTCCAGCCTGGCGGACGCCATGGGCCTGGATCGCAGCACCCTGGGGCGCAACCTGCGTGTCCTGGAAGGCGAGGGGCTGGTGCAGTTGGTGGAGGGCGACGATTTGCGCAACCGCCTGGTGGTGTTGACTGACACCGGCCATGAACGGCTGGCCGCTGCGTTGCCGGCGTGGGAAGCAGCACAACAGAAACTGATTGATAAGCTTGGCGCCGAAAAGCGCGAAATGTTGTTGGCCTTGCTGGATGAACTCGCCTGAATGGCGGTTTGTTCGACTACAAGCGGGTATATACCCGCGAACGGAGAATAAGAAATGACCTCGATGTGGCGCACCAGTGGTTGGGTTCTTTTAGGGAGTGCGCTGATCCTGGCGTTGTCCTTGGGCGTACGGCATGGCTTTGGCCTGTTCCTGGCGCCGATGAGCAGCGAATTCGGTTGGGGGCGTGAAACCTTTGCCTTTGCCATCGCTTTGCAGAACCTGATCTGGGGCTTGGCGCAGCCATTTACCGGGGCCTTGGCCGACCGTTTCGGCGCGACCAAGGCGGTGTTTGTCGGCGGGGTGTTGTACGCCGTCGGCCTGGTGCTGATGGGCATGTCCGACTCCGCCTGGTCGCTGTCATTGAGCGCAGGCTTGCTGATTGGCATTGGCCTGTCCGGCACCTCGTTCTCGGTGATCCTCGGCGTGGTCGGCCGCGCCGTAGCGCCCGAAAAACGCAGCATGGCCATGGGCATTGCCAGTGCGGCGGGGTCGTTCGGCCAGTTCGCCATGGTGCCCGGCACCCTGGGCCTGATTGGCTGGCTCGGCTGGTCGGCCGCCTTGCTGGCGCTGGGCTTGATGGTGGCGCTGATCCTGCCGCTGGTCGCCATGCTCAAGGACCGGCCGCTGGCGGTCACGGTGGGCCAGCAAACCCTGGGTGAGGCGCTCAAAGAGGCCTGTTCTCACTCCGGCTTCTGGTTGCTGTCCTTCGGCTTTTTTGTCTGCGGTTTCCAAGTGGTGTTCATCGGTGTGCACTTGCCGGCGTATCTGGTCGACCAGCACCTGCCGGCCACGGTGGGCACCACGGTGCTGGCGTTGATTGGCCTGTTCAACGTATTTGGCACCTACACGGCAGGTTGGCTCGGTGGGCGCATGTCCAAGCCGCGCCTGCTCACCGGCTTGTACCTGTTGCGGGCGGTGGTGATCGTGTTGTTCCTGTGGGCGCCGGTCACCGAAGTCACGGCGTATCTGTTTGGCATGGCGATGGGCTTTTTGTGGTTGTCCACCGTGCCTCTGACCAACGGCACCGTCGCGACCCTGTTTGGTGTGCGCAACCTCTCGATGCTGGGCGGGATTGTGTTCCTGTTCCACCAGCTTGGCTCGTTCCTCGGCGGGTGGCTGGGCGGGGTGGTCTATGATCGAACTGGCAGCTACGATTTGATCTGGCAGGTGGCAATTTTGCTCAGCCTGCTCGCCGCCGCGCTGAATTGGCCGGTGCGTGAACGGCCGGTGGCACGTATTCAGGCGCAGATGGAGGCAGCATGAGCATGACGGCGCGTCTTATGCTGTTGGCGGTGGGGATGGTGTTGTTGCTGCTGGCCTGGTGGGGCTGGCAGCGGGGCGGCCTGGCGTTGATGCAACTGGGCATGGCGATCTGTTAAGTTGTGGGTCTGAACCGACTCAAGGACTTTTGACATGCAGATGCGCTGGCTCGCTGTACCCGTCCTGATGGCTATTGGCAGCGTGGCGATGGCCGCCAGTTGCCCACCGTTGCTGGAGGGCCAGTTGCCCAAGCTGCGGGCCAAGGAATCCATCGACCTGTGCCAGCAATTTGCTGGCAAACCCTTGGTGATCGTTAATACGGCGAGTTTCTGCGGCTTCGCTCCGCAGTTCAAAGGCCTTGAAGCGTTATATCAGCGCTACAAGGGCGAAGGCCTGGAAGTGATTGGCGTGCCGTCCGATGACTTCAAGCAGGAAGCCAAGACGGGTGAAGAAACCGCCAAGGTCTGCTACGTGAATTATGGCGTGACCTTCACCATGACCGAGCCGCAGAAGGTCAAGGGGCCGGATGCGGTGCACCTGTTCAAGGTGCTTGCGCAGCAGGCCGACGCGGCGCCGAAGTGGAACTTCTACAAGTATGTGGTGGATCGCCAAGGCAATGTGGTGGCCAGTTTTTCCAGCCTGACCAAGCCGGACAGCCCGGAACTGATCAAGGCGGTGGAGCAGGCCATAGCGTCAAAACCCTGATGGGCGAGCACTGAAAAGCCCCGCCTCCTTCACAGGAGAGCGGGGCTTTTTTATACGGCTGCGGGTTAGAACTTGTAGGTCATGCCCAAGCCGAAACCGTTGGCGCTGTTTTCATACTTGGCGTTGTAGCTGGCCAATTGGTTGGAACGCGAAACCTTGACGTCCTCTTCCTTCAGGTAGGAGTAGGCCAGGTCGATGGTCATGTTATCCATGACCTGATAGCCCAGGCCCAGGCTGAAGATAGTACGGTCGCCGGTCGGGATACGCGGCGAGCGATCCGTGTTGTTGGTAGGCGACTGGTCGAACGTCAGGCCGGTACGCAGCACCACCTGCTTGGTGAGCTGGTACGAGGTACCCACGGCGTAGGCCCAGGTGTCGTGCCAGTTCTGGTCTTCCTTGATCGTGCTGACCAGGCCCGGGGCAAGCGCGCCGCCAGTAGCGCCGCTGACGCCTTCGTTCTTGACGGTGATGTCTTTCAGGCGGCTCCAGCGCGTCCAGGTTGCACCGGCGTAGAGTTTCCACGCGTCGGTCAGGTCTTGAGTGACGGACAGGTCGTAGGACTCAGGCGTGTCGATTTTCAGCGAAGCGTCGTAGCGGTTGCTGCGCAGGAACGGCGAGGTCGCGGTCGGTGCGGTGACTTCGGTATGGCCGTCCAGCTTGTAGCTGACCTTGGAGTGGTAGGTCAGGCCGACACGGGTGGTATCGGTGGCTTGAACCAGCACGCCGATATTGAAGCCCAGTGCGGTGTCGTCACCCTTGATCTTGATATTGGTGTCTGGCGCGCGAGGGTTCAGCGTCAGGTCCGATTCCAGGGTGCCGGCGATGCGGTTGATCGTCGGGCCGAAACCCACGGAAACGCGATCGTTGAAGGCGTAGCTGACGGTCGGTTGCAAGGTGATGACTTTCACTTCGCTCTTGCTGCCAAAGCCACGGCCCTGGAAGCCGCTTTCGTAGTCGGTCACCAGGCCGAACGGCGCATAGACGCCGAAGCCGACAGCCCACTGGTCGTTGAGTTTATTGGTGTAGAAACCGAAAGGCACGGCAGTGAAAGGCACCATATCGCCTTTATTGCTGCCAGCGGAACGGCCGCTGACATTGCTGATATCGGTGGAGGCATCAATGGCTGCAACGCCGCCGGTGACCTGCTGACCTTCCAGACGTGCCATACCAGCAGGGTTACCGAACACAGTGCTCGCATCATCGGCAGAAGAAGAGCGACCTGCGAAACCGGTACCCATCCCGCTCACGCTCTGTTCGTTGAGGGCAAAGCCGCTAGCGAACAGGTGGGAGGATGCCATGGCAACGGCGAGGCTAAGTGTGGTCTTGAGCATTACTTTTTTCATTATTAGAACTCCGTGTGATCACCGCTGCGGAAAGTATCAATAAATTTCAGATCGCGCTATAGGCTGTAATGCTGGAGATAGAGCGGTTTTGTAGGACAATCTGACCAAAATTGCTGTTTTTTGGCGAATCTTGCAATTTGCCCGGTCAGCAAGCTGCCTGTTTCATTGGGATTACACAGGTTTCCCAGGCGTGGGTGAAATCTCGCAGGCGGCCCTGGGGGTGGAATATTTCTTTCCAGATACGCGCCATGGCCAGTACATCGCCGGGCGCGGGCAGGGCAGGACGATGTTGTTCCACCAGCAGCCAGGCGATCGCCGTGGCGTAGCGCAGGTTTACCGTCAACTCCAACTGGGGCGCGCTGAGGAACGCATGTTGGCTGGCCAGCCCGCGCACCAGGCTGGCGCGTTCCGGGTCCAGCGCCAGGTAATCATCCCAGAGGGCGCGGTGGCGGGGTTCGGTGATGCTGTACAGGCCATGGCCGCGCCGGTCATGCAGTGCCGAGCCCAGTTCGGACTGGCTGGCGGCAATGCCCAGCAGCAGGGATTCGGCTGTTGGGCTGTGACGACCGAGGTACATCAGCGTTGGCCGGATCACATAACGACACAATTCACTGGCGGCAATACCCATACGAGCCTCAGTCCGTGCAAAGAGTGGACGAGCCTGAGAAGGGGAGCTTGGCAGCGGTGAATCGGATCTCAGGCCCGTCGTAAGCGGATCATGCCGCTTGAGTTGAAGTGTAGTGTCATATTTACGATGTAAAGGACTGTTTTTAAAACATCTTCTGCAACCGGTTATAACGTTTATATCGATTTGTACTTAGCACCAGGTGCTCAGTGCCAAATTCCAGGCAATAAAAAACCCTGTTATTCAAACAGGGTTTTTTGAGTTTCAGCGACGCGGGTCGATCAGGCAGTCAGTGCCTGACGGGTACGATCGATCACGGCCTGCAGCGGTTCTGCGCTGGAGTATTGATCGGGGTACAGGCGTTCGCTGTGACGAGCGATGCCGTGTTCGTTGACCAGGGTGAAGCTGAAGCAGCCTTTGCGAGCGGCCATGATCAGGCAGTTCATTGGGGCAAAAGCGTTGGTGAGGGTGCGAATGGCATCCTGAGTGTGGATTTGAGCGTTCATATTATTGGTGTTCCTACAAATGACACGGATAAGAACCGTGCAACGTTAAAACGTTCCAGTAACGCTGATCACCATTGATCAAACGAAGAACCCGACTGGAACAAAGCAGCCAGTTTGAAGCGCTATTAAATTAGGCGCGCTTGGGCTGGCAGGTAGGTACTTAGGAGGGCAGGCAACACAACAGGGGCAAAGGTTCTGGGCCCGGGGTGAAGATCCTGATCAATTTGCAGGTTGGTTCGGTCAGAGTATTGGAACTTCGCGCCACCCTTTGCTTGTTCAAAGGCAGTGTCGTCGCAAGGAATACCTGGAAACCATCGAGGTGGTCGATCCCATGTGGTTCAGGGGACGTGTTCGACCAGAATTGACTTTCAGCTTGGTACTAACGCCGCGGATAGTAACGGATTGAAACAGGGAAGGGAAGGCCGATTGCAAAAAAACTTCGATCAGCCGCCGAGCAACTCGCGATAGACCAGCACGGTGATGGCCGCAGCCAGGGCGCATCCCAGCCCGTAGGCGGCGAGCGTCAGTCGCAAAGACTGTCCGGTCTCGATCATGCGGATCACATCGCCCATGTCGTTGATTCTGCCATCACTGAGTTCGATGCACAGAATCACAGCGGTAAAGGCGGCCGATAGCAGGATAGCGATAGCAAACAGTGCGCCGTCCGGCGAGGGGAGCGCGGCATTGATCCCAAGCGAGGTCGCGCAGATGGCCAGCAGCAGCCCGGCGAATAACAGAATTCCTTTCATCGGCCCTACTGGTTTGCATTGTCGGTGGCGCAGTGTGGCGAGCCGAGGCAGATTTGAAAAGCCCTCGAGTTTGCCTGCTCAGTAACATGTTTAACCGATGTTGAATCAAAAAACGCCGTCGATATAACCAGCCGATCAGGACTTGTGCACATTCGTTGCCAAGGGTGTAACCCTGCTGTCACTGGTGTGCAAGCGCGCCCATTTGCCTGTAATCAAAATTTAAGTCAATGAAAAATCTCGCTTTTTTTTATTGGTGAAAAAATCGTCAGTTTGACTGCGGCCCCCGTTCCATGGGGCTTTGCGCCTGTTCAAGGGGGGTTGTCCACTGAGTTATCCACAGCTTCTGTGGATTGTCCCGAGCGCTTGCTCTAGGACGGGCGTGCACGGTTTTTTCAGCTTTACCTGTACGAAAAAAAGAGTAGAGTGGCGCGCCTTCCGTTCTGCCCCACAGTGCTTTATGAAGTTTCGCTCAGTATCACCTTCTGTTACCGACACGCCCCAAACTGTTACCGCGCCCAAGCGTTTTTCCTTGAAGGTTGCTTTGTGGCTGCTCGACAGCCCGCGCCTGGGGCAGAGTACCAATATCAAGCATATCGCCGGCCGCTTGCTCAAGCAGCCTGCCCGCGAAGGCGTGGTGGCCGCTCAGAGCCGTCTCGGCCAACTGATGTGTCGCGAGTGTGGAAACGCCCGTGACCGGCGCATCGGCCACGATTTGTTGCGTTCGGCTGCTCGCGCCGGCGACCGTTGCGCCCAGCGCGAACTGGGCCAGGTCGAAGACTGAGCTGTCCTGCGGCCTTAGGCTTGGTTAACCTTGCTCTTTTTCGGTGATGGCAGAAATGGCTATGGTGTTTGACTGGACCAGTATCGCCTTGGGGCTTGTAGGCGCAGCCGTGCCGCTACTGGCGCTGTGCTGGCAACTCCAGCGGCGCCTGACCGCACGCACCACCGGCTGGGAACTGCTGGAGGAACGCCTGGCGACCGCGCAACTGGCCCAGGAAGGGCTCGCCGCCCAACTGGACGCCAGCCGCGATGAGATCAGTGACCTGAGCCAGGCTAATGCCGCCAAGCAAGCCGACCTGGCGGCGCTGCGCCGTGAAGTCGAACTGTTGCAGATCGACCGCGATAACGCCCGCGACGCCGCGCACGCCTGGAACCTCGACCGCAGCGCCAAGGAAACCGAACTGCGGCGCCTCGACGCCTTGGCCGCGGCCCTGAGCGCCGAATTGCGCGAGCAGCAAGAGAGTCATCAGCAGCGCCTCACCGACCTGCAAGGCTCACGAGACGAGCTGCGTGCGCAATTTGCCGAGCTGGCCGGCAAGATCTTCGACGAGCGTGAGCAACGCTTTGCCGAGACCAGCCAGGAACGCCTCGGCCAACTGCTCGACCCGCTCAAGGAACGTATCCAGTCCTTCGAGAAACGTGTCGAAGAAAGCTATCAGAACGAAGCCCGTGAGCGCTTTTCCCTGGCCAAGGAACTTGAGCGCCTGCAGCAATTGAACCTGCGTTTGTCGGACGAAGCCACCAACCTGACCCGTGCCCTCAAGGGCCAAAAAACCCAGGGCAACTGGGGTGAGCTGATTCTTGAACGGGTGCTGGAGCACGCGGGCCTGGAGAAGGGCCGTGAGTACCAGACCCAGGTCAGCCTCAAAGGCCCGGACGGCGAGCGTTTCCAGCCTGACGTGCTGATCATGTTGCCGGGCGACAAGCAGGTGGTGGTCGACTCCAAAGTCAGCTTGACCGCCTATCAACAGTACGTCGCGGCGGATGACGAGGTGATTGGCCAGGCCGCCTTGAAGCAGCACGTGCTGTCCCTGCGCAATCATGTCAAAGGCTTGGCCGGCAAGGACTACAAGCGCCTGGAGGGTTTGCACAGCCTGGATTTCGTGCTGCTGTTCGTACCGATTGAGGCCGCCTTTTCTGCCGCATTGCAGGCCGAGCCCAACCTCTTCCAGGAAGCCTTCGACCGCCATATCGTGATAGTCAGCCCCACGACGCTGCTCGCCACCCTACGCGTGATCGACAGCCTGTGGAAGCAGGAACGCCAGAGCCAGAACGCACGGGAAATTGCCGAGCGTGCCGGCTGGCTGTATGACAAGTTCGTGCTGTTTATCCAGGACCTGGACGAAGTGGGCAACCGACTGCAACAGTTGGACAAGGCCTACAGCGCGGCACGCAACAAGCTGACGGATGGGCGTGGGAACCTGGTCAGCCGTACCGAGCAACTAAGGTTGCTCGGCGCCCGCGCCAGTAAGAGCTTGCCGGCAGATCTGCTGGAGCGGGCGATGACCGATGCGGATGGCGTGGCACATCTCCCGGAATAAACACGGACCTAAATTGTGGGAGCGGGCTTGCTCGCGAAAGCGGTGTTTCAGTGTTAGATGTGCTGGCTGATATTATGCTTTCGCGAGCAAGCCCGCTCCCACACATAGATCGAGTTCGGCCCCGTCATAGGCACAACTCTGTAGCGCTCAAAGGTAACCACGATGCGAAGCGAGCCGCTCTACCCCCGCGAGATGACGACCGAGGAGACGCTCGAGGCGCGCATCTCGGAGCTCATCCGCGAGTCCGCGCTGGAGGGCGTGCACGACGAGCTGCCGCACTCGCTGGCCGTCACGATCGACGACATCGTCGAGCGCGACGACAAGGACCTCGTCGAGATCTACGCGAACCTGTTCGTGGAGCGCGACAGCCAGAAGGGCATCATCATCGGCAAGGGCGGCGAACGGCTGCAGCGCATCGGCGCCGAGTCGCGCGCGCAGATCGAGCCGCTGATCGGGCGGCGGGTGTTCCTGTCGCTGCGGGTCAAGATCGCCAAGGAGTGGCAGCGCGACGCCAAGCAGCTGGGGCGCCTCGGGTTCTGAGCGGGCGGGCGCGCATCCGCTCATCCGGCCGGATGATTCTGCCGGGCGGATGCGGGAGGGCCCGGCCCCGTCGCCTAGCGTGGTGGGCATGAACCGACGCCTGCGCCCGTGGCAGTACGCCATGGACGTCGGCATCGCGGTCGTCTACCTCGTCTTCACGGTGCCGGGGCAGCTGACCGCCTCCGGCTCGCCGACCGCCGGCATCGCGGTGCTCGCCGTCTACGCGATCGCGCTCCTGCTGCGGCGGTTCAGCCCGGGCGCGGCCCTCGGCGTCGCGTGGGTGGGCGCCGTCACGCAGGTGACGTTCGACGTCTACCCGAACCTGTTCAACGTGGCGGTGCTCGCGGTCGTCTACACCACCGCCGCCTACGGCGGGCGCGTCGTGCGCTGGCTCGGCCTCGGCTCGGTGGGCCTCGGTGCCATCGTCGCCAGCTGCTACTTCCTGCTGCGACAGGAGGTGATCGGCGGCGCCGACATCTTCGCCTGGAGCGGCCTGCCCACCGCCGTGCTGCAGTTCGGCGTGAGCGCCGCGACGCTCGTCACCGTGATCGGCCTGCCCTGGCTGCTCGGCCTGCTCGTGCGCGCGGTCGTGCGGACGCGCGAGAGCGGACGGGCACGAGAGGCCGCCGAGCGCGACGTCGCCCTCGAGCAGGAGCGCAACCGGATCGCCCGCGACATGCACGACATCGTGGCCCACTCCCTCGCCGTCGTCATCGCCCAGGCGGACGGGGCACGCTACGCCGCGAAGGCCGACCCGACCGCGGTCGACACCGCGCTCGCGACGATCGCGGGCACGGCCCGCGAGGCGCTCGGCGACGTGCGCGTCATGCTCAACCAGCTGCGCCACTCGCAGGACGACGCCCCGCAGCCCGTGCTCACCGACCTCGGCCGGCTCATCGACCAGGTGCGCGCCTCCGGTCTCGACGTGCGGCAGGTCGAGCACGGCGAGCCCGCCCCGCTCGGCGCCGCTCGCGAGCTCGCCGTCTACCGCATCGTGCAGGAGGCGCTGACCAACGCGCTGCGCCACGGCGATCGGGCCCGTCCCGTGGAGCTGCTGTTCGACTGGCACGCGACCGAGCTGCGGCTCGACATCAGCAACTGGCTGCGCCCGGAGGCGGTGCTCACCGGCACCGCGACCGGCAGCACCGGTCACGGGCACGGCCTCGCGGGCATGCGCGAGCGCGCCGCCCTGGCCGGGGGAGCGGTCGAGCTCTCCGCGCAGGGCGGGCGCTTCCGGGTGCAGCTGGCCGTGCCGGTCTCCGCGACCGCCGCCATCGCCGTCCAGACCGCCACGGGCACGGGCCCGACCGTGCTCGTCTCGCCGGCCTCACCGCGCACGCCGGCGTCACCGGCCACCGCGCCCGGCATCGTGCCGTTCTGGACCGGCGCCGCATCCGCCCTCGCGCGCCCGGAAGGCGCCCGTCCCCCCGTCTCCGCGCCGTCCGGCCCGGACCGCACCGAAGGAAGCAGCACCCCGTGACCCAGACCACCCCCATCCGCGTGCTGCTCGTCGACGACCAGGCGCTGTTCCGCACGGGCATCCGCATGCTCGTCGACTCCCAGCCCGACCTCGAGCTCGCCGGCGAGGCGGGCGACGGGCAGGAGGGCATCCGGGTCGCCGCCCAGACGCGGCCCGACGTGGTGCTCATGGACATCCGCATGCCCGTCCTCGACGGCATCGAGTCGACGCTCGGCATCCT
>JAAIGE0100402488.1_pt1 | contig 13392 bp, 10 predicted proteins | sample 6487951 | NCBI WGS metagenome assembly JAAIGE01 (sample SAMN13974128, study PRJNA590717) | phyllosphere metagenome | biome: tomato field; feature: multiple bacterial spot infested tomato fields; material: tomato leaves; isolation source: leaves from tomato fields | host: Solanum lycopersicum ... | reverse complement strand
TGTCTCGCGAGATGTCGCGTCCGTCGAACAGGATCTGTCCGTCGGTGATCTCGGTCAAACGCAGCATGCAGCGTCCGAGCGTCGATTTGCCGCAGCCGCTTTCACCCACGATGGCCAGGGTTTCACCGGGCCACAGCGTGAAATCAATCTGCTCCACCGCATGCACATGGTGCGTCAGGCTTGATAAGATGCCGCTGCGGATCGGGTAGTAGACTTTCAACCCGCGCACATCGAGCAGCGGCGCCACGTCGTAACGCGCGGTCTGCTGTTCGCTTTGCACCGCGTCGCGGGCACCCGGCAGAGGAAAACGTTGCGGCCAGTTGTGCTCCCGCATATCACCGAGTCTGGGCACGGCCGCCAGTAATGCTTTGGTATAAGCGTGCTGCGGAGCGGCAAAAATCTGAGAGACGGTGCCCTGCTCGATGACTTCGCCGCGCAGCATCACCACCACCCGATCGGCGATTTCTGCCACCACGCCCATATCATGAGTGATAAACAGCACCGCCATCTGTTTTTCGCGTTGCAGTTCCCGCAGGATATGCAGAATACGCGCCTGCACGGTGACATCCAGCGCGGTGGTCGGCTCGTCGGCGATCAGGAGCTGCGGGTCACAGGCCAGCGCCTGCGCAATCATGACACGCTGCCGCATCCCACCGGACAGCGAGTGCGGATAGCTTTTCATGACGCGATCCACATCGGCGATACGCACCTGTCGCAGCAGTTCACGCACGCGCGCCTGAGCCTCTTTTCTGCTGCACTGCTGGTGATCGCGTAACGCTTCGGTAAGCTGATCATCAATGCGCAGCACCGGATTCAGCGAGGTCATGGGCTCCTGAAAGATCATCGCCATTTCACGGCCCCGTAACGCGCGACGCTGATTCTCATCCAGCGTTTCCAGCGCGTGCACGTTTCCACTGCGATCGCGAAACTGCATGCTGCCGCGATCAACACGGCCGCCGTTTGCCAGTAAGCCCATCACCGCCAGTGACGTGACAGATTTACCAGAGCCGCTTTCACCCACCACGGCGACAATCTCACCCGGATTGATAGCAAAACTGATCCCCCTGAGAGCCTGATTCTCACCGCTGCGTCCCCGAAACGAGACGCTGAGATCCTGAATCGCCAGTACGGGAGAGGCAGAGGCTGTGCGCGCTGCAGAAGAGGTAAGTCGTGTGTCCGTCATCGTCGCCTCGCAAAGTTATAGCCAGATGCGGCCCTGGGAGTAGCTCAAAAAAGGAGAACTGTCGGCGGCCAGCCAGATGGGGCCATCCAGGTCGATGAACTCCGCATTGACCGCGACGGGTAAGGCGGCCTCCATCGCCAGTGACGAACCCAGCATGCAGCCAACCATAACGCGCATATTCTGCGCCCGGGCCGCCTCCATCATCGCCAGCGCTTCGGTCAGGCCCCCGCACTTGTCGAGTTTGATGTTGACCATCTCGTAACGATCGCGCAGTTCCGCAATATCCGCCCGCGTATGACAACTCTCATCGGCACAGACCGGGATGGGATGCTTAAAGCGTTGCAGGTCATGATCCTGTCCGGCGGGCAGCGGTTGCTCCACCATCGCGATGCTGAAGGCCTTCAGTGCCACCAGCAGGCTCTCCAGGTCCAGCCCCGACCAGGCTTCATTGGCATCGATAATAAGCGTGGCGCGCGGTGCCGCCGCACGGATCGCGGCCACCTTTTCCAGAACCGCATCGCGGTCGAGCTTAATTTTGAGCAGGATGGCCCCGCGTGAGACGGCCTCTGCCGCCGCGAGCGCCATATTTTCCTGCGTGTCGAGGCTGAGGGTTTCGGCCGTCACCACCGACGGTGGCTGAGGGCACTGGCTCTTCTGCCACAGCGTCTGATGCGTCCGTGCGGCGTCGAGTCGCCATAGCGCACAGTCCAGCACGTTGCGTGCGGCGCCTGCGGGTAAGCGCTGTTGCAGATCGTCATGGCTCAGGCCCGCCTCCACGTCAGCACGCACGGCTTCAAGCATCGCCTGCACGCTTTCCGGCGTCTCACCGTAGCGGGCCGTCGGAGTGCATTCTCCCTGCCCGATGAACCCGTTTTGCTCCAGGGTGACCCGGATGACCGTCACGGCGGTTCGGGTTCCACGAGAGATGGCAAAGGGGCGCGCCAGCGGCAAAGCCACCACATCGATCTGCAATGTTCTCATTTCAGCCACGCTCCTGAAGCAGCGCGGCGATCCCGTCGATACCAAAACGCACAGGATCGGTTGCCGGCAGCCCAAACTCAGCGGTGATTTCAGCGCAATACGCGAGCGCCTCTTCTTCGCTGTAATTTGAGGTGTTAATCGCAAAGCCCGCGAGCTGCACCGACTCACTGGTCACCTGCGCGGCGCGCAGATTGGCTTCAACGCATTCCTTCAGGCTGACCATCGGCTGGTGGGGCAGATGACGCATATGCGGGCGTCCCATTTCATGACACATGACCAGCCAGTGCGGTTGCGCGCCGTGCATCAGCCCCATACTCACGCCTGCATAAGAGGGATGGAACAGTGAGCCCTGCCCTTCGACGATGTCCCAGTGGTCCGCGTCATTCGCGGGTGACAGCGCTTCAGCAGCGCCGGCAATAAAATCCGCGATGACCGCATCCACAGCAATGCCCTCACCCGCGACCAGAATGCCGGTCTGGCCCGTGGCACGAAAATCCGCTTTCATGCCGCGTGCACGCATCGCCGCTTCCAGCGCCAGGGAGGTGTACATCTTGCCCACTGAGCAGTCTGTGCCCACTGTCAGGATGCGCTTACCTGAACGCTTCTTGCCGCTGCCAACATTGAGCACCGGACGCATATGGCGCAGGTCAAAAAGCTCAACACCCGATGCCTGCGCAAGCGCGACCAGTTCCGGCTCATCCACCAGACGGTGGTGCAGACCACTGGCCACATTCATGCCTGCTTTAATGGCACTTTTAATGGTTTCCAGCCAGTGCGCAGGCAGATAGCCCCCTGCGTTGGCGGTACCCAGCACCAGGGTTTTTGCGCCACGCGCTTTGGCACCGGGAATATCCAGTTCATCCAGACCCAGACTGACTGTGCAGCCCGGCAGTTTGATTTCGCCAACGCACTGCTCCGGCCGCCAGATATGAATACCGCGCGCCGTTTTTGCCGCAAGGGGATCGGTCACATCGCCAAGAAAGAGTAAATAGGGTTGTGGAATTAGCATGTTGTCTCTCGTTTCAGCCAAAAGATCAGGTTCTGAAACCACTATTTCATGCGGTCTGAAAGGTGACGAATGCTTGTTTAGCAGGAGGGTATAACGGCAGGTTATAGTCAGAGGTAAGAGTGATGATGGGTGGGTTTTTCCGGCGGAAGTGAGCGTCAGATGGACTTAAACCGGGAGCGGGCCATAGGAAAAGAAGATGTTTAGACAAGAAGGATAGCTTTATTATGAATTAGGGCAGAAGGCAAAAAGGCTTATCATGCCCTTGAACCAAAGGCCGTTGGAAAGTAAATCCATGACGACTGCCATATTCAATGTCAGTTCAAATTATCGAAATTTAAAAATAAAACATTACAGCCATTGACACACAAAGTTAATCACCTGCAACGTCAATAGCAACGCGAGTTTAATTAATAAAAAATAAAAAACGTCATCTCCATACATAGCCTTACAACTCGAAAGCACCCTAAAAATAATATATTAGCTATTAATTATAATTTTTATGCGCCCGCTAAGTTAAACAGCATGACTACCATCGAAAGGCTTCATTTTTAGTAAAAAATCAAGCCGAAAAAACCACTGTATCTTTCCGGCCTGATTCGATTTTATTAGATTTCAATCTCATAAAGGTTATTTATGAAATCATCAAGATTCAATGCAACTAAATGCATATTTTGCATTCCCGGCACATCACCATCATCGGCTTCATTTTCATGATCCCAAAAATAAACCTCTGCTTTTTCGCCATTGATACCGATTAGAATAAGATTGCCGCCAGGGTCTTTAGCAATGGGAATGTAGTTTTTAGGAATGCGTTCTTTGTACGTATTGAAGTAATTTATGAGACCTTCATTTTTTGAATCACTGACCTCTAGAAATTTATCAACACTTGACCCATCTTCACCGTCAGCAAAGTCAAACCCGTCAGGTTGAGGATATCCACCATTGTATTTCTTTAAAAACTCTCTATAACTATCAGGTAGCTTGATGCTTAACTGATTCTCCACATTAACTATATCCTGTTCGCTCACCATACTTTTTGAATCATGTATTTTTGTCATAAATCACTTTCCCGTAGCTATGCCGCCAGTATGTTTTACTGCTGCGTGTATATCTGTTGGTATTAACTGCATATATCCCGAATCTTGATGATGGTGCCATGTATAATCGTTTGGCCTTGGATTACCTCTGCCATATCCAGCAGCTTTATCTGCACGGGCAAAATCAATAGCACGAGTTCTACCAAGCTCAATACGAACATTTCTTATCGAATATCTGGTAAAGTCAGGAAAACCAGCATGATTAAATGGAACACTATGCGGGTATTTATGTCTTATTACAACAGGCAGACTTTCAATAGGGTACATCTTACCTGAAAACTTGCTATTTATTGGCATGCGACCATTAACCGCTTTAACCATTTTAGAGGCTAAACTACACTTACTCAATCCAAGTGGGTCAATCCAATTTATAGCATTCGGTGCAAACTCATACAGATTAATTCCGCCCGCCAGCCCTATCGGATCCTGCTGGGTAAACCGTCCGCTGTCCGGATCATAATAACGAAACAGATTGTAGTGCAGTCCGGTTTCCCGATCCAGGTACTGGCCCTGCATACGCAGGTTCTGCTGCACGACAGGCAGCCGCTGGCTGGACTCACGCAGCAGTTTGCCCCACGGGCTGTTGATCCCTTCCCAGGCTTTTTGCCCTTCCGCGTCAGTCAGCAGCTCCGGCATCCCGTTGGCTGCATTATGGAACCAGTAAATCTCCGGACTTTCCACACCATCAATACGTGCCAGCGGATCATAGCTCTGGCTGTCGCTGTAAACATAGGTCAGCGGAGTGCCGTCGTGGATCTCCTGCAGCAGGCGGTAACCTTCCCACACAAAGCGCGTCGTGACGGCGTTACCAGATGGTCTTCCCTGTAACAGCTGCTGGCTGGTTTTACTGATGCGACGTCCCAGCGGATCGTAACGGAAACTCACCTTCGTGCGCGGCTTGTTACGGTCCCGCGGCTCACTAATGACCTCCGTCAGGCGATGCTCACCATCGTAGCGATAACGCCAGCGGGTCTGGCCGTCATCTTTCTCAGTGGTGCGGCCATGAATGTCATACTGCCAGCGGATACCGTTCAGTCCGGTGACGCAGTTATGCATGACGTGGGCGGCACTATGGCGATCCAGCGGGTTTCCTGCACCATCCCAGCGCCACTGTTCATTACCCGGCTGCGCACCGTCCTGAGACAACAGCCGGCCGGCGTTATCGTAGTGCCATAACGTCTGGCTGAACGGATTATCGTCACGCTCTTCGCGGATCAGGTTGTTACCGTAATCGAAGTCGCGCCGGCGGGACCAGACGCGCGGCGCAGGACGCTGCGCGTCACCCCTGAAGACGTCACGGCGGCGCAGTCTGCCTAAGCGGTCATATTCACTGCGCAGGGTCAGGCCGCCCTGTGTGCGGCTCAGTTCCCGATGCAGCGTGTCACGGGTAAATTCCGTGACCGGCAGGTTGTCCAGTGCGATGCTCAGCAAATGGCCGCTACCGTAATAAAGCTGCTTCAGGTTGCGACCATCCGGCAGGGTTAAGGCCGTGCAGTTACCCAGCGCGTCATACGCCCACGCCAGTTCGCCCTGCTCCCCCTGTTCAGCAACGATGCGGCCCAGCGCATCATATTTAAAGGTAATCTCCTGCTCAGCCTGCTGGCTCCACTCGGTGTCAGACAGCGGCAGATGCTGCGACACTTTACCGAGCTGGCCGCCACCGCTGTAGTGGTAGCGCGTCTGACCCTCCGGCGTGGTTCGCGCCAGCAGTTGCCCCGCGCGGCTCCAGTTGTAATGATGGGTGATGGCCTGAGGATGGCCGGCGGCAAAGGTACGCGATAGCGTGCGGCCCGCCGCGTCATAGTCGTATCGCGTGGCAACACCATCCAGTCCCACCTGAGCCAGCAACAGAGAGTCTGCGCCCCATTCGAACTGGTACTGCTCACCGTTCTCGTTTTTCAGCGCCGTGAGGCGGCCACGGCTGTCCCAGCTTCGCTGAACCGTCTCACCCTGTGCGTTGCGGTTGGCGATCAGTCGTCCGACATTGTCGTAAAGGAATTCACTGCGCTTACCATCAGCCGACTCATGGGCCAGCGGCAGGCCGTTTTCACTCCAGTGCAGTCGCTCTTCCCAGCCCTCTGCGCGCTCCAGCTGGAGAGGACGGCCTGCGGCGTCATAGTGATAACGGGTTTCTTCACCATCCGGCGCGGTGACAGAGCTAAGCCAGCCCAGAGGATGATAACGGTAGCGCGTGGTCAGCCCTGAACAGTCGGTTTCACGGATAACCTGTCCGGCATCGTTAAACTCCCGGCGATAGCTGTTACCTGCTGCATCGATCTCCTCGACAACCAGTCCGGACTCATCCCGCTTATAGATCGTGCTTTGCCCGAGCGCATCAACGACGCGCTCAAGACCGTGATGGGGGTCGTAATAGTATTTCGTCGTGGAACCATCCGCTCCGGCAACTACCGTGGGCAGCGCACGGTGTGACAGCCATTGCACCGCCTGCACACCGCCGTCAGCATCTTTCTCTTCAACGCGGTTGCCCAGATCGTCATAGGTGAAACTCACCGCGTTGCCCAGCGGATCGATGCGGCGCGTCAGGAGTTCGTTTTCATCCCACTCATAGCGCCACTTCTCGCCCCGCTCATCGATGAAACAGGTAATGAGGCCCGCGGCGTTCCAGTGGTGTTCGCGCTGCTGACCGTCATAGGTCGACACGCGCGTGATACCCGCCTCGAGATCGTAATGCATGCGGCAGCCGTCACCGCTATTGGTGCGGTTTTCAACCACGCGCCAGTGATCCAGCTTCTGCCAGCGGTATTCACTTTCCAGCCCGCCGGGCAGCTGATGCCAGACCATCAGTCCATCGTCGTTGTAACGGAACCGGCGGGTAACAACGCCTGCCGCATCGGTCACGCTGGCAAGCTGGCCCTGTTGGCTGTAGGTCCAGCGCGTCAGAGGCCAGTGCTGCTCGCCATCAAAATGGCTGGCTGACGTCGGCCGTCGCGGATGCTGTCTGTCGTCGTAGTGCAGCGTGACGTCAATCGCCAGCGGCGCGTCATGGATACGCACCAGACGGGCCTGTTCATCCCAGCCCGTCTCCAGCACGTTGCCGTACTCGTCGCTGAGTGACGCCAGCCGTAGCACCTGCGGATCGGCGGCCGTGCGCCGGTAAAGGCGCCATACCGCACCGTCGTCATCGGCAATGGCGATATCGCCGGTCTCGCTGCGCCGCACCATCAGCCCTTCGCTGATGCTGTAGAGCACCTCTTTTTCACCGGGAACGTTAAAGCTCAGCTCGCGCCCGTTGTCGTCAAACCAGGTTGCCCGGTTGCCCTCCAGCGTCAGATAGCTGTCAAACACCGTGGCCCAGCCCTGACCGAACAGGCCTGCGCGCTGAGTCAGGCTGTTATAGCTCCGCTGAAAACTGAGCGGGAAACGGCCGGGAAGAGAGAAATCGCGTTCGGCCTCATCATTAAGGACTTTGACGCCGGTTGCGGCATGAACCGGGAATAGCGATGAGAAGGCGGCGTTGATGGACATATCCGCCATCATGCCGCCCGCCGCACCGGCCAGCGCGCAGGGCATATTTTTCAGGATCTGGCTGGGGCGACCGCGTATGAGCGAAAGGCCAATCATCATCACCGCGAGACCCGGCACCTTGCCACTTTTGATCTCTCTGACCGTAACGGTCTCACCTCCGATGATGACATTGGGGGAAACAGCATCACTTACCGTGGCGTCACAGGTCGTTTTGTCCTTTGCCCGCACCGCAGGCTGGCCATTGATAAAAACGCTTTTCGAACCCTGAGCCAGATACTGCGGCGCACTGTGTTTTTCACAGGCCACTTTATCCTGCTCAAGCGGAGAGGTCCCCGCATCGGCGGAGGCGACCGTGGGCTGCCACATAGCACTGCCGAACTGGCCCACCGCAGAGAGCAGCATGCCGCCGTAGTCCGCGAAGCTCTGCGGTGATTGCGGTTCCGGTGGCGGTGTCTCACCCGGCGTCATCATCCCGGCCGCGCGTGCGGCCATAAGACCATTCACGCGTACGTTGTCTGAACCGCTGGCGATCACTCCGGCGGGTGAAGGCGGGAATATCATGTCGCCCAGCCCCTCTGCCGCTTCAGAGATGTCGTCCGACAGGCCCGCAGCATTGGCTAACACACCGCCAATGATGCCGCTGAGCAGACAGCTGGAACCGATAGCGGCAACCCCGGCCGCCGCCATGCCGGCGCCCAGTAAAGGCGCAGCCAGTGTTGCCGCCGCTCCTACCGCAGCCCCGATGACGGCATAAGCCGCCCCTTCAGCCACAACACTGGTGATATCAGCGAAAATGCTGGAGTGAATGATCTCGTCGCCCACGCGGGCCGCATGGTTATCCATAAGTTAATCTTTCCGTGGCGTATTCAGACTCAGGCTTTGTTTGAAAGCCTGCCAGCGCTGACCGTCTTCCTCATTGAATGGGCGCATCGCGGAGAGCGTAAAAATCATAAAGATGTTCGACTCAGGAACCTGTGCAGCCAGCTGTTTCTGCCACACCTGTTGTCCGTTACGGTCAAACAGGGTTTCAACTTCTGTCGCAGGTAAGGTGTTATTCACACCGGCCATCACAGGAACAAATTCACTCTGCTGAATGTGCCCCATCTGGCTCCGCAATGTGTCCCACTGACGCTGAAATTCTTTTTCTGCATCACTGCCTTCTGCAATAACACCACGACTCACCACCCACGCCAGTCCACTGGCCTCATCACGCAGAATGTTCATGGTGGTGTCCTGCCAGGCAGCAGGAAAAAGCGCAAAAGCGCCCTCATTGAATTGGTAATGCATATCGGATGTCCGTCTTATTCATTGTTTGTGGCAGGAGAATTCAGGTCGCGATAATCACCATCAACGTTATCGGCGTTAGTGAGTATCTGCGTATTATCACGCGCAACTTTAATATCAAAGAGTCGGTGCGAAATATCAGGGTCGCCACCGCAACTGATATCCCGATTATCTTCACGGACCGTGATGATATAGAAGTTTTTCTCACGGCTTTCATCGAGATCGTAACGCAGGCATTTATCATCGAGAGTGGTCAGGTGCCAGGTATGAATGGCTTCGGTGGCGATACCGATAGCCTGGTCAGGGCTGATTTCGCTTTGCTCTGCACCCGGGTCTGTTTTCAGCATGATGTCACTGACTTTTCCCTGAACGATATGGAACATCAACTGTTTTTTGCCCGACTGATAAACAAGCCAGTGCTGATTATCACTGTTATCTTCTTTTCCGGGTCCATAGGCTTGCTGAACCTTTTCCAGGCTGTCACCAACCATGATATTTCGGGCCGTCGGCACGCTGGCATTTCCCAAAAGAATCTCAGCCAGAATCGGGTGCATTCCCTTTCCTGCCGCCGCCGCGCTGAACAACTTAAACCCGTTATAGGTATGCTGGAAATATTTATATTGCTGATTATCAATCACTACCTCTCCAGCCAGATCGGAGCTCAGTGCCTCGCCTGCGCGTACGAAGCTTTTGTCACTCCAGGTATCACCGGGCGTGAAAACATAGTCATTAAGCAGAACCGAAAAATCACCCTCATTAAGAGCAGGAGCAGGCGATTCCGTGCCGGATTCAGCCCTGACAATGCAGGATAAAAAGAGAAGAACAGGCACAAATACAAGGCTGGTGAAAAAACGATTTACAATCATTATATTTTATCGGAGTGGGTAATAAAAAAATGGATTAATGTTCAGATAGGGATTACAGAGACCTTTAACTTTCACTCCCATTTACCACGTTGCTCCACAAGTATTTTATCCCCTTGTGTTACTTTTAACGCAAGCGGATTAAATCTCACAACATAATCCACGCTGCCATTACTGAAAATCATCCCGTCAGCCCTGCCTGAGCTAACTGACTGCGTGGTTTTACCTGAGAGAGTGATTTGCTTTCCATCTTTATTTCTGAGGCCTGAGTATTTTACATTATCACATACGGTATAAAAATCTCCGCAACCGTTTAATAGCGTAACGGTAAATTCAGGTGTTGAAAAAACCTTTACATCCGGCTTTAACTCTCCATCATTAACTTCTTTATCGAGCGTGTAAGTTTCTGGAGCGTAGAAATCGCCACTCTCAGGCTCTTTAATTAACCTCCATAAAATTTTATTATTTTTAATTTCTAAACTTGCCTTACCCTTTACTCCACCAAAAGAAGAGTCAAAATCAACCAAAGCATTATTTCCATTTGCAATGCCTTGAACATTCATTCCATCATCTTCAGGGCAATCTATTTTGCTACCGTTTCGGGTAACATAACAATAACTCCCTGTTATATTATCATGATCCTGCTTTAGCTTTAAAGTTAAAGTAGAAAAGAGTGATCCGTCATTGTTTTTTTCTTGCCCACTCCAATGACCGGTAAAGCTATCAGAAGCAAACAAGGGCAATGAGGAGATTGACAGCAAAACCGCTAAACCCGCCTTAAGCATTCAATTAACCTTTACTTTGCAGGTCATTATTGAACCTGTTATTTCAGCTGTTGAGAACATTTCAATACCAACGCGGTTGTAAATGTCACCACAAATTTTCATCCATAATGCAGTGACTCTCATTACGATTTTCAGTTAAAAAGTGCAACGCCTATTTTTGGGTATCATAATCAGGTGCGATACCATACTTTGTTTCAACAAGCCTGTCTTTTTTAACCCAGCCATCAACCTGATCCCCGTCATCAGAAACATACATTACACTGTAATATTCTCCATATTCAACATAAGCATACAACTCATTACCAGGAACAACAAAAACGTCTTTTTCTATACATTTTTCATTGGGAGCAGAATAAAAGTGCAACCTGCCTTTTCCGCCGACTTTATAGACATTATCGGTATTATCAAAACGAACACCTTTATTGTTAGCTTCACTGCTCAAAATGTGACAGAAATCATTGGCAAATAGTGCCGAAGGACATAAAAAAGCAATCAACAATAGAAATTTAAACATACCCCCCTGACATGCCTGATAAAACATCCATATCAAAACAATAAAATATAATTTTATCCTGTATGACATGTCATGCATTATTACTTTCAGTCATCCGTATTGAGCGTCATCATAATATAGCTGACTTTTTACTATCCAGCTGAAATGAGATACATCTGTCATCCGCATCATAATTTAACCAGTGCTGATTATCACTGTCGCTGACCGTACTCTGACCATATTTACTGACCAGCACATTCTGACTATCACCAGATCCAGTCTCGCTGAAAAATGATGGATAAAAATCATGAGTAGTGGTGCTGAAGTCAGCAACCACTACGCGATAATACGTTTATTTAGGATTACTCTCCCACTTCCCGTCTTCAGATAATACAATCTTATTATTAACAACAACAGTAAGATTGCCAATCACATTGTTGATAATATAGACCGCGTCATGATTTCGGAATTTATAACTCAGCACAGGACAGGTTGCTTGACCACAATCACTTTTCGTGGCTTTCCCTTTTAATCTGACAATTGCCCCATCTGATTTCCTGACTCCCTCGTAACTAACATCATTACACTCCGTACCCTCGGCACAGAGCGACATTATTTTAATTCTGAACTTTGCGGTCTCGAAAAACCTCCCACTACTATTTTTAATTTCTTTTTGGACTTTATCGGGAGTAGTTGACTGTTCTTTATCAAAACGTTTTGCCCAGTTCGCTATATCTTCCTGCATTTTATTATTTGCACGATCATTGCTTACATAATGTATTTTATTATCTTCAGGCAGAATCCATGCAGCATAGACTTTACCGTCAGGCTGTATCACAAAAGCCGATGCCTGAACCAGATAAAGATCTTTTAACCAGCCCTCGACGAATATCCCACCATTCACTGTTTTGTGGGGCTCGCCAAAAACATCAAAATTCTGGCTGAAGTCACTGTAATCATCACCCAAAACAGTTTTTAAACTGGAAATAACTTTCTGATCGTTGAAGATAGTTGAAACACTACTGAGGCTATTATATTGAGCATAAGACGCCCGGGTATCCGATGCTGTAGCAATACCTGATGAGCCACATATAAAAAAACCTAAAAAAAGCAATCTAATAAATAAATTCATTTATTTACCTGAAATAATCTTAAAATTCGGTAACCTCCTGGTCATAGCGTCTGGCAGAGCCATCTGAGTAATATCTCCACCAGTAATATGAGCCCATTTTTCACCGTTCTACTTCGGCGGGAAAAGGTTTTCTACGGCCTGGCTGATGTTCTGTTTATGACCTGAACCCGGGGCGCTTGTGCCCGGTTTAGCGCCATCTGTGTTCAGATTCAGTTTGCCGCCGGATGTGGTGATATGCCCGTCGCCCTGCACGAAAATATTGAATCCCTTGCCGACGATATTTATCTGGCCATTCGCGTTAAGTTCGATAGCGCTCTCTCCGCATTCTAGGCGAAGTTGAGTGCCCGATCCCACTACATAGGTATCGACTACCGCATCGAGTTTGCCCTTACCGGTCAGCTGCTCTTCGCCACCTTTTACACCGTGGACACGGTTCGTTTCGACACGGTAGATCTCATTGCCACCTGCATAATGACTGTGATTATTAGCGACTGAATGGCTGGCGTCATTTTTAACATGGGTATCCATGTTCTTCTGCGCCTGGATCCAGAGGTGCTCTTCACCCGCCTTATCCTCAAACCTCAGCGCGTTCGCGGTGTCCGCCGTGCCGTCCTTCGACCGGCTCAGAAAACCCATCTGCGTCGCCGCCGCCGGCAGCGCCCACGGCGGCATGCTCGCCTCGTTATACACCCGACCAATGATCAGCGGACGGTCCGGATCGCCGTTGATGAAGTCCACCACCACCTCGTCGTTCACGCGCGGGATCTGCACCCCGCCGAACCCCTGGCCCGCCCACGCGCTCGACACCCGCACCCAGCACGAGCTCGTGTCGTCGCCCTTCGCCAGGCGGTCCCAGTGGAACTTCACCTTCACCCGGCCGTAGCGGTCCGTCCAGATTGACTCCCCCGCCGGGCCCACCACCTTCGCCGTCTGCGGCCCGTGCGTCTTCGGCCACGCCGTCGCCGGCTCCGCGCGGTACGTCACCGACGACGGCAGCACCGTGAACGCGATGTTGTGCCGCGCACCGCCGCCGCCGCTCGCGTATTCGTTCTCCTCGAAGTCGTACCGCGCCGACGTCA
>JAAIGE0100183363.1_pt1 | contig 13409 bp, 11 predicted proteins | sample 6487951 | NCBI WGS metagenome assembly JAAIGE01 (sample SAMN13974128, study PRJNA590717) | phyllosphere metagenome | biome: tomato field; feature: multiple bacterial spot infested tomato fields; material: tomato leaves; isolation source: leaves from tomato fields | host: Solanum lycopersicum ... | reverse complement strand
TGGGCATACTCCCGTAAGTTCCAGCCGCTCCTCGAGGACGTGAAGTGGCGGGAAACTCTTGACCTTCGTACCGCCCAGCAGCCTGCTACGACGACGATCGAGCGAATTACTGAAGGCGACGTGCCCGTCGACGAGTTGCAGACGACTCTTCAGGTCGCCTCAGACAAGCGGGCCAACGCCACTGAGGCGCTGAGATCACTTCTGAAGGCGAGCTGACGTGAACTCCCTGCGAACGGCCGCCCTGATCGTGGTGAGTTACAACTCGGGCTCTCTTCTCGAAGATAACCTCGTGGGATCGGGGCTAACTGGAGTCGCTTCGGTCGTCGTCGTAGACAACTCTACGGACCCTGAGCAGGCCGCTCTCATCAGCAGACTCGCCGCAGCCGAGGGGTGGCGATTGATCGTCAGCGGCGGAAACATAGGGTTCGGGGCGGCCGTCAACCGAGGCGCTGAGTTCGCGCTCGAGAACGGCGCTGAGGTTCTTCTGCTCCTCAACCCCGATGCCGTACTGGCGCCCGAGAGCGCACGCACGCTCATCGAGAGCGCTTCGCCAGACCGAATCATCGCGCCCAAGATGCTCGATTCAGGCGGTGGAATCTGGTTCGGGGGCGGTTACTTGGACCCCGCGCGTGGGATCGTACGTCACGCGCTGGGTGCTCGCGACTGGCTGACCGGTGCATGCTTGGCAATCGACGCTGATGCGTGGCGTTCGCTTGGAGGTTTTGACGAGACGTACTTCCTCTACTGGGAAGACGTCGATCTGAGCGACCGGTGGAGGAAGCTCGGCGGACAGCTCGAGGTACTCGAGGATACGGTCGCCGTTCACGCCGTCGGTGGGACGCAGACCGGAACCCATGCGGGTAAGTCGCAGACCTACCTCTACTACAACAGCCGCAATCGGCTCATCTTCGCGCTGACCGGTCAGCCGCTGCGGCGCTGGGTCGCAGTACTGCTTCGTACCCCCGCGTACTCGTGGCGGCTATGTCGGCGGGCCAACCCGCGGAGCGTTCGGGATTGGGTGCGGTCAACGAGTTCGGTCGTGACGGGCGCCGCGTCCGGCCTTCGGGTCGTGCGGAGTCGTCGAGCTTTGGTGGGGAGTGCGGGTGGCTGATCAGCTGGAGCGCGCCATTCGCCGCGTCGTGGACAACGACAACTGCAGCGGATGCGGAGGCTGCGCGCTGGTCTCTGCGCGCGTGAGTATGAGCATCGACGGTGGGTATGCCCGGCCGGTCGTGGGGCCGCGCGGTGACACTTCCGCCTTTGCCGAAGCCAAGCTCTTCAAGAAGGTGTGCCCGGGCGTTCGACTTTCGGCGCCTTCATCTCGCGGTCTGCGAACGCACCCCACCTTCGGTCTGTATGTCGAGGCATATGAGGGATTTGCGCTTGACCCTGAGGTACGCGATCGGGGCAGCAGCGGTGGTGTCCTGACCGCGCTCTCGGCGTATCTTCTGGGCACGGGAGCCGCCAAGACCGTCTCGGCCGTTCGGTCTTCGCCCTCCAGCCCATCCAGAGCCGTGCCTGTTCAGATCATGCGGCGGGAAGACGTGCTGTCGGCCGCTGGTTCGCGCTACTCCCCTGTCGGCGCGTTAGCCGGCGAGACCCGCTTGGACGCGGACACCGCATTCGTGGGTAAACCGTGCGAGGTGTCGGCGGCCTCCCAGTGGCTGGATGCGAGCGGAGCCGCGGAGCGGCCGGTGCTGCTGTCCTTCTTCTGCGCGGGCGTCCCATCTCAGGACGCGACGACGGCGCTGATCGAGAAGCTCGGCGTCAACGTCGACCGCCTCGATTCTCTGCGTTACCGCGGCGAAGGCTGGCCGGGCAACTTCGTGGCCACGGACCTCGACGGGAACGTGGGAAGGCTGTCGTACGAGCAGTCTTGGGGTTCACACCTGGGCAAGACAGTCCAATGGCGGTGCAAACTCTGCCCGGACGGGACGGGGGGACACGCAGACATCGCCGTAGGTGACTACTGGAACGCTGATGAACGAGGGTTTCCCGTCTTCGAGAATGCAGACGGCAACAGCGTCGTAATCGCGCGAACGTGGCGGGGGGCGAAGCTACTAGAGGAGGCGGCGAGAGCAGGGATCGTTGCACTCGCCCGACTGGACCTGGACCGTGTCGCGGCCATCCAGCCGCTCCAAGTCAAACGCAAGCAGCAACTCGCAGGGCGGCTTCTTGGGCGCCTCCTCGCGGGCAAGAGAATCCCTGCCTACCGGGGCTATCGGTTGCTCGGGCTTGCGACGCCGTTCTGGCGCCAGAACCTCGCGGGTGCCGTGGGTGCCGCGAAGCGTAGCGCGCCAGCTTGGGCGAAGCAGCTAGCACGGCGTGGGGTCTCGGTAGTCAAGCGATGACAACGCAGAGTCTGGGGGGCAGTGCGTCACGCGGCGCGGCCGTGACGGCGGCTGGACAGATCGTCCGGGTCGTCATTCAGATGGTCAGCTTGGTGGTCTTGGCGCGACTGCTGGGGCCCGCCGATTTCGGGTTGGTTGCCATGGTGACGGCGATCGTGGGAATCGGTGAGGTGTTCAGGGATTTCGGTCTGTCCTCTGCTTCGATCCAAGCCAAGAAGATCTCGCTCGGCCAGCGCAGCAACCTGTTCTGGATCAATTCCTCGATCGGTGTCGTCCTCGCTGTCGTCGCCGTCGCGTGCAGCCCGCTGGTGGCGAGCCTGTACGGTGACCCGGCGGTGTCCGCAGTGATGGCGGCGTGTGCGTCGACGTTCATCATCAATGGTCTGGCGACACAACACCGTGCCGATCTGAACCGACGCCTCAAGTTCGGTGTACTCGCCATCGTGGATACAGCCGCGCAGGTGCTTTCGGTCGCCGCGGCTATCGGGATTGCAGCGGCCGGCGGAGGATACTGGGCGCTCGTCGCGATGACGGTGCTGCAAGCCATCTTGGGTCTCGTGGGGGTCGTGGCCGCCGGACGGTGGGTACCACGCTGGTACAGCAGGCACGTGGCAATGCGACAGTTCTTTCGATTCGGAGCCGGCGTCGCCGGTTCGCAGTTGCTCGGATACGCGAGCAAGAACGTCGATTCGGTCGTGCTGGGAGTCACTCTCGGGCCGGTCGCTGTCGGCTACTACAACCGTGCATACCAGGTCCTGATGCTTCCTCTCAATCAGTTTCAGGCCCCGTCGACTCGGGTGGCGTTGCCGGTTCTCTCCCGGCTGAACGACGACGCCAACAGATACAAGGCCTTCCTGCTCCGGGGTCAGACCATCCTTCTCCACGCCGTGGCGATTATCCTCGCGCTCACGGCGGCCCAGGCGACGCCCCTTTTCGATCTCATACTGGGGCCGCAGTGGACGGATTCTGTTCCGATCTTTCAGGCGCTTGCGGTGGGCGGGCTCGCGTCCATGGCCAACTACGCCTGCTACTGGGTCTTCCTCTCCAAAGGCCTCACGGTCAGCTATCTATGGTTCTCGCTGATCACCCGCCCGCTCGTCGTCGTCGCCGTGATCATCGGCGCACTCGCCGGCGGACCCACCGGGGTTGGTCTCGCGTTTTCCGGGGTGAGTCTCCTGCTGTGGCCCGCGACACTGTGGTGGCTCGCCCGAGTCTCGGACGCACCGGTGCTGGCCATGCTCACCAATGGTGCGCGCGCGTTCGCCATCTACACGTTTGCCGGCGGGGTGTCATGGCTGAGCGCTCTCCTCGTGTCATACGACAACATGCCTCCCATCGTGCCGCTGGCTCTGGGCGTGCTCGCATTTGTTGCGGCGATGGCTGTCTGCTTCCTGCTCGTGCCCGCATACCGTCGCGACGTCCGAGCGATCCTCGACACCGCCCGGTTCTTTCGGAGGGGGCGACCGTGAGCGAACCGCAGTCCGTCGCGAGCTGGAAATCGCGAAATCATAGGGTGGGCCTATGAGCGCATCGATCACACGGACCCCTGCCGGCGTGTGGGTGCTGGCAGGTGCGGTCCTGTCGTTGTTCGTGGTGGCACTGGCGCTGCCGGCGATGTCTGCCGCTCCAACCCGCTACCTCATCGTGGTGCCGTTCGCGGTGCTCCTCGTGGTCGCGCTTTTGAGGATGCCGGTGCACGTCCTACCGGCCTTCGCCTTCGGGCTCTACGGCGTCGGCATCGTGCAGTTCGTACCAACCGGTTTGCCGATCGGGACGTCGAGCATCATTCTGATCGTCTGGGTGCTCCGACGTGCCGCGAGCGGCCTGGGCCGCATTCAGCGAAGTGCGCGCCTCCCAGGAGTCGGCGAGCGTTCCGCGCGCATCGCGCTGACCATTCCCGTGCTCACGCTTGCGTTGGCGGTCTGGCTTCTCCTGTTGACCCAGATCGGCGACCTAGGGGCCAGCAGTACCGGCTGGCTGCTGGCATTCCTTCCCGTTGTCGTGGTGCCGCTTCTCGTGCCGGATCTGCGGAAGGAAGCGACGGCTCTCGAAGCTACGTGGATCGTGCTCGCTGGGGTGATGGGCGTCTACGCCATCGTCGAGTTCATTCTGCGTGCGAACTTCCTCTACTGGGCGTTAGGGGCGCAGTCCTCTCAGCACTGGTCGGTCTATCGGCCCGAGGGCCCCTTCGGGCACCCGCTGCTCTTCGGAACCTTCCTCGCTGTCGGTACTCTCCTCGCGTTCGGCCGGTGGCTCGAAGGGCATCGATCGGCGACGTTGTTGGCGGCCTTCGTGGCACTAGTGGGAGTGCTCGTCACGTCATCGCGAAGCTCGCTCGTCGCGGTGGTCGTGGGCCTTCTGCTGGCATTGGTGATGGTCGTCATGCGTCCGGGGAGATCCCGTCGGGGCCGCGCATTCGGCCTCGCGCTTCTCCTCTCGGTGGGAGCAGCGCTCATCGCGCTCACGCCGCTTCTCGATCGGTGGACCTCGGATGAAGCCGGTGGCTCCTCTGCTGCCAGGTCTCAGGGGTTCCAACTTGCCTTGTCGCTAGCGGAGAGATCCGGATTTCTGGGCACGGGAGCCGGAACTTCATCGCTTGCCGCGACGCTGACTGGCTCGACGTTGCCGATCGAGCTCTCGCCGCTGCAGGCACTGGTGAGCGTCGGGATCCCCGGCCTCTTGCTCATCGCGGCATTGTTCGCCGTCGGACTCGCCCGAGCGATCTCCTCTTACCGCGTGGCGGCTGCCGCCGGTCTCGCCACTTTCCTGGCTGCGGTCAGCGGCTACAACTACTTCGACGACCGGCGGTCGGCGCTGATCCTATGCGGCATGGTGCTGGTGATAGCGATCGGTAGCACCGCCGCACCTTCCGGCAACGGGAGCGCGATCACAGCAGAGGAGAGACAGCGTAGATGAGCCGTAAGGGGGGCGCGGTCATCGCGCACGTCGGAGTCCTCGGGGATAGGCCTGGCGGAATCGCGCAGGTCGTGAACCAGTATCTGGGATGGCAGATCGATGGACACCGGACGATCGGCATCCTGTCGACGCGTGGTCGGCGGGACTGGGCAGCTCCGTTGCTGTGGGTTACGGCTGCCTTCCGCCTGCTGATTCTCCGCATCACCGCGGGCCGGTCGGCGGTCCTTGTGCACATGTCGGCCAAGGGCTCGTTCATTCGTGAAGGATCGCTGGTGATCTGGTGTCGATGGCTCGGCCACGGTGTGGGAATCCACCTGCACGGCAGCCAGTTTCCCGATTTCAGCAGCAGCTACCCGCGACTCGTGAGGGCTGTCTGCAGGCGCGCTCATGTGGTCTTTGTGCTGACCGACGAGACCCGGCGGATTCTGCAGCCCGTCCTCGCAACGGCATCGACCCGGATCGTTCAGCTCTCGAACGTCGTCGACCTTCCGCCGGTGTTCGGCCCGAAAGAGCGGACAGTGCTCTTCGGCGGCGAAGTCGGAGAGCGCAAGGGCGCCGATGTTCTTCTCGCTGCTTGGGCCCAACTCGGTGACGGGCGGGGCGACTGGACGCTGGTTCTCGCCGGTCCTCTCCGCCCCGGCTTCGCTCGTAGCGACCTCGAGATCGCGGGTGTCGTCAGCCTGGGCGCAATCCCTCATGCAGAACTACTCTCCCTGCAATCACGAGCGGCAATCGCGGTGTTACCTTCGCGCAACGAAGCAATGCCAATGTTCCTCCTGGAGAGCATGGCGCGTGGCTGTGCGGTCGTCGCCACGCCGGTCGGTCAGATCGAAGAGCTCGTGGGGGGTGTGGGCACATTGGTAGAGGTCGGGAACGTCGGCGCGCTCGCCGCGGCGATTCATGGGCTGATCGCGCAGCCGACCGCGCTGGGCGAGGCGGGGGCGGCATCCCGGCGTCGCATCGAACAGAACTACTCGCCTGACAAGGTTCGGGATCTCCTCGAGGTCGAGTGGAGCAGCCTCGCGGGGAAGGTGTCCAGAAATGGTTGATTCACCTTTGATTCCCGAGCTTCGCGGTGCGCGAGCGATTCTCGTGGCGTCGACCGGAGGGCACCTCGCGCAATTGCATCGGCTGGCACCGCAGCTCGGGCTCGCAGCTGATCCGTTGTGGGTCACCTTCGAATCGGAACAGTCCAAGTCGTTGCTGAAGGGGCAGCGTGTCGAGTACCTGCCGTACATCGCTCCTCGAGACTTCCGCGCCGTCGCACGGTCGGGCCGGATCGCGCGGAGACTGCTCCGTGAAGAGGAATTTGATGTCGCCATCAGCACTGGAGCGGCTGCCGCTTTGCCGATTCTGCCCCGTGCTCTCGTCCGACGTAAGAAGGTCGTCTACATCGAGAGCGTGTCGCGATTCGAAGGGCCCTCGCTCACGGGGCGCATGATGTCGGCTTTGCCTGGAGTGCGGCTGTTCACACAGCATCCCCAGTGGGCTTCCTCCCGATGGACGCACGCTTTCTCCGTTCTCGACGACTTCGAGGCTGCGCCTACCGGGCGTGTGCCGCGTCAGCCGTTGCGGGTGTTCGTCACCTTGGGGACGATCAAGCCCTATCGCTTTGATCAGCTGGTCGATCAGATGAAGCGAATCGCGCCGGATGCGGAGTTCCACTGGCAGTTGGGCGAGACGACACGCGACGATCTCCCGGGAGACGTACGCACGTACATGTCGGCGGAGGACTTCGAGGCGCAGGCCGCATCCGCCGACGTGGTCGTGACCCATGCCGGTGTGGGCACCGCCCTCAAACTCCTTGACATGGGCATCTTCCCGGTGCTCGTGCCTCGTCGTGCTCACCGCGGAGAGCATGTCGACGATCATCAACTCCAGATCGCTCGAAACCTCGAGGAGAGGGGACTCGCATTGGCGCCTGCGGCGGATCAGCTGAGACGAGAGGATCTCCTCGTCGCCGCCTCGCGTCGTGTCGAGCGGGCCGTGAATACATGAGTGGCGCAGCGAGCGTCCTGAGCGTGATCGCACCGGTGCACAACTCGCGGGCGCATGTCTCTGAACTGCTTCAGCGAGTCGCGCCGCTGGTGGACAGAGGATGCGAGGTGATCCTTGTGGACGACGGCTCCTCCGACGGCACGGCGGATGTGCTCGCCGCCTTCGCGGCCGACCGCCCGGCGCTCGTTTTCATACCGTGTCCCGCGGCGGGAGGTGTCGCCCGTGCGCGAAACCTGGGGCTGGCCGCCGCGACGCGCGACTACGTGTGGTTCGTGGATGATGACGACCTGTGGGATCCCAGAATCGTCGATCGGTTCCTCGAAGCGGCAGACCGCTCAGACGCAGACATCGTCATCTGTCGAGCCGATCTGCGTTACTCGAAGGACAAGCCTGGCCGGATCATCGACGGGCTCGACGAGGAGCGCGTCGTTGGTCGTGAGTCGGCATGGGATCTCTTGCTCGAGGGGGCGCTGAACGGCTATCTCTGGAACAAGCTGTTCCGCCGCACGGTGCTTGGCGAGGACCCGTTCGATCTGCTGTCGTCGCAGTCGGACTTCACGGGAGTAGCCCGGGCTGTTAGCCGCAGCCGAAGCATCCAGTTCATCCCCGACGTGCTCTACTTCCACGTGGTTCGAGAGGGGTCGATCACTCGGCAGAAAGACCCCAAGCTTGGCAATCTTCGCGACGCGCACGCGCTCGCACGTCGGATCCATTCCTCGGACCTCGGCCGCGACCCCCGCTCGGCGGAGTTTGATACTTTCACGGCGTGGTTCCTCGTCGTCCCCTCCGGACGCACTCCGACCCGCGTCCGCGCGGAATGGGCCGTTCGGCTCGACGGTCTGAAGCGGGCTCGAGAAGCGGCGGCTGGGCTCGATCTTCTTGCCTTGCGGTCTCGCGCGCCACGACTCCACCGTGATGTCTGGCTGATCACGAGGGCGGGCATCCCCTATCTTGTCGCACTGCACCTTGGCCAGATCGGTCGACGATGGATTCGGAAGGTTGGTTCCCGGTGAGAGTTCTCGTTCTCAGCGCTGCGCTGCACGGCGGCGGCGCGGAATACGTCGCCCGCACATGGGCGGTGGGACTGGCGGCACGAGGCCACGAGGTCACGATCGCTACGACGGGTCGCGGCGGCAGCAGCATGCCCGCCATCGAGGTGGAGACTCTATCGCTGGCCGGCGGAGGCCTGGCGGCGACGATTGGCCGGCTCCGGAGGCTCGTTCGCAAGCGCCGATTCGACGTCGTGCTGTCTCTTCAGACTTTCCCTAACCTCGTCGCGATCTTGGCGACGGTGACGCTTCCAAAGGCTGTCAGACCCCGCGTCTTCGTCAGCGAGAGGAACCTGGTCTCCTTGGGAATCCCTGGCTCGAGCCTTTCACATCGCGCGAAGATCAGACTCGCGCGAGCCGTCTACCGCCGGGCTTACGGGGTTATCGCGATCTCGCATCCCGTCGCGGCAGAGTTGGTGAGCTGGTTCGGTGTTCCCGGCGAGCGTTGCACGGTCGTCCCAAATCCCGCCACCGCGAAGGTCGCAGGGATGGAGCGACCCGTCATGCGGACGCTCGACATGGACAGCGAGATTACTGTCGTCATGCCAGCGCGTCAGGTCGCTCAGAAGCAGCCCTGGCTCGCCGTCGAGGCCGCTGCGGTGCTGCGCGACCGTGGCTACCGTGTGAACGTCGTTTCGTTCGGCAGCGGGCCTCTCTCTGACCAGACGACCGCGCTGGCAACGAAGCTCGGAGTTGAGTACCGTCCGGCGGGCTGGGTTGAAAACTGGTGCGCTGATCTTCCGCAAAATTCGGTGGTGGTTTTGAGTTCTCTCCGCGAAGGGTTCGGAAACGTCCTCGTCGAGAGTGCTGCGGTGGGCGTTCCCGCGGTAGCGCTCTCCAGCGCTCTGGGCGTTGCGGACGCGATCGTGCCGGGGATCACGGGTGAGTTCGCACTCACTGACTCGCCGCAGGCGGTCGCGGACGCCGTGGAGAGGTGTCGGCACCTCCTGCCCGTGGACGTCACACCGTGGCTCGACAGGTTCGGCCCCGCGAACAGTCTCGACAGTTTGGAGCAGGTCTTGGCGGGTCGCGCGTGACGAAGAAACTGAGAGTCATGCACTCCATGGCTCCGCCAGAGCCCGGGAAGACGCGCTTCATCGATCATCTCGTCGAGGGTGCGCCCAGTGATGTCGAGGTAAGAACGTTTACATGGAAGGGCGCGTTGCGGGGGGACTTCGACGTCTTTCACATCCACTGGCCGGAGCGGCTCCTGCGTAAGGGGTGGGGCAAGACGCTCTCCCTCCTCGCCGTCCTGTGGGTGCGAGGAATCCCCATCGCCCGAACTTTGCACAACATCGACCCGCACGAGGCGGGATCGACGTTGGAGTCGCGACTTCTGCGGCTCATCGATCGTCGCACGGCCTTGTTCATCAGATTGAACGACCACACGCCCGTGCCCGGACGCGCAGCCGTCGTGACGGTGCCGCATCCGCATTACCTTCCGAGGACCGATCATCGCACCGATATCGACGTGATCACCGGGCGAGTTCTCTATTTCGGGATCGTCCGCCCCTACAAGGGTGTGCAGACCCTCCTCGACGCGTTCCGGAGCGTGCCCGACGCAGAGGCGACCTTGCGTATCGTCGGGAGCGCAACCGGTGATCGCGGCGATGGTGTGCGCGCGGCGGTTGCGTCGGACGATCGAATCAGCGCGCGACTTCAGTACGTAACCGATGCTGAGCTTGACGAAGAGATCCTCGCGGCAGAGCTCGTCGTGCTTCCGTACCGGCACATGCATAACTCCGGCGCTCTCTTCCTCGCTCTGAGTCACAACCGGCCGGTGCTGGTGCCCAGAAGTGCGGTCAACGAGGACATCGCGCGCGAGGTCGGGGTCGGGTGGGTCCATCAGTTCGACGGGGATCTGGACGGCGCGCAGTTGATCCAGACTCTTCAAGAAGTCCAGCGGTCGGCACCGTCCGTGCCACCCGACCTAGGGGCACGGGATTGGGATGTCATCGGCGAACAGCTGCACGAGGCCTACGGCCTCGTCATCAGCCGCGGGTAGCTGCCGCTTCCGCCGCCGCCTTTTCCAGCATCTCGCCGACCTCCGCCACGTAGCGCGAGTACGGCCGCTGACGCGCGAACGTCCGGACTTCACTCATTCGGGCCTCGAGCGCGGCAGGATCCGACATCAGCGCGTTCACGGATGCCCGGAGCGCCGCAGGGTCCTCGGGAGCGACGAGTGAGGCGGCGAGCGGCTCGTAACCGCGGACCCCCGCGATGGCGGAAAGCACCACAGGAGTGCCGTACGTCGCTGCTGTCATGAGTCGGACGTGGCCGGCGCTGACGGACTTCTCCTTCAGTGCCACGATGAGCAACGCGGAGGTGGCCAGCATCTCATCGTGCTCGCCCCTGGGGACATCGGCCCGGACCATGACATCTGCTCTCGCGGCCCGCTCCCCGATGGCATCTGCCTCCGCTCGCTTGGACACGATCGTCAGCGGCCAGTCCTGATCCGCTGCCGCCTCGATCAGCGTCGCCCAGTCGCAGGCGTTCTTTCCGGTAGAGAGGTATCCGCTTCGGTGGGATGCTCGCCACTCGGCGGGCTCGTCTACGACACGGTCGTCGAAGTAGTAGAACGGGACGACGTGGAGGCGCTCGACGGGGATGCGGTATCGCGCGGCGTAGTCGTCTCGCTCCCAGTCGGTCATCACCTGGGCGGCGAGCAGGACCCGCGGAAGCAGGAATCCATACGCCGACGTCACGACCTGCCCCTTGGCGCCGTGGCGCGTTCCCGGCAGGAACTCGGACAGGACGAGCTTCCTTTGTCGAGTCAGCCACAGCAAAAGCGCCAGGAGGACGAGGCCCGGCGGTGTTTGCTTGCCTTCATTCGTGAACACGACATCGGCCATGCGTGCGCGCCGGAACAGCCGCCACGACCGAACGAGAGGGGAGCGGGACTCTCCCGAACTCGCATCGACCGCTCCGAACAGCTTCCCGTAGGCGATGTCGCTCACTAGTCGCACCGTCGTCTCCTGCCTCCCTGGCCGCGCCATGGCCCGCGTTCTGAACCGGTCCACGCGGTTGCGTGTGCCGCTTACTCCTCCTGGAGAGAGGAAGCCAGCATCTCTGGCCGATGCTGTGTCTCGGCGATGGAATCGATTCGGGCCCGGAGCGAGTCCCCCTTCTGATCATCGCTGGCTGGCCATTGCAGGACGCGAACGTCGAAGGCAGCCCGTGTCGATATGAAGCGAGCCGGATTCCCCGCGACCACCGCGCCCGCAGGGACGGATCGAGTAAGGACGGACCCCGCGCCGCCGATCGCACCGTCGCCGACACGCACGCCGGGCAGGATCACAGTGTTCTGCCCGATAAAGACGTCGTCGCCAATGGTGATCGGCGCATACCGATAGCGTCGACCGCGCTCGTCCCGCACGTGAAAGCCGCTTCCGTCGTGCGTCGCGAACACGACACCACCCGTGATCGTCACACGGTTACCGATAGTCACGAGCCAGGGTTCGCTCGTCGCGATTCGGGAGAGGATCCGACACTCCCTCCCGATGGTGACGCCCGCTGCGCGCGCGGCCGCTTCAGGGCCCTTAACCAGCTCGAACAGCCGTTGTCGCGCTCGTCGAAGCTTCATGAGTCGTCCTTCGGAAGGCCCCTGGTGCTCGGGCGTAATGGCAGATATCAGTCGGTTTCAGTGCGCCGTCTCGCCGGGGGCGAGAGCGGCCTTGGCGGTCTTGGCGAGGATGACGAAGTCGCCCAGCAGCGACCAGTTCTCGACGTATGACAAATCGAGACGTACGGTCTCTTCCCATGACAGGCTCGAGCGGCCACTGACCTGCCAGAGACCGGTGATGCCGGGCTTCACAAGGAAGCGACGGTGCACGTGCGTGGTGTACTGCTCCACTTCGTTCGGAAGCGGCGGGCGCGGGCCGACGAGCGACATCGAGCCGCCGATCACGTTGAACAGCTGGGGCAGCTCGTCGAGGCTGAACTTGCGCATGATGCGCCCGATGGGCGTGACTCGCGGGTCGTTCTTCATCTTGAACAGCACTTCATTGCCCGAATCGATGCCCTCTTCGCGTCGCTGGCGCTGCAGGTTCTCGAGCAGCTCCTCGGCGTTGGTGACCATCGAACGGAACTTGAGCATCGTGAACTCGCGACCCCCGCGTCCGATGCGCGTCTGGCGGAAGAGCACGGGGCCCTCCGACGACAGCCGGATGCTCATGGCGAGGAAGGCGAGAACAGGGCTGAGCAGGACCACGCCGATCGTGCTGGCGAGGATGTCGACCGTGCGCTTCAGGAAGAGTTGCCCCTTGCTGAAGCGCGGCGTCTCGACGTGGATCAGGGGGAGTCCGGCGACGGGGCGGGTGTGCAGGCGCGGGCCTGCGATATCGACGATGCTCGGCGCGAGCACCAGGTGCTGGCGGCCGGCTTGCAGCCCCCAGGAGATCTCTTTGACTTTCGCGGGCGGCAGCTCATCGGTGCTGGTCACGGCGACCGTGTCGGCGCCGGCGCGCTCCATGGCGCGGTCGACGGCGTTGACATTACCCATCATGGGGATCTCGGTTCCCGGGACGAGGGCGCCGACCTTGCCCGTCGGGGTGCAGGCGCCGACGACACGGTAACCGGCGCTCGGCGTGCGGGCGAGCTCGCGAGCGATGTTCGCCACCGACTCGACCGAGCCGACCAGCAGCACCCGGGCGGCGTACTCGCCGACGGATCGCTGCGCGATGAGCCACTGCCGCCACAACCAGCGAACGGTGAGAAGGACGAGGATGCCGAGCGGCAGGCTGATGAGCAGGAACCCGCGCGCCAGGTCGATCTGGAAGAGGAAGGCGACGATGGCCACCGCGCCGAACAGGCGCAGGCTCGAATCCGCGACGCGGACGTACTCCGATGAACCCGTACCGAACACACGGGGGCTGCGAGAGTCGCTCCATGACAGCGCCCCCATCCACGCGATGACGAGGATGGCGGAGAACACCCAATAAGAGAGGTCCGTCCAGCGGGAGTCGTGGGCGATGACGACCTGAGCGTTGCCCAGGCCAAACCACGCGATCTGGGTTCCGTAGACCACCCAGACGACCGCGAGCAGATCGCTGATCCAGAGGCGGCGCTGATAACCGCGGCGCCAGTTCTTCGGCAT
>JAAIGE0100226429.1_pt1 | contig 13414 bp, 16 predicted proteins | sample 6487951 | NCBI WGS metagenome assembly JAAIGE01 (sample SAMN13974128, study PRJNA590717) | phyllosphere metagenome | biome: tomato field; feature: multiple bacterial spot infested tomato fields; material: tomato leaves; isolation source: leaves from tomato fields | host: Solanum lycopersicum ... | reverse complement strand
CGTCGGCCCGATCGTCGCCCGCGGCGGACACGTGGCCTGGCCGGCAGGGCGGGGTTGGCAGGGTAAGCGGCACGGGGTTCTCCTGATGTTGTTCCAGGCTGCAACTTATGCGCCGAACATTAAGGTCAGATTAATCGCGCATCCGCGCGCCGGTGCCGGCCCCGCTCGACCCGACATCCGTGGCGCCGGGACGGCCGGTCCCGGCGGCGCGCCTCCGTCGGCGGATCGGAGGCAGCGCAAGCGTTCACGGTCGTGCGCGGCGCATGCTGGCAAGGCGGCCCCGTTCCCTGGCCCCGCTCAGGAGTGCAAAGTGTATAAAACCATTCTTGTTCGCGTCGACGGCAGCCCTGCGCGGGAAAGCAGGGTGCGCGCCGCCGCCATCGTCGCCGAAAACCAGGGTTCGCATCTCATCGACTGCCCTCGACGGGCATTACATGGCTCGACCTGTCCCTGTCAGCAGGGTCGATGAACGCCCCTCGTCCCCTGGTCGATTTCGACGCGCTGCGCGCGACCGGCGCCAGGCTGCTGGACGCCTTCGCCCGGCACGCGCAGCGGGCGGGCGTCGGATCGGTGGAAGCGCGGCTGGCGGACGACCTGCCCGTCGCCAGCCTGCAACTGCAGGCGCGCTGCGCGGACCTGGTCGCGCGGAGCCAGGACGCGCCTTTCAGCGCCAATCTCCTCCCGGGACGCCGTCACCTGCCGGAACAGCTCGTCGTGCGCTGCCCCCGGCCCATTCTCGTGGTGCCGGCGGGATACCCGCTCGCCCGCCGCCGAACAGATCAGCACCAGCGGCAGCCTCGGACCGCTGGGCGCCGCGGGCGGATGCATCAACGCAGGCATCGACCCGAGCCGGGTCCGCTCGCACGATGTCGGGTTCAACGCCAGGCCGCTCGACGGCCTGAGCGTGGCCGGCGCGTTCTACTATGTCCAGAACGACGACGAGATCGTCAACACGGCGCCCGACGTCTTCGTGGCCTCCGGCCAGACTACCCGCCGCGGCGTCGAACTCGACCTGCGCTACCAGTTCAGCAGCGCCTTCAGTACGTACCTGAACCATGGCCGCATCCTGCGCGTGCAACTGGACAACCCGGACCCCGGCGCGGGCGACCGCCTGTCGGTGCCGGAACATACCTGGAAGGCCGGCGCCCAGTAACGCAGCGCACTCGGCCCGGGCCGGCTGACGCTTGCCGGCGACGTGTACGTCACGGCCGGCAATCCCTACTACATGGGCACGCCGCTCTATGAACGCGATATGCCGACCTATGTGCGCTACGACGTCAAGGCGACCTACGACATCGGCAGGTTCCAGGGCGCGCTGTTCGCGACGCCACAGCCGCACAAGTTCGCCAGCGACATCGCGTACGGCACGGCGGGCGGGCTGGTGGTGACTACGGTGCCGCAGGCCAGCGGCGGCGCGTCGCTGCGGTACTTCTTCTGACGCGGCGCAAGGCGAAGGGGAAAGCGGCGAGCCGCGGCGCCCCTTCGCGGCTGGCATGCGGCACACCACAGGCGGCACGTGCCCTAGTCTTGCCGGTCTTGGGCAGGCGACTGATTGAGCACATTCAGGCTCGAAAGAACCGCGTCGAACATCACGCCCAGATTGGCGCTTTCTGCATGTGCTGGATATGCGCGGCGGCGTAGTCGGTGTGTTGCTCGCGTGCACGGAGATAGGAGCGCAACTCCGCGATATCGCGGCCAGGACGGAAGCTGGCACGCAGCAGGCCGCAGGCCGCAGGCATGCAGGCGCTGCAGCCACTGGGCGTCGTTGACGTCGCTTTTTCTGCCGGGGACGGCATGCGCTTCGCGGGCGTTGGCCAGGATGACTTCCAGCCCGTGCGACTCGAGTACCTCAAAAGCGGCGACCCAGTAGACACCGGTCGATTCCATCACGACCGTTTTTGTTCCGGTCGCGACCAGCCAGCTGGCCATTCGCTCCAGGTCACTGGTAAAAGCCTGAAAAGTCTGGACCGGTTCGTCACATAGATCTGGACTGACAGCGGCGACGTGGAATCGCGAACCGATATCGATGCCGGCCGCGAATGGATGAATGATCGGCAGCCCGCTGGGCTTGGATCGTGAACGCCCTCTGGACATGGCCCACCTCCTGGATAGTCAGGCGCAGGACGGGGACTCGGAATTGATCAACTTCCTGAACGGGGTCGCCAGACGGCGCCGCCACATATGAGTCCGCAGCTTCCCCTGGACCAGGTTTTTTGACGGGGTCCATGCCTCCAAAAAGTGTTCGGTCACGGTCCGGCGTGCAACCAGTGTACTCGTCTGGAGTTTCTGTTCATGAGGGCCACGGGCGACCGTGTGGGGCGGTTTTTTAAGACGTCTACATCACTACGAAGCTGACGGTTTTCCTGCTCCAACTGTCGGATACGCTGATGCTCAGCCGTCAGCGGCTTGCCGATACCGGGTTGGCCTTGTTGCTCGGCTTCGTACTGTTCCGTCCAGCGACGGATCGAGCTCACCCCGATGTCCATCGACTGACCGACGTGCGAGATACTGAGGCCTTGTTCTGTGATCATTCGGACGACCTCGAGCCTGAAGCTGGGGTCGAAATTGCGGCGCTGCCTGCATCGGATCCTGCTTGTTCCAGCAGCTGACTGCAGCAGCAATTGGAATGCGTCGGCAATTTGCCACGCCGCCAGACGCGGCCTACACGAAACTGACGCGCTTGTAGGATAATGCTGACATCCAATACGCGAAGCGAGGGTGTGCAGTCGCGCTCCGTATCCGCTATCCCACATGCGCTGCCAGCGGCAGTTACCACGAATCCAAGGATCATTTATGCGACACGCTCCCATGCCGGGACCGGTCGATGCACTGCTGGCCGGCTTAGGCAGCCTGCGACCACTGCTCGACGTCGTCATTCATAACGAACTCGACGTCATTGCATCGCGCCTGCGAGCACGCCAGGTCGCCGCCTTGTGCGGCTTCGGCGCGCATGACCAGGCGCGCATCGCGGCCGCGGTGTCGGAACTGGCACGCAACGCCGTCGCGCATGCGGGTGGCGGACGGGTCCGCTTCCTTGCTGCCACGACAGCAGCGTCAAGGCAGCTCATCGTCGCCATCGAGGACGAAGGTCAGGGCATTCCCGCACTTGCAGGCCTGCTGGCCCGTGGGACCGGTGGCCTCGCCGCGGCTCGCCGCTTCGTCGATGCCTGGGGAATCGACTCGGATTCCCGCGGCACCCGCATCGCGCTGGTCCGTGCGTTCCCTGAGCCTGGACAAGCCATGGACGACGACGCCATCGCCGGCGCCGTTGCCCATATGGACGCGCTGCCAGGCAATGTTGCGCTTTCAGAGGCGCACCAGCAGAACCGCGAATTGACGGACGCCCTCGCCACACTGCAGGCCAAGCAGGATGAACTGATTGGCGTGTCGGCGAGGCTCGAACGCACCAACCAGGAAGTCGTCGCACTCAATGCCAGGCTGCACGACAAGGCCGAAGCGCTGATGTCGGCGGACCGGCGCAAGGACGAGTTTCTCTCCGTGCTAAGCCACGAGCTGCGTGGTCCATTGTCAGCGACGGCCATGGCCGCGCAACTGCTCGAGGGCGATGCCGATTCCCAGCACCGCAGCGTAAAACTCGGCCAGCTGGTCGGCAGGCAGGTGCGCCACATGAGTCGCCTGGTGGAGGATTTGCTCGATATCTCCCGCGTCAGTCGGGGCCTCGTGACGCTGGACCGGACGCCGGTGGATGTGCGCCACGTCGTTGAAGCGGCAGTGGAGCAGCTCGAGGCGTCGGCTGCCGCGCGGCGCCACGCGATCGTCGTGACGTTGCCAGAGCACCAATGCCTGGTTACAGGCGACCGGACGCGACTGTTGCAGGTGGTCGCCAACCTGCTGGGGAACGCGATCCGCTATACACCCGAACGTGGCCGTATCGAAGTAGCCGTGTCGATCCGCGACGCCGCGGTCGCAGTGCGCGTTGCCGACGATGGCATCGGCATCCCGGCGACGCTGATGCCGCACCTGTTCGACCTGTACACGCAGGCCGAGCGCCCGGATGGCAGGAGTGGGGGGCTCGGCCTCGGGCTCGCCCTGGTCAAGAGCCTCGTGGAAGCCCATGGCGGCTCCGTGACGGTGCACAGCGTCGGCATCGGCGCCGGGAGCACGTTCGAAGTGCAATTGCCCGCCATGGAAGTCGTGGCGGCCAGGAGTCACGCGGCCCACTTTGTCCTAGGCGGTCCCGGCTAGGTTGACGACCGGCAGGACGAATTTCAGCCGCATCCCCTGCCCTGGTCCGGCGCTATGCGCCGACACCATGCCGCCATGGGCGTCACAGACGCTTTTCGCGATCGCCAGCCCCACTCCGACGCCGGAAGGCACCCGGCGAGGGTGGTGGGCGAACTTGCGAAACGGGACAAACAGTTCGCGCAGCTGGTGCCGCGGCGCACCGATCCCGACATCCTCCACCGAAATCTCGAGCAGCGCACCATCAATGCGTGCGGACAATGCAATGGAAGCGCCATCGTCCGAGAAGTCGCTTGCGTTGAGAAGCGCATTTCCAAGCGCCTGCGCGAGCCTTTCGGGATCGCACAGCAGTGCGACGTGCTCGTCGCTGTCACCGACATCGATACGCAGCGTCTGACGGCGCGTGCCGATCGACATGGCCGCCACGTCACGCGCCAGGCCGACCAGCTCTCCCACTGTCGCCGCGCGGATCGCTACTGGAATATCGCAGGCGCGCTCGATGCGCGAGGCGTCGAGCAGATCGGTGATGAAGCGCGCAAGCTGGCGCGTCTGCCGCTCGACGATCCCGGCCATGCGCGCGATCTCGGGCTCGGTCGCCATCCTGCCCATGGTCTGGGCCACGCTCATGATCGGCGCGAGCGGATTGCGCAGCTCGTGGGCGAGGATGCGCAGGAACACGTCCCGATTCTGCGCGGCGTGGTCGACTTCGCTTTCGAGACGGCAGCGTTCGCTGATGTCGGTCAGCGAACAGACTACGCCAACGACCTCGCCACCATCCGCAACGACCGGACGGGCATGGATCACCAGCCGCCGCTGCTGGCCATCAGCCGATTCGGCGATGCATTCGAACGGCGCCTGGGCATGCCCGGTGGCCGCTGCTCGGGCGGCCGGTGAGACCGACCTCTGCAGCGCACTGCCGCCAGCATCGTAAAGCGCGGCAAAGCCATCCCACCTGTCGGGCTCGCCCACGTGCGACTGCTCGCCCCACAATCGCTTCGCCGAGCGGTTGCTATGCAAGACCTCCCCGTTCCTGGCGCAGCAAAATGCCGGGCAGGCGATCTGGTCGATCAGCCACATGCAGGGAACCGGCCAGCCCGGCTCGGTCATCGCGATCCGGTCCGTTGTCATTGCTTCTCCATCCGTCATTGGTCTGGCAGTCATTCTCGCCGGTTGCGCAGTCATGCAACGTAGGAGCATGGACAGTGCGCGCGTCGTCCCAGGACCTGCTGGACTCATGCAGCCGGTCTAGCGAACGCGATATCCGTGGGCCGCCATGGTATTGTCTGATATTGGGGAGTTCTTCCCTTACCCGCGTCGTGCCACGGTCCGTCGCTTCTACAGGACCATAATCGACATGACGGCTATCCCACCTGGACGGGTATTGGTCATCGACGACAACATCGACCTGGCCAATATGTTCGCGATGCTGCTCGAGGCTAACGGCTACGTGACTAGAACCGCCTATTCCGGCCATGAGGGACTGGAAGCGGTTCGGGCCTTCATGCCCGATGTCGTCATCTGCGATATCGGCATGCCCGACATATCCGGCCATGATGTGGCCAGGCGCATCCGCGATGGCGGCTATGGCTGCAAGCCCATGCTGATCGCGGTGTCGGGCTGGGGCGATGCACGCACGGTGGCGGCAAGCAGCGCTGCGGGCTTCGTCAGGCACATGACAAAACCGGTCGCCATCGAGGCTGTCCTGGAGGTGATTCGCGACCAGCGTCCACCAGCCTAGGCGCACCTGGGCCCCCCTCGACATTGCGCACGCGCGGGTAGCGCCTGACGTCTAATGCAGGCAGCTGCGCTTGTGAATATACATTTCCCGGTCTGCCAACTGAACATAGTCCAGCAGTGCCGTACCGCTGCCCGGATCGCACTGCACGGCCCCGGCGCTGACTGCGAGCAAGTAAGTGCGCTCCTGCATCAGGTTAAATGCGTGCAGGTTGTCCCGAAGTCGCGCCAGTATCGCGCCCGGGTGCGCATCGTCGATTACGAATGCGACGAACTCGTCGCCCCCGAACCGCGCCAGCACGTCGCTGTCGCGCAGCGATTCACGCAGCACGGCCGCAGCGTCCTGGATCAGCCGGTCTCCGGCGGCATGGCCGAGCTGATCGTTCACCAGCTTCAGGCCATCGATGTCGGCATAGATGACGGCGCAGCCGGCATGCTTGCGCCGGGCCAGCCTGAACATGTGCTCGGCCTGGACGAAGAAGCCGCGCCGGTTGTTCAGGCCGGTCAGGACATCGGTCAGGGCGAGGGTGCGCACCGCACCTTCTGACTCGTCGCGGCGCGCCAGTTCGTCGGCATGCGCCACGGCGCTGCCCTCCATCTGCTGCCGCTGGACGGCGACCTGGGTCTCGAGCGATGTGCGTTCCAGGATTCTGCCGAGTGTCGCAACGGCCAGTTCGAGTATCGTGCCCAGCAGGCGGCGCCGCACGACCCATGTCTTCGGCGCCGCATCGCCGGTCCAGGCCGCAGCCAGCGCCACCATGGCATGCGGGGCCGGCACGCCCATCAGCATCGTGCGCGGAGCTACCATCCTGGCCTTGCCCGGACCGCTGCCCAGGCGCTCCAGCGCCATGCCGTACCGGTCGGGGTCGGGCGGCCCCTTGCGTGGATCACCGTTGCGGTCGAACTCGATGCATTCGTTGATTTCTCCACGTACGAGCAGCAGGGCGCTGTCGACGTCGGCGAGTTCCGTCATCGCCCGGCCAGCCAGCGCAAGCGCGTCAGAGGCCTTGTCGACCTGCATGAGTTCACGCGACATGGCGACCACGGCGCGCAATCGCCTTATTTCTGCTTCCGGACCCTGTTCGGTAGTGCGTGTCATCGTTGCTCCTCAACATGCGTTAGTCCGCAGCCATGGCTCGGTTTCATCAGCCGCCGGGCGAGGACGGGGTGATTGCCTCCGATACCGACTGTCCTGCGCTTTCCCGACGGCGCAGGAGCGGATGGCCGAGAACGCGTTCGATCACGCGGTCAGGGACATGCTTGTAGCGCATGTAGCGACTGGCGAGGTCGCCATTACGCGCTGCCAGGATATTCAGGCCGCGTGCGACCGCGTTCGCGGTCGGCTCGTCTGTTCGACGCTGACGTTCATTGCTGCACATCGTTCCTCCATCACTCTCCACCGGAACGAGGGCCGCCGCGGGAGAGGTGCGTTGCCGGCGCTTCAAGCCCCGGTGCGATTCATCATACGCGCCGTACCGGCTGGCTGCCAGCGCTTTTCATGGAGGTCCGCCAGGCAGGTCGGGCCGCGTTCCCACCTGCCATTCCCACGCCTCGTGCTCCCCCGGTCGGCCCGGCGCATCGAACGTCGCGCCGCTTTCAGGCGACATGCACCAGCACGGCGATGTAGTGGCAGATACTACCGGCCAGCACGAACAGATGCCAGATGCCGTGGCCATGGCGCACCCTGTGGTCATTGGCATAGAACACGATGCCGGCTGTATAGAACACACCGCCGGCCGCCAGCCAGGCAAATCCAGTGCCACCGAGCGCATCCACCAGGGGTCCGGCATACCCGGCGGCGAGCCAGCCCATCAGAAGGTAGATCGCGAGCGACAGGATGCGCCGCTGCCTGGGATACCAGAGTTCCTGCGCGATGCCGAGCAGGGCCAGGCTCCAGACCACGCAGAACATCGTCCAGCCAACGGCGCCGCGCAGAGTCACCAGGGTGAACGGCGTATAGGTACCTGCAATCATGAGGTAGATCGCACAATGGTCGAGTCTGCGCAGCACTTCCTTGGTAACGCCGCGGGCGCTGTGGTAAAGCGTCGAGGTCAGGTACAGCAACAGCAGCATGAGCGCGTAGACACTGATGCCGACGATCTTCCACACATCGCCGGTGCGCGCCGCCACGACGACCAGCAGCGCGCCACCGAGGGCCGCCGCCGCCGTGCCCACGGCATGGGTCACGCTGTTGAAACGTTCGCCGTAATACATATGCCGCCTTTCCGAACATGAGCCAATGCTTGCGCGGCGCCAGCCCCGCACGGGGGCGTTGCTCAGTCGGGCGCTATCCGTTGCCCGAAAACCGTAGCGCGGGTATGCACGCAGCGCCGTTGCCATGGCCGGGTCAGCACCCGCAAGGCCACCTCCAGCGATATATGATTGCTTGCCAGGGCTTCGGCGGCGGATCGAATGCCCAGCGGGCGATGGTTGCTCACGATGGCGTCGATGAGAATGGCGTTCAGGCTGTCGATTCGGGTGCGCATTGGCCACTCTAGCACCCGGGTGGCGAACGCGGCGAATATATTTTTTGCCAATCGGGTCAGCTGCACGGTTCCATGCTAATGTGGTCTCCACACCAAGGAGCATGCCATGCACATCGAGCCAAAAACGCATTACAAGGGCTATACCATCGTGGCAAATCCGGTAGAGACGATTCGCCGGCGCTTCATGGCCATTTTCACGATCTACGAGAGCGAACATGCCACCTTCCCTCTTTGCCATGACCAGGCGATGGGCAGCAAGGGTTTTCTGACGGCCCAGGAAGCGATCAACGAGTCCTTCGACAATGCCCGCAAGTGGATCGACCACAGGCACATACCGCAAATCCATTAGAGCGCCTGGCATCCTCGTCCGGCGCGCGTGCCGGCATGAGCCGCACCAGCCGTCGCGCCTGCTTGCGCCACATCCGGAGGGACCATGGAGAACCTGACAGGCGCGAATGACCTGGTGTTTACCCAGCTCGACGAGCGATACCGCGGCTATCGCATCGAATGGGCAACCATCACATCCCAGAATCAGCCCACCAAATGGCTGGGGCACTTTCACGCGATCAAGGAGGGGGAACACACCATCCGGGGTTCGCTCGTCAATCCGCAGCACAGTGCCGCAGACGCCCTGGAGCGCATCATCCTTGTAGTGAAGGAAAGGATCGATGAAGCAGTCCTTTGAAGCGCCGCTGCACGGGGGGACACGTCGACCGATGACCGAGCCCGGCGCCGCACGCCTGCCTGGCGCCCACGTTAATGCACTACGACAGTTGAATATTGTAAATTTGACAATGCCCCGATTCGTACTATACTGACGCTCATCATCGTTCCCGGATGGGGAGACGTCCGGGGTAACGCTCTCATGGATTGGTGAGCGACGGCAGTGGGAGACGCCATGCCTTTTCGAGTCCTGATTCTTTCTGCTCGCCCAGACGATGTCCGCGTGCTGCAGCGTGCCCTGGCCAACGCACGCGATGGCCCGTTCGAGATCGAGACCGCGTCCACCATGCTGGATGGACTGCGCAGTATCGGCAGCGGCACGATCGATGCGATCCTGGTGGATCTGCTGCTCGAAGATGCCCAGGGGCTGGCCTGCTTCGACCGGCTGCACGCGGCGGCACGCCACACCCCGATCCTGACGCTGTGCGGACTCGATGACGAGGCCGATGCCATCGAAGCAGTCCAGCGCGGCGCGCAGGGCTGGTTATCCAGGGGCTACTACGACAATTACCTGGTGCCGCAGTCGCTGCGCAACATCATCGAGCGCATGAAGGTGGAGCGTAGCGTCTATGTGGCCCAAGCACGCGCCGAAATCACGCTCGATTCCATCGCCGATGCCGTCGTCTCGGTCGACGTGGCGGGGCGCGTGGATTATCTGAACACTGCGGCTGAGACGATTTGTGGCTGGACCCGCACCGAAGCGACGGGACTGCCGGTCGCCGACGTCCTCACGTTCGTCGACGCCAGCAGCGGGCACGCGATCGCCAGTCCGATCGACTATATCCTGCATAACAACCAGGCCCTGAACCTGAGCGGCAACGCCATTCTCGTGTCCCGCCATGGCCAGCGCATTCCAGTCGAAGACTCGGCCGCCCCCATCCACGACTGGAACCGTCAACTCGTCGGCGCCGTGATGGTGTTCCGGGACATTTCCGACACAGTGGCCTTGACCACCAGAATGCGGCATCTGGCACAGCACGATTTTCTTACCGACCTTCCTAATCGGGCGCTTCTGAACGACCGCATCACCCAGGCGATCGCCCTGTCCGGGCGCAACAACACCGCGCCGGCCCTCCTCTTCCTCGACCTCGACAAGTTCAAGCACATCAATGACTCGCAGGGTCACGCCGTTGGCGACCGGTTGCTGCAGGCCGTCTCGCAGCGCCTGGCGGACTGCGTCCGCACGTCCGATACGGTCAGCCGCCATGGAGGCGACGAATTCGTGATCCTGCTTGCCAACGAAAGGCGCGCCCAGGATGCGGCGCTGGCCGCCGAGAAAATACTGCAAGCGCTGTCGACGCCGTTCATGATCGACTCGCAGGAACTGCATACTTCCACCAGCATCGGCATCAGCGCTTTTCCTTCCGACGGTAGGGATGCCGCCACGCTGATCAAGAACGCCGACACGGCCATGTATAGTGCCAAGGAGCTCGGACGCAACAACTACCAGTTCTTCCGCGAGGACATGAATACGCGCGCAGTCGAGCGTCAACGCATCGAGACCAGCTTGCGGTGGGCGTTGGAACGCAATGAGTTCAGGCTGTACTACCAGCCCAAGGTCGACCTGGAAACCGGTTGCATTACAGGCGTCGAAGCACTTCTGCGTTGGGAGCATCCGGAATGCGGACTGGTCGGACCCGAGCGTTTCATACCGGTCGCCGAAGAAACCGGCCTGATCGTACCCATCGGACGGTGGGTTCTGGGCGAGGCGTGTGCGCAGCTGGCACGCTGGTCCAGTCTCGGCATCTCGAACGTGTCCATCGCAGTGAACATATCTGCATTGGAGTTTCGCCACCGCGATTTTTTCGCCGATGCCCTCGCGATCTTCGATGCCACCGGCGTGGATCGCATGCATGTGCAGCTTGAGCTGACCGAGAGCGTGCTCATGCACGATGTTGCCGCCAGCGCCCGCCTGCTGACGATGTTCAAGGCAATGGGGGTGCAGATCGCGGTCGACGACTTCGGCACCGGTTACTCGAGCCTGAGCTACCTGAACGAATTTCCGATCGACGTGCTCAAGATCGATCAGTCGTTTGTCCGAGCGATCAAGGCTGAGGTAGGCGCTGTCAGCAACGGGGCAATCGTCAGCGCAGTGATCGACATGGGAAAGAACCTGCACCAGCGCGTCATCGCCGAAGGCGTCGAGGAAGAAGCGCAGCTCGCCTTTCTCAAGCACCATCATTGCAACGAAGGGCAAGGATTCCTGTTCAGCCATCCTGTCGATGCGACGCGCATGCAGTACATGCTCGACACCGGCAAGTATCCGTGACCGGTGCGCGCTCCACACAGTTCAGCATGCGGCGAAGAAACAGCGCGCGCAAGCGGCCCGTCGGAGACGAGGCAATCATGCAAGACTCGGGATGAGCATCTGCCCGATCCAGGTCTTTTCCTCCATCCAGGACCAGCGCCGCCCGCTCCAGTGTCATGCTGTCCGATAGCGTGCGCTGATCTTCCTGGTCGGCCTCGGGTGGGTCGAGCATGTCGGAAAGCATCGCTTCCAACTCCAGCGTGTCCCAGGGGAGGCCCGAGCGCACTCTGGTATGAATGTAATGCCTGATCTCGCTATCCTGCACGGCGGTGAGCGGCAGGCCGCGGAACGTGTTCGCGGGTTCGGAAGTCATCGTGTTCGCTCAACGGTATGATGAGCAATGCGGAGCCTGCGCGCATTGCCCACCATCGTGCCCACTGTTCTGGCAAGCATCGCGGCCGTCGCAGGAGTGGACCAGCGCCGCCGGGGTGGATGACAAACGGCGCGCGCGGATGACAACGGCAACACTGCATGCTCAGCGCCGCCGCGACGGATGCCCCGCGCAACCGGGGCGATGGTGACGCTCAGCGTGCCGGCGGCGCAGTCCTGGCGCCGGGCTGGCGATAGCCGTCACCGGTGTCGCCCGAAGTGCGTGCCGGGACGGCCTGGCCATCGGGCTTCGCGTCCGCGAGATCACCTCCCAGTTCGCTCAGGAACTGCGCGCCTGACCTGGCGCCCCGCTCTGCCTCCTTCACGAACGACGCGCGCACTTCTTTCATGGCATCGTCCTGCTGGCGCAGGTTCTTGTCGGTCTCTTCGACCGAAGCGCGCGTGACCTCATCGGCCAGCGTACGCGCGGTACGCGAGGTTTCCTGCACATGCTGTTCGCTCACACGTGACAGGTCGACCTGGGTGCTGGCGGCAAGCTCCGACAACTGCTGTTGATACGATCGCAGCTTGTCGGTGGCGGGCTGGGCGCCCAGGGATGCTTTCGATAGCGCGTCGATCGGACGATCGACGTTCAGCATGCGCTGGGCGGTGCTGGTAGTTTCGTCGAACAGGGTCTGGCACAGCTGCATGTTCAGCTGGATCACCTGCTGGAAGGAGCGCGCGACAGTTTGGGAGAGCTCGTTCATGAACGCGGTATGTGCATCGATATGCGAACGCACGGCGGGATTGACGGATTGGTCGAACGGATACATGGTGTACCTTTCATTGGAGAAAAGAAACTGGCCAAACGCGCGCTGGACGCAATACGTTGCAATGTCTGGCGGGAATGGTCGCGTGGCGGATGCCGACTGGAAGAAAACGATCCCTGAAGATCGCATGTGACTTGCACACTATGCGCTATTTATCGCGCGCGTGCGGCGAATGCGCGCATCTATTTGCGCGCCGTGGCGCGCGGCAATGAACTGTGTCGTGCGAGCGCGAACCCGGGCAAGCGACACGCACGATTCGGCACGGCAATCGCCTTTACGTCCGCATCCGCGCCGCACCGGAGCACACTGGATGCAGCGCCATGAATGTCATCCCCGCTGCACGACGTTGACTCCGGTCGTGGAGGGACATGGACACACTGCCCGCTGGTCACCACAGCCCGCACGCTGCGGGCCGTACCACGCATGCGACACCGATCCATCACCGCCTGCATTCCAGGCATGGCGGCAATACGATGGTTACGGGCCAGCATGCTCCCCTAGTTCACCGCAGGAGGACATCATGCGACACACAATGACAGCGGTCTTCACAGACCGCGACCAGGTTATGGGAAGAACGGATGCCGACAGGACCTGACTGGGCATCGTCGGCGCTGTCCGTGCGCGCTGGATGGAACAGCACCAGCCCGGAAATCGATGGCGACGATTATCATCGCAGTCACTGGAGGACGCGCTATGCCAGCAGCGCCACGCCGGCTCCGTCAAGCATAGCGGCCAACGCGGACAGGCCGCGTCGCGCCCCCGAGGCCGACTGGAGACGGCGCCACCCAGGGGAACTCCCGCCGTGGGAAGCGTTCATGGAT
>JAAIGE0100565213.1_pt1 | contig 13426 bp, 11 predicted proteins | sample 6487951 | NCBI WGS metagenome assembly JAAIGE01 (sample SAMN13974128, study PRJNA590717) | phyllosphere metagenome | biome: tomato field; feature: multiple bacterial spot infested tomato fields; material: tomato leaves; isolation source: leaves from tomato fields | host: Solanum lycopersicum ... | reverse complement strand
GACCGGGTGAGCCCGAGAACGGCGTGCTTCGATGCCGTGTAGGCGTTGCCCGACGCGTTGCCGCGCAGCGCCGCCTCACTGGCGACGTTGACGACGGCGCCGCGGCCGGCAGTGATCATCGTCGGCAGGACCGCCCGGGTCAGCTTGAAGGTACCGGTGAGGTTGACGCCGATGACCCTGTCCCACATCTCGTCGGTCGTCTCGTGCAGCGGCGAGAAATCGTCGTTGATGCCGGCGATGTTCGCGAGGCCGTCGATGGTGTCGCCCGCGGCGGCGATCACCGCGTCGATCGTGTCCTGCTTCGTGAGGTCGCCCGCGACCGTGACGATGTCGGCGTCGGGCAGTTCGGCCTTCAGCGCGTCGAGCTTGTCGGCGGCGATGTCGGAGGCGATGACGCGTCCGCCCTCGCGGGCGATGCGGGTGGCGGTGGCCTTGCCGATTCCGGATGCCGCGCCCGTGACGATCACGGCCTTGCCGGCGAAGCGGGCGCCGGTCGGGACCTCGGGGGTGGCCTCTTCGACGGGGAGCTCGCCGTCGTTGGCCGCGCGCACGAGGTCGTCGACGACGGACTGCGGCATCGCTCCCTGGCTCATCGCCACGAGCTGCTGGAGAGGGAGGCCGAGGGCCGGGGTGAGGAGCGAGGGGTCAGCGCCGGTCTTTTCGAAGAGTCCGCGGATGAGCGGACCGCCGGTCGGGTCGTTCAGCCAATCGCCGATGGTGGAGTGTGCGGTGAGGGCCATGAGGGTGCTCCTTCGGGCTTGGGTTTCGCAACGGTGCGTCTCTTTATGGCTCAGCATACGTCGATGGGCGAAACGGAGCAAAGACTCAAGACCGCAGCCGAGATCGACGCGGCGTTCGACGAGCTCGAGAGCCAGTATGCAACTGAGATCAACGACGAGATGCAGCGGGCGCGAGCGCGCGTCTTCGACAACCTCGACCCCAATGTCCAAGACAAGCTCAAGAACTACGACGCCCAGACAGACGTCGTCCTCAACGCCTTCGAACGGCTTCTGATCAAGGTTTCCAGGCGCGAGCTTGACGCATTCGCTGAGTTCGACGACGACGGTCGCGCGTTCACGCTGTTGCGCGCTCCGGAAGACGGCATTCCGACGGGGCGCTATTTTTTCAGGTCCGCTCCGATCCCCGGCGCACACCAGTATCGCTACAACAGCGACCTCGGTCAGTTCGTCATCAAGGCGGCGCTCGGCGAGAACACACCGGTGCGGGAGTTGGTCTTTTCCATCGATGCCTCGGAACGTGCGACTGCAGACGCGCGCGCGCTTTCCGGCACCAGTGGTGTCCTGACCGTCGACCTCCTGACGATTGCGTCAGCACACCCAAGGCGGCCGGAGGCGTGGCTTTCGTTTAGCAAGAAGACAACCGGCCTGGACACCGCCGCCCGCGTGCTCCGCGATACTCTGAACTCATGCCACGTCCTCGACCTGAGCAAGACGCCATCCGCGCGGACGTCTTTCGTTGGCTGGACGATCGACGTAACGCTGGAGCCTACGAGTTCAGCCGTGACGAGCTGACGAATTATGCGTACAAAGGCAAGCGCATACCTCTCCTCGACGCCAGCCGAGGCATCCGCAACCCGGCCGATTTCGATTCGACTCTCAGCGTGATGACGAGCTCGAAGAAGACTGTCTACTCTGACGGTATCAGCGCAGAGGGGCTCGTTACGTATTCGTACCAGGCTCGCGATGGTGGAGACAATGTCAAGCTCCGCACTGCTTTCGAGAGCGGGGACCCTCTGGTCTACTTCCTCGGAGTCCGGCCGAGATACTTCGTCGCTTTCTACCCGGTATACATCGTGCATGATGACCCCGTCGAGCGCGTGGTCCACATCGCGCTCGACGAATCGCTTCGTCATTTCGATGACCCGCTGAACCTCAAAGAGTACGAAAGGCGCTATGCGGAGCGGCTGGTGAGGACGAGGCTGCATCAACCCCTGTTCCGTGCGAGAGTTCTCCGCGCGTACGATACGGCCTGTGCGATCTGCGAGCTCAAGCACGCTGAGCTTCTCGACGCCGCCCACATCATTGCGGACGCGGATATCAATGGCGTCGCCGAGGTGACTAACGGTCTGGCGCTCTGCAAGATCCATCACGCCTCGTACGACCGAAATCTGCTCGGCATCACACCCGACTACGAAGTACGAATCGACCAAGCTCTTCTTGACGAGGTCGACGGACCGATGCTGCGACACGGGCTCCAGGACATGCACGGCCGTCCGCTGCGTCTGCCGGACCGCCGCATCGATCACCCCTCGAAAGAACGGCTGGCCGAGAAGTTCGCGCTTTTCGCGGCGTGACTATTCGTTGCTCCTCAAGCGAATGGCCGCGATCGTCGGTAAGTCGGCTTCTGCCCACCGGAGATGGGAGAGATCGTCGGGTGAGATCCACCGCAGTTTCGCATGCTCCGTTGCCCGAGGCTCCCCGGCTGCGAGCTCGGCATAGTAGGTCGTCAGCTCGATTGCGCCGAAGTCATATGTGTGTCTCGTCGTTGTGATCCTCTCGCCGACCGTGATGCCGCACTGCAGCTCTTCCGAGATCTCGCGCGCAAGTGCAGCTTCAGGCGACTCCCCGGGCTCGACCTTGCCGCCAGGGAACTCCCATAGGCCCGCGAGGCGCTTGGTCGGGCCTCGCTGCGCGGCGAGCACCAGCCCGTGCCGCATGATGACCGCTCCAACGACCTCCGGAGCTTTCGGGGGCCGCAGATCGAAGACGTCATCCATGCGAATCCTCTCGTTCCTCTCAAGGGTTCTCACGTCGATCATGGCTCGAGGACTGCGCGATCGCATGCATGCCGGATGCTGGTCGGCATAGCATTTCTCGTTACGCGCTGAACGGGCTCACGTCTAGTGACGGATCGACGCCCACCGATGTGACGAGCGCATGCCCCAACTCTGTGGCTCGTGCAACCAGCTCCTCCGGCCCCCCGCTCACATCCACCGCATGCGCCACGACCGTCGTCCGCGTCGCCGCGATCTCATATCGCCGAGGCTCGACATCGCCTGACACGTACAGCAGGTGCGCCTCGCGCACCCCCGCCGTCACCGCATACGCCAGCGCCTGATACACATCGGCGTTCGGCGGCGACCCGTCATTCTCGCCCCACACCTTGTACTTCGTATCCGCCACAGCCGCAACTCGACCTCGACGCGAGATCACAATGTCCGGTCGCATCCGGATCTTGCCGCCGGTGTCCAATCGCCAGTCCGACACCTGCAGATCGACCTCGAACCCTTCGGGCTGCAGTGTCGCTCGAAGAACCGAGCCGACGAAGTCTTCGTAGACCTTTGCGACGTTGAGCAAGAACGTCGACCCTGAGCTTGCCCCCGCGGCGTGCGCCCACGACGTCGCTTCGAGGATCCATTGCGCGATGCGGAGAGCTGGCTGGTAGTGCGCGTTCAGTCGGGTCTCTGCTGGCAACGTCACCCGACCGCCAACCCTCAGATCCGAGATCTCGGAGAACATCCCCAGCAGCGGGCCGAGCTCGTCGACGACGCGACGGGGCAGCTGTTCGAGTCGCACCAGCGCACGCAGCGCCGCCTTGACGATCCGGTTCTCCGCAATGTCCTCGGTGTAGTCGTCGTAGGTCAGTTCAACCGGCACCGGAATGCCCGGCCGCGCCTTTAACTGGCGTGGCACGTCCCAGCGGCCGCGAATCACCGTGCCCGTCTCCTCCACGGACACGTAGCCCTTCAGCAGCCCTCGTCCCGTCGCCGCCCCGACTGCGCGGATCAGCGCCGAGGCGAGCGTCGACGGCAGATCCTGGTCAGCCTCGAATGCGAAGGTCGCGTAGCTCACATCAGCCTGCACGCCCGAGTACGAGGCCATGAAGATCAGGCTCCGCAGGGGAGTCTTGGGTCGAATGATCAGTCGCAGTCCATCGAGCGCGACGACTCCCACGCGCGTCACATCGGTGATGCGCCAGAGTCCCGCATCCCCGGTCGGAGACACACGACAGAACTTCAACTCCTGCAGACGCGCCGCTTGTGACACGGTGAGCGCGACGAAGGATTCGCCCTTCTCAGCGATCTCCTCGACGCGAGCGCTGACGGCCGTCGCACTCATGTCTCCGACGCTGTCGCCTCGGATTCAGCGGCGCCGAGTCCGTCGAGCAGTGTCTTGAGCCCATACTTCACATGCACGTCGACGCCAGTCCCGATGTGGCGCTCTTCGAGCAGGGGCAGGATGCTCTCCTCCCACACAGCGCTCAGGTCATCTTCGCTGAGGTCATCCGTGCGCAGCAGATGGCTCGGTCCGACGCGGTCTTCGCGATCACGGATGCTCGAGTTGAGGCGCTCGAAGAGCTCGGCCACCGGCAGGCTCTGCGGGTGATGTGCGGCCCACCGGACGAGGATGTCCTTCACCGGTGCGACATCGGGGTGCAGTTCGAAGAACGAAAAGCGGCGCCGCATGGCCGCGTCGAGAAGCGCGATCGAGCGGTCTGCGGTGTTCATCGTGCCGATGATGAGCACGTTCGCCGGGAGGGCGAACGCCTTGCCGCCGTCATCGCCGGAGCCCGCGTAGAGCACGTCGATCGCGTCATCGCGGTACTCGAGCAGGTAGTACAGCTCGCCGAAGACCTTGCTGAGATTGGCCCGGTTGATCTCGTCGATCATCAGCACGTGCGGCACATCCGGGTTCTTGCGCGCTTCGTCCGCGATTTCTCGAAGTGGGCCACGAGTCAGGGAGAACGACAACTGGCCCGCGGCATCCGTCACCGGCCGATACCCGGCGAAGAAGTCCTCGTAGGTGTACGAGGGGTGGAACTGGATGCGCTTGATGACGGTTCCGGGTTGACGCAATGTCTCAGCGAGAGCCCGGGCGACGTACGTCTTGCCCGTGCCAGGAGGGCCATACAGAATGATCTGTCCCCTGCGGTGCAGCGCTTTCGTGGCCTTGACGAGCCATTCCTCGTGCAGATGAGTGGCGGCGGCGAGAGCCGTCGTGTCGACGTCGCTGGGGACGAACCCCCGGGGGTGGGACTGTTCGTCCGGAACGTTGGGCTCCGCCTGTTCTTCACTGACGGGTTTGATGGTCTCGGCACCCTCCGACTGCCACAAGCTCCGCAGAGGCTCGTGGTACACATTCACCGGCTCGCCCTCTTTCGTCTGCAGTGCGATGAAAATCCGCTGCAGGTCGGCGTCGGGGTCCTCCGAGAAGGCTCCGCCGATCTCTCCGATAAAGGCCGAGCGCACACGCGAGCGGTGGTCGGGCGCGACGATGGGGCCGAAGAATCCAGGATGCACCAGGTAGAGCAGGGCGTATCGCTGCGTGGGGAAGGCATCGCCTGTCGACAGGACGACGTCACGCCACGCGACCGGGTTCGCGAGCGCATCAGCTTGTGCCTCGTCGTCGAGCTGTGTCCATACGAGCAGGACATCGAGGATGACGGTGATCGCTCGGTTGATGTGTGTCTGCATGCCCTGACCGGGATTGAAGGCGCCACCGCTGAACGCTTCGTCGAACACCCGAGGAATCTGCACCGGGTGATCCATGAGGTCGAGCATCGTCTGCACCCGCTCGCGCTTCTTCGCGTGTCCGATGATCCATCCGATCGGAAGCACTTGCAGGGCGATCACTTCCGCCATGAGCAGGCGCTGATCATCGGTTGCGTCAGCGAACTGCAGCTGAAGGTTACCGATGAAGTTCTGCCCCTCGGTTCGTTCGGCTGAGGCCCAGATCGCGTGCACGTCGCGAATGTTCTGCGATGACCACACCTCCCGACCGGGTGCGAAGGCGGACAATCCCTGTCGGAAGCCCTCTTGAACGATGACGTCGGCGGCGGCAAGGAGCCGTCGCTGGGACTTGTCGGTCGGGAGCCAGGTCTCTCGCAACGACTTGGTTGTCTCCTCGCGCTCCTCCGCGCGTGTGACACGGGTGATCCGCTGGGCTTCAGCGAAGAGCTCATCTCCGGGGTACTCATCGAGCGCAGCGATGCCCGGCTTCGTGATCGCCCACTCACCGGCGAGCGACGGATTCTTCCTCAGCCAGCCAGGCGCGATGAAATCCGAGCTCGCGAACCGCCAGTTCGTGTGACCGCGGGCGAGTCCTTTGGTATTGAGTTCTGCTTCGTGCGGTGTGAACGGTACTCGTGCGAGCGAGACATCCCAGAGGTCGTTGATCGACATGTAGTCACCGTCGGGTGCGCGCTCCGCGAGCGTCTCCAACGCGACCCGGATTCGTTCCGCAGTCCTGAGTTCGGTCACCATCGTCCCCCGCCGTTGTCATACGTACGCATACGTCGTTCACGATATCGATGTGCGTGCTCGCCCCGACGTTTCCGCGCCGCGCCAGGACGTGGGTCAGCGCTCGTGGCAGATGCCGTCTCCATCGCCATCCCGGCAGGTGGTGACCCGGTTCTCGAGTTCGATCTCGAGTTCGCGGATCCGTTGCTCCGTCTCCTCGGCATACGCGATCGACGCCGCGACGTCCGCCTCGGCTGCGCTGACACACGAGGCGAAACCTCCGGCGCGAGCGTCGACGGCCTCTGTGCCGGCTTGAGCGATGAGGGGAGCATAGGTGGATGCAGGTCCGGGACCCACGGACTGAGCGGGGGCGTACGGCGCCGAAGCCACCTGCCAATCGAGATCGATGCCGAATCCCCCGTCGAAGGAGAGGTCGGCAGGCTGCCACCATGCCGTTCGCACCAGCAGTTCGTTGATCGAGCCAGCTGGGGGTTCTTCGTCGATGGTCGGCCAGTAGTGGACAAATCCATGGTCGTCGCCCTGAGCGCTGCGGACCACGAGCACTTCGGTCCCGACGGGAAGCAGCCGGGTCTTCGCTGCCGTGGCCTCGGCGACATCCGCGTCGAACGACTCGCAGTTCGCGGCGATCGGGTCGATGAGGTCGAGGTCGACGATCGCGTCGTCAACGATCACGATGTTCGGGTTCAGCGATTCTCCGTACCCGGTGACGACACCCGTGAACCGTTGTTCGTCGATGTGCGGATCGATGGGGACGGCATCTTCGAGAATCTTCTTGGCCTCGTCCGGCGGGAGGGCGAGCACTTCGACGCCATCCGTCGTGGCCATCGCTTCGCCCGGCGCAGGGCTCTGCGAGACGATGACCCAGTCGTAGTGCACGACACGGTTTTCTTCTGAGGCGTCGTCTTCGCCGATGTAGAGGTCGAGCTTCTCGCCGACGGACTCGGCCTGGCCGAACGTGAGGCCGACGAAGATCGGAGTGCGCAGGTCATCGAACCGATCCAGGTCGTAGTACTCGCGCACGCCGCCCTCCGGCGCAGACAGCCAAGTCGGCTCGGTGTCCTCGACACCGTTGCACGCGGTGAGCAGCAGCGTCGCCGCAAGGAACCCAACGATTGCGCCGCCACGCTTCACTTTCACGGTGTGCTCGCGGACACGGCGCGCAGCCATCCGTCGGTCGTCTCGCCATCGAGCTCGACTTCGACGTTCTCGACCACCATCTCGACGACCGTCCCATCTGTCCAGTCGAGCGTCTCGAACTCGTCGATCAGCACGAACAGGTCGTCCGCACCCCCGTGGGCCTTGAAGTAGACCGTGTACTCGCCGGTCGCGCCCGTCATCCACAACTCGGACATGAACAGCTCGCCGGTGAAGCGGAACTGGTCACCGACCTGAATGCCACCCATGTCGGCAGCATTGAGGCGGTCGAGTAGTTCATCGACCGTGGTGTCGGTGACGACAGCATCCGTCGTCGCCTCGGGAACAGGCGTCTCTTCGGTCTCTTCTTCCGCGTCGCCACCGCACGAGCGGTCGACTGTCAGCCGCGGCTCGCCGGAGATGGCGTCCCCTGCCTCGGGCATCTGTTCGCACACCACCCACGCCGAGTCATCCAGGATGCCGAACACTCCTCCGCCGAGGACCTCGACGTCTGATTGGAATCCGGCGCGCTCGATGTCGCTCTTCGCTTCTTCGAGAGTGGAGCCGACGACGTCCGGCATGACTGCGGGCTCGCCGGAGCCACACGCCGTGAGGGCCAGTCCGAGAATGAGTGCGGCGGAGATCCCGGCCACGCGCTGTGCGTACATGCGGTGCTTTCTGTAGTTGTTGAAGACGACGTCAGCATAGGGGATGGGCGCCAATCAACCCGGGTTGATTGGAGCCCGTCGTCTGCAGGCTTCGTATCCGCTCAGTGCGCCTGAAGCACGGCCCACGCGATCAGGCTGTCGATCCGGCGCACATCGGCCCCTTTGGACAGCTTGACCTTGATGTGCCCAGCGCGCGTCCAGAGCTCGATCTCGGAGTTCCAGTCGAGGGTTCCGGCGTTCTCGGACGACCACATGTTGATGGCGCTGTACGGCAGTGAGTAGATCTCGACCTTCTTGCCGGTGATGCCCTGCGCATCCCGGACGATGAGACGCTTGGTCGTGAACGTCGCCGAGTCGCGGAACGTCTTGAACGAGGTGATCGGCTGCTCGCCCTCGACGAGCAGAGCGTAGACGTCGGGCGGTACGGGGATCTCCTGCTGAAGGGTCCACGTGAGAATCGGAGCTGCTTCCATGGTCTGATCATGGCAGGAGCGGCGCCCCGTTCCATCCACTCCTTTTAGGCTCATCCCATGCCACTGCCCGCCATCGAGCTCCGCGTCGACCGCGACAGCGTCGCGATGGGCGACGACGCCGTATCCCACGCTCATACGCTGACGGTTCCCCACGGAACGCTCCTCAGCGCGGCGCTCGAGACGAGTTCCCCCGAGATCCGAGCCGCGGGCTGGTCGTGGGTGGTCGTCGTCAATGGTGAGGTCAGCGCGGTGTGGTCGGTCGACCATGGCGTGCAGCTGCTCGTCGACGACCGGGCGCTGAGCGAAGGGCCGGTCGACGTCCACTTCCGGTACTTCGTGCAGATCGACCCGGCGTGGCTCTTCGATCGGCTTCGGAGCGGTGCTCGGGCGCACCGATACGACCTCGAAGCGGAGTACGCACCGATCGCACGAGAGAAGTATCAGGCCGAGCTGCGGCGTCGTGAGCGTGAGATCCCCGCCAAACTGCTGAGCGCCGAGTGCATCGAGGCTGTCACAAGTCTTGGTGCAGAGGTGACGCTGTACGCTGACGTGGCCTGCACGTTCACCTATCGCGGGGAAGCGTGGACCGTGCGACGCGCGGACACCATGCTCCAGGTGTTCGTCGGTCCGGGCGGCCCGCGTGCGTCGATTCGTCCGCACGCGCTCGGCGAGGCGTGGGTGGTCGGGATGCTCGGCGTCGCCGCGCGGATCGCTGCGGGGCGGGGTGATCTGCCGGAGGTCGAGCTGCATCCGGGACTGGAGCTCGTCGAGCGTGGCGGACGATGGATGTCGCAGGGGGCGACAGTGGTTCAGGTGTCGTCGGAACTCGGGGCGCGCGTGGCACGGGTCGTGTTCGGGCGGTCGATCGGTGAGGTGCGGGCGCTACTCGGGGAGTGAGCGCGGGACGGGGGTGGAGCGTTTCGTCTCGCTCGGCTTCGCCGGGCTCGCTCAACGACCGGGGGTGGGATGGAGCGTTTCGTCTCGCTCGGCTTCGCCGGGCTCGCTCAACGACCGGGCGGGGTGCGACCGGCGAAACAGCAGATCACGGGATAGATCCGCAGCAACATCCGTGCCGGATCCGGATGACGATCCTGTTACAAGATGGGGATCGGACGAGAACCTCGGCTAAGAAAGTCTCACCAGTACAGTTGTACATTGCACTGTCATGGGGTTCTATAGAACGCATTGCAATGGCGCTAACGACAGAAAGGTCTGGTCCTGTGACCACATCGAAGAGGCTCGCCGGGTTCATCGCCGCGGGCACCGTATCTGCTCTGATCATCACCGGCTGTTCCGCCGGCGGAGGTGAATCCTCCTCCCAGCCCGGCACCGACGGCACGCCCCAGAAGGGCGGCACCGTGCACATGCTCCAGAACGCCGACTTCTCGTACCTCGACCCGTCGCGCGGCTTCGACGGAGGCGTCAACGCCTTCTACCGCCTCATCTACCGCGGCCTCACCATGCAGGCCGCCGGCGATGCCGACGACCCCAACGCGATCGTGCCCGACCTCGCCGAGTCGCTCGGCGAGGCATCGGAAGACGGCCTCACCTGGACGTACACGCTCAAGGACGACATCTTCTTCGACGACGGCACCCCCATCACGTCGCAGGCGATGAAGTTCGGCATCTCGCGTTCGTGGGACCCGCAGGTCGGCATCGGCTCGCCCTACCTCCGCCAGGTCATCGACGCCCCCGAGGACTACCAGGGCCCCTACGTCTCGGGCGACCTGCCCACCATCGAGACGCCCGACGACAAGACGATCGTCTTCCACCTGAAGAAGCCGTTCCCCGAGTTCGACAACGTGCTCGCCCAGCCCAACGCCGTACCGTTCCCCGAGGGCACCGGCGCCGGCGACGAGTTCATCAAGGACATCATCGCCTCGGGCCCCTACACCCTCGCCTCGTACACCCCGGGCAGCTCGATCACCCTCGAGCGCAACGAGTACTGGGACGACGCCACCGACGACGTGCGCAAGGCCTACCCCGACTCCTGGCAGATCGAGATCGGCATCGACCCCGCCACGATCGACGAGCGCATGATCGCCGGTCAGAGCAGCGACCAGAACGCGATCGCCGGCACCGTGAGCGCCGCGAGCCTCCCGCGTCTGCAGACCCCGCAGCTCAAGGACCGCGCGATCACGGCGGATGCCTTCTGCACGACGTACATGTCGATGAACACGACCAAGGCGCCGTTCGACGACGTCAACGTGCGCAACGCCATCAACTGGGCGATCGACCGCTCGGCCCTCGTCAACGCCTCCGGCGGCACGCAGCTCGCCGACCCGGCGTTCTCGATCATCCCACCGGTGGTCTCCAGCTTCAAGGACTTCAACCTCTGGGAGTCCGAGGGCGACAAGGGCGACGTCGACAAGGCGAAGGAGCTCCTCGCCGAGGCCGGCCTCGACGACGGCTTCGAGTTCACGCTCGACATCCGCTCGCAGCCGCTCATGCAGGGACAGGCCGAGGCCATCCAGCAGGCGCTCGAGCCGCTCGGCATCACGGTCAACCTCAACGTGATCGACACGTCGATCTACTACGAGACGATCGGCACGCCCGCGCAGCAGAACGATGCCGCGATCACCGGCTGGTGCCCCGACTGGGCCTCCAGCGCCAGCACGATCATCCCGCCGCTGTTCGACGGACGGAACATCTTCGAGAAGGGCAACTCCAACCTCGCCCAGATCAACGACCCGGCCATCAACGACCGCATCGACGAGATCACCGCGATGACCGACGTCGACGAGGCGAAGTCCGCCTGGGGCGACCTCGACGAGGAGATCATGGGCCTCTCGCCCGTCGCGCCCCTCGTCTTCAGCAAGGGCATCTTCCTGCCCGGTGAGAACATCGCCGGCTACTACCCGAGCACCAGCCTGACCGACCTGACCATCATCGGTCTCAAGGACCCCTCGAAGGGCTGAGAATGACCTTCAGCTCGACATCGCTCGAGGCCGAAGCCACGCCGGGCGGTGACTCCTCTCTCGAAGAGACCCTGGAGTCCCGCCCGGCCTCTGGCCGCCGGCTTCTGCGCGCATTCCTCACCGACTGGGGAGCCATGCTCTCCAGCGCGTACATCGTGCTCATCGTCCTGATGGCGATCTTCGCCCCGCTGCTGACCATGCTCAGCGGGTGGGGTCCGTACGAGTTCGACCAGTCGGCCATCGACCCGAACCTCGGTGCGATCCCGATCGGACCGTTCGGCGGCATCAGCGCAGAGCACTGGCTGGGTGTCGAGCCCGGCAGCGGGCGCGACATCTTCGCCCGCATCGCCTACGGCGCCCGCGTGTCGATGACCGTCGCCCTCTCGGCGACGCTCCTCACCACCGTCATCGGCGTCGTCATGGGTCTGCTGGCCGGCTACTTCGGCGGCCTCGTCGACCTCGTGATCTCCCGCGTCATGGAGTTCCTCATGGCGTTCCCCGCCCTCATCTTCATGATCGCGATCCTCTCGGCGCTCCCTGCCGACAACCGCGTCTTCCTCCTGGTGGTCGTCATCTCGCTCTTCGGCTGGCCCTACCTCGCCCGCATCGTGCGCTCGCAGACCCTGTGGTCGCACGAGCAGGATGAGGATGAGTACGACGAGAGCGCCCGCGTACTTCAGGTCTGAGGGGATCCACAGCGTCGAGGTCTCGACGACGATGCCCACGATGAGGGATCCGAGGAGGGCGCCGAACGCGGTGCCGAGTCCGCCGAGCGTGATCGCCGCGAAGATCAGCAGCAGCATCTGCGTGCCCATGTCCCACTTGACGCCCGGGCGGAAGTAGGCCCAGAGCACACCCGAGAGGGCGGCGAGGACGCCGGCGAGGATCCAGACGATCCGCACGACGCGGTCGACATTGATGCCGGATGCGGCGGCGAGCTGCGGGTTGTCGGAGATCGCTCGCGTCGCCTTGCCGATGCGCGTTCCGAGGAGGAAGTACGCGACCGCGAGGATGACGAGGATGCTGACGCCCATGCTGATCAGGTCGATGTACGACACGGAGATCGGCCCGAGCTGGATCGGCGCCGGGCTGGCACCGGGCAGCTGGTACGTCGACCCGCCGATGACGAACTGGTACGTGTACCGCAGGGCCAGTGAGAAGCCGATGCTGACGATCATCAGCTGGACCACCCCGAGCCCTCTTCGGCGGAGCGGGCGCCAGATGGCGGCATCCGAGGCGAGCCCCAGCGCCGCACCTCCCAGGAGCGCCGCGATGATGCCGAGCCAGAGCGGCAGCTGCCACATCGTGCTGAAGATCATCGCGATGAGCGCGCCCCAGGTGACGAGCTCACCGTGGGCGAAGTTCGAGAGCCCCGTCGTCCCGTAGATGAGCGCGGCGCCCATGGCTGCGAGGGCGAGGAGCAGGCCGAAGTTCAGGCCGTTGAAGAGGCGCGACGCGAGTTGATCGACGAACGACACCGTCTGCCGCTGGCCCTCCCCGAGGAAGAGGTTGACGATCTTCGAGCCGGTGAGCCCGAACTCGACCTCCTGCGACGCGGAGTCGCCCTCGACGATGACGCCCTCGGGGAGGGTCGACTCGTCGACGGTGAGGGTGTAGGTCGCCTTCTCGGGGACGTACAGCCGCCAACGGCCGTCGGTGGTCGTGATGGTGGATGCCTCGAATCCGTCGCCTTCGACGGAGAGGCCCACATCGGGAACGGGCTTGTCATCGAAGGTGATGACTCCCGCGAAGTAGAACGAAGTCTTCTCCTGGTCGTCTCCCGGGTTGTCGGGAGCCGCTGCGAAGGCCGCTGAGGGCATCGCGCAGAGGAGCACGATCGCCGCGAAGAGTAACGCGGCGAGGGCGGACACCCGATGTGTCATCCGCCCCGGGCGACGGACAGTGCGCGTCGTCGGGGTGATCGCCACTGGCACCTCCTGAGTTGAGTGGTCGAACGCGCCGAGGGGTACCAGTGTTCGGTGGCTTCGGCGACACCTGAACGTATTGGTTGAT
>JAAIGE0100442866.1_pt1 | contig 13426 bp, 11 predicted proteins | sample 6487951 | NCBI WGS metagenome assembly JAAIGE01 (sample SAMN13974128, study PRJNA590717) | phyllosphere metagenome | biome: tomato field; feature: multiple bacterial spot infested tomato fields; material: tomato leaves; isolation source: leaves from tomato fields | host: Solanum lycopersicum ... | reverse complement strand
GGTGTGCCGCGCTGGCTGACCGGCAAGGGCAAGGGCTGGGTCACGGCTGAATACGCGATGCTGCCCCGCGCGACCAACAGTCGCAACGATCGCGAGTCGATCAAGGGCAAGGTCGGCGGCCGGACGCACGAGATCTCGCGCTTGATCGGTCGCGCGCTGCGCGCCGTCGTCGACACCAAGGCGCTCGGCGAGAACACCATCGTCATCGACTGCGACGTCCTCCAGGCCGACGGCGGAACGCGCACCGCCGCCATCACCGGCGCGTACGTGGCACTGGCCGACGCGATCGAGTGGGGCCGCGCCCAGAAATTCATCGGCCAGCGGGCCGCACCGCTCATCGACTCGGTCTCGGCCGTGTCGGTCGGCATCATCGACGGTGCACCGATGCTCGACCTGGCCTACGTCGAGGACGTGCGCGCCGAGACCGACATGAATGTCGTGGTGACCGGGCGAGGGCTCTTCGTCGAGGTGCAGGGCACCGCCGAGGGTGCTCCATTCGACAAGCGCGAGCTCGACGCGCTGCTCGAACTGGGTGTAGGCGGCTGCGCGACCCTCCGCGACATCCAGACCGCGAGCCTCGCGTGAGCGGACGGATCGTTCTCGCGACCCACAATCCGCACAAGGTCGCTGAGTTCAACGCGATCGTCGCGCGAGTCCGGCCCGATCTCGAGGTCGTCGCCTACGACGGCCCGGAGCCCGTCGAAGACGGTGTGACGTTCGCGCAGAACGCGCTGATCAAGGCGCGTGCCGCAGCGGACCACACGGGGCTCCCGGCCCTCGCCGACGACTCGGGCATCTGCGTCGACGTCCTGGGCGGGGCACCGGGCGCGTTCTCGGCTTACTGGGCGGGGCATCGCAAGGATGCCGCGGCCAACACCGCTCTCCTGCTCGATCAGCTCTCCGACATCGCCGATCCGAACCGCGGCGCCCAGTTCGTCTCGGTGATCGCGCTGGTCGACGGCGCCGACGAGCACGTCGTCGAGGGGGTCTGGCCGGGGCGCCTCGCTACCGAGGCCGCCGGCGTCGGAGGCTTCGGCTACGACCCCGTCTTCGTGCCCGACGGACAGGGCGCCGCCCCGACGACCGTCGCCGAGTGGAGCGCAGAGGCCAAGAACGCCGTCTCGCACCGGGCGCGTGCGTTCGTGGCTCTCGCGGAGCTGCTCGCGAAGATCTGACCGTCTGCCGGCCCGCCCTCGCCCGGAGAGCGGCGCCGGCACTGGCACAGGCACCGGCGCCTGCTCGACCCTCGTGAGGCGTCGATTCTCGTTCTCATTCCCGATTGAGCGCACGGCGGGTTCCGGGCGGGGCTGTCGTCGTAGCCTCGAAACATGCACGATCACCCGCACGCGTCAGGCGCCGGCATCCGGGGTTCCGGAAGTCGGCGCCTGCTGACGATCTCGCTCGTCCTGACAGCCTCGGTCATGGTGGTGCAGGTGCTCGGAGCGGTCTGGTCGGGCTCGCTCGCGCTGCTGGCCGACGCGGTGCACATGTTCACCGACAGCTCGGCGCTCGTCATCGCCCTGATCGCGAGCATCGTCGCCGCGCGGCCCGCCGACGAGCGACACACGTTCGGGTACCAGCGCGCCGAGGTCTTCGGTGCGCTGGCGAACGCGGTCATTCTGCTGGCGCTGTCGGCCTGGATCGTGTGGGAGGCCGTTCAGCGGCTCGTCTCGCCCGCAGAGGTCGAAGTGGCCGGGCCGCTGATGCTGGTGATCGCCGTCGTCGGCCTCGTCGCCAACGCCGTGTCGCTGTGGCTGCTGAGCGCCGCGCAGCAATCGAGCATCAACGTTCGCGGCGCGTACCTCGAGGTGCTCGGCGATCTGATCGGCTCGGCGATGGTGATCGTCGCGGCAGCCGTGATCTGGCTGACGGGGTGGATGCCGGCCGACGCTATCGCGTCGTTGGTCATCGCCGCCATGATCGTGCCCCGCGCCGTCGTCCTTCTCGGCGAGGTGTTCGCCGTGCTCGGCGAGCGGGTGCCGACCGGTACGGACGTCGGCGCGATCCGCGCCCACATCCTGCGGACCCCCGGGGTGGCGGCGGTGCACGATGTTCACGTGTGGCAGCTGACACGCGGAGCGCCGGTGTTCACCGCCCACGTCGTCGTCACCGCAGAGGTCTGGGCGAGCGGACGCGCCTCGGCGCTGCTGTCCGAGCTGCAGACGTGCCTGGCCGGCCACTTCGACGTCGACCATTCGACGTTTCAGCTCGAGCCCGAGGGTCATCTCGAGCACGATCCGCACCGGTGACGGGCAGCGATCCCGCTGACGCGCACGGGGTGCGCACGGGGTCGCCCGGGTGCTGTCGCGGGGGCTGTCGCGGGCCGTCAGAGGGCGTCGCGCGCCACGTCGTCCGGGGTCCGGTCGGACCGCAGGCCGCGCCAGCGCGCATGGCGCAGAATGCCGCCGGGGGTGAGTTCGGCGAACTCGACCTCGCCGACGAGGTCGGGGGAGACCCACAGGGCGTCCGAGGCGTCGGCCGCGGGCACGCCGACGAAGGGGTCGTCGGCAACCCGTCTCGGTCGCAGCGCTGATTCGAGCCGCGCCAGCTCGCTGTCGCTGAAGCCCGAACCGACTCGACCGGCGTACTGCAGGCCCTCCGCGGTGGGAATGCCGACCAGCAGCGAGCCGATCCCGCCGCGACGTGCCCCTCGCCCCGGACGGATGCCGCCGACGACGACATCGCGCGTGCGCGTCAGCTTGACTTTGAGCCAGCGCTCCGACCGGATGCCGCGCCGGTAGGTCGACGCGGGATCCTTCACCATGACGCCCTCGAGGTCGAGCTCGCGGGCCGTCGCGAGGGCGGAGTCGACGTCGTCGGTGACGGGTGGGAGGACGATCGTCGAGCCGTCCGCGCGCGGGCGGGCGGCGGCATCCGAGAACACCCGTTCGAGTAGGGCGCGGCGTTCACGCAGCGGCCGCCTCGCCAGGTCGTCGCCGTCGTGATCGATAACGTCGAAGACGAAGAAGGCGACCGGTGTGCGCGCGCGCTGACGCTGGATCTCGCGCGGGTTGGTCAGGTGCATGCGGTTCTGCAGCAGGGGGAAACTCGGGCGTCCGGCGTCGTCGAGCGCGACGATCTCGCCGTCGACGACCACCGGCGTCGCGCCGAACGCCGCCGCCGCAGTGACCTCGGGATAGCGCGCCGTGATGTCCGTGCCGCTGCGTGCGTACAGCGAGAGCCGCTCGCCGTCCCAGACGCCGAGCGCGCGCACGCCGTCCCACTTGAACTCGACCCACGCGCCCCACCTCTCGGCCGCGCGCTGCGCCTCGCCCACCGAAGCCGTTCCGGCGAGCATCGGCTGCGGCGTCGCCGTGGCAGGGGCCGCACGCCCGTCTGAGCGATGAGGCGGACCGGCTTCGGCGGCGGCATCCGATGGCGATGCCGTGGCCTCGCCCCGCATCCGGTGCAGCAGCCACTGCGATTTCTCGCCCTCGCCCTGCGTCCGGATCAGCGCGAAGCGCGCCCGGCCGGTGGGGCCGCCGTCCGCGCCGACGAGCGTGAAGATCACTTCGTCGGCTCGCCATTTGTCGAGCTCGTAGTGCCCCGTGTCCCACACCGTCATGGTTCCGGCTCCGTACTCGCCCGTGGGGATCTCGCCGGCGAAGTCGAGATACTCGAGCGGATGCGGTTCGGTCATGACGGCGAGGTGGTTGCGGTCGGTCGACTGCGGGATGCCGCGCGGCACCGCCCAGCTGACGAGTACGCCGTCGCGCTCCAGACGCAGGTCGTAGTGCAACCGCCGTGCGTGGTGCTCTTGCACGACGAATCGCGGTGCGCCGCCCGACGCGGCGTGCGCTGCGGGATCACCGCCGCGGACGGCGGCGGGCATGGGTTCGGGAGTCCGCGTCGCCGAGCGCTTCGAGAGATAGGCAGCGAGCGGGGCCGTGCGCGCGGGTGCGAGTGGGGCCATCGGATCACCGCGCTCGTCGACGCGGAGCAGCACCTCGTCGAACCGCAGCTGTCGCAGTGCCGGGTCGTCGAGTTCGTCCCAGGTGCGGGGTGCCGCGACGGTCGGCTCGGCGCGTCCACGCAGCGAATAGGGCGCGATCGTCGTCTTCGAGCCGTTGTTCTGGCTCCAGTCGAGGAACACCTTGCCCGCGCGGGCGGCCCTCGTCATCTGGCTGATGACGAGCTCGGGGTGATCGGCCTCGAGCGCGCGAGCCAGTTCCTTGGCCAGCGCCGAGGCCTGATCGCTCGTGTACTGGCCCGACAGCGCCGCGTAGAGGTGGATCCCCTTGCTGCCGCTCGTGACGGGCAACGGGTCGAGCCCCATGCCGATGAGGATGCCGCGTACGAGCCGCGCGACCTCGGCGCACTCCGCCAGACCGACCCCCGGACCCGGATCGAGGTCGAGCACGAGCCGGTCGGGATTGGCGCGCTCGCCCTGGTCGTCGAAACGCCACTGCGGCACGTGCAGCTCGAGACTGGCCACCTGCGCCAGGTAGACCAGGGCGGCGACCTCGCCCACCAGCGGGTACTCCTTCTCCCCGCCGGAATGAGCGATCGGCAGCCGGGGCAGCCACGACGGGGCGCCACGCTCGAGGTCTTTAGCGAAGAACTCGGGGTGGTCGACACCTTCGGGCCATCTCTTGCGCGTCACCGGCCGACGGTCGATATGGGGCAGCAGGGCGCCGGCGATCCGCGAGTAGTAGTCGATGACCTCGCCCTTGGTCGTGCCCGTCCGGGGGTAGAGCACCTTCTCGAGGTTGGTCAGGCGCAGGCGACGGCCCTCGACCCGCACCGTCTGCTCTGCCATGGCGACAGGCTATTGCGCCAGCGGGTGGCAGGCGCAGCGTCTTGCGGTGTGTACTGGGCTCATGAGAGCGATCTGGAAAGGCGCGCTGACCTTCGGGCTGGTCAACGTGCCGGTGAAGGTGTACTCGGCCACCGAAGACCACGACGTGTCGCTGCACCAGGTGCACGCGGCGGACGGCGGCCGAATCCGCTACCAGCGCATCTGCGAGATCGACGGCGAGGTCGTGCCCTACGCCGAGATCGACAAGGCCTATGACGACGGCGAACAGACCGTCGTGCTCACCAAGGACGATCTCGCGGCCCTGCCCTCGGAGCGCAGCCGCGAGATCGATGTCGTCGAGTTCGTGCCGAACGATCAGATCGACCTGCTCACCCTCGACAAGGCGTACTACCTCGAGCCCGACTCGTCGTCGCCGAAGTCGTACGTGCTGCTGCGCAAGACCCTCGAGCAGACCGATCGAACGGCGATCGTGCGGTTCTCGCTGCGTCAGAAGACCCGCCTTGCCGCACTGCGGGTTCGCGGGGACGTGCTCGTGCTGCAGACGCTGCTGTGGGCGGACGAGGTTCGCGAGGCCGCCTTTCCCTCGCTCGATGAGACGGTGCGCATCTCGGCGAAAGAGCTCGAGCTCTCGGCATCCCTCGTCGAGAGCTTCTCGAACGACTTTGATCCCGAATCGTTCACCGACGCGTATCAGGACGAACTGCGCACGCTCATCGAGGCCAAGCTCGAGAAGGGCGATGCGCTCGACACCTCCGAGACCTTCGGCGAGCAGGCCGAGAAGGAGGGCGGCGAGGTCATCGACCTGATGGAGGCGCTGCGTGCCAGCGTCGAACGCAGCCGCGCCGCTCGCGAGGGCGGAGCGAAGAAGACGCCGGCGAAGGGCGCCTCGAGCAAGGGCGCCGAGAAGAGGCCGTCGGACAATTCCGAGCCCGCGAAGAAGGCGCCCGCCAAGAAGCAACAGGCCGAGAAAGAACCGGCCAAGAAGGCGCCCGAGAAGAAGGCTCCCGCGAAGAAGGCGGCGAAGGCCTCGTAGTCAGGGTCGCGGCGGGTCCGCCGGGCCGGCGGTCGATGAACCGTCGCGGTCGAGTGAAGCGTCGCGGCGGTCGTCCGGTTCGGCGTGGCCTGCGTGTCGGTCGTGGTGGTCGTGGTGCGGGTGCTCGAAGACCTCGCGATCGAGCACGAGCTCGCGCGCCTCGTCAGCGTCGGTGACGCCGTCGGGGCCGGCTGCCATCTCGCGCTTCGACTTGCGCTTCTCGGCGAAGTAGTGCCACACGATGAAGATGACGGTGCCCACCACGGCGACGAGCAGAATCACGTCGATGTACTGCGACACGAACTCTCCGACGAACGGGATGAAGCTGATCCCGAACCCCAGCATGGTCAGGCCGAAGCCCCAGATCACGGCCCCGATGAAGTTGTAGAGGGTGTACCGGCGCCAGGGCATGTGGCCCACGCCTGCGGCGACGGGCGCGAAGGTGCGGACGATCGGCACGAACCGGGCGAGGATGACGGTGACGCCGCCGTACCGCTCGAAGAACGCGTTCGTGCGCTCGACGTTCCGACGGCTGAACAGGCCGGATTCCTTGCGTTCGAAGACGGCCGGACCGCCCTTGTGACCGATGAGGTAGCCGACCTCCCCACCCGCGAAGGCGGCGAGCCCGATCAGCAGCGCCACCCACCAGGCGTCGATGCCAAAGACCCCGTGCTCGGGATGGATGACCGGGTTCGACAGCAGTCCGGCCATGATGAGCAGCGTGTCGCCCGGCAGCAGGAAGCCGACGAGCAGGCCGGTCTCGGCGAACACGATGAAGCAGACGACCAGGAGAGCCCAGGGGCCCGCCGCATCGATGATCGTGACGGGATCGAGCCAGGGGATGAGAGCGATCTGATGCACGAGCATCCCGTCCTTCGTCGGAGAAGAATGGCGCGGGCCGATGCCCGTTCCGTGCGGAAGGTGGGACTTGAACCCACACGCCGTGAGGCACAGGAACCTAAATCCTGCGTGTCTGCCAATTCCACCACTCCCGCGACCGGCTCAGTCTACCCAGCGGTGCGCGCGTCCCTGCCGGGATCACCCCACCGGCACGGGCGCGCCCACCATCCCGAAGAGATCCTTCGGATCCTCGGGCTCTGCGATGAGGTCGATCGACTCGCTGTAACGCGTGTTCGCCGTGGCGTCGCGGGTGTAGCGCAGGGCGGTGAAGCCCTCGATCGCGAACCCGACCGAGTCGAAGACGGTGATCTCCTCCGTACCCATGCGGCCCGCCGATTGCCCGGTGATCACCGACCAGAGTTCGGTGACGGGCCAGTCCGTCGGGAGCTGCTGCAGCTCGCCCTCGATACGCGTCTGCGGGGTGTGCTCGACGAAGAGGCGGTTGTCGTGCACGAGCGCGAGGTCGAGCTCGGTCTTGCCCGGGCAGTCGCCGCCGATCGCGTTGATATGGGTGCCGGGGCGTACCTCGCCGGCCCGCAGGACCACGGCGTTCGCCTTGTCGGCCGTGCAAGTCGTGATGATGTCGGCGTCGGCCGATGCGGTTGCCGCCGACCGCGCGACGGTGACGTCGAAGCCGAGGGGGCGCAGGTTGCGCGCGGTCGTCTCGGCCGCCGCGTCATCGGTGTCATACAGGCGCAGGTCGGTGACGCCGAGCTGCGAGCGGATGGCGAGGGCCTGGAACTCGGCCTGCGAGCCGGCCCCGATCATGGCATGCACTCGGCTGTCCGCGCGGGCGAGCCACCGTGCGGCCAGACCCGAGGCCGCGGCGGTGCGTAACGCGGTGAGCAGGGTCATCTCCGAGAGGAAGAGCGGGTAGCCCGTCATCACGTCGGCGAGCACCCCGAACGCCGTGACCGTCTGAAAACCGCGCGAGGGGTTGGCCGGGTGCCCGTTGACGTACTTGAAGGCATAGAGCTCACCGTCGCTCGTCGGCATGAGCTCGATGACGCCGATGGGCGAGTGGCTTGCGACGCGCGGCTCCCGCTCGAAACGCTCCCAGCGGCGGAAGTCGACCTCCATCGCATCCACCAGTCCGGCGATGATCTTCTCCGGTCCGGTCTCGCGAACCCATGCGGTCATGTTCTTGACGCTGACGAAACGCATGACGGATGTCCTTTCGACGGAGGGTGCTTTCGGGGCACCGCGTGTGACGACATTTTGCAGACGGCGTGGGTCGCGGGGGTTTCGTTCGTCGGATCGTGCAATCCGACGAACGCGCGTTTGCCGGTTCCGGAAGCCCCGTCTCCCCGTGGCATCGCACGTCCCTAGCGTGGGCGGCACGTCAGCGGGAGGGAGGCACATGCGCATTCAACGGCACGGCGACGAGGCGATCGACTGGAAGATGTACCGCGGGGCCGGGCGTGTCCAGGTCGAGCGTTACTTCAGCGACTCGACGCGGCTCGGCGCGAGCGTCATGTTCTACCACCTCGAGCCGGGCGCCGAGGAAGGCCTGCATCACCATCTCGCCGGCGACCCCGCGAGCTGCTCCGCGGAGAGCTCGGACGAGATCTACGTCGTCACCCGTGGCGAGGTCGTCGTCGTCGGCCCCGACGTGCGCACGGCGCTCCGAGCTGGCGATGCCGCGTACGCGCCGCACGGTGTTCCCCACGGCGTCGTCAACGAGTCCGACGAGCCCGCCGAGCTGGTGCTCGTCTTCGGGCCGCCGCGCGATGAGTCCGCGACGCGGCTTCCTGACGCCGCTTCCTGACGCGGCTTCCCGACGCGGCTTCCTGACGCCGCTTCCTGCCGCGGCATGCGGTCAGGAAGCAGCGAGCTGTTCTCCGCGACGAGCGGTGCGGGCGATGCCGTCGGCGAGGACGGGCCAGAGCCCCGGGGGGATGAGGTGCCCCATCCCCGGATGCAGTTGCAGCTCGGCCTCCGGCATCGCCGCCGCCATGTCGACGGCCGCGGCCGCTCCACAGACGTCGTCATCGCGGCCATGGAAGACGAGGGTGGGCGCGACGACCGACCGCAGCTGCTCGAGCCTCTCGGGCGCGCGCAATAGCGCCGCCCACTGCCGGGCGAACCCTTCGGGGGCGTCACCGCGGTCGAACGCCTCGCCGGCTGCCCACCGCATCCATTCGATGTCGATCGGATAGCGCTCGCTCCCGGCGACGGCCGCGTACGCGCCCGCCCCGTCGACCTGGATCTCGCGCGGCACCCGCACGGGCGTCCGCTGCAGTTCGCGACGGTCGTCGTGCAGCACGTAGCGGGGGTCCTGGCCCGGGATCGTCGACAGCAGGCCCAGGCTCCGAACCCGATCGGGATGCTGGATGGCGACCATCTGCGCCATCATGCCGCCCATCGAATGGCCGACGAGATGCGCCGCAGGCACGCCGAGGTGATCGAGGATGCGTACGACGTCGTCGCCGAGATCATCGAGCCCGTAACCTCCGTCGACGTCCTCGGGTCCGCCGAAGCGCGGGGACAATCCGGTGTCGCGGTTGTCGAAGCGGACGACGCGGAGACCGCGGTCGACGAGGAGCGAGATGAACTCCGGCGTCCAGGACAGCAGCTGCGCGCCGCCGCCCGAGATGAGCACGACGAGTGGCGCGCTTTCGTCTCCGAAGGACTCGTAGTAGAGGTGGACGTCGGCGGTGTCGGTGTAGGGCATGGAGGGCTCGCCTTCGGTGTCAGTCCACGAGGACGGGACGGTGGTCGATGCCGTCGGTGGGGCTCGCCGCGGCGGCGACGGTGAACGTCGAGATGTCGTCGGCGGTCTCACCGTCGACGGCGAGCTCGGCGAGGATGCGGCCGATGGTCGGGGTGAACTTGAACGCATGGCCGGCTCCCAGCGCGACGATGATGTCGGGATGCTGCGGCACCGGACCGATCACGAAGTTGCGGTCGGGCGTGATGGCGTACTGGCAGGTGACCGTGCGGAGCACGTCGCCGCTGCCCGGGATCGTCGCCGACATGAACGTCGACAGTTCCGCGAGCAGCTCGGGGGAGGGGACGAAGGTCCGATCCTCGGGCGACATGAGGTTGTCGGAACGGTCGCGCGCGGCCTTGATCGTGGGCTCCCCGTAGGTCGGGAAGCCGTAGAAGCACTGCTCGTCCTCCCAGATCCACACCGGGAAGCGATCGCGGTCGAACGACTCGGCGTCGCGGGGTTTGAAGTAGGTGACCTGCTCCTGCATGGTGATGAGGGGGATCTCGGCGCCCAGCGGGGCCAGCAGCGCGTTCGTCCAGGCGTCGGCGGCGAGCACGACCTTGCCGGCGTGCACGTCGCCGGTCTCGGTGTGGACGATGACGCCGGTCTCGTCCGGTGTGAGGCTCAGGACCGGCGTGCGGTCGCGGATGTCGACCCCGCGAGCACGCGCGTGCATCTGGAGTGACGCGACCGAGCGAGCCGCGTGCACGATGCCGGAGTCGGGGGTGTAGATCGTCTCGACATTCGCCGGGAGTGAGAACTGCGGCCAGCGCGCGTGGACCTGCGCGGGCGAGAGCAGCTCGTGGGGAACCCCCGCCGCGTCCAGGCTGGTGACGAAGTCGGATGCCGCGAACGGTCCGTCGGTGGGGATGAAGATCAGCCCGCCCGTCACCGTGGTCAGCCGCTCACCCGAGACGGCCTCGAAATCCGCCCAGTCGCGGTACGACGCCTGCGCCAGCCGGACGTACTGAGGCGAGCCGTACGAGGTGCGGATGATGCGGGAGGTGTCGTGCGAGGCGCCTCGGACGTGACCGAGCTCGAACTGCTCGAACGCGACCGTGCGTGCGCCCTTGCGTGCGAGGTGGTAGGCGGCCGCACTGCCCAGTGCGCCCATACCGACGACGGCGACATCGAATTGCTGCATGTTGTCCTTCGCTCTCTGACGGGTGACGCCATTATTTGAGCGCGATCGCACGGCGCTGTTACAGTGCTGACCTCTCGCAAACCCCGGCGCCGTGGTTTGCCGGTTTCGGATGAAGGGGCGCCATGACAGCACGTGTCGAAGCGGGGTTGCGCGTCGTGCAGATCGTCGCCGGGCGACCGGATCCGACCGAGCCCGTGCTCACCGGCACCATCGCGCGAGCCACCGGGATGCCGCTCAGCAGCGCCTCCCGGCTGTGCGCGGAACTCGTCGACCTCGAGCTGTTGGCCCGGGGCGAGGCGTACGGCTCGTACCGCATCGGCCCCGCCGCGCTGCAGCTCTCGGGTGACGCGTCGCGGCCGTACGTCACCGCGGTCCGCTCCGCCCTCACCCGTCTCGCTCACGGCACGGGGGAGACGTCCTTCCTCGCGGCCGGGGCGCTCGGCGGCGTGCGCGTCGTGGACGCGGTGCCGTCGCCGTGGACCATGCACTCACCGGCGGCGGTCGGCGAGCTCGTCGACGATCAGCGCAGCGCGAGTGTGCAGGCGCTCGCGCGCGTCGGGATCGGCATGGGCGGCCAGATCACGGAGTCGCGTGTCGGCAAGTGCGTCGAGCTCGCGGTGCCGATCCTCGAGCCCGGGGGCGAGGCTGTGGCGGTGCTGGCCGTGCGGCTCCCGGTGAACCGGGCCAAGGAGGGCGTCCCCGTGGCGCGCCGGGCCCTCGCGACCGAGCGCCGGGTGCTCGAGCGAGCGCTCGGGCGTCAGCGTCGACGGCCGCCGGTAGCCGCCCCCGCGCAGCGCCGCCCCTCCTCGGCTCTCGCCGCGGCGCTGGCGTTGCTCCATGCGCTCGGTCCGTCCGAGGCCACGCTGTCCGAACTGTGCGCCGCCGCGGGCGTGCGCCGCGACCGCGCGGTCCGCCTCGCCGAATCCTGCCGACGCGCGGGGTTCATCCGGATCGACGCCGACGGCGAACGCATCCACCTCGCGTGGATGCTGCACGGATGGCTCCGCGCGGCGGCACGTCCGACCCTGGTCGCGGAGGGCACGCCCGTGGTGGCGAAAGCAGCCGACGTGACCGGCGTCTGCGCGTTCATCACGGTGCTGCGCGGCATGCGCTCGGTCACCCTCGTCGAGGAGCTCCGCAGCCTGGGCGCGGGCCTCGACATGACGCCGTGGCTCGGCCGTCCGTGCCCGATCCCCAGCTCCGACGGCGGTCCGACCCTCGTCATGGACTTCGACCCCGACGACATCCCCTCCTTCCACCCGCGGCGCGCCGACGCGCGCGAGCTCGCCGAGTTCCGACGTCGCGTCGAGACCCTGGTGCGGGACGGCGTCGTCGCGAAGGAGTCGATCGAGGAGGCCGGACAGACGGCGGTCACCGCGCCCATCCGCGACGCGAGCGGGGCCGTCGCAGCGGCGGTGTGCCTCGTCGGTGCGACCGACGAGATGCGCCCCCGCATCCCCGAGCTCGAGGCGGTGGCGCTGGAGCTGTCGGCGGACCTCTCCCGGCTCGTGGGATACCGGGCGACCCCGGCCTGAACGGCATCCGACCGCAGCGCTGACGACGATTCCGGGATTCTCCGCGCACCGGATTGCCGGATCCGGGGGCGTTCGATCCGGCGAAAACGGCCATTCCTACGATGGGCGCACTCACGACGAGTGAGGCGGACCCCGACGAGGCGGTTCGCGAAAACCCGCACCGTCCTCGCGTCCGAGACCCGCCGCTCCACCGGGCCGTCGAGCGCGGACGCGATGCCGCATCCGCCCGAAAGAGGAGAGCCATGAACCGCCGAACGTTCCGCCCCTTCCCCCGTCTCGCCGTCACCGCGGGAACCTCACTCGCCGTGGCCGCCCTGCTCGCCGGTTGTGCGACGGCCGCGAGCGAGACGCCCGCAGCGGGCGAGAGCGAGCTGTTCGACCCGTCCATCGCCGACCTGCTGCCCGAGGCGGTCGCAGAGGCGGGCGAGATCCACGTGGCCAGCGGCCCGGGATACCCGCCGATCCTCGATGTCGCCGAAGACGGGGTCACGCTCTCGGGGTCGCAACCCGAAGAGGTGCGCATGATCGGCGAGGTGCTGGGCATCGACATCGTCTTCGACGACATCAAGTTCGACGCGCTCTTCCCGGCGCTCGAGTCCGGCAAGGTCGACATGGCCGCCGCCTCCCTCGGCATCACGAAGGAGCGGCTGGGGGCTGTGGACTTCGTGAGCGACTTCGAGGGCGGAACGACGCTGCTCGTCGCCGGCGGCAACCCCGAGGACCTGTCGATCGAGACCCTCTGCGGGCACGCGGTCGGCGTGCTCAAGGGCTCGACGGAGGAGACGGTGACCCTTCCCGTGTGGGATGAGGCCTGCACGGCGGCCGGCGAGCCGGCGATCGAGATCTCGACCTTCGCGACGGCCGCGGATGCCGTCCTGGCGCTGTCGTCCGATCGCGTGGAGGCGACGGTCAGCGCGCTTCCCCCCGCCGTCTACCAGGCGGCGCAATCGGACGGTGCGATGGAGGCCCTCGACATCAACTACGAGCCGAGCCCGTGGGGCCTGGCCTTCCCGAAGGGGTCGGAGCTGACGGAGGCCGTCGCCGCGGCGCTGCAGAAGCTCATGGACGAGGGCCTCTACCTCGAGAACCTCGAGCGCTTCGAGGTCGAGGTCGGAGCCGTCACAACGGCCGAGATCTACACCGACCCGGCTCAGGCGAGCAAATGAGCACGACGACGCGCGCCGCCACGGCGTCCGGAGGCGCGCTCGCCCCGCGGGCCCCGCTGCGGGTGGTGCCCGTTCGGCGCTGGGGGCAGTGGATCGTCTCGGCCATCGTGCTGCTGCTGGCCGCCATGCTCATCCAGTCGGTGGTCGCCAACCCGAACTTCGAGTGGCACCGGGTC
>JAAIGE0100917626.1_pt1 | contig 13427 bp, 11 predicted proteins | sample 6487951 | NCBI WGS metagenome assembly JAAIGE01 (sample SAMN13974128, study PRJNA590717) | phyllosphere metagenome | biome: tomato field; feature: multiple bacterial spot infested tomato fields; material: tomato leaves; isolation source: leaves from tomato fields | host: Solanum lycopersicum ... | reverse complement strand
TCTGCCGCCGGTGGCGCGACGTGCCCAAGCCTGTCGTCTCCGCCGTGCAGGGCGCGTGCATTGCCGGCGGACTGATGCTTGCCTGGATCGCCGACATGATCGTCGCTTCCGAAGATGCCTTCTTCTCCGACCCGGTGCTGAAGATGGGCGTTCCCGGGGTCGAATACTTCGCCCATACTTTCGAAATGCATCCCAGGATCGCGCGCGAGTTCCTTTTTCTGGGCGAGCGCCTGCCGGCGGGGCGTGCCTACGAGTTGGGCATGGTGAACCGGGTCGTGCCGCGCGATGCTCTAGACACGGCGGCGCTGGAGATGGCCGGTACCGCCGGGAAAGCGCCGCGCTTTGCGCTCGCGCTCGCCAAGCAGGTGTTCAACCAGCTTGAGGACTTGCAGGGCAAGCGCAGCGGAATGGACGCGGTTTTCCACGCCCATCACCTGGCCCATGCGCACAATCAGCTGACCGGCGACTGGCTGGGGGGCGTGCGCGCGGACGACATCAAGAAGAGCTAGCACTTGTACCAGTGCAGGGCTGCGGCATGCCTCACCTGCAACTTTGATCAGTATCTACCGATTAGCGGCGCTGCCTAATCAGCACTCAATAAACGCTAACGATTGTTCCAGGGGAGTGTCATGGGTAAAGCCCGAAAGAGCGCGTATATCTTCGCATTGCTGGGCTCGTCCGCCTGGCTTTGCATGGCCCCCGCCGCCGCGCAGGAGAGCGCACCGGCCGACACCGCCGCCCCCCAGGCCGACGCGCCCCAGGGATCCAGGCCATATGCCAGCGGCGGGGACATCATCGTCACCGCCCGCAAGCGCGAAGAGACGCTGCTGGACGTGCCGGTCGCCGTTTCCGCCCTTAGCGCGGCGGACATGAACCGCTATCAGGCGAACGACCTCACCAAGATCGGTCAGATGGTGCCGCAGGTGATCATCGCCAAGACCGGTGGCGGCGGCGCGGGCGCATCGTTCGCCATCCGCGGCGTGGGCTCCTCGGCGCTGGATTCCGGCATCGAACAGACCGTCTCGGTCAACATCGACGGCTTGCAGGTCAGCCGCGGCCGCCTGGCGACGCAAGGCTTCTTCGACGTGCAGCAAGTCGAAGTGCTGAAAGGCCCCCAGGCCCTGTTCTTCGGCAAGAACAGCCCCGGCGGCGTGATCTCGCTGCGCACGGCGGGCGCCACCAAGGGCTTCGAAGCCTACGCGCGCGCCGGGTACGAGTTCAACGCGGACGAGCGGTATGTCGAAGGCGCCGTCTCCGGCCCGGTGACCGACACCCTCGGCTTCCGCATCGCCGGGCGCGCCGACAAGATGGACGGCTATCTCACCAACGTGGCCGGTCCGCTGGTGCTTCCCAGCGATCCCGACTTCATCCGCCCAGGCGCCGGCAGCCGCCGCTCGCCTTCCAATCGTGAATTCCTTGGCCGCCTGACCCTGGACTGGAACCCAACGGATGCTTTCAGCGCAGTGCTGAAAGTCTTCGGCTCGGATCTCAAGAACAACGGCGAAACAGCCAACAACGAAGTCAAGTGCAACGGCCCCGCGCCGCAGACTCTCGATCTCGCCTCGGGCACGATCGTCAGCGATCCTTTTGGCGACTGCACGTTGAACGGCAAGCGTTCGTCCACCGCGCTTCCGCAAGGCCGGGCCGTGAACTATCCCGGCGCGAAGGACGGCAGGCCCTATACCGACTACTGGTCCGTCCTTACGTCGCTGACGCTGAACTACAAGCTGGATTGGGCGACGATCACCGCCGTCTCTGGTTACTACAAGTACAACAATGGCAGCTTCGACAACTTCGACTTCTCCGCTGTAGGCGTCGTGTGGGGCTACAACCGCGACATCAGCAGCGCCTTCTCGCAGGAAGTCCGCCTGGCGACGGACTTCTCAGGCCCCTTCAACGTAGTCCTCGGCGGCTATTTCGAGAGCGCCAAGCGTGACACGCTGGGCAACGGCGCGGTGGGATCGTTCGGGCTCGATCCCGCGACCGGCCGCTATGACAACTGGTCGCTGATCAGCGACAACAAGGGCAAGACCTACTCGCTCTTCGGCCAGGCAATCTGGAACATCATGCCGAACCTGGAACTGGCCGGCGGCGTGCGCTGGACACGCGAGACCAAGCGGGTCGAGGTGGGCAACACCTACGTCAACGCCAATATCGCGCCGATCGGCATCGTGAACCCGGCGAACGTGTTCCTTTCCGGCCGCTTCAAGGATGACAACTTCTCGCCGGAAGCGACGCTCTCCTGGCACCCGACACCCAACACCACGCTCTATGGCGCGTACAAGACGGGATACAAGTCGGGCGGCTTCTCCAACCCCTCGATCCTCTCGTTCGGCCAGACCATCAATGACCTGAGCTTCGCACCGGAGAAGGCCAAGGGCGGCGAGATCGGCGCCAAGGGCAAGTTCGTCGACAACCGGCTGACGCTGAACGCAGCGATCTACAACTACAAGTTCACCGGCTTGCAGCTGACTTCCTTCGATGCAGACACCGTCGCCTTCTCGATCCGCAACGCCGCCGCCGCGCGGACCAAGGGCGCCGAGGTGGATGCCTCCTTCACCGTGGACGAGAACCTGACGGTGCGCGGCGCGGTGGGGTACAACAAGGCGCGCTACACCAACTTCCTGGGCGCGCCGTGCTACACTGCGGAGACTGCCGCACAAGGGTGCGTGAACGGCGTGCAGGACCTCAGCGGCACCCCGCTGGTCCGTGCCCCGGCCTGGAATGTCAGCGGCGGCGCGACCTACGACGCGCCGGTCACGCAGGCGATGAACCTGGGCGTCTCCCTCGATGGGCGCTACACCAGCGGCTACTGGATGCAGGAGAACCAGAATCCGCTGGGATACCAGAAGGGTTTCCTGCTCCTCAACGCCTCGGTCCGGGTGCACGAGCCGGACGATCGCTGGGAAGTGGCGCTGATCGGCAAGAACCTGACCAACAAGTATTACGGCGTGGGCAGCCAGGACAAGACGTTCGCGCCGACCAACGAAGTCACCGTGTCGATGGGTCGTCCCCGCGAGATCGCGCTGCAAGGCACCGTCCGCTTCTGAGATCCACCCTAAGGCGCCGCTGCACCCCAGCGGCGCCTTCTTTTTTCAGGAGGATGCGCATGACGGGCGAGTTCGCGGGCAAGACCGCCATCGTGACCGGAGCCGCGCGCGGACAAGGTCGCGCCATGGCGTTGCAACTGGCCGCCCGAGGCGGAAATCTGGCGATCTGCGATGTCGGACAGCCGGAGATGGCGAGCGTGGGTTACCCACTCGCGGCCTCCGGCGCACTGGAGGCGGTGGCTGCCGAAATCCGCGAGGCCGGCGGCCAAGTGATCGCGCAAGCCTGCGACGTGCGCCGACAGGACGAGATCGACGCGTTCGTCTCCGCAACGATGACGGCTTTCGGCCGGATCGACATCGTGGTCAACAACGCCGGGATCCTGACCGGCAACAGGCCTGCCCACGAGCTGGATGATGATGCCTGGTCCACCATGCTCGACGTCAATCTTACCGGCGTGTTCCGGATGAGCCGCGCCGCCGTCCCGCACATGATCGCAGGCGAGGCGGGCGGCCGGATCATCAACATCGCTTCGGTGGCGGGGCTCATCGGCACTCCTGGCTTCGCGCATTACTGCGCCGCCAAGCACGGCGTGGTCGGGCTGACCAAGGCCATGGCCGCCGAACTGGCGCCCTACGGCATCACCGTGAATGCGATCTGCCCCGGCCTGGTCGACACCCGTATGGTGGAACACTCGACCAGCGTGATCGCCGGGCAATTGGGCGTGACGCAGGACGAAGTCTACGATCAGTACCTGAGCGTACACCTGATCAAGGAGCGCATCACACCCGACCAGAGCGCAGCCGCCGTCCTCTACCTGGCCAGCGAGGCGGCCCGCGTGGTCACCGGCAGCTGCCTGGCGATCGATGCCGGCTGGTCGGTCACCTGATGGACGGTGGCTGCCTTTGCGGGCGAGTCCGCTACCGGATCGAGGGTGAGCCGCTCGCAGTCGTCGCCTGTCATTGCCGCAACTGCCAGCGCCAGTCCGGCTCCGCCCTCTCGCTGGTGGTGGTGGTGCCGCGATCGTCGCTGGCGATCGAAGGCACGCTGAAGACGTTCCAGGATCGCGGCACCAGTGGCCAGCCCGTCTACCGCCGGTTCTGCCCCGAATGCGGATCACCGCTCCTGACCGACACGCCCGCCGCCGAGGCGCAGAACGTGATCTTCATCAAGGGCGGCACTCTGGACGAGGCGGAGGATCTGGTGCCGACCACGCATTACTGGACCGAGCGCGCTCACGGCTGGATCGCCTTTCCGGACGGCTGCACCGTGTTGCCGCGCGAGGAAACGCCCGCCTGAAGCAGGATGGATTGCCATGCCGATCATCGAATACAATGCTCCGATCAAGCTGCTGCTGGCGGTCCGCGGCCACGCCTTCGACCGCAACGCCTTCGATGCGATGTTCCAGCAGATGGAGGGCATCACCGCCACCGTGGTCGACCAGCCGGCCGCTGCCCAGCTGATGAACCCGGAAGGCATGGCGCCCTTCGATGCCCTGGTGCTCTACGACATGCCCGGCCTGGACTTCGACGCCACGGTCGAGCGGCCCGCATACGTGGACCCCGGCCCCACCTTCCGCAGCGGGTTCGAAGCGCTGCTTCGCCAAGGCAAGGGGGTCGTCGCGCTGCACCACAGCCTGGCCGGCTGGCCGGCGTGGCCGGGCTATGGCGAACATCTGGGCGGGACTTTCCTCTATCGCCCCGGCCCGCTGCGTGGCGTGGACCGGCCCGATTCCGGCTATCGGCACGGCGTCTCCTACATGGCCGAAGTGGTCGCCCCCGAGCACCCGGTCATGGCCGGCATTCCCGCATCGTTCCCGATGACGGACGAGCTCTACCTGGGCGAGGTCTTCGAAGCCGACGTCACCCCCCTGCTACGGGCCGGTTATGCGTTCGAGCGGGACAACTTCTACTCCGCCGCCGCCGCGATGGAGGGCCGCATGTTCGACAACCAGGGCTGGTCGCATGAGGACGGCTCCAACCTGATCGGCTGGACGCGCCGGGCGATCAACAGCCCCTTGGTCTATCTCCAACCGGGTGACGATCAGACGACGTACGACAATCCGGTGTACCGGCGATTGGTGGAGAACGCGATCCGCTGGGTCGCATCGCCCGAAGCCCATGCCTGAACGGCGGCCCGGAGGGGCTCAGATGCGCAAGACCTGCTTGCCCCGGTTCCGCCCGTCGAACAGCCGCATCAGGGTCTGGGGCGCATTCTCGAAGCCGTGCTGCTCATCCACCTGCCAGGCAAGCCGGCCGGATTCGACGAGATCGGCCAGCCGCCGCCGCATGGCCGGAAACCGCGCCGCATGGTCCAGGATGATGAACCCCTCCATCCGGGCCCGGCGCAGGACGACGTTGAAGTAGTTCCCGGGTCCGACCGGCCTTCCCCCGCTCTCGTAGCGGCTGATCGCGCCGCATACGACGATCCTAGCCCCGGTGGCGATCACGCCCAGCATCGCATCAAGCGTTGGGCCACCGACATTGTCGTAGACGATGTCTACACCCGCGGGCGCCGCCGCCTGGAGCTGCGCCTTGAGGTCTCCGGCCTTGTAATCGATGGCGATGTCGAACCCGGCGACATCGGTCAGCCAGCGGCACTTGTCGGCGCCCCCGGCGATGCCGATCGTCCGGCAACCGGCCACGCGCGCCAATTGGCCGACGACGGAACCGGTCGCGCCCGCCGCGCCGGAGACGACGATCGTGTCCCCGGCGATTGGCTTGCCCACTTCGAACAGCCCATGCCAGGCGGTCAGTCCGGTAAGCCCCAGCACAGACAGCATCGCCACCGGCGGCAGGCGCGGCTCGACCGGCACCATCCCGGCCCCGTCACTCAACAGGTACTCGGTCCAGCCCGTCATGCCCTCCACCAGCGTGCCCACGGGCAGCGCCGGATTGCGGCTTTCCACCACTTCGGCGATGCCGCTGCCGCGCATCACGTCGCCAATCGCCATTGGCGCGACATAGTCGGCGAAGTTTTCCATCCAGCCCTTCTGCGCCGGATCGAAGCCCAGCCAGCGCAGTTTCAGCAGGACTTCGCCAGGCGCGGGGACAGGCATCGGGACTTCGACCAGCGAGAAGTCGGTGGGCGAGATCGCGCGCCCGCGCGGGTGGGCTGCCAAATGGAATTGCCGCATGCTCGTCATCCGCCGCTCTCCTGCATCATGCGCGGCAGAGTTGCAGGAACCGGCCTGGGGCAAAACCGTCCTAATGCACAGGTCCGCCCCGGCCCGGCCGACCATAGGATGACACGATGGACATCAACCGCCGCTTCCTGCTCGTTCGCCGCCCCTTGGGGCTGCCTGTCGCCGAAGACTTCCGCCTGGTCGAGGAGCCCGTGCCCCAGCTGGACGAGGGTGCGATCCTGGTGCGCAACGCCTATGCCTCGCTGGACCCCGCCATTCGCGGCTGGCTGGATGACGCGCCATCCTACCTGCCGCCGGTCAAGCTGGGCGACCCGGTCCGCGCGACGACGGTCGGCCGCGTGCTCGTATCGCGCGACCCGCAGTTCCAAGAAGGCCAATGGGTGCTAGGACTGAACGCGATCGAGGATGTCTCGCTGGTCCGCCCCGGCGGGTTCACCATGGCGATCGATGCGGACGCGGTGCCCTCCGTCACCAACTACCTTTCGGTTTTGGGCGCGGTGGGGATGACCGCGTACTTCGGGCTGCTGGAAGTCGGCAAGGCCCAAGCCGGAGACACCGTGCTGGTATCGGGAGCGGCGGGGGCGGTGGGCTCGCTGGTGGGGCAGATCGCCAGGCTGAAGGGCTGCCGCACGATCGGCATCGCCGGTGGCGCCGAGAAATGCCGGCGGCTTGTGGCGGACTATGGCTACGATGCGGCGATCGACTATCGCGGCAAGGATGTCGAGGCACTGTCGGCCGAGATCGGCGGGCTGGCTCCGGATGGCGTGAACGTGGTGTTCGAAAACGTCGGCGGCGCGGTCCTGGATGCAACGCTTCTGCATCTCGCCCACGGGGCGCGCGTCGCCCTGTGCGGCCTCATCAGCGAATACAACAGCCCGGATGGCCCCTCCGGCGCACGCAACCTGTGGCAGCTCATCGTCAAGTCCGCGACCATCAGCGGCTTCCTGGTGTCCGATTTCCTGCCCCGCTTCGCCGAAGGGGCGGGCGAGATGGGCAGCTGGCTGGCCCATGGGCAGTTGCGGGTGGACGAGCATGTCGACGAAGGCATCGAGAACGCCCTGCCTGCCTTCCTCCGCCTTTTCGAAGGCACCAACCAGGGCAAGATGATCCTCAAGATAGAGGATTGAGTACGCCGGTCAGGGGGTGAGGCGCTGTTGGCCTCACCCACCGCCATCAGAACTGGACGCGCTTGGTGTAGCCGCCATCGACGATCACGTTCGTGCCGGTGGTCCAACTGGACGCCGGGCTGGCAAGGAACACCATGGTCTTGGCGACGTCCTCTGCCTCGCCGAAGCGGCCGATCGCCATCTGCGCCAGCGTGGCATCCCACATGTCTGGCACATCCTTCTTGATGTCGTCCCAGTTGCCGCCCTCGAACCACACTGGTCCTGGCGACACGGTGTTGACGCGGACCCCCTTGGGGCCGAGCGCCTGGCCAAGCTGCTTGGAATAGGTGATCAGCGTCGCCTTGACGGCGTTGAAGGCCTGCGGGGCGAAGAACGTCTCGGTTGCCGCCGTGCTCGCCATGATCACGATCGAGCCGTGGTCGGACTTCTCAAGGTAAGGCTCCAGCGCCTCGCAGCCCTTCACAGTGCCCAGCACGTCCATTTCGAAGCACGCGCTCCAGTCCTGCGCCAGCTTGGAGCCGGAGGCGCTCGCGCTCGGGATGAAGATGTCGCAGCCGCCCAGTTCCTCGGCGATGCCGGTGAGGAGCGCGGGGTAGCCGTCCAGGTCCTTCAGATCGCCTCGCTTGCCGACGACCTTGCCGCCGTGCCGCGCCAGGGACGCGACCGCCTCGTCGATCTGGTCCTGGTTGCGCGAGAAGAAGCCGACGTCGGCGCCCTCAGCCGCAAAGATTTCCAGCGCTGCGCGGCCAGTGCCGCGGCTGCCGCCAGTGAGGATGACCTTCAGTCCTTTGAGTCTGAGATCCACGATACTCTCCTGTGTTGCCGATGCGCGTGTCTTCCACTCTCCTGCCAGACCTGGGCGCAGGCATCACCCTAGCCAACGCACCAGTTGATGGTGGCGCCGGTCTGGCGTTCGCTGCCCGAAGACGGACAAGGCGAACGCGGGAGAGCAGGATGGGTCAATTGGATGGCAAGGTCGCGCTGGTGGTCGGTGCGGCGGGTGCGGACAACATGGGTCAGACGATCGCCCGGCGTTTCCATGCCGAGGGTGCCAGGGTCGTCGTCGCCGGTCGCCACATCGAGGCGTTGAAGAAGGTGGCCGACGAGATCGACGGCTTGGCTGTCACCTGCGATATCGCTCAGCGCGCGCAGATCCTGGCGATGATTGAAGCCGCGCGGGACTGGCGCGGGCAGCTGGACATCGCCGTGAATGCAACCGGCTGGGGGTTCCTGAAAGACTTCCTGGAAACCACCGAAGACGAGCTGAACCGCATCACCGCCTTGCAGTTCATCGGCCCCTTCATGTTCTACCAGGCGGCTGTCGAGGCGATGAGCCGCAACACCCCCACTGGCGGGTCGATCATCCAGATCAGCTCGGCCACGGCCACGATCATGCTGAACGATCACGCGGCGTACATGGGTACGAAGGCGGGCGCCGATCACGTCATCCGCTGCGTCGCGCACGAATACGGTGAACGCGGCATCCGCGCGAACTCCATCTCGCCCGGGCTTACCGACACCCCGATGACCGCCGACGCGAAGGCGCTGCCGGGCATGTTCGACAGCTTCGTGGCTGGCTACCCGCTGGGCCGCATCGGCACGTCCGACGATATCGCCGCCGCAGCCGTCTGGCTGGCCAGCGACGCCTGCTTCATGACGGGTGAGAACCTGCAGGTGAACGGGGGCCTGACCTTGCGGCGCAATCCCACGCGCTCGGAGATCGGAGCCGCCATCGCCGCAGCGTCACAGCCCGCGTGATCAGAGGGCGTCCGCGTTAGCCTGCGCGGATGCTCTCTGCTTCCATCGTCTCCCGGATCATCGCGCGCAGGACATCCTTGCGCACCTTGCCCGAGGCGGTGCGTGGCAGATCGGCGACGATCTCGAGCCGTTCGGGGCACTTCTGCCGGGCGAGCCCACGGGTCGCGACGAAGCCGGCAAGCTCCTCGAACAAGGGCACCGCACCACCACGCGCGATCACGAAAGCGCAAATGCCCTCGCCCAATCTGGGGTGCGGCATGGATACCACCGCCGCCCCCGCCACCGAGGGGTGAAGTACAAGGACGTCCTCGATCTCCTTGGCGCTGATGTTCTCCCCGCCGCGAATGATGAGGTCCTTCTTGCGCCCGGTGATGACGATCGCCCCGTCCCCGGTGCGCATTCCGATATCGCCGGTGCGGAAATATCCGTCCGGCGTCAGCGCTTCGGCGGTCTGGGCCGGGTCGGCATAGCCCACGAACATCGCCGGGCCGCGCACCACGATTTCGCCCTCGCCCCCTTCGGCCACGTCGCGCCCCTGCTCGTCAAGGAAGCGGACGTCGTAGTCGATCGCCTCGCCATCGGTCGCGGCGGCCAGTTCCGGAGCCTGGTCGGGCGCGAAGCCCACTGTGACGAGGGGCGTCTCCGAACTGCCGTAGACCCGGAATGCGCAAGGCGTGGCAAAGGCGCGATTGGCATCACGCACCAGCTCCGCCGGAACGGCGGCGCCGCCACATGCGAACATGCGCAAGCTCGGCAGGCGCTTGCCGCGCGCCACGGCGACATTCGCCAGTTCCTTCAGGAAGGGCGTTGCGGCCACGGTGCCGGCCACGTCGAAGCGTTCGATCAGATCGAGCGCCTCGGTCGCATTCCAGCTTTCCATCAGCACGCTGCGGGTGCCGGTAAGGAACGGCTGCTCCAGGCCGTTGCTGTAGCCGCTGATATGGGTGACCGGCGAAGGCATGAGGATTGCGCTGCCGGCAGCGATGCCCCAGCGCGCGAAGCTCTGGATCGACACCCGCGCCAGCGTGTTGTGGCTGTGCAGCACGCCCTTGGGCTTCCCGGTGGTGCCCGAAGTGTAGAGCAGCAGCTTGACCGCATCGGGATCGACCCGAGCCGCATCCAGAACCCTGCCGCGCCCTGATGCCACCAAATCCTCGTACCCGCTGCCCGCCTGATCACCCCGCACAATAATGCGATGAGCGAGTTGCGGCAGGTCGCCGCCGATCCGCCCGACCATGGCGGCGAAATCATACCCCCGGTGGGTCTCGGGATAGAAGAACGCCCTGGTTCCCGCATCGGCCAGCATGTGGCGCACTTCGTGGTCGCGATAGATCGCCACGATCGGGTTGATCACGAAGCCGCCCAGCGCCGCGGCAAGGTTGATCACGGCTGCCTCCACCCAGTTCGGCATCTGGAAGCTGATGACATCGCCGGGCGAGAGCCCCAGTTCGGCCAGGGAGATCGCCAGCGCCTCTGCATCCGCCAGCAGGCTCGCGTATGTTGGTCGCGCGGGATCGTTGGGGAAGACAACCAGTTCGGGCACGCGCATCGCGAAGGCGCGCGCATTGTCGGCGATGGTGCGATCGTCCCACAGGCCCGCCTCGCGATAGGCGCGCAAGTGAGCGGGAAGCGGAGCCTTACTCATCGGGCTCACACCCCGTTCATGCCGGCGGTGGAGCCCCCGTCGATCACGTATTCGGACCCGGTGATGAAGGCCGCTTCGTCGGAGCCGAGGTAAACGACCAGGCCGGCGATCTCGTCCACCGTGGCCATGCGCTTCATCGGCGCCAGCCCCTCCAGCGTGGCGCGGGCCTGCGCCGGATCGGGCGCCGAGGCGATCGCATCGGTGATCATCTGGGTCTCGACCACGCCGGGATGAATGCTGTTGCAGCGGATCCGAAGGCCCTTGTTGGCGCAATGCATCGCCACCGACTTGGCCAGCAGGCGCAGTCCGCCCTTGGTGGTGGAATAGCCGACGTTGCCGCCCAGCGCGAGGATGCCGTTCATCGAACTATTGAGGATGATCGAGCCGCCCGATCCTTCGGGATTGCGCTTCATCACCGCGATCGCATGTTGCGCCGTCAGCATCGGCCCGGTGAGGTTCACCGCGACGATGCTGTTCCACGCCTGCGCATCGATGGCTTCGATATCGGTATCGCCACCCTCTATCCCGGCATTGGCGAACGCGATGTCCAGCCGGCCGAACGTCTTGGAGATCCAGTCCATCAACGCGGGCCAGCTCTCGGAATCCTCCACCGTCTGGCGCTGAAAATGTGCGCCAGTTTCGGCACATAGGGGCGCGGCGGCTTGGGCATTGCGCCCGGTGAACACGACCTCGCACCCTTCGGCACGCAGCCGCCGGACCGTTGCCGCGCCGATCCCGCTGGTGCCACCGGTCACCAGCGCCACTTTGTCCTTCAGCCGCATTCCACTCCGCCCATATCGCTTTATTTCGCGCTAAAGGACGCCATCGCCCGCCTGCTGACAAGCTATGCATTTCGCTAAGGCGGACCGATCGAAAACCTCGTACCCTATGACAAAGGTTAGGCGTTGGCCCGTCGCTTAACCGGTAAACCGGACATATAAGAGAACGGGAGCATGGAAATGTCTGACAGCATCCCGACGCCGCAAGGCGCGGGTGAAGCCCGACCGCCGCGTATCGATTGCGTGCTGGTGGCCGGCGGCAAGTACCACGACATCGACTTCGCGCGGCTGGAACTGCTCAAGCTGCTGGCTGAGGACGAGCGCATCCGGGTGCGCGTGTTCGAAGATTACGAGAACGTGGCCGCCATCGCCGCAGCACAGATCCTCATCAGCTATACATGCGACATCGTGCCCTCGCTTACCGCGCAGGAGGCAATCCGCGCGTGGATTGAGCAAGGCGGCCAGTGGTATGCGCTGCACGGCACGAACTCGATCCTGCGCTGGACGGCGGATGGCCGCGTCGAGGCGCCGCGCTGGGCGCCGCTACACATGGAGACGCTGGGAACGCAGTTCATCTCCCATCCGCCCATCGCGCCCTACCGGGTCGAGGTTACCCGGCCGGAGCATCCCCTGGTCGCGGGAGTGGAGCCGTTCGAGACCACCGACGAGATCTACCTCATGGACATCCATGCCGATCTCGAGGTCCTGCTGCACACCCGCTTTGGCGGCAGCACGCCCGAGTTCGTCGACGCGGAATGGCCCGAGCGCGATCACCCGGTCTTCTACATCCGCAAACTGGGAGCCGGGCAGATCCTGTACCTGACGCTGGGCCACTGCCGGGGGCACTACGATCTCCAGCCGATCATGGACTGGTGGCCCACCGTCGATCGCTGCGCCTGGGACCTGCCGGTCTTTCATACTTTGCTGAGACAAGGCATAACCTGGCTCATGACCGCCGCGGGGGTTCAGCCTTACGCAGCAACGAGTCGCCAAGAAGAACGCCACACAGGCGCGGGAGAGAGAACGTGAACCCTATCATGGTCGAGTGCCGCAAACCGCAGATCGATCTCACACCCGTTCGGATCGAGTGCCCGCAGGATGTCCGCCCCGCGGCCGAAAACCTGAACACGATCGCACAGGGAATGTCGGGCCTGCGCGTGGCAATCTGCCACAATATCGCGGTCAAACAGCCGATGAAGGACGCCGAGGGCAACATCTTGGCCACGTCCGTGTTCGGCTGGTCGCACGAGGAGAACGACCGCTGGTGGCGGATGCCGCGCCTGGCGCTCGAATCGCCGCTTCCCACTGCCTGCCGCTATGAAAGCGAGCCGTTCTGGTGCAACGAGCTGGGCTTCCATACCAGCCTGCCCAACCCGATGCTGGACGCGCTGGACCGTGCGGATTTCGTGCGTCGCGGCCTCACGCCGGCAGCGATCGTCGTGCCGGTGCACCTTCCGTTCGGGCAGATCGGCGCGGCCAGCTATGTCCCCAGCAATCGCGACAAGCTCGACCTGTCGAAGGAGTTCCACGACCATGGTGTCGAACTCGGCCTGCTTACGCGCCACTTCATCAGTGGCTACGTGCGGGTGATGTGCGATCGAGAGCGGCTGCCCGACGGTCGGCACCAGTACGGCGGTTGGCTGCACTTTCAAGGTGCCATCGTGGATGGCCCCGATTTTTGCTCCACTGTGGAAAACAAAATCGCGCAGCTGACCGATTTATTCAGCATCGGTTTCACTGCTGGCAACGCGCCCAGCATCTTTGCTGACTTACAGCGCACCGTACAGATTGAGATTGAGACGTACATCATGGAGGCCATGATGAACTACGTGCCCCAGGACTCGTCCGAGGCTGCTCTGCTTGCCGAGCGCATTTCTCCGCGCCTGTCACACTCCAACTCGGCCGTGGTGCTTACCTGCATCCGT
>JAAIGE0101489650.1_pt1 | contig 13430 bp, 13 predicted proteins | sample 6487951 | NCBI WGS metagenome assembly JAAIGE01 (sample SAMN13974128, study PRJNA590717) | phyllosphere metagenome | biome: tomato field; feature: multiple bacterial spot infested tomato fields; material: tomato leaves; isolation source: leaves from tomato fields | host: Solanum lycopersicum ... | reverse complement strand
GGCGGCGGGGGCTCGACATCCGTCTCCGACCAGCGCCGGCCGCTGATGTTGCCGCAGGAGGTCGAGCTGCTGCCAGAGAACGACCTGATCGTGTTCCGTCGCGGCATGTACCCGACCTATGGCACCAAAGTGCGCTACTATGCCGAGAAGAGGCTGGCCGAGCGGACCCGGATCCCCGCGCCGCAGATGCCGCAAATTCGCGTCGACCCCACGGTCGCGGCGAATAGTCTCCGCGTGATCGAGGCTACGCAGGCAGAGGCGGCCGCCACAACGCCGGCAAATGGATCGGGTGGGTTGAGCGCGGCCGCTCCGAACGGCCGGGGCTTGAATCAGGCGGCGATCGCCGCGGCTCTGGCGGTTCCACCGAGAGAGCGTGTCGCCAAGCTGTTCGACCATGTGATCATGATCCACGATAAGGCGGCCTGATCGGTACGCACCGGAGTTCGAAAGATGGACGTATTGTTGTTGCTGGGCGGTCTTTTCACACTGCTGGGAGCCATCACGTACAGCTACGGGATTATCCGCGCGCCTGTTGCAATGATTCCCGGAGTTGTCGGCATAGCCTGTCTGTTGGCCTGGCTGGTGATGTGATTTCCCAGTTCGATCGTACTCGAAGTGCCGGCGGGCGACGCCTGCCCGGCCTCAACGCTCGCGGTCGTCGCGATCGATGTTCCGGACCAGGGGCGTTATGGCCGGGGTCGAGATCGTTCGCTGTCGCGCCAGCTCGAGATTGATGCCGTCGGCGACGGCAGTCAGCCGATCGAGCGCGGATGCGCCTGGTTCATAGCGGATGGTGACATGGCCGCTGGTAACACCAGCCAGGCGGTCGGTCAGCGCCGACACAGTACCGTCGCGGACCACCCAGTCTCGCATGTTGCTGGCTCGATCGAATTCTGACGCCGGCTCCTTCTTCCGCAGCACGGCAAGGCGCATGTCCTCCATCTTTTGCTCGGCCTGTCTCCGTGCGACCGACTCTACAACCACGATCTCACGCGCGACCTCACTGATCGTCATGCGCCGATCATAGGGTTCCTGGTCGAGGCCGCGCTCCAGCGAGCGGCGGACGATTTCCTCAAGAGGATCGGCATTCTTGTGACGCTGGAGCTGATTCGCGAGGGTGTACTTGAGTTCGTAATCTTCGCGGGTCGGCGCCGTCTCGGCGTCAGCCATGGTGATGCCGGGGTTGCGGAGCTGGATCACCGCCATGTCGCGCGCGATGTACAAGGCGTCGCGGGATTGCGGGGTGACGTTCGTCGTTCCCCAGTCGAGCTGATGCCCGTTCTCGCGAGCCAGTTGCTCGGTGAAGGTCCGCAGCGTGCGGCTGTTGCCTTCGCGAAACGGGTGGAGATAGTCGAGGCGTGCATAGGTCTGTGCGATAGCCTCCGACATTTCCAGCAGATCATATCCCTTTAGCGCCGTGCCGCCTTGTAGCGCATCCAGCGTGGGTCCGAGGCTTCGGTCGATCTCGGGTCTAAGGGCATATGGCACCGTAATGACATCGCTTGAAGCTTCCAGCCCCCGGTGTTTGAAGTGGCCAGGGGCATCCGCGCGAAATTGGCCGGGGCCGTGGTGTGGAAGATCCTGGAAGATCCTGCGATGCACCTCCTTGAGATGCGCGACATCGAACTGCCCCTGCACGGGTTCGCGTTGAAGTTCTCGGACCCGTGCGTAGGTAAGGGCGGCTTCACGCTGGCTATTCAAGCGGCGCGAACGGTATCTGATGCAAGGATGGCCGCAGTCAGCTCATCGCTGTCGATTTCGCCAGCGATGTAACGCGCGTTGAGTTGCTCGATCTCATCCGTGAGGATGCCGCCTTCGTAGCGAATGCTGCCGCGGGCAAAATTGACCTCCTCCAAACGCCGCGCTCGTTCGCGCTCACTGATGGCGGGAACAGACGATGTGATGGGCGTTGAGACGTTCATCGGGCGATCCTTTCGAGAGAAACCATAGCACAAAAACATGCCAGTCACGAGAACTGCAACGGAGCCTTCCCTCTCTACGTGTAGCGGTCTGCAATGATGATCGGCCGGACGCGCAATCATCAGCCTTTTCCGGCGCACATTACCTGAGACTGGAGAAGCGCCGGGACGCACACTGATTGAGACGCAACCCACGCTCGCTGCGACGAACCTGCAATAGCTGGTCGGCAGCGCAGGAACGGCGCAGCCTGGGGAAAGCGGACGTTAGCGATCTCGAGCTATGGTCGTCAGAATGTCCGAGGCAGCCTCCTCATCATTTCTGTGGACACCAGGTGCAGGGCCACACCGTGCCGCGCTCGATCGGATGGTCCGGGCCTTCCCGAAACCGGCGAAGCCAATGGGTGAAGCATGGTTCATGGCGCCCGAACGAGAAATGTATCCGCAACTGCTAGGTGATATAGCCACGCTGACCGATGACGCTGTTATGCAGCCGCTTGAGGAAATTGCGTCTGGTTCGAGCAACTTCGGCCTGCTCGCAGAGTGGGTTGAATGGTACCACTACTTGCTACCACAACTAATAGTGCGCCAATGGAAGCCAACCTATTTCCATCCCGCTGAGACCCTGTTCACAGCTTTTATGAACCAGCATCCCGATGTTGAGGGCACACTACCATATCCAGAGTTCTTTGCCGACGCGCTTCACACCCTTGGCCGCTATATCATGTCACCTGTTTTTTGGCCGGGCGGCAAACTTGATTTTGTGAATTGTCTTTCCAAATGGACCGGGCCGAGTGGGGTAGCCGGCTGGTGGCGGGTCGGCGATCTACTATCCGCGTCGCTCTTTTTCTCTGCAAAGTATTTGTCGGCTAGCAATGTAGAGAGTTGGTTTCGCTCTGTTATAGACATTGATGACAGACTCTGGCAACTCCAAATCATAACGTGGTTGGCTGGCGCACATCCGATTCTGACGGGCGAAATAAATCAACCTGCCAAATTTCCTGAAGACCAGCGATTAGACGTTGGATGGAATTGGTCGCACTCCGTCAAAGGCAGCGATGTAGCTGGACCTTTCCTTCCTCTGGAGAACCGTAAGGCTATTGTAGAGGTCGCGCGTGATATGAAGGTCAAAGCCTTCTTTGAGGATTTCTGGACCGACCCGACGATGAGCGCCATTGCTGCCGAAGCGGTGGGAGTGCCTGAGACCTTCCTACAACTCTACCAAGGCAACAACAGCTTATAACAAGGGTCGCTAGCGGGCGACAGCAGCCGCCAGGAATACGTTCGGTTTTCTGGCGGTTGGCTGGAACGGCTCGGGTGGGTGATCCCACGATGAGAAAACCCGTTACGGAAACCAGTGGCAGGTTCCAGGATGCCATCGTTCTTTTCTGGCGAGGCGATAGGTGCTGATCGGGTACGTGCGGGTATCGAAGTCGGACGGCACGCAGACGTTGGCGCCGCAGCGCGATGCGCTGCTCGCCGCCGGCGTCGACCCCGACCGCATCTATGAAGACCTTGCCTCCGGCCGGCACGATGCCCGGCCGGGGCTGACCGCGTGCCTGAAAGCGCTCCAGCCCGGCAACACGCTCGTGATCTGGAAGCTGGACCGGCTCGGCCGTGACCTGCGCCACCTCGTCACCACGGCCGAGGAGCTGCGCTCCCGCGGCATCGGGCTCAAGGTGCTGGCCGGCGCTGGCGCGCAGATCGACACCACCTCCGCCAACGGCCGGCTCGCCTTCGGCATCTTCGCCGCCTTCGCCGAGTTCGAGCGCGAGCTGATCGCCGAGCGCACCCAGGCGGGGCTCGCGGCAGCCCGCGCGAGGGGGCGGCTGGGCGGACGCCCGCGCAAAATGGACCGGGCGACGCTGTCGATGGCGATGGCCGCCATGTCGGATCGGGGCGCGGTTGCGGCCGATGTCGCCCGGCGGCTCGGCATCACCACCACCACGCTCTACACCTACGTAAACGGCGATGGGACCCCGAAGGCGCCGGGGCAGGCGCTGCTCGACGGCAAGCCCGTCCGGCAACCGCAAACGCAGGCTGCGTGATGAGCGCGGGCGTCGCGGTCCCCGTCGAGGCGATCGCGACGCTCCGGCGCAACCTGGCTTCGTTGCCTGCCCGGCATCCCGAGCGCCGTCCGCTGATGGCATCGACCGCCGAGCTGTACGGGGTTAGCCGGGCCACGCTCTACCGCCTGTTGCGTGAGCCCCGCCGGCCCCGCGACGCGCATCGTGCCGACCGGGGTGTGCCTCGCATCATGCCGGCCGAGGAGGTCGAATGGTGGTGCGAGGTGGTCGCCGCCATCAAGAGCCGCACCACCAACAAGCAGGGGCGGCGCCTGTCGACCCGGCGCATCCTGGAGATCGTGACCGAGCACGGCGTCGAGACGCCCGACCGGGGCTTGGTCAAGCTGGCGCCGGGCCGGCTCACGGCATCGACGCTCAACCGGCACATGCAACGGCTCGGCTTCGACGTGGACCGGATAAACCGCGAGCCGCCCGCGGTGCGGTTCCAGGCCGAACGGTCGAACGCGCTTTGGCACTTCGACATGAGCCCGTCCGACCTGAAGCAGCTCAAGGCGCCCGCCTGGGTCGACCCCGACCGCCAAGGCGCGCCCACGCTCATGCTCTTCTCGGTCGTGGATGACCGCTCGGGCGTCGCTTACCAGGAATACGCGCTCGTCTACGGCGAGGATGTCGAGGCGGCGCTGCGCTTCCTGTTCCGCGCCATGGCGTCCAAGGAGGGCAGCCCGTTCGGCGGCATCCCCGAGATCATCCAGCTCGATGGCGGGCCGGTCGGCAAGTCGGCCGTGTTCAAGCGGGTGATGGAATGTCTGGGCGTGGCCCCGCTCCCGCACATGCCGGCCGGGTCGGACGGACGCCGCACCATGGCACGCGCCAAGGGCAAGGTCGAGCGCCCGTTCCGCACCGTCAAGGAAGCGCACGAAACTCTCTACCACTTCCATGAACCGTCGAGCGAGGAGGAGGCGAACCGCTGGCTGACCCGCTATCTCGCCACCTACAATGCCGGCGACCATCGCCAGCTTCCCCACTCACGCCTGGACGACTGGCTGGGTCACCTGCCGGAGGGCGGCATCCGCGCCATGTGCTCGTGGGAGCGTTTCTGCGCCTTCGCGCGCGAGCCCGAGCGGCGCACCGTCGGCATCGATTGCCGGCTCACCGTGGCGGGCGTCACCTATGAGGTCGACCCGGAAGTGGCCGGCGAGACGGTGGTGGTCTGGTGGGGGCTGTTCGACCAGGAGCTGTGGGTCGAGCGCGGTGAGGAACGGTTCGGGCCGTTCCACCCGGTCGGCGGTCCCGTCCCGCTGCACCGCTACCGCAAGCACCGGAAGAGCCGGCGTGAGGTCCGCGCCGAACGAGTTGATGCGCTCGCGCCCCGCATCGGCATCCCGCGCTCGGCGCTGTCCGGCGAGGACGATGTGGTGGTGGTCGGCGCCAGGCCGCCAGGGTTGGCAGCGCCGGTACCGGCACGACCGTTCGCCGACCCGGACCCGTTTGTGGAGCTGACGTTCGCGACGCCGCTGAAGGCGCGGTTCGCCATTTCGGAGGAGCTGCGGCTGCCGCTCGGCGGCCTGCCGGCGGAAGACCGCGCCTTCATCGACGCGCTGCTCGCCCGCACCCTCTCCAAGCCCGAGATCATGGACGAGATACGGCGGCGGTTCCCGCCCGGACACAAACGGAGCGGATGATGCAGACCGAGGTAATGCGCTATTATGGCTTGGCCCGGCCGCCGGTCGACCTCGGCTACTTCGAGACCGAGCACCACGCCCAGCTCGCGCATGACCTCAAAGCGGCGATCTCGGGCGGCCGGCTGATCGCGCTCACCGCCACCATCGGCTCGGGCAAGACGGTGCTGACCCGGCGCCTGCGCGAAGAGCTGGAGCGCGACGGGCGGGTCATCGTGTCGCGCGCGCTCAGCCTGGAGAAGGCCAAGATTTCTGTGCCCTTACTCGTCGCCGCCCTGTTCTATGACCTGTCGACCGAGAAGACCGTCTCCATCCCGAGCCAGTCGGAGCGGCGCGAGCGTGACCTCCAGGAGCTGTTCCGCAAGGCAAAGCGGCCCGTCGCCCTGTTCGTCGACGACGCCCACGATCTCCACCCCAAGACGCTGACCGCCCTGAAGCGCCTGGTCGAGCTGGTGACGGAGGGTGGCGGCCAGCTCGCGGTCATCCTCGTCGGCCACCCCAAGCTCCGCAACGATCTCAAGCGCCCGCAGATGGAGGAGATCGGGGACCGCACCACCGTGTTCGAGTTCGGCGGTCTTCGCGACCGGCAGCGCGACTACATCGATTGGGCGCTGCGCACTGCCCTTTCAACCGGCATCGAGCCCGAGGACGTGCTAACGGAGGATGCCGCGGTGCTGCTCGCCGCCAAGCTCAAGACCCCGCTCCAGATCGGGCGCCATCTCGTCCGCGCCTTCGAGGCCGGGTTCGGCGCCAGCGTGAAGCCGGTCGATGCCGCGACCGTCGACGGCGTGCTCTCCCGTCAGATCGACAACCTGGAGCCGCAGCTTACCCGCCATGGCTACGACGCCAAGAGCCTGGCAGAGCAGTTCGACGCCCGCCCGCTGGAAATCCGCAAGCTGCTCCGGGGCGGCCTCGACCCGGCCCGTACCCGAGAACTCACCGATGAGATGCGGGCGGCCGGGCTGCCGCTCTGAGACACGGTCGGGCCGAGCGTGAGCCAGCCTCTTCGTATCTTGCGTTCGTTGCAGCGAGCGTGGGTTGCGTCTCAATCAGCGTGCGTCGGACCGACCCACCAGTCTCACGCAATGTGCGTCGGAAAAGCCCTTTATTGCGCGTCCGGCCGATCATCATTGCAGGCCGCTACATCTACGGACCGCAGGAGGATGATCGAAATTCTATGGTGAACGTGGCGATCGTCCCGATTGCCGACCCCGGCACCCGTCAGGCCAGCCAATTCTCTCCGCGCAGCCCGCGGATCCGCCCAAATTCACCAAGGTTGGCGGTGACCAACGTCTTACCGGAGGCATAGGCGTGGGCCGCCATCAGCAGGTCGTTCGGTCCGATCGGCTTGCCGGCGGCTTCCAGCTCGGCACGGATGCCGGCATGTTCAGCGTCACCCGGCACATCGAAGGCCAGAATCTCGATGCTGCCGAGAATGGCTTCGACCTGTGCTAGCAGCCGGGGCGAGCCCTTCTTCGCGCATCCGTAGCGCAATTCGGCCGCCGTGATGATGCTGATGCACATGCTGTCGACCTAGTGCTGGCGTTCATATGCGGCCAGTTTGCGCAGCGGCGTCGATGGAGCGCCGCGCCCCGCCTTCAGCGATGCGACGACGCGGAGAACGCCGCCATCGCCCGCCCGCAAGGCACGACTGATTAGAAACTTGCGTCGGTCCGGCCTCTTTGGAAATAAGGGAGACGTTCCTCGCGCGCCAGTGCGTTCATCCGCTTACGGCGACTACCCACGATCCACTTCACGACGCCGGCTGTACAAACAGGTCCGTGACATAAACCCCGGCGGATAACCGGGTGATCTCCCTTTAGATGCCGTGTAATATCGACATCAAGCAACATTGTTTATCCTGCAATGTCATGGGAACGTAACAAAGTGGACCTTCTCGAAGAACATATTAGTTTGGAATCAAAGGTACGGAGTTATTCACGAACGACTCCAATCATGTTCCAAAGCGGCTTAGGTCACTTGATGCGTGACGTCGACGGCGCGGAATATGTCGATTTTATTTCTGGCGCTGGCGCATTGAATTATGGACATAACGATCCTGACATGCGCGAAGCGCTTATAGCCCATCTCGGCAAGAATGGCCTGTCGATGGGTCTTGACCTGTTTTTTCAAGACAAGTCGATTTTCATTGAATTGTTCAACCGTCACATTCTCCAGCCACGCGGCTTGACCTACAAGATGCAGTTCGTTGGTCCGACGGGTACAAATGCGGTCGAAGCAGCGATAAAGCTGGCCCGCAAGGTCACCGGCCGCACCAATATCGTCAGCTTCACCAATGGCTATCACGGCTGCTCGCTGGGCGCGTTGGCGACAACGGCAAACAGAGGATATCGCCAGAGCTTCGCCGCTACGCTAGGCCACGTTCATCGCGCATTTTACGATGGTTATGTCCCGGGACTCGATTCAGCAGGCCTGCTCGACTGCCTGCTGTCCGACCCGTCTGGCGGCGTCGATGACGTAGCTGCTGTCATTCTCGAGCCGATCCAGGGAGAGGGCGGTTTGAACGTCGCAAGTCGAGATTGGGCGATGGGGATCGCTGCCGTCGCCCGCAAGCACGGCGCGTTGCTGATCGTCGATGAGATACAGACCGGGTGCGGTCGTAGCGGTCCATTCTTCGCATTCGAAGCGCTGGGCATCAAGCCGGATATCGTGACCCTCGCCAAGTCGCTGTCCGGGTTTGGATTGCCGATGGCTCTGACGCTGATCAGGCCAGATATCGATATCTGGGCCCCGGCCGAACACACGGGCACGTTTCGTGGGAACGCGCATGCTTGCGTGACAGCGAATGTCGCAGTCCGGAAGTTCTGGACGAACACCGTTCTGTCCGATCGCGTCGCGACCCTCGGAAAACGGATCCGCGATAGCCTCGGCATCGCCGAGGATCGCGGCTGGCAGATTAAGGGCTGCGGCATGATGGTGGGAATCCGGCTACCCGATGCCGAAACCGCTCAGCGGATCCAGGCGCGCTGCCTCGAAAAACGCCTGCTGATCGAGCGGTGCGGACCAAACGGCGAGGTCCTCAAGCTCCTTCCCTGCCTCACGATCACGGATGACGGGCTGGACCAAGGCCTCATTGTCCTCGTCGAAGCTCTTCGCAACGAACGTGCGATCGGCTGCGGCGATAAACTGATCAGTATAGCGCCTGCGCGCACCCTTGTCGCAGGAGGATGAATATGGTTGCCGACATACGCGCGACATTCGATTCGTTTCCCGCATGGAGCCAGCCGATCTGGACCTGGCTGACGGGAAAGGCTTCTGAACGCGAGCATGCGATACCACGCATTAGTTGCTGGACGTATCTGGCGGTCAGCGTCGGCCTGTTCGTCGGCGGTGCCTTTTCGAGCGCCGCAGTGTTCGTGATCGACGGGATCGCATGGCCGATACTTTTCATGTCCATCCCGCTGACCCTGACCGGCGCACGCCTGCTGGTGCTGACGATCGCGCATCAGTGCGCCCACCTGCACTTCTGCAAGAGCAAGTCGCTCAACCGGATCGTGCACCATGTGATAACGATATTCCTGTGTGCGCAGGACTATGACGGATATCGGCACGATCACTTCAAGCTTCATCACGGCACCCGGACCTTCGGTACATACGAAGATCCTGTTCTGGCGTTTATCACGGGGTTGGGTTTTAAATCGAGCATGTCGAAACGGGCGCTTTGGTGGCACCTGATCGGCTTGTGCTTTTCGCCCTCGTTCCATGCCAGGTATCTGTGGCGACGGATCCGTTCAAATTTTATAAGTGGCGGCATCGGTCGAAAGATTTGGTTCTGCCTGTGGTGGAGCGCCGTAGCGGTTGCGATGCTGACGTCCGATCGGATCGCGCTTGCGATCATCGTCGGTTATCTCCTGCCGATAACAATTCTGTACCAGATCAGTGCGTTCCTCGAACTGATCTGCGAACATGTGTGGATGCGTGCGCTCGACGCCAGCGGCCCACGGTATCGGATCACGGAACTGAGCTGGGGGCGTTTCTGCGGTGAACCCGTGCCGTGGAACGGACCCGCGACACGGTGGTTGCGATGGTCCGCCCTGATGGTCCTCTATCATGCACCGGTGAGACTGCTCGTCCTAACCGGCGACGCGCCGCAGCATGACTTTCATCACGCTATACCCAACAACCGCGGCTGGATGATCAGCGCGTACGAACGTCACTTGGCGGTTCGCGACGGCCGGATGGAAGACATTGAGGTCTGGGGGCTCTTCCGCGCGATTGATATCGTCTTCGAATGCATCTCCACCGCCGCCTCTAACGGACCGAAGGTCGCCTATCTCGACATTTCGCACGGCGACACGCGTCATGCCGAAGCGATACCGGCAATGCGGTCGTCTTGATCGCCCGATAATCCCCGGTGATCGTCACGTCTGGCGATCTTTCCACCCAGTTTCATCTGGAGTCGTCCAATTATGTCTGCATCGAACAGCAAGGGCACAGTCATCCTTGGCGGGACGGAAAGCGACAGCCACGTCGTGTCCATCTTCCTGTGCGCATTGATGCTAGAGGAAGAGGGTTATAATGTGGTCAACCTCGGCTGCATGTGCCCGGCCGCCGAGCTGTTCGGCAATCACGGCATCGACGGGCCGATCGTCGCTCACGTCGTCTGCAATCAGAACGGGCACGCGCTCGAAGACCTTCGACTTGCTATGACGGCGAAGCGAACCGATGCTCCGATCATTCTGGGCGGCCACTACACGCTAGGTTGTCACGACAAGGCAGCGCAGCAACGGCAGCTTCGTCAATGCGGCATCGACATCTTCGTCGAGAGTCTTGATGCACTGGTTGGCGTCCTCAACGGGATTGTCGCCAACCGCTCGACCGCAAATGATCAATCGCGTGCGACCGACCGGCCGCTCCTGTCACTCCGCCAAAGCAAACGCTTCGACGTCTACGAGCCGACGCTGCTGCAGGGAGGGGCGAGATGACGGCGCGAACGACAGATGCCGACGGTGCCGTGCGATCGGTGCTGAAATTCGGTGGATCATCCTTTTCCGATCCCACGGCGTATCGGCGGGTCGCGCGCTATATAGCGCGCCGCGTACAGAACGGCGAGGAGATCTGCGTCGTTGTGTCCGCCATGTCGGGGACCACCGGTCGGCTGGCCGAACTTCTCGAGGCAATCGCCCCGCATGCCCGGCTTGACGACCGCGACGCCGTTCTGGGCACGGGCGAGATGCTCGCCGCCGCGTTGACCCGTGCCGCGCTCGTCGCGGCTGGAGTCGAGGCGGTATCGCTTAACGCCTTCCAGTGCGGCTGGCGGGCGGCGGGCGCCTTTGGCGGCGCTAAGCTGGCGGCGGCACCACCGGACAGCTTGAAAGCGGCGTTCGCCATCGCGCCGGTCGTTGTTCTGGCGGGCGGTCAAGCCGCAAGCGCCGACCGGCGGCTCATGATGCTGGGTCGGAACAGCTCGGATCTGACCGCGGTCGCGGCCGCATCGTCGCTCGAATGCCCGTCCGTCACGATCTTCTCCGACGTCGAGGGCGTCTGCACGGCAGATCCTCACCGAATACGCGGCACCCGAATCCTTCCTGAGCTCGGTTTCGACGTCGCGCGCCACTATGCGAAGGCCGGCGCAAAGGTGCTGTACGAAGGTTGTATCGACGCAGCGGAACGGCACGACATATCAATCCGCTGCGCCTCGCTGGGTGACGACGGGGAAACTGTGGCGGTCGGCACGACGATCGGGCGCACCGGACACGGTGTGCAGGTCTGCCTCGACGGGCGCGCCGAGATATGGAAGCCGCAGGAGGCCTATGCTCCGCGCTGGCGTTTGATCGCCACGAATCTGGCAGCCCCGGAGATGACGCCCGTTGTCAACTGGCCGGGACATTTTGCGATCCACCCCGACTATCCCGGTTTTGCCGCGCTCGCGCAACAAAGGAACGACGATGGCCCGGCACTCGTGCCGATCGTGCATTTCGACAAAGCGGGCGTCCAGACGGTGTTTGCCGCGGAGCCGGACGGCGCGATCGACATCGCGCAGAACCTGCATGATCGCCTGCTGGAGAACAACGCGTTCGACCGCTTGGCCAAGCCGTTGCCCAAGCGGCGGGGCACGAATAGCGATGTCTACGACTTCGCGCCGAGGTGCTAACGCATGACGGACCCGTGCATGCATCTGGTGGAGGGCCTGCCGACCCTGCGGGAGATCGCCTCTTACATAGGTACGGTTGACAAGGAGACCGCATCGAGCCTGCTCGCGCGGGCCGATGCCGAACGACACGTTCTCATCCAGCCGCGGTCGGGCGTGGGGACGCAGGACGGCATGATCGGCTTGCTTGAAGTGATCGACCGAGTCGGGAATGCCGATCTCCTCACCCTGACCATCGACAGCTACACCCGGCTCGGCAGGTTCGATACTGCGCACCGCCTGCTCGCCGAGCGCCCCGAAGAACTCAACGGCTATCCGCTCGTAGCGCATGGCTATCGCGCCGTCCGTGCAATCAACGAAGCGTTCTCCAAACCGTTGCAGGTACGGCACGGATCGCCCGACGGTCGCCACCTCTTCGCGGTTAGCCTTGCTGGCGGAATTCAAAGTTTCGAAGGGGGCGGGATTTCCTACAACCTGCCGTACTGCAAGGGCACGTTGCTCACCGATTCCTTGAACGCGTGGCAGGAGATCGATCGCACCTGCGGGACCATGGAAAAATTCGGGATATCGATCGATCGGGAATTCTTCGGCACTCTGTCGGCGGTGTTGATGCCGCCGTCGATCTCGATCGCGATCGTCCTTCTGGAAGCGGTACTCGCCAGTCGCCAAGGCTGCCGCTGCCTGTCGCTCGCCTACCCGCAAAGCGGCTGCGTCGTGCAGGACGTCGCCGCGCTTCGCGCCATCCGATCGCTCGCGGACGACTATTTGCCGCAGGAGGCGTCCTGCTATCCCGTACTGCATCAGTTTATGGGCGTGTTTCCCCAAAATCCCCAAAAGGCGGACGCGCTTATCCTTCTCGGTGGGCTCACTGCTCGTCTCGGACGAGCTACCAAGACGATCAACAAGACCGTCCAGGAAGCGGTCGGCATCCCGGATGCCGACGTCAACGCCGCCGGCGTATGCATGACGCGTCTGGCATTCGAGGATCATTTCGCCAGCTTCGGTCTCGACGAGTCGAAGGTTGCCGAAGAAACCTACTGGATCAAGCGAGAGACGCGTGAACTCCTCGATCCCATCCTCGGCGAGGCGAAGCTGATCCCCGCGATCGTAGCGGCGTTCCGGGCGGGCCGTTTGGATATTCCGTTCCCGTCGAATCCCGAGGCACAAGGCAAGGTGATGCCGGTCCGTGACCGCGAGCTTGCCGTACGCTACGCCCGTGTCGGCAGACTACCCTTTTCAAGCGCGGTGATAAGACGACATGCGTCGCTGAGCAATGCTGTCATTGACCCGGGCCGGCCACTGTACAAGGCCGTGCTCGACGGGATCATGCACTTCGCGAGTTGACCCTTTCGCGGGACGTCAGCGGTACGAACGGCGCGCCCTGCTTCTGCCGGATCACGACGTGGGTGTGGAAGGTCCTGATGCGATCGTCCTGTGACAGCAGGCGATGGGCCAGCGCATCGTAGCTTTCCATCGACTGCGCGAACACGTGCAGGACGAAGTCATATTCGCCGGTCACCTGCCAGGCGGCACCTATCTCCGGCTCGGCCTCGAATGCGCCCATCAGATCAGCGATCGTCCGGTTGCTCTCCCTCTCGAGCGTCACCAGCACGATCATCGCCAGCGCAGTTGGAACGGGTATTCCCAGGTGCCAAGCCACGCGATCTTGGATTGGTGTGAGTGTGCATGGCGAGCG
>JAAIGE0101536510.1_pt1 | contig 13443 bp, 11 predicted proteins | sample 6487951 | NCBI WGS metagenome assembly JAAIGE01 (sample SAMN13974128, study PRJNA590717) | phyllosphere metagenome | biome: tomato field; feature: multiple bacterial spot infested tomato fields; material: tomato leaves; isolation source: leaves from tomato fields | host: Solanum lycopersicum ... | reverse complement strand
TTGGGAGAGAACACTGGACGTTCGCCGAAAGCCGAGATCAGGCGCTGCCCTGGAGGCATTTCGATGAGCGGATCGCCGGGCTTGCTGCCGATCGGCAGGGTTGCGGGCACGGGTTCGCCACGGGTGAAGCCTTGGGCGAGCAACGTGGCGGGCATCAACGCCGCCGCCGCCGCCATCAAGATACGGTTGACCTTCATAAATCCATCTCCTTGCATTAAGCTGCCGAAGAACGTCAGGTGGATACTCAAAAAACGACGTCGAACTTGCTGATGTGTGCTCAAACCTTCGTTCTCCGCAAGTTTGTTGACCAGCTCAAATGCGCAGACCGTCAGCCGCAGACGCTTTGCTTATTATCACCAAGGCCAACGAGATATTGTTCGGCCCAAGCAAGGTTATTCGAAGAACCTTCTTTTGGCCTGTACTCGCATCCGATCCATCCCTCGTATCCAAGTCGGTCTATATAGTCCAAAAGCCAACGATAGTTGATTTCACCCGTTCCTGGGTCTGTGCGCCCCGGATTGTCGGCAAGCTGCATGTGACCGATATGAGGCAATAACCTCTCGATCGTCCGGGCAAGATCGCCTTCCATTATCTGCATGTGATAGATGTCGTATTGCAGACGTACGTTGGATCGGGCGACTTCGTCGATCACCGCCATTGCTGCCGCCGAAGTGGCGTAGAAGTATCCAGGCATGTCGACGCGGGTGTTTATCGGCTCCAGCAGGATATCGATGCCATGAGAGGCGGCGGCGTCGGCGGCGAAGGCGATGTTCTGCACGAGCGTCGCCCGTGTGCGTTCATCCGCCTGCACCTTGCCCGCCATGACGTGAAGACGCGGGCAATGCAGCGCGCTTGCATAATCGAGGGCGCGCGTGGTGCTGGCGCGAAAGTCAGCCACGCGGTCCGGCATCGCCGCGATGCCGCGCTCGCCTGCGCCCCAATCACCCGGGGGAAAATTGAACAGTACGATGCTGAGATCGCGGCTTGCCGCGCGCGCGGCAATCGTCGATGCGTCCACTTCGTAAGGAAACAGAAATTCAACGCCCTTGAACCCTGCGTCGGCAGCGGCATCGAAGCGCTCCAGAAATGGCAGATCATCGAACATCATCGATAGGTTGGCGGCAAGTCTGATCATGCTTATTCCTCTACGAGCCTGCGACGAGGTCGACTATCAAGATGCCTGTCATCCTGCTCGATCAGCTCACGCTTTCTCCCGCAACACCATTATGGCCGCGAGAACGCTGATCGCCGCCAAGGCCCAAAGGCCGGCCATGCTATAGCCTGTGACATCGTTCAGTCGGCCAACAAGAAGTGGGCTGACGAAACCGCCCAAGTTGCCAAGCGAGTTGATGGCGGCAATGCCGACCGCCGCCGCCGATCCTCGAAGCACCGCCGTGGGTAGCGTCCAGAAGATTGGCGCAGTCGTCAGCATCCCGGCCGCAGCCAGACTCAGACCTGCAAGGGCCAGACCAAGGTTTGCTCCCGCGAACGACGTGACGACAAGGCCCACGGCACCAGCCAGACTGCAAGCCGCGACCGGCAAACGCCGCTGGCCACTCCGATCCGAGTAACGGCCGGTCAGGATCATCGCCACGACGGCCACGGCGTACGGAACTGCCGAATAGGCGCCGACCAGCCACGTCGATTGCGCGCCGGCCGCGCGGATCAGCGTCGGCAACCAGAATGTGACACCATATTGCCCCATCACGAAGCAGAAGTAGATGAGTGCAAACCGTAGCACTGCTGGATCGGCCAGCACTTCGCGGATGCGACGCTCACTCTCATCGCTGCCGCCCCCGCTCGTCGGCAAGTCCGCCACCAGATTGGCGGTGAGCGAAGTCTTTTCAGCGTCGGAAAGCCAACGCGCCTGAGCGGGGCGCGAGCTCAGCACGAAGGGAACGGCCAACCCCAGCACCAACGCCGGCAATGCTTCCAGCACCAGCATCCAGCGCCAGCCCGAATGACCGGCCACTCCTTCGAACGCCTCCATGATCGCGCCGGAAAGCGGAGCGCCGAACAATCCGGAGACCGGGATGGCGACCATGAACAAGGCGATGATCTGCCCGCGTCGGGCTGCCGGAAACCAGTAGGTCAAATATAGTATGACACCTGGAAAAAAGCCCGCTTCCGCTGCGCCCAAAAGAAACCGGAGGACGTAGAACGAAGTAGGGCCTTGTACCGTGGCGCAAGCGGCAGAGATCACCGCCCAGCTGATCATGATGCGTGCGATCCAAGTGCGCGCACCGACGCGGTGCAAGATAGCGTTGCTCGGGACCTCGAACAGAAAATAGCCGATGAAGAAGATGCCCGCGCCGGCCCCATAGACAGCCTCGCTAAGACCAAGCTCCTGAGCCATACCCAGCTTCGCGAAGCCGACGTTCACACGATCAAGATAGGCGCAGGAGTAACAAAGCATGAGAAACGGCAGCAGCCGCAGAGCGACACGGCGATAGAGTGCAGCATCCGGGTCTGGCGCGGTCGCCTGCTTCAGTTCCGGCATCGATCTCCCCTTTGTCTATTATGTCAGGTTGTCAGACAGATTGTTTTATGTCAACCGTGGCGACGGTAGAGAGTGGAACGGGAGTGGAATGGTGCTGCTGGGTTGCATAGCCGACGATCTGACTGGGGCATCCGATCTTGCCGGAGAACTGGTGCGTAATGGCCTGCGCACCATGCAGTTGCTGTCCCTGCCCGAGCAGGGCCCGCCGACTAATCTCGACGCAGTAGTTGTGGCGCTGAAATCGCGGTCCATACCTGCAAAGGACGCGGCCAAGGCATCGCTCGCCGCAATGAAATGGCTGCGTGCCGCAGGTTGTGAGCGCATCTTCTTCAAATACTGCTCCACCTTCGATTCCACGCCTGCCGGCAACATCGGCCCGGTCGTGGATGCGCTATCGAGTGCTCTGGACGCTCAATTCAGCGTGACCTGCCCGGCGTTCCCGGCCAACCGCCGCACCGTCTATCAGGGGCATTTGTTCGTTGGCGACCGCTTGCTGAATGAAAGCGGCATGGAGAGCCACCCGCTCAATCCGATGACCGACGCAGATCTGGTGCGGTTGATGCGCGCGCAGTCCACGCAGGATATCGGCTTGCTGCCGTTACAGAACGTTCGGAGCGGTGCACTTGCGTCAACCATCACGGACTTGCGCCAGGCGGGCGTCGGAGTGGCTATCGCCGACGCGGTGAATGATGAAGATCTGGCGATCCTGGGACGGGAGTGCGCCGCGATGCCGTTCGCCTCTGGAGCGTCCGGGCTGGGCGCGGGCATCGCGCGGGCGCTTGCCGGCAAGACGCCGGCCGCCGCCACGGCCGAGATGCCAAGGCCGAAGGGTCGGCGGGCCGTGATCGCGGGAAGCTGCTCGACGGCGACCCAGCGGCAAGTGGCGGCGATGTCCGAGCGATGGCCAGCCTTCCGCCTTGTGGCCGACGATCGGGCGGATAGCACTATCGTTGGCGAGGCCTGCGCCTGGATTGATGCGGCCGATGCCAACGATCCGGTGCTGATCTACTCCACTGCGCCGCCATCCGAGCGCTCGACGCAATCCGGCGAGCGGATCGAGGCCATGCTCGCCAAGGTCGCAGCCCATCTCGTCGATCACGGAGCGGACGCGCTGATCGTCGCGGGCGGGGAGACCTCGGGTGCAGTCCTCCAGCGGCTCGGCATCCAAAGTCTGCTGATCGGTCCGGAGATCGACCCCGGAGTGCCGTGGACGATCGGCCGGCGAGCAGACGCTTCGCCTTTGCTCCTAGCCACCAAGTCCGGTAACTTCGGAGCCGACGACATCTTCCTCAAGGCCTGGGACTTGCTGCCATGATATCGGCTGAAGACATCGCCAAGGCGCGGCAGGCAATCGCGGCGCAGGGACGCTCGCTGTTCGACCGGGGACTGGCGACCGGTAGCAGCGGCAATCTGAGCGTGCGATTGTCCGATGGATCGATGCTGGTCACGCCCACCAACGCCAGTTTGGGCGCGATCGAGCCATCGCGGATCGCCCATCTCCAGCCTGACGGCCAGCGCATCGACGGCGATCCGCCTTCGAAGGAGGCCTTTCTCCACTTGGCCATCTACCGCGCCCGACCCGCCGCAAAGGGGATCGTCCACCTCCACGCGACCTACTCTGCAGCCGTGTCGTGCATGGTCGGTTTGGACGAGACCAACTGCCTGCCGCCGCTGACCCCATACTTCGTGATGAAGATCGGACAGCTGCCGCTCGTTCATTATCATCGGCCTGGCGACGAACGGCTCTCGGCAGAGATCGCTCGTCTCGCACCCGATCACCCGGCGCTGCTGCTCGCCAATCACGGCCCCATCGTTGCCGCAGCGAGCTTGGAACAAGCCGTGAATGCGGTCGAGGAACTAGAAGAAACCGCCAAGCTGTTCCTGCTTCTTCGTGGTTCGGAAACACGGCCACTGGCTCCCGAGCAGATAGCAGAGCTGGAAGCCACTTTCGGACGGGCGAACGCCTGACCCTCGCATTACACTGGAACGCTCCCTTATGCACGTCACCATCACCGGCGGTGCCGGCTTCCTTGGTCTTCGCCTCGCGCGGCGATTGCTGGAAAACGGCCTGCGCAACACAGACGGCCGCCAGCATCCCGTGACCCGCCTGATCCTCGCGGACCGGGCCGCCGCTGCTGACCTTGCCGACCCTAGAACAAAGACTATGGTCGGCGACATTGCCGATCCCGAATTTGTTGAAAGCATCATCGGAACGGACACCGATGTGGTCTTCCACCTCGCCGCTGTCGTGAGCGGTCAGGCAGAGGCGGACTTCGATCTCGGCATGCGCGTCAACGTCGACGCCTCTCGCCTCGTGCTACAGCGATGCCGGCAGTTGGCCCGGCCTCCGCGCCTGGTATTCACCAGTTCAGTGGCCGTTTTCGGCCCGGCGGAAAGCGATCGCCCCCTTATCGTCGATCCGCTTTCATCCTACGGAATGGAAAAAGCCGTCGCCGAGCTGATGCTGAAGGATTACTCCCGACGTGGCTTCGTTGACGGAATCGTCTTGCGCCTTCCGACGATCAGCGTGCGCCCGGGAGCGCCGAACAAGGCGGCTTCCTCCTTCGCCAGCGGCATCGTGCGCGAGCCGCTATCCGGGTTGCCGGCCGACTGCCCGGTTGACCCCTCGACGATCCTGTGGCTGCTGTCGCCTCGGTCCGCGATCCTGAACCTGGTTCATGCGGCCGAACTGCCAGCTGACCAGCTCGCTGGCGGACGCGTGATCAATCTTCCGGGCGTATCTGTGACCGTGGCTGACATGATCGCCGCGGTTACGCGCGCAGGAGGCGAAAAAGCGGCGACGCTCATCCGTCATCAACATGATGCGGCCGTAGAACGCATCGTCGCCAACTGGCCGCCTTCGTGGGACGACACCGCCGCACGCGCGCTGGGCTTCGTCGGCGATCAGGACTTCGATGCGATGGTGCGTGCCTACATCGAGGACGACCTGTCGCCTTCGCTGGCCGCGCCGGTCATCTCGATGGCGGCAGGTTGACAACGCGGGCGCCGTCCGTCTTCCAGAAGCTACGGTCGGCGCTGAGGATACGGTCGGCCGCATTCTTCATGTGCAAGATCGCCGCCGCCCTGGCCCGCTCGGGATCGGAGGCCAGGATCGCATCGCGCAACTCGCGATGCTCGATTGCCACTTGCGCCGAAAAGTCACGCCGCATCGCTTCGTTGACGCGCGTAACGGCGATGGCGACGGCGATGTGGCGAGAGAATGCAGCGGTCAGTTCCCGCCAATAGACGTTTCCGGACGCATCGGCGATGCAGGCGTGAAACGCGCGATCCTCGGCCACGCCATCACCGCCTTCCGCCTCGACTTCAATCAGGCGCTGAAATGCCCGGTCGAGAGCCGCCATCTGCTGGTTCGTGCGAAACGCGGCTGCCCTCGCCGCTATCTCCGCCTCGGTCACTCTACGCACGTCGATCAGAGCCAGCAGGGACTCGACGGACGCACGCGTAAGGTTATCGACGTGATCGTGTCGCGTCGGCTGTTGCGCACGGACGTAAGTGCCGCTGCCTTGCAGCGTCTCGACCAGTCCCTCCGATTTCAACCGCGCGATCGCCTCACGCACCGCCGCACGGCTGACGCCGAAATGGCTGGCGAGCGCCTTCTCAGACGGCAGGCGTGCTCCTGCGGCAAGCTCATGGCTAACAATACGGTTCTGCAGAATCTGCGCGATCCGTTCGGGGCGGCTACCAGGATGTACGCTCGCGCCCGCTTCGCCGAAATCCCTCTGATCGCCGAACGCTTCAGTCACTCTGCCACCCTACAGCAACCGCTCCGGTAGGCAAGACCAGCACGCGAGAACGGCTCGCTTCCATGATGTGAGAAGATCCGGCGACCTCCTGCTGCCTATGGGTTTCGATGCGTCAGATCGAGCGGATCGTTCCTTGACCCAAGAAAATATGTCAGGCAACTGGACAGCATGTCGCCATAGGGCGGTGGATGAGGATGGGGATTGATGATGAGGCGCAACAATGCGTTGGTCCGTACTTTGAGCGTTTGCCTGCTTCTGAGCGGCGGCTCGCAGACAGCGCTCGCGCAGGCGCAGGTGGCTGACGACACGTCGACCCAGCAGGCCGTCGAGGACGGGGACACCACCGATCAAGGCGAGGCCGCTACGCCAACCGAACTGGTGGTGACCGGATCGCGAATTACCCGTGCCGGCTTTGCGGCGCCTACGCCCGTTAACGTGCTGCCTACCGAGGATCTGATCCGCAAGGCGCCCAGCAACCTGGCGGACGCGCTGAACCAGTTGCCGGTGTTCCAGAACTCGATCAGCGCCAATCAGCAGCAGTTCAGCCAGGCAAATCGCCAGCGCACCGGCAACTACCTCAACTTGCGGGCGCTCGGCACCCAGCGCGTCCTCGTTCTGCAGGACGGTCAGCGGCTTCCGCCCACCGGCACGAACGGCGGCATCGACGCCAGCCTGGTTCCACAACTGCTGACCGAGCGCGTGGACATCGTCACCGGCGGCGCATCTGCGGTCTATGGCTCGGATGCTGTCTCGGGCGTGGTCAACTTCGTCCTGAACAAGCGACTCGAAGGACTGCGTTCGCAGTTCCAGCGCGGTATCTCCACAGGTGGTTACAACGGCTCCTACCGGATCGGGCTCGCCGGCGGTACTGCCCTGCTGGGTGATCGCCTGCACATCATCGCAAGTGCGGAGCGGTTCCATTCCGATGGCCTCGACAAACGGGATAAGCCCATCGTCGGCCGTTCCTTCCAGGCGACCGGACTGGGCACGGCGGCCGATCCCTTCCGCTACATCGACGGCGTGGTCTACAGCACCGTGGCGAACGGCGGCTACGTAATGAGCGGCCCTGCCGCCATCATCGGCCGGCAATTCGCGCCAAATGGCGAACTTGTCCCCTTTGACGGAGGCCTGCCCTCGGGCAAGCCTGGCCTGCAGCGGTTCGGCGATGGCGCCATGATCGGTCAGGCCTGCTGCAGTCTCGTTCCCTCGCAGACCGCGACGCAGTTCTTCGGCCGGGCGGAGTACGAGTTCAGCGAGGCAGTCTCGGGCTACGTTTCCGCAGGGTACAACTTCTCGCGCAACAGCGACAACCCGGTCTCGTCGCTGCGCCAGATCACCATCTTCAACGGCAACGCTTTCCTCACGCCCAGCGTTCGCGCGGCGGTCGGCAGCACGCCATCGTTCGACGTGTCGCGCGCCTTCAACGAGTTCGAAGGCAATGAGGTCACCCAGAAAAGCAACAGCCTGGTGATCAATGCCGGTCTGGACGGCAAGCTCGGCGATCGCCTGAAATGGCGTCTCGGCTACGTTCATGGCGAGACCGAGTTCAGCGTCCTCAACGTCGACATCGAGAACGCAAAGTTCTATGCGGCAGCCGACGCGGTAAGAGATCCGTCTGGGCAGATCGTCTGCAAAGTAACTCTCACCAACCCCGGCCTGTATCCCGGCTGCGTCCCGCTCAATCCATTCGGCGTCGGCAACACGAACCGTGCGGCCTTCGACTATGTCAACGGAGAGTCGCGTTATCGCACCCGCAACAAGCTGGATAGCGTGCAGGCCGTGCTTTCCGGCGATCTCTTCGATCTGGGCGCCGGACCGATCTCGTTCGCCATCGGCGCGGAGTATCGCAAGCAGACGCTGCGGCAAACGAGCAATTCGAACCCGACGATACCGGTCGACTTCACGGGACTGCGCGGATTGCAGAGCTTCGCGCGCCTGAAGTTCGCCACCACCAACGTCGGCATCGCCAACGGATCGTTCAACGTGAAGGAAGCATTCGGCGAACTGGGCGTGCCGTTGCTGAAGGACAGCGCCGTTGGCTCGCTCGAACTGAGCGGTGCGGCACGTCTGACGGACTACAGCACCAGCGGCTCCGTCACCACGTGGAAGGTCGGCGGCATCTACGATCCGGTCGAGGGCGTGCGGTTCCGGGCAACGCTGTCGCGCGACATTCGGGCACCCACGCTTTTCGAGCTGTTCGCCGGAGAGACCGTCAACTCCCTCTCGTTCGCCGATCGGCTGACCGGCGTCCAGGCCACCACGGCACAGGTGGGCGGCGGTAACGCCGATCTGAAGCCCGAAGTCGCGCGCACCTTCACCGGCGGCGTCGTGCTGCGACCGCAGTTCCTGCCCGGCTTCAGCTTCTCCGCCGACTACTTCAACATCAAGATCGACGAGGCGATCGGCACGCCGTTCTCCGCGATCCAGATCATCGACCAGTGCTTCGCCAGCAACCAGACGTCACCGCTGTGCGCGCAAATCGAGCGGCCGCTGGGCCCGAACAACACCTCGCCGGCCAACACGCCCACCCGGGTGCTCGTCAATAATCAGAACCTGTCCACTTTGCGACTGAGCGGCATCGACCTGGAGGCCAGTTACAACTTCGACCTACTGGGCGGACGCACCAGCGTGCGTGCGCTCGCGACGCGGCAACTCACCTTCGAGCAAATCAACGCTCCCGGCCAGCCATTGCGCAAGTTCGTGGGCACGGCGGACTTCAACGACGTGCAGTTCCCGCTCGCCTTGCCGAAATGGCGCGGTACAGTGAGCCTGGGCTACACCAACGGACCGGTAACCCTGACCGTGCAGGAACGGATCATAGGCGGCTACGACCGGTCTCACGTGCTGGTGTATGAGCAGAACCGCATCGGCGCGGTCGCCTATACCGATCTCGGCCTCAGCGTCGCCGTTCCTGGCGCGACCGGAGAAATGGAACTGTTCGCCACCGCCAACAACCTGTTCAACCGGCAACCACCGCTGGTCCCAGTGACCAACACGCCCGGGCTCACGGTCCCAACGATCCGGTCGGCCTATGACATCGTTGGCCGCTACATCACCGTCGGAGCTAGGATCAAACTGTGATCTAATGCTTTGGAGGGTGCTGCCAGTCAATCATCCATCGGCCGCATAACGATCACTGATCGGCGTTCAAAAGGCTCCCTTCCCGGAGCAGCGCAACAGGCATGGTGGGACGTAGCATTCGCGCTTGTCGCTGCCTCGGGAGGGCGTAGACCGACCGGAGGCGCGACAAGCGCGAGGCATCTAGTTGGGGTTTCTTCACCCGACGCACCGCGCCTACCGAAGATGACGAACGGCGTCGGCTTCTCACTCGACAATCGTCTCCATGATCCCGCCACGCAGGTGCATCGACAGGAGCGTTAGCCCCTGTTCCTTCAGTTGGGGACCGCCGTCCCACTGAATGCGTTCGGCACGGGTCAGGGTTGCTGGATCGATCGGGCCCGTGGGCGCAAGTGCCCGGCGCAAACCGGGCATTTCGGAGCGGACAGCCGCCAGGAACGCCGCCGAAGCGTTCTCGAACAAATGGCCAGCGATCGGCGACCTGCCGTGCTTGCGGTGCCGCTTCGGTGGCTGCAGCGCCATAGCCGGGACCGCGATCCCGGCAGATGATCTCGACCTGCGGGTTACTACGAAGCCATGCGACCACGGTGTCGCGCTGCCTGTCGGCCAAGAGTCGATGACTTGGCGGCGTTCGAAATCGACAATGATGCTGCCATAACTGTGGCCACGCCGCCAGGCGAAATCATCAATGCCGATGACGCGCGGGGGCGGTGGCGCCCCTGCCATTGGCTTCCCAAGCCGCAGAACACGTGACATCGTGTCCCGCGACCACGGCACCGCTAATCGCGCCATCATGCGTGCACGATGCCGCTCAACACCCGGCAGTCATCGACCCGAGGCTTGTGGTGGTCCTTGGGAAAGAACGGCCGTGACCGCTCCTGCGGCCCGTTTGTCAGCCAGTACAGTCCCTTCTCGGAGCCTGATTCAGATCGTGCGCCTCACGTCGATGGATATTGACCCTGATTGAGCGATCATCCGTGCGAAATCAGAGTAAGTCTCGGGCCAACGGCCATATACGCTTGAAGGTCACCAGCAAGCACAGCGAGGCAAATGTGGCGATTGAGCCGCAGTCAATTCGCTGCTCAATCGCTTGTTGCTGCTTCAAGCCACTAGCCGGGGTACAACTGGATCCTCGGGCACATTCTTCGGCTTGCCGATGTCGTAGACGCGGGTCAGCAGCGTGATAAAATCCGAATCATGCAACGGATCGGTTGGCATTTCAAAAATTTCGCCACGTGCACGCAAATCACTGACAAAAATATCGAACGCCATATTGAGGGTGATATCATCGCTGTGATCGCGGCTCTTCTTCAGCTCCGCAAGATCTTTATAGACCGTCGCCCCCCAATGGACGAGCAGACGGAATTCATTACCTGAGATGGTCGTGACGACATCACTTCCCGTCATGATCCTCCATCCATCCGAACTTGCCGGATCGGCAGAGATCGTCGAATTGATGGCAAGGCCATTCGGCCGCCTTTGATCCACAGGACCGCATCCCTGCGCCGTGTGGAACATCATCTCATTCTCGACGACCACGCCGCGGCCCCACATCGGCGCCTCAAGGCAAACGGGCTCCTCGCGCGGACCATTGGGCCAATAGTGGAAGCCGCCACCGATCGCACCATCATAGTACCAGGCGATTACCTGCGCCTTCTTCGCCTGCCAGCGGCGGAAAAGACCGGACTTCGCCATCATGTTCAGCAACCAGGTTGGCGCATTGTGGGAGTAAAGACCCCGGAACTGGGTTCCATCAACGTGAGGTGAGCCGCCCGAATCGGAAGGCCCTTGCAGATTGATCATGAGCTGATCGCACTCTACGTATGGTGCCTGCCAGTAATCGCGCACTAGATTCAGGAACTTCGGATTGTAGAAACAATCATCGAGCTCCGGATAGAAGCTGACGCCATCCCTTGCGACGTAACCCCGGAATACAGGGTTCATGAACATGTCCCATGTCGGTTTGAAGCCTTCAGGCACAGCTCCAGTCGTGCTTGCAATCACTTCTTCTGGCGATGAGAAGTATTGCGCCAGGATCAGCTCCCAAGGCCCTTCCCGACGAGCAACCTCCAAAATGCGGCGATGCTGATCTTCTGTATACAGGTTATCAACGATCACCGGTGGTGCGACGGGCAGAAATGTAGATGCGATATCCGCCGGCATGGCCGTCCTCTCTTCCATCGTGCGCCCTTGTTTGTTTCGGCACGCACTTCTCCGGCGATGATACACTCGTATCTCAGGAACGCGAGAGTTTTCGAACGCCCGTTCGTTTATGCGGCTAGTCCTCAGTGAAGATGGCGTTACCGTCTAGGAGCGAGGCCAGCGCAGTCCGCCATCCGGTCGCAGCCGAGCTCGCGAACTTCTCCGCATCGTCGTAGAGAAGTGGCAGATCGTCAGACGCTCGTTGCTGAAGCGTCCTTAACAAGAGGTCGTGGTAGCCAGCCTCGCTGCCCGCTACGGCGCGGGCGTAAGTTGCCAGCAAAGCACCCCCCAGCACGATTACGTCGACACCCCGAAGCAAGTCGATGGCACCACCTTTTGAGAAACCATGACGCAGCATGACTTGCACCCACTGCTCAGCACTGTCCAACTTAGACGCAGCGCTCATGTGGCCGTGCATGAGGGTGGATATGAGTTGTCCATCCTCGACGATTTTGAAGTGCGCCTCGGCATATTGAACCGCGTATTCACGCCAAGACTGACCCCGATCTTCGGGAAAGACGGCTACGCCCGATGCTCGCCGGGCGGCGAGGCGGACGAGCTCATCGCGTCCGCTCACATATGTGTACAGCACGGCCGCACTGACGTTTAGCCGCTTTGCCAAAGCTGCCATCCTGATGCTGTCCAAGCCCATCTCAATGGCGGCATCAAGAACTTGCGTAAGGGTCAATCGCCGAGGGCGGCCAACCGGGCGCGGGGTAGCGGATTTGTCGGTTCCGGTCTGTTCAGTCAGGTAAGCCATCCCAATGGCTTAGTGCTCCCGCTCGCTTCCGTCGATCCTCTGGCTTGCACCACCAAGCGAGACATGGAGCCTTCCTCGCCGAGTTACCCGTGCGTTATGGTCAGCCACCAATGCGTGACGCGCCGATCGGATTGCCACCTGCGCTGCAGCTGAGGCTCGAAGCGTGCTCGGTGAGCCAATTTCTCAGCAAGTCGGTTGTTTGCCGCGGAAGTTCGAGTGGTGGCAGGTGGCCACATTCACGGAATACATGCAGCTTCGAATTCTTGATGCCCTCGTGAATACGCCTCGACTCCGCAGGCGGGGTCAGAACATCCGCATCGCCCACGCCAACAAGCGTCGGCACGGCAATCCTGGACAGGAGCGGGATCGAGTCCTGGCGGCTCAGGATTGCCTTCTGCTGACACACGAAACCGTCGGAGCCAACCCGCGCCGCCATCGCCTTGATCCGGTCCGCCAGCGGATCTTCAAGGCGCGAAGGATGAATGAGCTGTGGCAGCAGTCGATCCGTAACGCCCAAGAAGCGACCGATTTTCAGAGCTTCGATGCCGGCGCGCCGCTTCGCGATACGTTCGGGATCGTCCAGCCCGGCACTCGTGCCAAGCAGCACCAGGCTTGTCACGCGTTCCGGTGCTTGGCGAAGAACTTCGAACGCGACGTATCCCCCCATCGACAATGCAATGAGGTCGAAGGACGGCGGAGCGTTGGCCAAAGCCCGTGCGGCCATTCCCCCGACATCGTCGTCGCAGGTGAGATCCGCAATTGTCGGGTCAGAGATGTCTAAGAGCGCTTCGGCCTGAAAACTCCAAAGCTCCGCGTCGCATAACAAGCCCGGAAGGAAAAGGACCGATCGACGGCTTCGGTCAGAAGCCATTTGCGCCCACCGCCTTCTTCATCAAACCCTTCTCGAGCCCTGCCCTATCCACCAGATCATCGAGCAATGCGGTAAAGTCCTTGGCTCCATAACCATGAGCACGCGGGATGTTTGGTCCAGGGATCGACCGTGCTCATGTCCACGAGGTGCGAGAATAACATTAGATGCGGCAAGAGGCCGTCGAGTATCACCGACCTGACTTGTGGCGGCTCTGATAGCTCGGTGAAGACCAAAGTCGCAGTGCGCCGCAAAGCCCGCAACGCTTTCA
>JAAIGE0100502723.1_pt1 | contig 13443 bp, 11 predicted proteins | sample 6487951 | NCBI WGS metagenome assembly JAAIGE01 (sample SAMN13974128, study PRJNA590717) | phyllosphere metagenome | biome: tomato field; feature: multiple bacterial spot infested tomato fields; material: tomato leaves; isolation source: leaves from tomato fields | host: Solanum lycopersicum ... | reverse complement strand
GCGCAGGCCCACGCCGGGGTCGTCCAGGCGCGGTGCGGTGGCATTGCTGCGCATGTCGATCAGCGGGTTGCCGGTTTCGCTGGCGGGATGATGCGGCGCCTTGTCGTGTGCCTGGGCATCGTCGTGCGAGTGCATGGTGTGCGTCCCATGCGCCGCCAACATCCCGGGCGCGCCGTGCATTGCGGGTAGCGCGTGGTGCATCCCATCGCCATGTCCCATGTCCTGCATGGTCAGGATGGCGCGCCGATCCAGTGCGGGAATCGGCGCCTGCAAGCCGTGTTGCACTGCCAGCGTGCCACAGGCAAAGCCGGTGCGGCCCATGTCCTGCGCGAATAACGTAAACGCATCCTGGCCGAGCGGTTCGACGATCACGTCGAAGGTCTCGGCCGCGGCGATGCGCAGTTCGTCCACGCTGACCGGATGCACGTACTGCCCGTCGGCGGCCACCACGGTCATGCGCAGGCCGGGAATACGGATGTCGAAGTAGGTCATCGACGAGCCGTTGATGAAACGCAGCAACACCTTTTCGCCTGGCTTGAACAACCCGGTCCAGTTGCCGGCCGGCGCCACGCCGTTGAGCAGGTAGGTGTAGGTGTTGGCGTTGACGTCGGACAGGTCGGTCGGGGTCATGCGCATGCGCCCCCACATGCCGCGGTCGGCCAGCGTGGCGCGCAGGCCGTCGTCGCGCGCATTGCGCAGGAAATCGACGACCGTGCGCTGCGCGTAATTGTCGTGGCTGGGCATCTGCTTGAGCCGGCGGAACAGGGCGGCCGGGTCCAGGTCGGTCCAGTCCGAGAGCAGCACCACATGCTCGCGATCGTGCCGGTACGGCGGCGGCGTCAGCGGGTCGATGACGATGGCGCCATACAGCCCGGACTGCTCCTGAAACATCGAATGGCTGTGGTACCAGTAGGTGCCGGACTGGCGCAGCGCAAAGCGGTAGTGATACTCCTGGCCCGGCGCGATGCCGTCGAAACTCATGCCCGGCACCCCGTCCATGTTGGCCGGCAGCAACAGGCCATGCCAATGCACCGAGGTGGCTTGGTCGGTCAGCGCGTTACGCACGCGCACGCCCACCGTGTCGCCCTCGCGCCAGCGCAGGGTGGGCGCCGGCAGGCTCTGGTTGACCGTGATTGCGGAGCGGGTGTGTCCGGTGAAGTTCACCGGCAGGCGGCTGATCTGCAGCGACTGGCTGCTTCCGCGCAGCACCGGCGTGGTGGCCTGGGCGGCGGCGCGCGCGTCGTAGCGCCACAGGCCGCTGGCGGCGACGACGCCGCCCAGGGCCAGGCCCTGGACGAAGCGGCGCCGGCTCAGGCCGCTGGCGGTTGAGCCGTGGGAAAACGGGGGATCGAAAGACATGACATCTCCTGCGCGCTCCATCGGCAAGATGGAGCGCAGCGCACAACTGAGGAAACCCGCGCAAGCACGCGCGGGGCCGAGGACGGCCAAGGCAGGGCCGTCGGCGCTCAGGCGATGGGAGGTCGTACCGGTTGGTCGGGCAGCGGGCTGCTGCGCCCCTCGGTCAAGGTGTCCGGCACCGCCGGGTGGCCGAGCAGGCCGGCGGCTACGGAAGGCAAGGTCAACAAGGCGAGGCTGGCGTGCTGCAGGCAATCGCAGCTGCCCAGCTTGCAGCAGTCGGGCGCGTGCGCATGCGTGGCCTTGTCGTGCCACTGCATGGCTGTCGGTGGAGGCATCGCCTCATGGCACGGCAGGGCTGCCGGCGACTCGCTCTGGGTCGCGGCGGTGCCTCCCGCCATGGTCGCGGCGGGCATCGCGCCCGGCGCCATTGCCGGCATGGCCATGCCCACCGACGCCCACGCGCCGGTGGCCGTATTGGCAACCAGGCTCAGGCACAGCAGCAGGCGGAGCAGGCGATGCAGCACAGGTAGTCGCGGCAGTGACAGGTGCAGCGAGCATAGCATCGGCCCCCAGCTGTCCGCCCGATGCGCTGGGTGCGTAAGCGGGCAGGTGGGGGCGGTAGAATTGAGGCTACTTTCGCAGCCAAGTCCTGCCATGTCGCAGCGCCAGTGGGTGGCCGCCGCCATCCGGAAGATCGAGGCCGATTTCAATCGTTCGGCCGACACCCACCTGATTCCGATGGAACTGCCGGGCTATCCGGGCATCGACCTGTACTTCAAGGACGAGTCCAGCCACCCGACCGGCAGCCTCAAGCACCGCCTGGCGCGCTCGCTGTTCCTGTACGCGCTCACCAATGGCTGGCTGCGCGCCGGGCGCCCGGTGATCGAGGCGTCCAGTGGCTCCACGGCCATTTCCGAAGCGTATTTCGCGCGTTTGCTCGGCGTGCCCTTCATCGCGGTGATGCCGGCCTCGACCTCGCCGGAGAAGATCGCCGCGATTCAATTCCAGGGCGGCCGCTGCCACCTGGTCGAACGCGCCTGCGACCTGGACAGCGCCTCGCACCAGCTCGCACGCGAGACCGGCGGGCACTTCATGGACCAGTTCACCTATGCCGAGCGTGCCACCGACTGGCGCGCCAACAACAACATCGCCGAATCGATCTTCAAGCAACTGGCCGAAGAGCCGCACCCGATCCCGGACTGGATCGTCTGCAGCCCCGGCACCGGCGGTACCAGCGCCACCCTGGGCCGCTACGTGCGCTATCGGCGCCATGCCACCCGCATCCTGTGCGCCGACCCGGAAGTGTCGGTGTTCTTCGACGGCTATTGCCGCGCAGTGGACGGCCAATGCCCCAAGGAGCTGGCCATCACCGGCGGTTCGCGCATCGAAGGCATCGGCCGCCCGCGGGTGGAATCGAGCTTCATTGCCAGCTGCGTGGATGTGATGATCAAGGTGCCCGATGCGCTGAGCCTGGCGGCGATGCGCCACGTCAGCGCCACGCTGGGCCGCCGCGTGGGCGGCTCCACCGGCACCAACTTCGTCGGCGTGCTGCAGGCTGCCCGGCGCATGCGCGACGAAGGCCGGCAGGGCTCCATCGTCACCATCCTGTGCGATGCCGGCGAACGATACGCGCACAGTTATTACGACCCGGCCTGGTACCAGGCGCGCGCGATCGATGTCAGCGACAGCGATACAGCCATTGCGCTGGCCGTGAACGGCGGCGATTTGCCTGCCTTGCCTTGTGCGGCGCTGGAATGACCGCCATATCCGGGACGTAGGCATCAAGGCGCTGCGCTCACCGCCACGCCCGTGCGATCGGTGTCCGCAGTCGGCGGGCCCAGGCGCGCACCGTGCCCTCGGTGCCGTGCTCACCTGCTGACGGTTGCGTGCCACGTTTGCCGATCCTTGAATCCACTCACCCAGTCCATTGCCGGAGCGCTCCATGACCAACCCGCTGCTCGATCTGTCCGGACTGCCGTCCTTCGATGCGATCGGCCCCGAACACGTGGGCCCGGCGATCGACCAACTGCTCGCCGAGGCCGAGGCGGCGGTGAAGGCGGCCGAGCAGGTCAGCCCGGTGTGCTGGGACAGCTTCGTCACGCCGCTGGACGATGCCACCGAGCGGCTATGGCGTGCGTGGGGGCAGGTGGGGCACCTGCAGGCGGTGGTCAACACGCCCGAGCTGCGCGAGGCCTATAACTGCAATCTGCCCAAGGTGAGCCGCTTCGGCAGCGCGCTGGCGCAGAATCTGGCGCTGTATGCGCAATACAAGGCGCTGGCGCAATCGCCGGAAGCCGCACACTTCGATGAGGCGCGTCGCAAGGTGCTGGAAAACGCGCTACGCGATTTCCGCTTGGGCGGTGCAGAACTCGATGATGCCGCCAAGGCGCGGTTCGCACAGATCCAGGAAGAACTCTCGGCGTTGGCAGCCAAGTTCTCGCAGAACGTACTCGACGCTACCGATGCGTGGTCGTACGTGACCGAAGACCAGACCCAGCTGTCGGGCCTGCCGGCAGAAGTGATTGCCGCCGCACGCGCCGCCGCCGAAAAAGACGGCGTGCCGGGCTGGAAATTCACCTTGCAGATGCCGTGCTATCTGCCGGTGCAGAGCGATGCCGACAGCCGCGATCTGCGCGCGCGGCTGTATCGCGCCAATGCCGAGCGCGCGTCCGAATTCGGCGATGCCACGCTGGACAACAGCGCCAACATCGATCGCATCCTGGCCCTGCGCGCCGAGTTGGCGCAGCTGCTCGGCTTTGCCAGTTACGCCGACTATTCGGTTGCCACCAAGATGGCGCAGAGCCCCGACGAGGTGATGGGCTTCCTGCGCGATCTGGCCGCGCGCGCCAAGCCGCATGCACAGCGCGACCGCGCCGAGCTGGAAGCCTTTGCGCGCGACGAGTTGGGTCTGGATGAACTGCAGGCCTGGGACCTGGCCTACGCCTCGGAAAAACTCAAGCAGGCGCGTTACAGCTTTTCCGAGCAGGAGGTGAAGCAGTACTTCACCGAACCGAAGGTGCTGGCCGGCCTGTTCGATGTGATCCACAGCCTGTACGGGCTCACCGTCAAACCCGACAGCGCGCCGGTGTGGCACCCGGACGTGCGGTTCTACCGTTTGGAAGATGCGCAAGGCACCCTGGTTGGCCAGTTCTATCTGGACTTGTATGCGCGCGAAGGCAAACGCGGCGGCGCGTGGATGGACGATTGCCGCAATCGCCGCAACACCGCCAACGGCGTGCAGACGCCGCTGGTGTATCTGGTGTGCAACTTCGGGCGCGGCAGCGGCGATGCACCGGCCACCTTCCGCCACGGCGAAGTCACCACGCTGTTCCATGAAATGGGCCATGGCCTGCATCAGTTGCTCACGCGGATTGGCGAGCTGGGCGTGGCCGGCATCAATGGCGTGGAATGGGACGCGGTAGAGCTGCCCAGCCAGTTCATGGAAAACTTCTGTTGGGAGTGGGAGCGCGTGCAGGCGATGACCGCGCACGTGCAGACCGGCGAACCGCTGCCGCGTAACCTGTTCGATCGCCTGCTGGCGGCGCGCAATTTCCAGAGCGGCATGTTCACCGTGCGTCAGCTGGAATTCGCCCTATTCGACATGCAACTGCACAGCACCTACGACCCGTCGCAGGACAGCGTGCTGCAATTGATCGAGCGCGTGCGTGACGAAGTGGCGGTCAATCGGCCGCCGGCATGGAATCGCTTCCCGCATCAGTTCAGCCATATTTTTGCAGGTGGCTATGCGGCCGGCTATTACAGCTACAAGTGGGCCGAAGTGCTCAGCGCCGATGCCTATGCCGCATTCGAAGAGGCGCCCGACCAACTGGAGCAGACCGGCGCACGGTTCCGCGCCGAGGTGCTTGCGCGTGGCGGCAGTCGTCCGGCAGCGGAGAACTTCCGCGCGTTCCGCGGTCGGGCCCCGACCATCGATGCGCTGCTACGGCATAACGGCATGGCGGGCTGACGGCGCCGATGGCGCAGTCGTCATCTGCTACCGTCGCCACGGCGTTCGCATTGCATTGAGGTGAGCTGTCCTATAACCGCGACCTGGCGCCTCTTCGGGGGCGAAGCATGCGGCGGGATAGGGCACAAGGAGAGCGCAATGCAGCGACGTTTTTCATGGAGTGCGCTATGGCTGATGGCCGCGGCCCTGCCGGTTTGGGCGCAGCACACCGGCCACGCCAACGGTCTGGTTGGCCTGCGCGCCGGACCTTCCGAAGAGTACCGGCGCGTGGGCGAAGTTCAGCCCGGCGGTACGCTGCAGGTCTATGGCTGTCTCGACAGCGGCGCTTGGTGCGATGTGCGTTCACCGGAGGCACGTGGCTGGCTTCCTGCGGCCTCGATCGTGCTCGCTCACGGCGCCTTGAATCAGGTGGTGCCGAAGCTGACGTTTTCGCTGGATGCCTACTGGGACACGCATTATCGCGGCCGCGAATGGACCGTCGAGAGCGAGCGCGCCTACTGGCGCGATCACACTCCAGGGGACTCGCTGCCACTAGAGCTGCTGGCACCTGGCGAGGGCGTGACGGCGGACGGAGTACAGTCCCTGGCAAGGCGCGCCAAGGCCGAAACACGCGCAGAAACCGAGCGCACCCAGCGCGAGCGGGCCGTGATCGACCGGGCTGCGCTGAATCGGATAGATGCCGACAGGCGGGACGACAAGATACATCGGTGCGAACGCTCGGGAAGTCAGGACGACGCCGTGCAGAGCTGCATCTCCCAGGCACGCAGCGATTACGAGCAATCGGTTCGGCAACGGTGCGAAAATTCACGCAACCAGGATGACGCGCTACAGCGTTGCATCGATTAGGCACGCATCGAGTGCGACAAATCGCCTCGGCAATGGAAATTGGTGGCCGTCACGATTGCCAGCCGACCGCTCGTCGAACCGAGCCCGGCGTGCACTAGGGGATACGCGCGGCTGGTCCCCCGGCCGGCACCAGCGGCGCAAGCGTGCGCTTGCTACGGCAGGCCTGACGCTTCGGCTGAGTGCCTGCAAGACCCTGGCAGCATTGCGTGATCTAGGCGCGCGTTGCCGCATCGCAGGCGAGCCACCGCAGCGTGATCGCGGCGGTGGCGCCAGTGGTTACACCCGGCCGAAGACCAGTGCCGCATTGGTGCCACCGAAGCCGAAACTGTTGGACATCACCGTGTTCAAGGTCGCGTCCTGTGTCTGCCGCAGGATAGGAAAGCCTTCGGCACGCGGGTCGAGTTCGTCGATATGCGCCGAGCCGGCCATGAAGCCATCGCGCAGCATCAGCAGGCTGTAGATCGCCTCGTGCACGCTGGCCGCGCCCAGCGAGTGCCCGGAGAGCCCCTTGGTCGAAGACAGCGGCGGCACGTTGTCGCCGAATACCTCGCGCACCGCGCCCAGTTCGGTGACATCGCCCAACGGCGTGGACGTGCCATGCGTGTTGAGGTAATCGATCGGGCGCTGCAAGCCATGCATGGCCATGTGCATGCAGCGCACGGCGCCTTCGCCGCTGGGCGCGACCATGTCGGCACCGTCGGAGGTCACGCCATAGCCGAGCAGTTCGGCATGGATGCGTGCGCCACGCGCGATGGCGTGGTCGTAGTCTTCCAGCACCAGCATGCCGCCGCCGCTGCCGATGACGAAGCCATCGCGCTGCGCATCGTACGGGCGCGAGGCTACGGCAGGGCGATCGTTGAAGCCGGTGGACAGCGCGCCCATCGCATCGAACATGACGCTCATGGTCCAGTGCAGTTCTTCGCCGCCACCGGCGAACATCACGTCCTGCGCGCCATGCCGGATCAGATCTGCCGCTGCACCGATGCAATGCGCAGACGTCGCGCACGCGGCCGACAGCGAGTAGCTCAGCCCGCGTATTTTGAACGCGGTGGCCAGCGATGCGGACACCGACGAACACATCGTGCGCGGCACCATGTATGGGCCTACTTTGCGCACGCCACGGTTGCGCAGCAGGTCGGCGGTTTCCACCTGCCATTGGCTGGAGCCGCCACCGGAGCCGGCAATCACGCCGGTGCGCAGGCCGCCGACCTGCTCGGCATCCAGGCCCGCATCGGCGATCGCATCGCGCATTGCCAGGTATGCGTAGGCCGAGGCATCGCCCATGAAGCGTTTGAGCTTACGGTCGATCAGGCTGTCCAGATCCAGCGCCACCGCACCGCCGACCTGGCTCCGCAGGCCTGCTTCGGCGTGATCGGGCAGCGCGGTGATACCGGAGCGGCTCTCGCGCAGTGCACTGGAGACGGTGTCCAGATCGTTGCCCAGGCATGAGGTGATGCCCATTCCGGTAATGACGACGCGACGCATCAGAAATTCTCCGTTGAAGTGAACATGCCCACACGCAGATCCTTGGCGGTGTAGATCTCGCGCCCATCCACCAGCATGCGTGCATCGGTCTGCGCCATCACCAGCTTGCGGTTGATGACGCGGCTGACATCGACCTCGTAGCGCACCAGCTTGGCGCTGGGCAGCACCTGGCCGGTGAACTTGACCTCGCCGCAGCCCAACGCGCGGCCACGGCCCGGCGCGCCGATCCAGGTGAGGAAAAAGCCGGTCAGTTGCCACATCGCATCCAGGCCCAGGCAGCCTGGCATCACCGGGTCGCCGATGAAGTGGCAGCCGAAGAACCACAGGTCCGGGCGGATATCCAGTTCGGCACGAATCAGCCCCTTGCCATGTGCACCGCCGGCGTCGCTGATCTCGGTGATGCGGTCGAACATCAGCATCGGATCGTTGGGCAGACGGCCGCTGTCGGGCGCAAACAATTCCCCACGCGCGCTGGCCAGCAATTGGTCGCGCGAGTACGTACTTTGACGAGTCATGACGAACGTGTCCTGCAAGGAGCGAGAGGCGAGGCGGGGAAGGGTGCATGAGGTCGCGCGGTTCAATCAAACGTTTTATCCGTACGTATGCGTGCTGTTTTCCGCTGAGTGTGCAGTGCGCAGATGCACTGCTGCAGGCGAAGTCACGGTGCTCGGGACCGCCGTCGGCACATGCGTGGCAGGCCTGCATGGTAGCCGTGCAGGCGCTGCCGTCGATGCGTTACCTTGCTATTGAGTACGCGCTCGTGTCCGCTTCGCCAATCCGTGGCGATGTCTCTCGACGCAAGGGGTGAGACGGCGCTGGCTTATCATGGGCGCAGACCTGCGACAGAGAACCCCGCTTGATGCGCAAGATCGTGCACGTGGACATGGATGCGTTCTACGCGTCCGTGGAGCAGCGTGACGACCCTGGCCTGCGCGGCAAGCCGGTAGTGGTGGCCTGGCGCGGCGCGCGCTCGGTGGTGTGCGCGGCCTCCTACGAAGCGCGGACCTTCGGTATTCGCTCGGCGATGCCGGCCGTGCGTGCCGAGCGCCTGTGCCCGGACGCGATCTTCGTGCCGCCGGATTTTGCGCGCTACAAGGCGGTGTCGCGGCAAGTACGCGAGATTTTCCATCGTCATACCGACTTGGTGGAGCCGTTGTCGCTGGACGAGGCCTATCTGGACGTCACGCACGCCAAAACCGGCATGCAGTTGGCCACCGAGGTTGCGCAGTTGATCCGTACGCAGATCCGCGAGGAAACCCAGCTCACCGCATCGGCCGGCATCGCGCCGAACAAGTTCCTGGCCAAGATTGCGTCGGATTGGCGCAAGCCCGATGGCCAGTTCGTGATCGCGCCCAGCCGCGTGGATGCATTTTTGCTGCCGCTCAAGGTCAATCGCATTCCCGGCGTAGGCAAGGTGATGGATGGCAAGTTGGCGGCGCTGGGCATCGTCACCGTGGCCGATCTGCGCCAGCGGCCATTGGAAGAACTGCAGGCGCATTTCGGCAGTTTCGGTCAGAGCCTGTATCGCCGCGCGCGCGGCATCGACGAGCGCCCGGTCGAGCCGGATCAGGAAGTGCAATCGGTCTCCTCGGAAGACACCTTCAGCGAAGATCTGGCGCTTGATGCACTGGACCCGCACATCCTGCGGCTGGCCGAAAAGACCTGGCTCGCCACGCGCCGCACCGAACGCATCGGGCGCACGGTCGTGCTGAAATTGAAGACCTCGAATTTTCGCATCCTGACGCGCTCCTACACGCCCGAGCAGCCGCCTACCTCGCAGGAGGCGCTGGCGCAGATTGCCCTGGCATTGACCCGCCGCGTGGAGCTGCCCACGCAGACGCGCTATCGCCTGGTCGGTGTGGGCTTGAGCGGTTTCAGCGATGTCGAGGATGGCGCCGTGCAGGGGCAGTTGTTCGGCCAGATGCCGCCGTTGGAGTGAGCGGCGCGTGCTGCATTGCGTCTCGCATGCGGCGATGACTGCATCTAACGCAGGTGGCGAGCAATCCACGGCGCTTGGCAGTGACACGTGCTGAATCTTGTGCTGCGTACACTGCGGCTCTCCCACGCACGAGGCCGTCCGAATGTTTCCGTATCCGCTGGTGATCTTCGACCTGGATGGCACGCTGGTGGACAGCGCACCCAATATCGCCGAGGCTCTCAACGGCACATTGCAGGAGCTGGGGCTACAGCAGTTCAGCCAAGCCACGATCCGCAGCTGGATCGGCGAAGGCGTCAAGGTATTGCTTGCCACCGCATTGCGCGAAGCCGGCAGCACGCGCGATGCCGATGGCGAAATGCCGGTGATGATGCGCCATTACGAGGCGAGCCTGCTGCACGACCCGCAGTTGTACCCGGGCGTTGCCGAGGCGCTGGCCGGCCTGCGCGATGCGGGCGCCACGCTGGCATTGTGCACCAACAAACCTGCGCGTTTTATCGCGCCGTTGCTGGAGCATCTGGGTATCGCCGCGCATTTCAGCCGTGTGCTCGGGGGCGATTCGTTGCCACAGCGCAAGCCCGACCCTGCACCGCTGCTGCAGCTTGCCAGTCACTTTCAACGCAGCCCGCAACAGTGTTTGATGGTTGGCGATTCGGCCACCGATGCCGCCGCCGCAAACGCCGCGAACATGCCGCTGGCGATGGTGCGTTACGGCTACCTGCGCGGTTTCGATGTGCAACGCGCCGGTGCCGTGACCATCGTCGACGACATGCGTGAACTGCTCGCGTTGCGCTGACCTACGCGCGCACCACGGATCGACCGATGCGGCGGCGTGCGTTACGGCCGCAGGCGCAAGCTCGGGCGTCTGCGCTGAAGCGGGAGATTGTGCAACAGCGACCTGTGCCGCTGAGCAGCCAGCACCCAAGACACGGTGGTGAGCCATGCATGCCGACCGGTGCGTGTCGTCGCAGGACCTTGCGCTTCAGGCTCTGAAACGGGCCATGCGTAGTGCGACGCGAGGCTGCATGCATGAGCGCGCGTATGGGCCAGCTGGCTCGATCAGCCGATTGCCGGGCGCTGCCGGCCGATTCAATCCTCGCCTGCTCGCTCTGCATCCGCAGCGTCGTAAAGGTCGGTTGCCGTATCCGCGTCGCCGTGCGTATCGTCGTTGTCGGCGCGCACATAGTGCACGGTTTCCACCGGCCCGCCGACGGCACGGCCGCGCACCGGCAGCAGCGCGCTGGCCGCTTCGTATTCGGCGAGCAAGGCATGCCGGCGCGCTTCGGGCACGTCCTGCCAATGGCAATCGGCCAACGCGCCTTCCAACGAATACAGCAGGTTGAGACTGGGCTTGAAGCCCGCGCGGCGCACCTTGACGAATGCGCCCACCGCACCCACCGCTTGCAGGTCCTGCTGCGTGCGCAGCCCGACCTGGCGCAGCCATGCCGCGCTTTTGGGCCCGATGTTGCGCATCCGCTCGGTGGTCACGCCAGCGCGTCTACGAAGAGTTGCGCAATGGCTTCCAGGCCACGTTGATCGTCGGCATCGAAGCGGTCCAGCTCCGGGCTATCCAGGTCCAGCACGCCGATCAGCGCATCGCCTTTGACCAGTGGAATCACCAGCTCCGAGCGCGATGCCGAATCGCAGGCAATATGCCCGGGGAACGCGTCCACATCGGCAATGCGCTGGCTCTGCCGGGTACTGGCGGCCGCACCGCACACGCCCTTGTCCAGCGGGATGCGCACGCACGCCGGCAGGCCCTGGAACGGCCCCACCACCAGCTCGCGGCCGTCGTAGAAGTAGAAGCCGGCCCAGTTGAGCGACGGCAACGAATGGAAGATCAGCGCGGCCAGATTGGCGGCATTGGCGATCCGGTCCGGCTCGCCGTGCACCAGTGCCTGGGCCTGGGCGGTGAGCTGGGCATATTGTTCCGGCTTGCTGCCGGTCAGCGAAGAGGTGGCGAACATCGGCAAAGTTTAGCAGTGGCCGTCTTGCAGCGTGGTTGCGATCGGGCAAGGAACGCGCAGGAGCTTTCCAGCACTGAGTCGCGATCATTGGCCGAGGCAGCCAGCGGCGCGCACAGGGGCAACGTGGCCCCGCAGGCAAACGACAACCAACCGTCCTCAGCCGCACGTGCAGTGCGCACGGTATGCTGCGCGCCCTCACGGCAATGGCGGCGCGGCCGCAGGATCAGGCGTATGCAGCATCCAGCTTTTTATGTCACCGGCACCGATACCGGCATCGGCAAGACCATGGGCAGCACCGCGCTGTTGCACGCCTTGCGCGCACGCGGCCATCGCGCCGTCGGCATGAAGCCGGTGGCCAGCGGCTGCGAGCACACGCCGCAGGGTTGGCGTAACGAAGACGCGCTGGCGCTGCAGGCGGCCAGCGATCCGCAGCCGGACTACGCCACGCTCAATCCCTACGCCTTGCCGGCGCCGCTGGCACCGGAACTGGCGGCGGCCGATGTCGGCGTAACGCTGGCGCTGGAGCCCATCGCACACGCGTTCGCGCAATTGCGCACGCAGGCCGAGGTGGTGGTGGTGGAAGGGGTGGGCGGGTGGGCCGCGCCGCTGAGCGCGACCCTGGACCAAGCCGATCTGGTGCGCGCCTTGCAGCTGCCGGTGGTGCTGGTGGTCGGCGTGCGGCTGGGCTGCATCAACCACGCGCGGCTCACTGCTGCGGCCATCGCCGCCGATGGGCTGCAGTGCATCGGGTGGATCGCCAATGAAATCGATCCGCAGATGGAGCGCATCGAAGAGAACATCGGCATGCTGCGCCAGCGCCTGGCGATGCCGTGCTGGGGCCGGATCCCGTGGCGGGCGGGCGCCGACGCTGCCGCCCAGGCACACGGGCTGCAGTTGCCGCGCTAGCTGGCACGGCGCGCTCGCGCGGGCAATAAAAAAGCCCAACAGAGGGAGGGATCTGTCGGGCCGGATTGCACGGGGGGAGGGACCCATGCAAAGACGCTGAATTTATTGGCGCTTACTTACGCCGGGTCTTGCCAGATGCGCCGGCCTGGTCGCTGCCGTTTTCGAACTGCTGCTTGGCAAACTGCCCAAGCTCGCTGGACATCTTCAATCCCAGCCCGACCACTTCCTGATTGACCGAGGCCAGGCGTTCCAGGTTGTCGCGCGCAACCTGCAAGCCTTTCGGCCAGAGCGTCTGGTAGGCGCCCAGATCGCGCGCCTGCGCGAACTCGCCGAAGAAGCTGCTGGTCGCGTTGACGTTGCGTTCCAGCGTCTCCAAGGCCAACTGGTTGGCACGTGCTGCGACAGACGCGAACTGACTGGTGAAGCTGTTTTCGAACTGCGCCGACATTGCGAACCCCTTGGGGAAAGCCGTGACCGTTTGTTGCGTTGCAGCATACGCCGAAGTTGCTGCGATGCAACACGTTTCCTGAAGATTTTCCAAATGTGCGTAGAAGCGCTTTAACATCAACAGCTTAGCCGGCCGCTCAAAATGAGAAAAGCCGCCAGCTGGCGGCTTCAGGTCACCCCACTGCGCTGCCGCTCAGCCGCGATAGCGACAGCCGGAGGTGCAGGTCTCGTGCACCACGATCTCGCTCAGCTGCGGCAGCGCCGGCTTGAGCTGCTGCCAGATCCAGATCGCCAGGCGTTCGCTGGTGGGGTTTTCCAACCCTTCGATGTCGTTGAGGTAATGGTGGTCCAGGCGGTCGTAGATCGGCTGGAAGGCCGCCTTGATGTCACCGAAATCCATGATCCAGCCGGTCTGCGCGCCGGGCTCGCCCTCGACCTTCAGTTCCACCCGGAACGAGTGGCCATGCAGGCGCGCGCACTTGTGCCCCGGCGGCACGTTGGGGAGGCGGTGCGCCGCCTCGAGCATGAAG
>JAAIGE0100979272.1_pt1 | contig 13444 bp, 11 predicted proteins | sample 6487951 | NCBI WGS metagenome assembly JAAIGE01 (sample SAMN13974128, study PRJNA590717) | phyllosphere metagenome | biome: tomato field; feature: multiple bacterial spot infested tomato fields; material: tomato leaves; isolation source: leaves from tomato fields | host: Solanum lycopersicum ... | reverse complement strand
GGCCACCGTCACGGTGATCGATCCGGTGGCGGATTACGCCGCGCTGATGGAGACGCTGGTCGATTTTCCCGCCATCGCAGCCCTGTTCCGCTCCGGCTTCCGGATGCGCTTCGATGCGATGAGCGCGGTCACCGGCCCCTACGCCGTCGAGATCATCGAAAAGCGTCTCGGCGCACCGGCAGGTTCGGTCCACAACTCCATACCGCTACCGGATTTCGGTGGTCATCACCCGGACCCGAACCTCGTCCACGCCAAGGACATGTACGATGCCGTGATGAGCCGGGAAGGCCCGGATTTCGGCGCTGCTTCCGATGGCGATGGCGACCGCAACATGGTTGTCGGCAAGGGCATGTTCGTTACGCCTTCTGACTCGCTTGCCATTATCGCTGCCAACGCCAAGCTCGCGCCCGGCTATGCGGCTGGCATTTCCGGCATTGCCCGCTCCATGCCGACCAGTGCGGCCGCAGACCGCGTGGCTGAAAAGCTCGGCATCGGCATGTATGAAACGCCGACCGGCTGGAAGTTCTTCGGCAACCTGTTGGACGCTGGCAAAGTCACCGTCTGCGGTGAAGAAAGCTTCGGCACCGGCTCCAACCATGTGCGCGAAAAAGACGGCCTCTGGGCCGTGCTGTTCTGGCTGAACATCGTTGCCGCCCGCAAGGAAAGCGTCAAGGATATCGTCACCAAGCACTGGGCCGAATATGGCCGCAACTACTATTCCCGCCACGACTACGAGGAAGTGGATTCCGACGCCGCCAACACGCTGGTCACGACGCTGCGTGAAAAGCTGGCCACCCTGCCCGGCACCACCTATGGCGCGCTGAAGGTCAAGTCCGCAGACGACTTCGCCTATAACGACCCGGTCGACCAGTCCGTCAGCAAGAACCAGGGTATCCGCATCCTCTTCGAAGGTGGCTCCCGCATCGTGCTTCGCCTCTCCGGCACCGGCACCGCAGGCGCAACGCTGCGTCTCTATGTGGAACGCTACGAGGCCGACGCGTCGCGCCACAACATCGAAACGCAGGAAGCCTTGGCGGATTTGATCGCGGCGGCGGATGCGATTGCGGGGATCAAGAAGCATACGGGGCGTGATGCGCCGACGGTTATTACGTAAGGCAGAGGGTGCGGCTGGGTGACCTCTCCCCTTGTGGGAGAGAAAGCGATTTCGACATCTTAGCGTCAGCTAAGTGTTAGAAATCGCAAGTGAGGGGTTTTGCGGCAACCGCTGAGGACACCCCTCACCTGAAAAATCTATGACTTAGCTAAAGCTAAGATCATGATTTTTCTTCCTCTCCCACAGGGGGAGAGGTAATCCGGTCGCACCGTCGTCACACCCAAAACGTCATCCTCGGGCTTGACCCGAGGATCCACCAGCGGATCGGCAAACTGGAGGTGAACGAGTAAGTACAAACTTACATCTCCTCCATGCTGGACCCAGGGTCAAGTCCGAGCGTAAGGCATAAAAACGGTGCAACTCGGTTGTCTCTCCCCCTGTGGGAGAGAAAGCAATTTCAACATCTTAAGCGCAGCTTAAGTGTTAGAAATTGCAAGTGAGGGGTTACGCTTGACGCGGCGTTGCGCGACCGGTCGCACCGTCTATCTCATAAAACAAACAACCCACGCTTCCAATCTTGAGGGCCAACACCATGCCTCCCATCACCAACCAAGGCCCGACCCTCACCCAATCCGGCACCACCTTCACCGTCTACTCCCGCCACGCCACCCAGATTGAGCTCTGCCTCTTCGACCCCACCGGCACCGCCGAAACCGCCCGCTTCCCCATGGCACGCGGCGACAACCACATCCACAGCATCACCATCACCACACCGAACGCCACCATCGGCACCCGATACGGCTTCCGCGCCCACGGCCCCTATGCGCCCGACCAGGGCCAATGGTTCGACCCATCGAAACTGCTGCTCGACCCCTACGCCACGGAAATAGATCGCCCCTTCCAACATCACCCGGCTCTCTTCACCTTCGGCGAAGACACCGCCAGCATCATGCCGAAAGCCATCGTCGCACAGCACGAACCGGCCAAACGCCAGCCCCCGCACTTCACCCCCGGCGGCCTGATCTACGAAGTGGCCGTCAAACCCTTCACCATCCTTCACCCGGAAATCCCCGAAAACATCCGTGGCACGGTCGCGGCACTCGCCCATCCCGCCATCATTGCGCACCTCAAGAAAATCGGCGTCAGGGCCATCGAACTCATGCCTATCGCCGCATGGATCGACGAGCGGCACCTGCCCCCGCTCGGCCTCACCAATGGCTGGGGCTATAACCCCGTCGGCTTCATGGCGCTTGACCCGCGCCTCTGCCCGGGCGGTGTGAATGAACTGCGCGAAACGGTTGCTGCGCTGCATGAGGCAGGCATCGGCGTGATCCTAGATCTCGTCTTCAACCATACCGGCGAAAGCGACCGCTTCGGCTCCACGCTTTCCCTGCGCGGTCTCGACAACCTCACCTATTACCGCCATCTGCCAAACGACCCCGGCACCCTCGTCAACGACACCGGCACCGGCAACACGCTGGCCTGCGACCACTTGACAGTCCGCCAGCTGGTGCTGGATACGCTGCGCCACTTCGTCACCCATGCAGGGGTCGATGGCTTCCGCTTCGATCTCGCCCCCATCATCGGTCGAACCGCGAATGGCTTCGATAGCGCCAGCGAGACGCTCGCCGCCATGCACAGCGATCCCATTCTGCAAGACCGCATCCTGATTGCTGAGCCTTGGGATATCGGCCCGGGCGGCTATCAGCTCGGCAATTTTCCAGAAACCTTCCTCGAATGGAACGACCGCGCCCGCGACGATATCCGCCGCTACTGGCGTGGCGATCCCCACACCACTGGCGCGCTGGCATATGCGCTCGCCGGTTCCGCCTCGATCTTCTCGCGCTACGACCGAACCAAAACCCGCAGCGTCAACTTCATCGCCGCCCATGATGGCTTCACCCTGTTCGATCTCGTCTCCCACGCCCACAAGCACAATGAGGCAAACGGCGAGGACAACCGCGACGGCCACAATGAAAACCACTCCTGGAACAACGGCATAGAAGGTGTGACCGATGACGCAGGCGTCAACGCCGCGCGCGTCGCAGATGTCAAAGCCCTGCTGTCCACCCTCTTCGTCAGCCGCGGCACCATCATGCTCACCGCAGGCGACGAAGGCGGACGCAGCCAAGGGGGCAACAACAATGCCTATTGTCAGGATAACCGCATTACATGGGTCGACTGGACCGCTCTCGTCCCGGACCTCATCGACCACACCGCTTTCCTGAGCCAGCTTCGCCAGCGCTTCGACGTCTTCGGCAAGATGAATTTCCTCTCGGCAGATGACGTCGAGTGGCTCTCCCCAACCGGTGAGCCGATGAGTGTCAGCGATTGGGAAAGGCCGGAGAGCAAACCCCTCGCCATGGTGCTGAAGACGCTGGACCTCCAGACGGGCAATGCCGCTCGCCTTGCGATCCTCTTCAACAGCACCCGCGAAATCGTGCCCTTTTCCTTACCCGGCGACAACTGGACAGCCGTGGGCACGGATTTCGGCAACCCCGCTTACCTCCCCGCCCGCTCTGTCGTCTTCTATCTCCAAACCTGATTTTGCAGTGCAAAAAAGTTGATTGCGCTTCCTTCATACAGTTGTAAACTTTCAATAAAATCATCCGCTCGTGAGGAACCATGCCCAAGGAAATTGCTCTGGCCGAGGTGAAAGACCTTGTCGGCACCGAGGTCGGCATATCAGACTGGATTACCGTCGATCAGGCGATGATCGATGCCTTCGCCAAGGCGACGCTGGATGACCAGTTCATTCATACCGACCCGGAGCGCGCCAAGGAGGAAAGCCCCTTTGGCGGCACGATCGCGCATGGCTTCCTGACTCTCTCGCTGCTGTCAGCCATGAACTACAGCGCCCTGCCGAAAATCCGCGAACAGACCATGGGCATCAATTACGGCTTTGAAAAACTGCATTTCGTCTCCCCGGTCAAAAGCGGCGCGCGCATCCGTGGCCATTTCACCCTGGCCGAAGCCCGCTTTCGCGGCGCGGCCATGCTGATGAACAGCTATGACGTGACGGTGGAAATAGAAGGCGAAAAGAAACCGGCCCTTACGGCCCGCTGGACGACGATCAGCCAGTTCGACCCAAAAGACAGGCCGGAAGACGCCTGAACACATCGCATTGCAGAGGAGTAAACCATGTCCGAGGAGGCCGTCAGGACCGCATTTCTCACCCAGGCCAAAGCCTGCGATGCGTTGGGTTCACCTTTCACCGCAAGGCTCTGTCGCGCATTGGCCGAAAAGCTCGATACGCAGACCGAAGTTGGCAAAACCATCCTCTCATGGACAGGCGACCCCGGCCCGTTTGGCGATTCCGTGCCGCTGCGCGCAACGGGCGCGCTCCATGCACTGGTCCTGACCGGCAAGATCTCCGCGATGACCGAGATCGCCGACCATGATCTCTGGAGCGCGGCAAAAAAAGCTTTCATCCACCACGAAAGCTTCATTCTCGAACGGTTGAAGTCCGCTCCCCAGACCAACGAAGTCCGCCGCTCCGGCGTTCTTCTTCCCGCCTTCCTCACCATCGCACAGCTCACCGTCAAACCGCTGGTCCTGTCCGAAGTCGGCGCAAGCGCTGGCCTTAACCTGCAATTCGACCGCTATCGCTACCGTCTCGGCACCATGGAATGGGGCAGCGACAGCGATGTTCTCCTAACCCCCGAATGGCGCGGCGCGGAACCACCTCGGGCGACCGATATCGACGTCATCGAACGCGCAGGCTGCGACCTCAACCCGCTCGATCCGTCCTCGGCAGAAGACCGCCTGCGCCTGCGTTCCTATATCTGGGCCGACCAGAAAGACCGCCTGGAACGCACCGAAAACGCTTTGCGCATCGCCTCGAACAACAGGCTGCACGTCGAAAAAGCCGACGCCATCGAATGGCTCGGGCGGAGACTGAAAACCCGCCACGAAGGCGCAGCCCACATCATCTACCATACCATCGCATGGCAATATTTTCCCGATGCACTCAAGAAACAGGGCGAAGCTTTAATCGCAGAGGCTGGCCAAAACGCAACCCCGACTGCCCCACTCGCCCGCCTCCAGATGGAAGCAGACGACACCCCCGGCAGCGCCAGCCTCACCCTGCAAATCTGGCCCACCGGCGAAAAACAGGAAGTAGGCCGCGCCGATTTTCATGGACGCTGGGTGGAATGGCGGGGGTGGGCTTAACCACAGATGTCGTAGTAGTGGCCGAAAACAACAGAACTGCAAGCGACTTGAGCGTGCCAATAAAAGTGTAAAGCGGTTTTGCATTCGAAAATGTCAGGCGTCTTCGACAGGCTTAAGTTCGTCATGAACGCTCAGAATTTCCTCGAGTAGAAATCTGTCCATTTGCATCGCGTCTATACAGGCAGTCAGCCAATCCCTGTCACGGATCATGTCTACCGCTCTGTTGTAAGCGCTGCTGACAGTTTCTCCATAGGCCTGCTTCGCCTTGACCCATGCTGTTTCAGGGATGGTGCCCCAGCGTGAAATCATCATGGACAGGTCGATGATATCCCGACTTCTGACAGCGCGATCTGGCCAACGGTCGGCATTTGCGAGCAGCTTTTCCGCGAACATATCACTACGATCCAACAGCGGGACGCCGTAACGGCCCTCCATCCGGCCGTCAAGTTCGATCCGGCCTTCACGAACGATTTCAAATTTGATGCGCGTACCACCAGTTTGTACGAATGTGCGAATACCATACTGATCAGCCTGCATATCCCGTAGTACGGTGATCTGTGCATCGGATTTCGCAAGGCCAGCGAACCCTTTCGACCAGACCGCTTCGCGCAGTTTTCTGTACCCATTCTGAGATGCGCATAAAAAGTCGATATCGACGCTCTCTCGATATTCGTCCAAACCAAGGGCAATAGCAGTCCCGCCGCCGAAATAGCACTGAGCCGTTTCCAGCAGGTGCCCATCCAGAGAGTTGAGAACGGTCAATATTGCATTGTGATGAGGGCGGCGAAACATGCGCAGGCCGTCAATTCGCAACGAGGAGCGGACCATAAAGGTCAACGAGTTCTGCCAAAAGCACCTTCTCCTCAGCGCTCAATGCGTCCGCGTCTATAAATCGCCAGTTCCGCTCGTACAGCGCAAATGCCTCGTCACCTTCCAGACAAACGTTATCATCGCGATTCCAGCAAATCGCTCGCAACTGCGGATATTTGTCGACGTGAACCTGCATGGCGTCCTCTTTCACGGACATATATATGCGATTTTACACCCGGTTTCCAGCGCAAGTCCTGCGGAACCCAGCACCTTATATCCGCGTTAAGCCCTTCATATTATTTGGGGGAAATCCAATATGGCAGAAAACGTGACGCGACCGGATGGGTCGGGCGAGCAGAGCACCGAACTCAAGCGCGTGATGGGACCGGGGCTGCTGCTGCTCTTCATCGTCGGAGATATTCTCGGGACAGGGATCTACGCACTCACAGGTCAGGTGGCGGCGGAAGTCGGTGGCGTCGTGTGGCTGCCTTTCCTCATCGCATTCGGTGTGGCGCTTCTAACCGCTTGCAGCTATCTGGAATTGGTGACGAAATACCCACAGGCAGCGGGCGCGGCACTTTATACGCACAAGGCATTCGGCGTTCATTTCATCACCTTCCTCGTTGCCTTTACCGTCATGTCGTCGGGCGTTACATCCGCCTCCACCGCCTCGCGTGCCTTTGCCGCCAATTTCACCACCGTCACCGGGTTTGATTTCGGCGCTTATGGCGTCACCGGCGTTGCCATCGCTTTCATCGCTCTGGTCGGCCTCATCAATTTCCGTGGCGTCGGCGAAAGCGTGAAGATGAACGTGGTGCTGACCGTCGTCGAGCTCACCGGCCTACTCATGATTATCGGCATCGGCTTCTGGGCCATCGGCAATGGACAGGGCGATGTTTCCCGCGTCTGGACCTTCGAGCCCGCAGGAGACCACGGCGTCATCTGGTCCGTGGTTGCTGCGACGACCCTCGCCTTCTTCGCCATGGTTGGCTTCGAGGATTCGGTCAACATGGCAGAGGAATGCAAGCAGCCTTCCCGCATCTTTCCAAAGGTACTGCTCGGTGGCCTCGTCATCACCGGCATCATCTATGTGCTGGTCGCCATTTCCGCCATCACGCTGGTTCCCGCAGCCGAACTGGGCGAAGGTGAAACGCCGCTGCTGAAGGTCGTGCAGGCAGGCGCGCCTTCCTTCCCGATCGGCATTTTCGCCATCATCACCATGTTCGCGGTCGCCAATTCCGCGCTCATCAATATGATGATGGCCAGCCGCCTGATCTACGGCATGAGCCGCGAAGGCGTGCTTCCAGTGGCACTCGGCAAGGTCCATCAGGGCCGCCGCACGCCGTGGGTCGCGATCATCTTCACCTCGCTGATCGCCATCGGCCTCATCGCCTTTGCAGGCGGCGTCCCGGCGCTCGGCGGAACCACTGCCCTTCTCCTGCTCGGCGTCTTCACCATCGTCAATGTCGCGGTGCTTGTATTGCGCAAGGACAAGGTGGCCCATAAACACTTCCGCACCCCCAGCATCCTGCCAATCATCGGCGCCGCCAGCTGCTTCTTCCTCGTCGGCCCATGGACCGGGCGCGATCCGGTGCAATACTCGATCGCGGCAGTGCTGTTGCTGATCGGTGTTGTGCTGTGGGCTGCGACGGTTGGCTTTATGAAGATGCAGCAGAAGGCGGCGTAAAAGCTGTCGCAGTTGAGGGCGGAAGAACAGCACCATGATGCATGGAATTTAGCACCACGCGGTGCTAAATTCCGATGATGTGAGGCGCACGAGGCAGGAACCCAACATGCGATCCACCATCAATCTCGATGATACTCTTCTTGAGCGCGCCAAATCTCTTACGGGCACGAAAGAAACAGCTGCGCTCATTCGGCAGGCTCTGGAAACGCTCATCCGGGTTGAGTCTGGAAAGCGGCTTATCGCGCTTGGGGGTTCCATGCCGCACGCAGAAGCCACGCCCCGCTAAAGCATGACGCGCTATAACGAGATGCTTCAGGCTTCAATGCCTAAGCCTCAAGCGTCCCGCGCACCCTCATCCAGCAGACCAAATACATAGTGCGCAAACGAACGCCAGCATTCCACCCGGAACGTGTCATCCGCCACGCGTAGCAGCACCACTTCCGCCTTGCCGAAAATCGTCCGCGAGCATGCGCCGACCGGGAACACGGCGAGCGAAAGATCCTGCGGGCAACCGGCGTTGATGGCCGTTTCCGCGCCGGGGCCGGAGACGATGATGGCCGTGTTGCGGTGGGAGACGTCGGTGGCGGAGAACAGGCCGGAGACGCCGGAAAGCGCGTCCAGGAGGTTGCTTTCGCCCTGATCGATCACCAGCCATTCGTCAGGCCCAAGCCACAGCGCGGAGCGCAGGCCGGAGGTGGCGGAGGCTTTGGGGCGCTGCGGCAGTGCCAGTTCCAACGCCTGCGACAGAGCCTCGACTGCCTCTGCCTTGGCGCGCAGTGAAATGCGAAACGCGGGAGCAGCCGTCTTGAGCGAAACGCTGGCTGAGCCACCGTGAATGCCATCCAGAACCGGAGTACGGATTGCCTTTACAAGATCAGCCCCAAATATGTCAGCCATTGATGCGGCCTCCTTCCTTGTCGAAGAACACCATGTCCGTCACCTCGACCGCGATGGTCCTGTCGGCAAGCGGAATGTAGAGCGTTTCACCCATGCGGGCACGGCCATCGATCACCAGACCGAAGGCGATGTTGCGACCCAGATTTTCCGACCAGTAGGCGGATGTCACATGGCCGAGCATGGTCATCGGCTTCGGCTGGTTCGGATCGGCAACGATCTGGCCACCCTCATCCGGGAAGTCGTGTGGATTTTTCGGCAACAGACCCACCAGCTGCTTGCGCCCGGTGCGTACCAGATCGGGCCGCTTCAAGCCGCGAATACCGACAAAATCCGTCTTCTTCTTGGAAACGGCCCAGCCGAGACCCGCATCGTCTGGAGTCACGGTTCCATCCGTGTCCTGACCGACGATGATATAGCCCTTTTCGGCGCGCAGTACGTGCATGGTTTCCGTGCCATAGAGACAACCGCCGATGGCTTCAGCCCGTTCGGCAATCGCCTTCCACACCGCAGGTCCGAAATCCGCAGGCACGTTGACTTCGAAGCCCAATTCGCCGGTAAACGACACGCGGAACAGACGCGTCGGCACGCCGCAAATCTTGGCCTCCGCCACCGCCATATGCGGGAAGGCTTCCGGCGAAAGATCGAGACCCTCGACCAGCGGCGCAATGACTTCGCATGCCTTCGGTCCCTGTACGGCAATCACCGCCCACTGCTCGGTGGCAGATGTCAGCCAGACATTGAGGTCGGGGAATTCGGTCTGCAGATAGTCTTCCATGTGCTGCAACACGCGCGCCGCACCACCGGTCGTCGTCGTGACATGGAAACGGTCTTCCGCCATGCGACCCACGACACCGTCGTCATACACAAAGCCGTCTTCACGGGTCATGATGCCGTAGCGGCAGCGACCGGGCTTCAGCGTATCCCACGCATTGGTGTAGAGCAGGTTGAGGAACTTTGCCGCATCCGGGCCAACGACCTCGATCTTGCCGAGGGTGGAAGCGTCGAACACGCCGACGGTCTCACGTACTGTCTTGCATTCGCGGTTTACGGCCTGATGCATGTCTTCGCCGTGGCGTGGATAGTACCAGGCGCGCTTCCAGTTGCTGACATCTTCGAAGTCAGCGCCAGCAGCCACTTCCAGATCATGCATCGGCGTCTTGCGGGCCGGGTCGAACAGAGCACCGCGCGAATGGCCGACCAGCGTACCGAACGTCACCGGCGTATAGGGTGATCGGAAGGTGGTGAGGCCGACCTTCGGCAGGTCGCGGTTCAGCGCTTCCGATGCGATGGCAAGGCCATGCATATTGGACATCTTGCCCTGATCGGACGCCATGCCGTTGGTGGTGAAGCGCTTGATATGCTCGATGGAGTGCATACCCTCACGCACCGCAAGGCGGATATCCTTGGCGCAGACATCGTGCTGGAAGTCGATGAAGGCCTTGACGCTATGCTCTTCGCCCGCACCTTCCGCAGCGCCGATCATGCCGCCGGTCCAGACATGCGCGTTGCTGCCGGAAAACTCCACCGCCCCGCCGCCTGCAGCAGCCGCCTCGGCAATTAGCGCGGAAAGATCATCGGTGCCGTTGCAGGCACCGACGGAAACGCCGTCCTGCACATGCACGTCCGGCAGGAAGCGCTGGTTGGCCGCATCGAATTTCAGCTTGCCGCGAGACTGCGAGAACAGATGCACGGAGGGCGTCCAGCCAGCGGAAACGATCAGCGCATCGACCTTGATCTTGCGCTTTGAAGAACTGCCATTTCGGCCCACCGTCATGGAAGAAACCCGCAGACGACCCGCCGTGTCATAGACGCTGTGACCGGCCAGCACCTCGATACCGAGTGCACGCGCCTCATCCAGAAGCTTCGCGTCTACGTTCTGGCGGCAGTCGACGATGGCGGCGATCTTCACACCGGCCCGCTTGAGGTCGAACGCGGTCTCATAGGCCGAATCATGGGCGGTATAGACACCCACAGAGTGGCCAACGGTCACGCCGTACTGGTTGAGATAGGTCCGCGCCGCCGATGCCAGCATGATGCCCGGCCGGTCATTATTGGCAAACACCATGTGCCGCTCGATGGCCCCGGTCGCCAGCACCACCTTCTTGGCCCGCACCTGCCACAGCCGCTCACGCGGCGCGTGCCCCGGTGTCGCCAGATGGTCTGTCACCCGTTCTGCCAGGCCGATGAAATTGTGGTTGTAATAGCCGAATACCGTGGTGCGCGTCAGCACCTCGACATTCGGCATGGCTTTGAGTTCAGCCAGCACCTTCTGCGCCCAGTCGTAACCATTCATGCCGTCGATGGTCGCACCGGTGTCGAAGCGCAATGCGCCGCCAACCTCGGGATTCTCATCGGCCAGAATAACCTTAGCACCAGTCTTTGCAGCAGAGAGAGCCGCCGTCAGACCCGCGACGCCAGCACCCGCCACCAGCACGTCGCAATGGGCGAAACGGCTGGCATAATGGTCGCTGTCGCCTTCCTTCGGCGCATTGCCTAGACCCGCCGCACGGCGAATGATCGGCTCATAGAGCTTGTGCCATGCAGCCTTCGGCCACATGAAAGTCTTGTAGTAAAAGCCCGCCGCAAACATCGGCGAGAAGAAATCGTTGATCGCACCAACATCGAAAGACAGCGATGGATAACGGTTCTGCGATTCCACGATCACGCCGTCGAACACTTCCTGCACGGTTGCGCGCACGTTGGGTTGCTTGCGGCTGCTGTCACGCGAAACATCGATCAGCGCATTCGGCTCCTCGGGTCCTGCGGAAAGAAAGCCGCGCGGGCGGTGGTATTTGAACGAACGGCCAATCAGATGCACGCCATTGGCCAGAAGCGCAGACGCCACCGTATCGCCCTGCAACGCGGTGTAAATCTTGCCATCGAAGGTAAACCGCGCGGTGCGGGCAGGCGTGAGGCGGCCGGCACCCTTGATACGATACGCACCGCTCATCGGGCCGCTCCTTCGCTGGATTGCATCAGTGTCTCGGCATCCGGCTTCGGCTCACCCGCCTTGTAGGTCAGGTAGAACTTGTCGCTCACCGAATTGCGCGCCGCGTTGAAGAAGCGTCCGCAACCGTGAATGTGACGCCACCGCTCGAAAACGAGGCCCTTGTCATTGTCGCGCAGGAAGAAATATTCCGCGAATTCTTCATCCGAAATGGCCGAGATATTCTCAGGCCGGGCAATATGCGCCTCGCCCGCCCAGCGGAACTCCAGTTCGGAGCGCTCTTCTTCACAATAAGGACAACGGATCAGCAGCATGGTTACGCCTCAAAGAGAGCTTTCCGGAACCACTGTTCCGGCGGGTTGGTCACACAGGCGCTTTCCCATGGTGATGTAGGGAGAAAGCCTGTTCATCAGTTCTTCGAAATCGGCGAAGGGCCGAAACGCCCCTCCCCGCCCGATATTCACCATCGCCATCGACATCGCATTGCTATCGATATTGACCGGATATTCGTTTTCGCCCTGGTCGTTCTCCGGGACGAAATAGACGAGCTTATTGCCAAGGCTCGGCACGCACATCAAGAGACCCTTGCGCGCCGTGAACGGCCAGTTCGTCTCACCCTGCGCTCTCTCCAGCCTCTGCACGCGAAAATCGCTTGCCCCCGGCACCAGCCCTTCGGCTGGCATGGTGGAGGCTGCAAAACTGGAAGCCAGAAGCGCAGCAGGCATTATCAATGCGCCACCGCCGCCGCAGCCGCTTCATCGATCAAACGCCCGGTGCGGAAACGGTCCAGCGTCAGGCCGGATGCCAGACGATGCGGCTCGCCGCGCGCGATGAGGTGCGCGAAAAGATGCGCGGAACCCGGCGTTGCCTTGAAGCCGCCCGTACCCCAGCCGCAGTTGACGAACAGGTTCGGCACCGGCGTCACGCTCTGGATCGCCGAGCGATCCGGCGTGTTGTCGGTAATGCCGCCCCACTGGCGCATCATCTTCACGCGGCGGAACATCGGGAAAAGCTCGCAGATGGCATCCAGCGTATGCGTGATGATCTGCAAACCACCGGTCTGGGAATAGGAGTTGTACTGGTCCGTACCGGCACCGATCACCAGCTCGCCCTTGTCCGACTGCGAGATATAGGCATGCACCGTGTTGGACATGACCACGCAGGGGAAAATCGGCTTCATCGGCTCGGAAACCAGCGCCTGCAATGGGTTGGAGGCGAGCGGCACGCGCACATCCGCCATGTTCATGATGACGGAGGAGTGACCGGCAGCCGAAACGCCGATCTTCTTCGCGCCGATGAAACCGCGATTGGTTTCCACACCCGTTACCGCGCCATCCGGGCCGCGACGAATGGCCGTCACTTCACAGTTCTGGATGATGTGAACGCCGCGATCGGACGCGCCGCGGGCATAACCCCAGGCCACCGCATCGTGACGCGCCGTGCCGCCGCGGCGGTGCAGCGCCGCACCATTGATGGGGTAACGCGCATTGGCGGAAATATCGAGCGGCGGACAGTATGCCTTGGCCTGCTCCGGCGTCAGCCATTCATTATCGATGCCATAGAGACGGTTGGCATTGATATGGCGGCTGAAGGACTGCTTGTCGTGAACATTGTGCGACAGCATCATCACGCCGCGCGCCGAATACATGACGTTGTAGTTGAGATCCTGGCTCAAGCCTTCCCACAGCTTCAGGGAATGCTCGTAAATGTCCATGCTCTCTTCATAGAGATAGTTGGAGCGAATGATCGTCGTGTTGCGCCCGGTGTTGCCGCCGCCGATCCAGCCCTTTTCCAGCACGGCGACATTGGTGATGCCATGCTCCTTCGCCAGATAATAGGCAGCACCCAGACCATGACCGCCGCCACCGATGATGAT
>JAAIGE0101324430.1_pt1 | contig 13448 bp, 7 predicted proteins | sample 6487951 | NCBI WGS metagenome assembly JAAIGE01 (sample SAMN13974128, study PRJNA590717) | phyllosphere metagenome | biome: tomato field; feature: multiple bacterial spot infested tomato fields; material: tomato leaves; isolation source: leaves from tomato fields | host: Solanum lycopersicum ... | reverse complement strand
GGTGGCGCCGAGCGGGTGGCCCATGGCAATCGCACCGCCATTGACGTTCATGATGTCGTGGGAAATGTCGAAGGCCTGCATGTAGCGCAGCACCACGGCGGCAAAGGCTTCGTTGAGTTCGAACAAATCGATGTCGGCAATCGACATGCCGGTTTTGGCCAGCAGCTTTTCGGTGACATCGACCGGACCGGTCAGCATCAGCGCCGGATCGGAGCCGATATTGGCGAAGGAGCGGATGCGGGCGCGGGGCTTGAGGCCCATGCTCTCGCCGCCAGCCTTGGAGCCGATCAGCACGGCAGCTGCACCATCCACGATACCCGAGGAGTTACCCGCGTGGTGGACGTAGTTGATACGCTCCACCTCCGGATGCGCCATGATGCCGACGGCCTCAAACCCACCCATTTCACCCGGCATCTGGAAGGATGCGTTGAGCGAGGCCAGCGCCTGCATATCCGTGCCGGGGCGTATATGCTCGTCGCGGTCGAGAATGGTGATGCCGTTCTGGTCCTTCACCGGAACCACGGAATTCTTGAAGTAGCCGTTTTCCCAGGCGTGGGCGGCACGCTTCTGGCTTTCGACGGCATAGGCGTCCACATCATCGCGGGAGAAGCCATATTTCGTGGCGATGAGGTCAGCGGACACGCCTTGCGGCATGAAGTAGGCCGGGAAGTTGACCGATGGATCCATGTACCATGCACCGCCGGACATGCCCATGCCGACGCGCGACATGCTTTCGACGCCGCCTGCGATGACGATTTCGTCCGAACCGGCTGCGACCTTGCCAGCGGCGAAGTTGACGGCATCGAGACCCGAAGCGCAGAAGCGCGAAATCTGCATGCCCGGTGCCTTGGTCGAATAACCGGCCTCGAAGGCGGCGGCCTTCGGGATCACGGCACCGGCGTCCATGACGGGATCGACGCAGCCCATGATGATGTCATCGACGGTTGCGGTGTCCAGCCCGTTGCGGTCGCGGATTGCCTCCAGCGTCTTTGCGGCGAGGCGAACGGATGGCACTTCGTGCAGGCTACCGTCTTTCTTGCCGCGTCCGCGCGGGGTGCGGACGTGATCGTAGATATAAACGTCGGTCATTTCTCATCTCCCTGTGGCACCGGGTGCCGTCGAATTCGTTGAGAGGTAGCTTGACCCCTCACTTGCGATTTTTAGCACTTAAGCAAGCTTAAGCTGCTGAAATCGCTTTCTCTCCCACAGGGGGAGAGATAGGTGGACGCCGCGCCGCTTGCGCCTTTTCCTCTCCCCCTGTGGGAGAGGATAGAAAACCTCAACTTCGCAAAGCGAAGTCATAGGTTTTCTTGGTGAGGGGTTAACGCCTCACCTCAAAACGCCTCGGCAGCCAACTCCATCATCGTGTCGCTACCGGCTTCGATGCGGGTCTTGCGCAGAACCGTCTCCGGCATGATGCGCTCCATGAAGAACTTCGCCGTCACCAGCTTGGCCTTCAGGTAATCCTCATCGGAGGAACCGGAGGCCAATGCTGCCTGCGCGGCTTTCGCCATGCGGGCATGCATGTAACCCAGCACCACGACGCCGAAGAGGTGCATGTAATCGGTAGAACCGGCACCGGCATTGTCGGGCTTCGCCATCGCGTTCTGCATGAACCACATGGTTGCGGCCTGCAGGTCGTTCAAGCCCTTCTTAAGGCACTTTGTGTAGATAACGAGGTTTTCATCGGCACGGTTTTCTTCGCAGAAATCGCCGATTTCCTTGAACAGCGCCATGACGGCGCGGCCGCCATTGAGGCCGAGCTTGCGGCCGACAAGATCGAGCGCCTGAATGCCGTTGGCACCCTCATAGATCATGGTGATGCGGGCATCGCGGACATACTGGCTCATGCCGTGTTCCTCGATGTAGCCGTGACCGCCATAGACCTGCTGGGCGGCAACTGCGTGGTCGAAGCCCTTGTCGGTCAGCACGCCCTTGAGGATCGGCGTGACGAGGCCGAGAAGATCGTCCGCCGTCTGGCGTTCCTTCTCATCGGTTGCGCGGTGCGCGATATCCGATTGCAGCGCGGTCCACAGCAGGAAGGCGCGGCCCGCTTCGTTATAGGCGCGGATCGTCAGCAACGTGCGGCGAATGTCGGGGTGCACGATGATCGGATCGGCTTTCTTGTCCGGGTTCTTGGCACCGGAAAGCGAACGGCCCTGAATGCGCTCACGCGCATAATCGGCAGCGTTCTGATAGGCAATTTCGCCGATGGAAAGACCCTGAAGACCAACGCCGAGGCGGGCTTCATTCATCATCACGAACATGGCCGAAAGGCCCTTGTTCTCCGCGCCTATCAGATAGCCGGTCGCGTCATCATAGTTCATCACGCAGGTCGCGTTGCCGTGGATGCCCATCTTGTGCTCGATGGCGCCGCAGACGACGCCGTTGCGATCACCCAGCGAACCGTCTTCCTTGACCATGAACTTCGGCACGATGAAGAGCGAGATGCCCTTCGTGCCTTCCGGCGCGCCTTCGATGCGGGCGAGGACCAGATGGACGATATTGCCCGTCATGGAATGTTCGCCAGCGGAGATGAAAATCTTCTGGCCGGTGATCTTGTAGGAACCATCGCCCTGCGGCACCGCCTTGGTGCGCAGAAGGCCGAGGTCCGTGCCGCAATGGGGCTCGGTCAGGTTCATTGTGCCGGACCATGTGCCAGCAACCATGTTCGGCAGATAGGTCTGCTTCTGCTCGTCCGTGCCGTGCACGAGGATCGCGGCAATCGCGCCCTGTGTGAGGCCGGGATACATCATCAGCGACAGGTTGGCCGAAGACATATATTCGCCGACAGCCGCGTGAAGCGTATAGGGAAGGCCCTGCCCGCCGAACTCCGCCGGTACGGCAAGACCGCTCCAGCCACCTTCGCAATAGGCATCGTATGCCTGCTTGAAGCCATCCGGCACGGAAACCGAGCCGTCATCGGCGCGCTTGCAACCCTGCTGGTCGCCGGAAAGGTTGAGCGGGAAAAGCTGTTCTTCGGCAAGCTTTGCAGCCTCGCCGGTAATCGCCTCGATCATGTCGGGCGTTGCGTCTTCGAAACCGGGCAGATTATTGTAACGCTCCAGACCCAGAACGTCATTGAGAATGAAAAGCGTATCCTTAACTGGGGCCTTGTAAACAGGCATTACCGATGTTCCTCCGCATCGTTCGCCGGGACAGGTCCGGCCTCAAGATGGGGTCACAATATTTGACGTGCGCGTAAACGTCAAATGGCATTGGAACAAAATTTTGTAGGTGAGGGCGACAATCTTGCATCAAAACATTGCTGTTGTGTGAAGCATGATCGCCCTCTCCTAACCGAGCGAGCAGGTCGACTTTCTTGGAATGAGCGTGGGGGCAGACAGTCTGATGCGCTCCTCTACTTCGCCATTTGAGTCGGACAGGAGTTCCAGCGCGTTTGAAGCAATCTGCGCGAAGGGGACGCGCATCGTCGTCAGCGGCGTCGGCAAGTGGCTAACGATTGGTATGTCGTTGTAACCTATCAAAGACATATCGCCTGGCACCGACAAACCCATTTTCGCGAGCTGCGATAATGCACCGATCGCTGTATTGTCGTTAACGGTAAAAATGGCTGTCGGCCTATCGTGCATAGCCACTAGCTCCTTCACGGCTTCGCCGCCCGCCTCAATTCCAAAGGTCGAAGGAATGATTCGACTTTCATCAATGTCGATACCTGCCTCGGTCAAAGCTTGGCGATAACCATCCACGCGTCCTCTGGCGCTAGAGGCGTAGGTGGGTCCTGCTATTACGCCGATTTTTTTGTGGCCAAGATCAAGTAGATGCCGAGTGGCGAGATAGCCACCCAGCCTATCGTCTCCGACCGAGGACAGGCTGCGCCCATCCGTTCTGAGCGCCAAGACATAGGGCACGCCACGCTCGGCAAGCTCGTCGGGAAAGTCATCGTCATCGCGCGCCGTTGACAGGATCAGGCCATCGACTCCGCGCTTCAACAGCGTTTCCGCCGCAGTACGATCAGCCTTCGGCCTATCGTCTGTCGTTGCTACTATGGCAAAACGCCCCGCCCGGGTACACGCCTTGGCAAGACATTCATAAAGCATCGCCATCACGGTATCCGTCAGCCGGGGAACGATTACACCTACCGTCATCGTGTTTCCGCGCCGCAAGCTGGCGGCTGAAACATCCCTGACATACCCGAGCTCCTCGGCGATTCTGCGGACGCGACGCGCGGTTTCGCTGTCGGACCGCGGCAGGCGCTCATCCAATATTCGAGAAACCGTCGACTTGGAGACACCCGCGGCGGCAGCAACACCGTGAAGCGTAATCCGGGGCTGACGGCCGAAATCATCAGGCTTTGAATTCATTGGCATTTTCCAAGCGAGTCTAAGTTTTTTGCGAGCGAAGACCAATATGCACCAAAAAACATATTGACTCCAGAGATAAAGAAAACGATCTTGGGAACGTTCCCATTAACGATCCAGCTTGCTGATCGACAAGGACGGCAGCTGATAAGGAGGAGTTTTCAGATGCAACCGATGGACCTTCGAGGCTTAAGCCCTGCCCCTGTCACTGCTTTCACCCGGGATGGTGAAATTGATCACGAAGCAAATGCGAAAATCGCCAAATGGCTGGTGTCGTTTAAAGGTGTAAAAAGTCTCGTTATTCTTGGTCACGCCGGCGAAGGCACATTTCTGACAGAAGAAGAGCGCCTTTCACTCATCCGCACGTATGTCGAGGCTGTAGATGGAGCCGTTCCGATCATTGCGGGCATCACCGGAGAAGGTACTAGAGTAGCCGCGGCGGAAGCCAAAAAGTGCAAAACCGCAGGTGCGACCGGCGCGTTGGTTTACCCCAACCATGGCTGGTTGCGCTTCGGCTTTCAGAAGGGTGCGCCGCAGGACCGCTACAAGGCAATCTGGCAGGAGTCAGGCCTCCAGTGCATTCTCTTCCAGTATCCTGATGCGACCAAGGCCAGCTATGATCTGGAAACACAGCTTGCAATCGGCACTCAGGAAGGCGTTATCGCTACCAAAAACGGCGTGCGGAACATGAAGCGCTGGTATGTAGAGATTCCTGAGCTGAAAAAAGCCAATCCGAACCTCCAGATACTTAGCTGCCACGATGAATGGCTGCTGCCGACCATGTTCGACGTAGACGGTCTGCTGGTGGGATACGGCAATATCGCGCCGGAACTTCTGATCGATCTCATCGAGGCAGGCAAGGCGCAAGACTATCCAAAAGCGCGCAAAATTTTCGAGCAACTACTTCCCGTTACGCGGTCCGTCTATCATCGTGGCTCGCATATGGAAGGCACGGTTGCGCTTAAGCTCGGCCTCGTTCACCGAGGTGTTCTCGATCACGCCACTATCCGCGAGCCGCTTAAGGACCTCGGCACGAAGGCTGAGCAGGAAATCTTTGCTGCATTCGATGCTGCCGGCATAGGCAGGGCAGAGCTTGTGCAAGCTGCCGAATAACGACGCGCCTGCATCAAGCTTAATGTGCCGCTTGCAAACCGTCCCGTTTTTCGGGGCGGTCACCGTCCGGACTTCGCAGCGACCCCTCATACATTCAAATATTGAAATTTTCGTGGGCCGCCAGCCGGACGCGGCTTTGAGCCGCAGCTTCGTCTGCCGTTAAAAACGACGAGGATTGGCAGCCGGACAGTAACTTAATTAAATAACGCAACCGGTCGGGAGATGGAGTGCCGGGGTGCGAGAGGAGGAACGATGAATTACATGCAATCCGTGCCCGATGGGGCTGACAGGATCGTCGACCCGCAAGCCGACATTAGTGCGCGTCTTGAGCGCTTGCCGGTGACAAGGGAAGTGTTCTGGGCAAGAAACATCGTCGGCGCAGCGACTTTCTTCGATGGATATACCGTTATTGCTATCGCCTACGCCATGCCTGTTCTTGTCAAGGAATGGAGCCTTACACCCGCGCAAACCGGCATGATCTTGTCCATGGGTTATCTAGGACAACTAATCGGCGCAGTTCTATTCGGCTGGCTGGCAGAAAAGGTCGGGCGTCTGAAGGTCCTTCTTTTTACAATCCTGCTGTTTGTCAGCATGGACGTCGCTTGCCTTTTTGCGGCTGGGGCGGTTTCCATGATGCTGTTTCGCTTCGTTCAGGGGATTGGCACCGGGGGTGAAGTACCGGTCGCCAGTGCCTACATCAACGAGATGATAGGCTCCAAAGGCCGCGGTCGTTTCTTTCTCCTGTATGAGGTCATGTTTCTGCTGGGTCTGGTTGGTGCCGGTTTGATCGGCTATTTCATGGTGCCGACTTATGGGTGGAAAGCCATGTTCATTGTGGGTCTTATCCCCGCCGCACTCATGATTCCACTTCGCTGGTTCCTTAAGGAATCTCCACGCTGGCTGGCGGCAAACGGTCGATACGAGGAGGCGGATGCTATCGTCACGAGTATGGAGCAGAGCGCTCGTGCTTCTGGTAAGCAGCTTCCTGAACCGAAAATCACTGCACGTCCTGTTCAAAGAAAATCTGACTGGCGCGAACTTTTCCAAGGCATCTATCTGAAGCGGACGCTTTCTATCTGGGCCATGTGGTTCTGCGCTTACATGGTGGCGAACGGTACCATAACCTGGCTGCCGACACTCTACCGACAGACATTCAACCTGCCGCTGGAAACCAGCATCCTCTATGGCTTCTTCACGTCCGCTGCGGGCGTGGTTGCCGCGGTGATCTGCGCGTTGTTGATCGATAAGGTCGGCAGGAAACGGTGGTACACAGGAGCGCTGCTTCTGGCACCAGTTCCCCTCATACTTTTGACGTGGCTTGGCGCGACCTCTGCTACGCAAGTGCTGGTTCTCGGAGGTCTCGCCTACGCCATCCTCCAGACCGTAACATTCTCGCTATACCTCTATTCTGCCGAAATCTATCCCACGCGTCTTCGTGCTGTGGGTACTGGAACCGGCAGCGCTTGGCTTCGCCTCGGCTCATCAGCTGGTCCGATCCTTGTCGGCACTGTAATGTCCAGCTTCGGCATTCAGTATGTCTTTGCAATCTTCGCGGTTATCACCTTGATCGGGGCGGTCGTGACGATGTTGTTCGCCGTCGAAACAAAAGGCAGATCTCTCGAAGAACTGTCTCCTTAAAGCCAGCAGCAGCATATATCGCCGTCCGGCCCGTCAACCTGCGGCTGGGCGGCATCCAATTTCAGGATCACATACCAAATCAATCTAAAATAGAAGATCAACGCTGTTTCATAAGCTTCGCGCAAGCCAAATATTAAAGAAATCGTTAATGTAGAATTCTCTAATTAACTTTTCGTTAACCACATTTCGTCAATTGTTCTCAATGAGGAATTGATTCGAGATCATGGGGAATTCCTCGACCGAAGGAAAAAAGACTTTTGTTCCGCACCGGCTATGTCGACAACCGCGTGGAGCAGCAAACCGGGCAAAGACGAAGTGAGCAGGAAGATGAGCGGATTACGATCGAATTCCCAGCGGCCTAACGATAGATCGTCTTTGGATGCACTGAACCGCACCATCGAAGGCCTGGAAGCCCGTATCGAGGATTTGCTCGGCGGAAAACCGTCCCGTGCACAGCCGCAGGAGCGCCCGCCCGAACACCATAGCGAACCCCTGCTTCCGCAAAAGCGGCATTCCAGAGACGCCGACTCCCTGCGCTTTGACCCGATCGACGAAATTCGAAAGCGCCAGCAGGCGCTGGACGAACGCTGGGAGCGCGAGCAGGTGGAGCCCGCCCGGTCCTACCGCACCTCAGCGCGCGAAGACGAGCGTCGTTACGAGGAGCGCGATTATCGCTCCTCCACCGCCATTCCCTCGCCGCGTACGCGCGTCGCATCCTCGCTGGAGCGCCAGCGTCCGGCGCCTGCCGCCGCCCCGGCGCAGAGCGATACCGCGCTGCGTGAGGTCGCCGAGGCGCTGGTCAATATGCGCCAGGAACTGAAGCACGAAATCTCCGAAGGCGTCGCTCGCGAAATGCAGGGCCTGCGCGCTGAGCTTCGCAACATCCGTTCCTTTGCGGAAAATCAGGATTTCGCCGAAGACATTCGCGAAGACGTCGCCCGCCTGGCAAGCAGCATCGAGCGGCTTGGCAAATCCTCCTCCCCCGGCTCCGATGGCCTGCGCGTCGAATTCGAGCAACTGCGCACCCTTGTGGACCAGATGGCCCGCGAAGACAGCGTCCACCGCATCGAAAGCCGCTGGGAAAGCGTGGAAGACACACTTCGCGGTTTCGACACTGCGCCCTTGCAGGAAGAAATCGTTGCGCTGGCCTATCGCCTGGACGATATCAAGAGCCAGCTCGGCAGCATGAGCAACAGCCCTGCGGTGCGGGCGCTGGAAGAAAAGCTCATCACCATTGCCGGTTTCGTAGAGCAGCTCGGTCGTCACATTCAGCCGAACGACCGAATTTTAAGCGAACATTTTTCCGGCCTCGACGAGCGTCTGGACGAAATCACTCGCGCCATCGCTGCCGCGGGTAACCGCCCGCAGTCCACGGACAATGTTCTGGCGGAGCGACTGGAGAACCGGCTGAACGGCTTGTCTCGTCAGCTGGATGCTTTGAAAGATGCGACCCAGGCGCATGACAAGCCGTCAGAAGCCCTGACGACACGCCTTGATGCACTGGCAAATCGTATCGAGGAACTGTCTTCCGAGCGCAGCGTTTCGAAGCTGGGAGAGCGGCTCGATCAACTTTCCCTGCTGCTTGAAAAATCGCAGCGGTCGTCCAGCAACCCCGAACTCAACGCCTTTTTGACGGATATTTCCAAGAAGATCGACCAGCTTGGCGCTGGCGCCGTCAATGAGAAGCTGGCCGAGCGTCTGGAAAAGATCGCGCGGCGCATCGAAGATATCGAAGCACGCCCGGCGCCGACCAAATCGGCATCCTACGATTCCGCGTTCCTTCGTCTGGAAGAACGTCTCGGCAAGATCGCTGCGAAGCTCGATGAGACGACGCGGGCGGGCCAGACCGATACCGGTTCGCTGGCAGGCCTTGAAACGCAGATCGCCAATCTTTCGTTGATCCTCAACGAAAAAGGCCAGCACGACACTATCGGCATGCCACCCGAGCTCGACCAGCGCATGGCCGCCATCGAGGATTACATGTCGTCCAACGATGAGTATATTATCGAGGCGGCACGTCAGGCGGCGGAAGCCGTTCTCGAAGCGCATATGCGCAACAATCTCTCGCAGACCAGCAGCGCCGCAGACACCGCCGTTCTCGTTGGTCTCGCAGACGATCTGCGCAAGCTGGAGGGGCTGAGCCGCAACACCGAAGAGCGCACGCACCGCACCTTCGAAGCGCTACACGAAACGCTGGTCCAGATCGCCGGTCGGCTGGATGCGCTGGACAATCGCAACGCGCCCACCCGTCACGAGGAGGAAGCCGCGCCGGCAAACCATGCGCGCATGCCCGCGGCGTCTTACCCGGACGAAGGCCTGATCTCGCAGGAAACGTTGTTCGCGTCCCAAGCGGAACTGCCTCGCACCGGTGCAGACGATGTTGCCGTCGACACCATCGTACCACCCGCTGCGGCGACGCCTGCCAAGGCAGAAAAGCGCAGCCTTCTTTCAAGCCTGACACGCCGTTTCAAATCGAGCGCAGCGAGGGCTGACGAGGCTCCGGTTGTCGAAGCAGCGCGCGCGCAAGTCAGCCCTGCCCCCGCGCTCGATCCGGTGGATGTTCTGTCCGCCGATGACGACAACGAACTGCTGGAGCCCGGCTCCGGTGCGCCGGATGTTAAAAAGATACTTGAGCGCGTGCGCGCCAGCCAGAATGCAGCCGCCCGGGCCGGTAGCCCAGAGGGTGACAGCCGTGCCGATTTCATCGCCGCTGCTCGCCGCGCCGCGCAGGCTGCCGCGCAGGAAACTCTCCCTGAAAAGACATCCGGCGCACGCGCTTCCAAAGAAGCAAGTGCTGCAATCGGTGGCTCGGCGCTGGCGCGCTATCGTCGCCCGCTGCTGCTCGGCATCGGCGCCATTCTTCTGGCGATGATGGCCATGCCGATGGTCAAGAACTATATCGGCTCCGAGCCTTCGCAGACCGCACCCGCCGCAAGCACCGCGACGCCGCCCTCCGTCGAACCCACGGCGACACCTGCGGCAAGCGAGGCATCCGCGCTGACACCTGCCGTCACCATTCCTTCCGAAGTCGCAATCGATGAACGGGAACAGGCAGCGGCAGATCGAATGCAGGCGGATGCAGACAGGAACCAGCACCTGATCGACACCCGCCCCATTGGCGGCGCACCCTTGCCGGAAGAGGCCCCTGCCGTTCAGGTACCGGCACCATCGCACGGTTCGGACGTTGCCGAACCGCTGCAGCCGACCACCATCGAGGCGGAAATCCGCCAGGCGGAGGCCGATCAACCCGTTCAGCCAGCACCGGTTCAACCCGTTGCCGAAGCCCCGGCGGAAAATCTCGTCGTTCCAGCATCCATAACCCCGGCGTCGCTTGCGCAGGCCGCTGCAAAGGGGGACCGTTTGGCCCTGTTTGAAATCGGCGTGCGCTACACGGATGGCGTCGGCGTTGCAGCCGACCGTGCGGAAGCCGCCAAATGGTACAAGCTCTCGGCGGATCGCGGCCTTGCCGTTGCCCAGTACCGTCTTGGCAACATGTACGAAAAGGCAAACGGCGTGGAGCGCAACTTGCCGGAAGCCAAGCGCTATTACGAAATGGCTGCCCGTCAGGGCAATGCGGGCGCGATGCACAATCTCGCCGTCCTGCTGACGTCCGATGCCGCCGGTCAGCCCGATTTCAAGGCTGCTGCCGACTGGTTCATCCAGGCGTCGGACCTCGGTGTGCGCGACAGCCAGTTCAATCTCGCAATTCTGTATGCGCGCGGCAGCGGGGTTCAGCAGAGCCTTGAAGAATCCTACAAGTGGTTCGCCATTGCCGCCCGCGATGGTGACACCGATGCGGAGCAAAAGCGCGGAGACGTCGCAAAGGCCATGAAGCCGGAGCAGCTGGAAATCGCCAAGGCGAAGGTGGAGGCCTGGAGGGTCAAGCCGCTGAACGAGGATGCCAATTCCGTCAACCCACCTGCGGAGTGGACCGGCGGCCAGGGCGTGACGACGGCTTCCGTGGACATGCAGAAGGCGATCCGCAATATTCAGGCCATTCTCAACAACAATGGCTTCAAGGCGGGTACACCGGATGGCAAGCTCGGCCGCAACACGGTGGCGGCCATCAAGGAATTCCAGAAATCCGTGGGTCAGGCACCCGATGGACGGATCACCGACGAGCTGGTGACGGCGCTTCTCGCACGCAACAAATAAGCCACTTTCGGAGAAATAAACGATGGGCCGTGGTGGAAATCGCCGCGGCCCATTCTTCTTTTCAAATTATCAACGTATTTGGCTTTGAATAATTGACAGCCATGCCCACCACGGGCATGACCAATGAATACCAGTGGCGTTAGACGCCCCTGCCATCACATGGAAATACCGACCCTTCAAAGCCCGCTGACGGTGGCTTTGCCTTTTTGCACGAAGCGATACCCGAGGTCCGATTGTGACTGTCTATCTGCCCATCGCAGAACTATCGGTGAATATCTTCATCATTCTCGGCATGGGCGCGGCTGTGGGGTTTCTGTCCGGCATGTTCGGCGTGGGTGGAGGCTTCCTGATCACCCCGCTTCTGATATTCTACAACATCCCTCCCGCTGTCGCCGTGGCCACGGGCGCAAATCAGGTCGTAGCCTCGTCCGTTTCGGGCTCCATCACCCATTTCAGGCGCGGAACGCTGGATGTGAAACTGGGGACGATGCTTTTGCTGGGCGGTCTTGCCGGAGCAACGCTCGGCATATGGCTATTTACCCTGTTGCGCAGCATCGGCCAGCTCGATCTCATCATCTCGCTGCTCTACGTCATTCTGCTGACCACGGTCGGCGCACTGATGCTGAAGGAAAGCGTTTCAGCCATTCGCCGTTCGGCGCGCAATGAAACGGTTACACTCCGTCGTCCCGGTCACCACAACTGGGTACACCGCCTGCCGCTGAAGATGCGGTTCAAGAAATCGAAACTCTATCTCAGCGTCATCCCAATTATCGTACTAGGCTTCGGCATCGGCGTACTTACCTCGGTCATGGGTGTGGGTGGTGGCTTCATCATGGTCCCGGCCATGATCTATCTGCTGCGCGTACCCACCAATGTCGTGGTCGGAACCTCGCTGTTCCAGATCATCTTCGTCACGGCCTATACGACTGTGGTACAGGCGGCGACGAACTTCACAGTCGATGTCGTACTGGCGTTCATCCTCATGCTGGCTGGTGTCGTCGGTGCGCAATATGGCGTACGTGTGGGCCAGAAGCTTCGTGGCGAACAATTGCGTGCGCTGCTGGCTCTGCTGGTTCTGGCGGTCGGCATACGTCTGGCCATCGGTCTGGTTGTTTACCCTGACGACCTGTTCTCCGTTGCGGTCGGAGGTTTGGGATATTGATCCGTACCGCCCTCCTCGCATCTCTGCTTGCTTTTTGCGCTGGCTCGGCAATCGCACAGACGCCGCCGCTCGCCATTTCCCCCGACGCAACCGGACAGGCCCGAACGCTACAGGAAAATATCGAGATCGGCGCATCGACGCCGGAAATCTCCATCGCATCGGATTTTCGCGGCGCCGACTTCACCATGTTCGGCGCGCTCAACAATGCGGACCAACTGCTGCTCGCCATCGGGCAGTACGACATCGTCGTGACGCTGGAAGGCCCGAACGAATATTCGACCGTGCGCAAGAAAAGCCGCGTTGCTGGCATCTGGATCAACACAAGCGCCATCACCTTCGCGCCGCTACCAGAATCCTATTCCATGGCCAGCACGCGCAACATCAACGACATCGCCTCTGCCGGAACGCTGAAAGCCATGGGGCTGGGTGTCGAACATCTTACGCTTAACAGCGCTGTCTTTTCCGGCGTGCCGGATAATGTCTATGATTTTCAGGAAGCCTATCGACGGCTCAAACTATCCAGCGGCATCTACCGAAACGACACGACCGGCGTGCGGCTCGAACGCACCGGCCTGTTCTGGGCCACGCTGCGTCTGCCCGCCAATGTCCCGAACGGCGTCCACACCGCCCGCGCTTACCTGTTCAAAAGCGGGATGCCGATTGCCCAGAGAGAGTTGAAGCTGCGTGTGGTGAAGACCGGCATGGAACAGGCCATCACCGATGCTGCCCACCAGACACCCTTGGTCTACGGCCTGATATGCGTGCTTCTGGCGGTCGTGACGGGTTGGGGCGCAAGTATTCTGTTCAGGCGCGACTGAAAGGCGTCACAAAGAGTTCATCAAGCGATCCTATTCATCTGGCAAGGTTCTCCAAGCAAGGTTTGAGCTATGCCTTTCTGGATATTATTCTCCACGTTGATTCTTGCCCTAGGCTCAGGCCCTATTAATTAATTATCCTTTCCAATTTGACGTTGTTTTGATTCACTGATGGCAGGAGGACTTGCCATGAGTGATTTGTTTTTGCTGACGCCATCTCAGTTCAACCGCATTCGACCCTAT
>JAAIGE0100487023.1_pt1 | contig 13451 bp, 12 predicted proteins | sample 6487951 | NCBI WGS metagenome assembly JAAIGE01 (sample SAMN13974128, study PRJNA590717) | phyllosphere metagenome | biome: tomato field; feature: multiple bacterial spot infested tomato fields; material: tomato leaves; isolation source: leaves from tomato fields | host: Solanum lycopersicum ... | reverse complement strand
TGCTTGAGGTCTCAATGACCTGCTGCCGGTTTTCTTCTGCTTTTTCTTTCGTGACCTTCATGGCATTCGTCTCGGTTGGTTATTGTCCATTTATATATGATGATTGGCATCTTACTCAATGGCTACCTTGAACACACTTTCTTCGCTGTTTGACGGCCATTTTGATGCACGACACTCAAAGTTGGCGTATACAACGCAAAACTACGGGTATATACACCAAAAAATGGCCAATTGTTATTCAGTGATGCTGCGCGAAGCGGCCCGAAAGGTCACGAAAGAAAAAGCAGAAGAAAACCGGCAGCAGGTCATTGAGACCTCAAGCAGGCTGTTTCGCGAAAAGGGCTTTGACGGCGTAGGCGTGAACACGCTCATGCAGGCTGCCGGCCTGACCCATGGCGGGTTCTACAAGCAATTCCAATCCAAGGATGACCTCATTGCCAAAGCGACCAAGGCAGCTCTGGATCAGGCACTCCAACGCATGTCGTCCTTGACCGAGAAGAACAAGCAAGCATCGCTGGAACAGGCCGTCGGTCTTTATCTGTCCGACCAGCACCGCAACGGTGTTGCCGACGGCTGCGCATTTGCGGCACTCGGTCCCGATGTAGCGCGCCACGGTCCAGAGGCTCGCCGCGTCATGCAACACGGCATCGAGGACCAGCTTGCGCTGTTGGAGTCTGTTGTCGAGCCGGAGAAAAACATCTCCAACCGGGAAGAAGCGATTGCGACGATGGCAACGATGGTCGGCGCAATGGTTCTGGCACGTGCAGTCGAGAACAAGGCGCTCTCCAGCGAGATCCTCGATGCGGCTGCCAAATCCATCTTGACGAAGTAATCAACGATCGCACCATGCGCGCTCCCGAAGCAAGCGCTCGGGCTGTCACAATACTTGGCAGACAGCTAGTGGAAACACGCAGGCCTCAAGGTTAGATCGCCGATCATTTGCGGCGATCAGGCAGTGCGCGCCGGAAATTGCTTGACCGGCCTTTTTAGCCGGTCGCGCTTTGAACATCATGCCATAAATTCTTCAATCACGAATTCTCATGGAAATAGATTACTTCGCTTCCGTATAACGGCTGGCAGCAGTGGTATGCCCCGTATCCTGCAAAAGTGCCTGACGCGCAGCTTCCACCGCCTGCCAGCGCTGCTCCTCATGGAGATGGGGGATGGTTACGGCTTCGCGACGGTCAAACCCGACCAACGCCGCATCGACCAGTTCCGACACCTCCATCAACGGGGGACGCTTGTCTTCTTCGACGAAGTTCCAGATTTCGGTGCGCGTTGCCGCAGGAAGAACGACCTGCACATACACGCCCTTCGGACCAAGCTCTGCCTGCAACGCCTGAGACAACAACAGGACGAACGACTTTGTTGCTGTATAAACGGAAGTCTGCCACTCCGGCGCGAATGCCAATACCGAACTGATGTTAACGATCGAGCCTTCGCCCTTTTCCGCGAAACGGGGTGCCACGGCGTGCGAGAAACGCATGACGCTGGTCGCGTTGAGCGTAACGAGCTTCGTCAGCTCGTCGATACTCTGGGTAACAAAGGTGCCACCAACATTGCTGCCTGCATTGTTAACGAGGATGCCAATAGACGTATCGTCACGCAATCTCGCTTCGACTGCATGCAGGCCTGTCTCACTGGTCAGGTCGGCTGGCAGAAGATCGACGGAAACCCCAGCTTCTTGCCGGATCTCGGCAGCATTCGCCTCAAGCTTCTCGACGGACCGCGCGACAAGAACGAGGTCGTGACCGCGCTCCGCTAACCTTTGGGCATAAGTTGCGCCTATCCCTGTCGATGCACCCGTAATGAGAACTTTGGATTTGGAAGACATTCGTAGCCTCTTTCGTTTTCATCGCTGATCGCAATCGTCTCGATTACGATCCAAGCATAAAGATTATGATCGTCATTATTAACATAAAGCGCCGCCCTAACGGAGTTTGCTCCAACGGATCGGTTTGGATGATTATCGCGGCAGAAACATCACCGTAGATGTTCCGTGGGCCATCACCGTCGATGATGTTGCCTGCTGGCAAGTTGCCCCAGCGTTGCAATGGCGAATATAGTCTCTGGGTTATTGCGCATCTGTTCTTATTGCACCTCGATGACCACTTTACCTTTGGCACGCCCTGTCTTGACATAGGACAGTGCTTCAGAGGTTTGTTCAAACGGGAAAACCTTATCGATAACCGGCTTGATGACGTCGCTTTCAAGGAGAGATGTTATCTCTGCCAGCTGTTGGCCATCTGCACGCATGAAGAGGAAGTCATAGCGTAGTCCGCGTCTTTTCGCCTCTTTGCGCACTCCTCTGCTGAGCACAGTGAAGAGAAGCTTAAGGACGAAATTCAGCCCAAGCGTTGTGGCAAACTGCGGATCCGGCGGCCCGGAAATCGAAATCAGCCGACCACCCGGCTTCAGAATTCTGAGCGATTTCATTAGGGTTTTCTGATCCTGGCTGTTCAGCACCAGATCATAGTTGCTCAGGACCGTCTCGAAATCCTGCGTCTTGTAGTCGATGACGACATCAGCACCGAGGCCTTTGACCAGCTCGATGTTTTTCGCGCTGGTGGTGGTGGCGACAAAGGCACCCAGATGCTTGGCAAGCTGGATGGCAAAGGTACCCACGCCGCCAGATCCTGCCTGAATGAACACCTTTTGACCCTTGCGGAGCTTGGCGAGTTCGACCAGCGCCTGCCAGGCCGTAAGGCCGACCAGCGGAATGGAAGCCGCTCCCGCCCAGGTGAGGTTTTTGGGCTTTATGGCAAGATCGCTTTCATGGACTGCAAGGCGCTCTGCGAACGTGCCAATACGGTGATCACGAGGACGCGCATAGACTTCGTCGCCAACACTGAAACGGCGGACGCTCGAACCGACGGAAATGACTGTGCCAGCAAGATCATGGCCCAGAATGAAGGGCGGCTTGTACGCCAGCAGCGGTCTGAACTCGCCATCTCGGATCTTGGAATCCAGCAGATTTACCGCTGTCGCCTTTATCTCGACCAGAACGTCATTGGCCCCGACGACAGACTCGGCTGCATCGACCATGCTCAGAGGGCCGTTCTTTCTATATTTCTCGACGATGAAAGCCTTCATAGGCTTGCTCTCCAATTCTACGACATATTCAACAGGGCTTTAGAGGCTCAAGGCAGCGCCTAACCGAGACCAAACTGTTTGTGCAGCACTTTGTCGAAGAAGCCACGCGGCAGGAAGCGACGCGCAAAAGCGCCTTGCCGCGCCACCTTGCCCGATGGATAGCGAAGCTTCGGCGACTCCTCTGTGGCGGCACGGACAATGGTGTCGGCAACGCTTTGAGCGGTGTCTGCCGCCTGCATCGCCTTGGCGTAGGCGATGTTGTAGCCGGAGCGGAGGCGATCATACTCCTTAAGCGGCGCGTCGGCAGGCACGGAGCTTGCCTCGAAGGAGGTGCTGGTCGTGCCGGGCTCGATCACCAGAACGCGCACACCAAATCCCCGCACCTCATGATCCAGGGCTTCCGAATATCCCTCAATCGCATGTTTGGTTGCCGAGTAATGGGTGTTAAATGGCGCTGGGATGAACCCGAGACCAGACCCGACGTTCAGGATGCGACCGCAACCTTGAGCGCGCATGATGGGCAGAATAGCGTTCGTTACACGCACGACACCAAGCACATTGGTGTCATAGAGCGCCCGCACCTGTTCGATCGAACTTTCCTCGGCGGCACCGACGATACCGAAGCCGGCATTGTTGATAAGAAGATCGATATGACCAAGCTCCGTATGCGCTTCCGCAACGGCTACGCTCACCGACGCGTCTGAGGTGACATCGCATGCGATCAGCCGTATGCCGTCACGAACTTCACCCGGCTTCGCTTTACGGCTTGTCCCGATGACACGATATCCCGCTTTGGCCAGAGCAATCGCTGTCGCCTTTCCGATACCGCTTGATGCGCCCGTCAAGAACGCTGTCTTCTGTTGCCTGCTCACGCGACTAACCTCTTGCTCAATTCTGGCCAGCCTTGAGGTGAGCGGGACAAGAATTTAATGATGATGATCGTCATCATTAAATATGACGATCATCATCATTAGTCAAGAAGCAGGTTTGAGCCGCTACGAGATAATCAGGCTTATATGGTCCCGCTTGTTGCTGGCATGAGGGCTTAGCTGGTGACTGGCGCTCAGGACTCTCTAGGTGCTACACGTAAAGGCCTCATCCCAGGTCCATCGCATCAACTATTTCCCTCTGGAGGTTTTTTATCTTCAAATGAAAGAGCGTCGTTACTCTGCCGACGCTGAGGCTCACATGTGTGCGGAGCCGCCCTCTCAAAAGAGCGAACACGCGACAAATATCTGCTGGACATCGTTGAGAGCGCTGATCTGCTGGTGTGTTAGACGATTTGGAGATGATCGCTTATTGGCCTCAGCGCGGGAGTGGTTTTTCCATAGCTTTGACCTGCTGTCGTTTACGAATGCCCCGTGATCGTGAATAGGCTCCAGGCGACGTTCCCACATGCCGGCTGAATGCCACGCTGAACGCGCTTGCCGAACTATAGCCGACGCGCTGTGCGGTTTCAGCGGTTGCAACATCACTGCGAAGGAGTTCTTTCGCCAATGCCATCCGCCAACTGGTCGCATACTCCATAGGAGCCACGCCGACCTCTCTTCGAAAACGCTCGAAGAAAGTCGAACGGGACATCGCGGCATTCTGTGCCAGTCCCTCTACAGTGATGGTCCGGCCCGGATCGCTATGAATACGGCACAGTGCCGGCGCCAGTTGCGGGTCTGCCATGCCGCGCAGCAGACCGGGCGACGCCATTGCCCCACCCGTCGAGCGCAGCGCCTCGATCAGTAACACTTCCAGCAATCGACGCAGCACCATTTCCCGGGCGGTTCGGTCGGCTCTAGTTTCGTCGTTTATCATTCCGACCAGCATGGTAAGGCGCTCCTCGCCGCGGACAAGGATTACATCCGGCAGAAGCGAGACAAGAAGAGCCTTGTCGTCCGAACCAAACTTGCAGTGTCCGACCATCGCCTTAATTTCAACCGACGCATCAGGGTCTCCAAGCCGGAACACACCCGGGCTGATTTCAAGACGCTGAGCAAGCGCTCCGCGGGGTGGTGGCACGAGGCTACTCATCGTGAACGAGAAAATCTCCGGAACCAGCACAAAGTCACCAGCCGAAAGTAGCATGGGTTCCCGGCCTGTTATGGTCATCAGACTTTGCCCTTCGACCACCGCACAATAGAATGGGCTTCCAAGCTCGGTGCGCTCGACCAGCCACTGACCGCCACCGCTTACCAACTTGGAAATGGACGGGCTTATTTTGAGGAGAGAAACGACCTCTGCCACAGGATCAATCATGATTTCGGACTTACGCTAAAGTTAATTGGACAAATAAAGATAGCAAGTCCGAATTCCGCAGTCCATCTTCGGCTAATCATCGCTTCAGGAGACGGACACTTGCCAAAAATCCTCATTACCGGTTGTTCATCCGGATTCGGCCTCGAAATCGCGAGGACTTTTTTGTCGCGAGAGTGGGATGTGGTTGCAACAATGCGCAGCCCCCGCCCCGGCCTCTTGCCCTGCAACGACAGACTGACCGTCATGGCGCTTGATGTCACAGACGATCAAAGCATAGCTAACGCCGTGGACGCGGCAGGGCCGCTCGACGCATTGGTCAACAATGCCGGTGTCGGCATGCTGAACGTGCTCGAGGGTTCCGAGATGTCGAAAATCCGCGAACTGTTTGAAACGAATGTTTTTGGCGCGATCGCCATGACCAAGGCTGTCCTTCCGCAGATGCGGCTTCGAGGGGCAGGCGTCATTGTCAATGTCAGCTCGAGCGTCACTATTAAGCCGCTGCCTGCATTGTCCGTCTATAGCGCCAGCAAGGCAGCGCTGAATGCCTTTACGGAGAGCCTGGCCCTTGAGGCCTCCCTTTTCGGCGTCCGTGCCCGGCTCGTTCTCCCGGGATCGGCTCCAACCACGGGCTTCGGCAAAAATGCAGTCGCCCGCATGGGTATGGAAATTCCCGAGCCTTACAACGCATTCGTCTCTGATTATCTGAACAAGCTACGGTCCGGCACTGAGTTTACCACGGCCGAGGATGTGGCTCAGGCTGTACTGACTGCCGTGACAGACTCGACCGCGCCGATGAAAATCCCTGCTGGCGCAGATGCCCGCGCCTTGTTCCGCGAAGCCGATAAATCTGCCGGCTAAAGCTTCTCCTCAAGGAAACCGAGCGCGAACGCCGAACTACATTCCGTCAAAAGATGGCTGTGCTACGCATCCGCAGTTCTGGCCAGAACGTGGCGTCGCGGTCACACAGCCGACACATGCCAGCTCGCGTGTCGGCGGCCCGACCTAAGACTTATCGGGTGCGACCTGTACTCATCGTTCCTCATCTCGCGACAGAGTTTTGCATGTCTTGCACCTACAGGACGTCAGCGATCTGCACGAAATAGAGTTCTCGTTTTCGATCAGCGCTGTCGGCGTGCTTGGGAGTTGACCTGAAACACCTCGACTTATCTTTGAAGAAAGGAACAGATACATGATCAATCTTGAAGGCAAGCGCGCATTGGTAACTGGTGGGTCGCGGGGCATCGGTGCCGCGATCGCACTGGCGCTCGCGGAAAGCGGTGCTGATGTAGCGTTCACATACCAGCGCTCCGCCGAAAAGGCCTCGGGGGTAATGGAAGCGATCAAAAAGTTGGGGCGTCGCGCTGCTGCAATCCAGGCCGACAGCGCTAATCCCGAGGCAATAACCAGCTCTGTTCGCGAGGCCGTCTCCGTTTTAGGTGGATTGGACATTCTTGTGAACAGCGCCGCTATTGGTCACAGCGGCATGATCGTGGACCTTGATGTCTCAGACTATCAAGCATTGATGGATATCAACGTAAGAGCTCCAGTCCTGTTTGCGAAAGCCGTCATCCCGCATCTCGGTAAGGGCGGCCGGATCGTGACAGTTGGCTCGGCTCTGGGTGAGCGGGTGCCGTTTCCGGGAATAACACCTTATGCAATGTCAAAGGCCGCATTAACATCCTTCACGCGTGGTCTTTCACGTGAACTTGGTCCAAGTGGTATCACCGTCAATCTCGTGCAACCCGGAGCAACCGATACGGAAAGCAACCCGGCGGACGGACCGGCAGCTGACCTGCAGAAAAGCTTGACGTCGTTAGGACGCTATGGCGAACCGCGCGAAATCGCGAACGCCGTTGTGTTTCTCGCAAGTCCAGCCGCAAGTGTCATCACGGGAGCGACCCTTACCGCAGATGGCGGTGCGATCGCCTGACTTGCTCTTGATCGATACTCGATAGAGTGGTGGTGCCCACCTTTGATTGCCTGATCATGCAGACACAAGGACATGCGGTGGGTGCCGCCTCCATGCTCCTACCGTTTCTCACAACAGGAGATCTCGATGGTTAAGCCTGAACTTATTATCACACCTGGGTATGGGCAGAAATTTCACGAGCTCTTGTACTTTGCGCACGACAGTCGGCGCAACCTGGAAGGAGGTCGTCCACGTCAATTCTTATCACGTTGGCGGCTTTCCTACGATCGTGAACGACACGATTGCCTGTCTTTTCCGGAAACATACGCCCAACCGCGCTCCGATCTGGACGCAGACCGGTTTGGAAGCTCTTGAGCTGCTCGCCATGCGAATTGATATCCGTGTAACCGCCATCCAAGAGTGACACCGACGCTCACATTGTCCTCATTACCCTGAGACGGCCAAACAAAAAGCAGCAACCTGTGCTCACCACTCTTATGCAACAGGAATATAAGTTGCTGACCAAGGAGAATGTTATGACAACCGACACTTGCCCCGTTACCACACCACAGGAGCGATCATTTCTGGCCATCCAGCAAGCGGCTGAACGAGTGATGCTGGAGAGAGTATCGCTCGCCATCTCTGACGCGACCGCCGAAGTTGCGAGGAACGTAAAAGACGCCGGTCTGGAGTTGGAGCCGACCAGTGAAGGCTACTTCATGTTTGCGGTTCAGCAAGCCACGTTCGTGCGTCTTTGTGGAGGCAATCCGAGTACGTTGCAGGGAGGGAATCCCGAGATTGGCGACCACGTCGTTAGGAACTGTCGCAACATCATTGACAGTTATTGGAAGAAACACGCTGCCCAGACGGCCAAGATGCTTTGAAAAGATATTAGCTGTCGCCGGTGATCGATAACAACAATGAGCTAGGTCCATTATGAATTGGGAATATCTGACAGTCGACAATACACCCGATAATCAGCAAATGAATTGGCGTGTCGCCGCCCCATTTCCGCAAGCGCCGGCGCAAAATGTGTTGGACCGAACGACCATGGTGCCGCTACACGAAAAAGCCTGCGCAGTTCACCAGCGGGAAGGATCGCTTGCTTGGCGACATTGATCTACTCGCAAACCTTGGTTGCGTGCTGGTCGAATGCCCTACCCGCTTCGGTTAGCGACATGCCCCATGTGCTGCGCACCCAGAAGTCTAGTGACGAACGCTGTTTCGAGCCTGAAGGAGTAGCCTCCGGCCAGGACCAATCATCTCCGCTTCACCATCCGCCTAAGCATCGAGCCTTTCCTTGATTTACGCGGGATAAGCTCGATATCACTAACAAGCTTTGCACCACCTTCCCGGCGCTCCAGCGTAATCTTGCGACTGTGAAATGCTTCCAGTTCTGCGCGATGCGCCACGCTAATGATCGTGGCATCGGGTAGCTCATCGATGACGGTCTGCATCATCTTGTCCTGACTTTTCTCGTCCAGCGCTGCGGTAGCCTCGTCCATGACAATGATATCGGGCGCGTTGAGCAGCAGGCGTGCAAAGGTAAGTCGTTGTTTTTCACCACCTGACAAAGTCTGGTCCCAAGGCGCCTCGTCTTCGATCTTATCCTTGAGTTGGCCAAGACCGACCTTGTCGAGAGCGGCGACGATCTCTTCCGCCGTCCAGCTTTCCGCCGGTTGCGGATAAGACACCGCGCGGCGCAGTGTCCCGGCCGGAATGTATGGCCGCTGTGGCAGCATGAATAATTGGCTGCCGGCGCGGAAATTCACGCTGCCGCCGCCCCATGGCCAAAGGCCAGAAATAGCGCGGACCAGCGTGCTTTTACCTGAGCCTGATTCACCGGACACCAGTACCCTCTCGCCCGCGCCGATTTCCACGTCGGTTTCTTTGACGACGGCGGTTCCATCGCCCAAGGACACGGACACATCCTTGAGGCTAAGCATGGTCTCACCTTCAGTCTCGCCACGAACGATACGACCAAGAGTGTCGCTTTTCTCAGCCCGTTCGAGGCCATCCAGTGACATCATCAGCGAGGCGACACGTCGTGCGCAGGCGTTCCAGTCGGCAAGGCGCGGATAGTTATCGACCAGCCAGCCAAACGCGGACTGGACAATGGTAAATGCAGACGCTGCCTGCATGACCTCGCCGAGCGACATGCTGCCATCGAGAAATTTCGGTGCACAGAGAAGGAGTGGTACGACTGGCGCAATCAGCATCGAACCGTTGGAAACGACGGTTGTACGCATATATTGCTGCGCCATAAGCCGCCATTGTCGCCGGACATTACCGAAGCGTTTGTCGAGATCGCTGCGCTCCTCTTCTTCCCCGCCAAGCAGGGCAATGCTCTCACCATTTTCCCTGACACGTGTCAGCGTGTAGCGAAATTCTGCTTCCACCTGGTTCTTGACTTCAGACACCTTGACGAAGTTTCGGGCGATGAAAGCGATAGCGGTGGAGGTAATTGCCGCGTAAATGATGGCCGCTATGACGAGGAAGCCCGGTATCGTGACCCATACACCGCCGATGGACAACGTCAGCGCCCCGCCAATCGTCCAAAGGACGACGATGAAGGTGGAAGCGGACACGAACGCGGCGATAACGCCGGAGACGAAATCGACCGGCGCTTCGGTGGCGATGCGCATGTCCTCCGAGAGCCTTGCCTCGGGGTTCTTGTGATCGCCATCGATAAGGTTGAGCTGATAGTAGCGACCGTTTGCGATCCATCTGCCAACCAGCACCTTGGTCAGCCAGGAGCGCCAGCGCCGCTGAATGCGCATTCTCACATAGACTTGCGAGGTGACGATGAAGACGCTTCCGAGAACCAGAAAAGGGAATATGGAGGCAAGTGAATAGACCGTCGACGCATCCCGCTTTTCGATCGCGTCGAATATTCCGCGATTCCAGACGTTGATGCCATACTGGAAGCCGACATTGATGCCGATCATGGCCAAAAGGCCGATCGTGAAAAGCCATGCCAGCTTATCGCCACGGCGGCTCCAAAAGCCGCGTGCGCTGATCCAGAAGCGTTTCAGCAGATATTTTCGCCGTGCCTCTTCAGCCTCCTCCGGCGTCAACCCCGAAGCAGGTTCCATTTCCTCTGGGGGAATCTGGTCATCATTGTCATTAGCATCTTTAGGGGATGCGGCTTCGGTGCCAGCCTCGTCGGCATCAGCGACCGATTTCAGTCCTGCTTCATTATTTTTCATGGTCGCTGAACGGCGGAAAACGAGAAAGGTTTCACGGCTTTGTGAAGCGGCGTGAAATATTCTTTCGGACGGTGCTAGGGAGCGGAGTAGACGGGTTTGCGCCAATGGGAGCTGTCGTTTGGCAGCTGATTTGATATTTCACATGCGTCCAAAACTCCCAGTTTTGGCGAATTGTGGTGATGAGTTTCTTCGGCAGCGGAGGCGCGACCCGGCTGGGTGCCTATCCCACCGCCCACGGCTTCTTCAGATTCAGCCTACGCAAAGCCAGCGATCACCCAAAGTGATGTGGGCACGTCCGGCCCCAGCTAGGAGTCCGAAAAGCGGAGAGGTCCTCCATCAATGCTCAACCATTGAAATCGCGAATATCAGTTTCTACCTGCGCCAAAGATTTTCGCCCAATCAATAAAGGCCCGTGGGCCAAAAGGAGACTCAGATGAACATACTTATGGTCCTTACATCGCACGACGAGCTCGGCAACACGGGCAAAAAGACAGGATTCTGGCTCGAAGAGTTCGCAGCACCCTACTACGCGTTTCTCGAAGCTGGTGCCAAGATCACTGTCGCGTCGCCCAAGGGCGGACAGCCACCTCTTGATCCGAAAAGCGACGAACCGGAGTCGCAGACCGAAGAGACCACCAGATTCAAGTCCGATGCGGATGCCCAGTCGGTCCTTGCAAACACCATCGTTCTATCGACCGTGTCCATCGACGATTTCGATGCTGTGTTCTATCCCGGTGGCCATGGTCCTCTCTGGGATCTTGCAGAGGATAAGGTTTCCATTTCCCTGATCGAACGCATGTATGCAGCTGGAAAGCCAGTCGCTTTCGTCTGCCACGCTCCGGGCGTCCTACGCCATGTGAAGGCTCCAAACGGCACTCCGCTGGTGCAAGGTAAGAAGGTTACCGGCTTTACCAACACCGAGGAAGATGCGGTGCAACTCACCGATATCGTCCCGTTCCTCGTCGAAGACATGCTCAAGGAGAATGGTGGCATTTATTCCAAGATCGGCGACTGGCAGTCTTACACAGTCAAGGACGGGTTGCTGATTACCGGTCAAAATCCCGGATCGTCGGTAGCAACCGCCGCATCGCTAGTGGAGACCTTGAAGGCCCATGAGGCCTAGCAATTTATTCCCGGGGTGTGATGACGCATCATTGTCGCCATCACACTCCGGGAAACTCTTATGCCAATCCGGCACCGCGAATGATCAGAACGATCAAAGACGCCTTGAAGCCATCAGGCAACTCAGCGATAAAAAGCTGAAGAGCTTCATTGCACCCAAGCCATGGAATTTTGGGGTCGAACTCCTAAGCCGCCGGCAAATGCGATGGTTATTTCGAAAACATACAAGAGAATGCCAGCATATTCCCGGTGCGGCCTCGTTCAGAAGTTTATGCGTTTTTTACCAATACGCTTCCCGGAATTGATGTAGTCTGAAGTCAATAAAGATGAACCGGCCAAGCCGGACCACAGGGGAATATCGAAGAATGAGATACGTCGTCGATAATGTCGGCGGTCTTGCTGGAGGTGATGCCTGGCAGGCCGCAGTTACGGAAACCTACTTTCCGCTGGATACCGAGTATCGCAACAGGCGGGAATTTACCGGCAAACTGGAGACATGGTCTCTTGGATTGGTCGGTGTTTCCCGAATGAAATGCGATGGCGTCAGCTATCACCGCCACCGCCGCCATTTTCTGAATGAGCGTGACGCCAGCCTTCTGGTTTCAATTCCAGAGGTTAGCGAGATCAATTTTTCGCAAGGATCGCGTAGCGTGAAATGCAATCCAGGCGGGTTTCTGCTCGAACGTGGAGATGCGCCTTATGAGTTCTGGCATGGCAAACCCAATGCGCTTTGGGTGCTGAAGGTGCCATCCGCCAGCGTTCGATCCCGCATCGGCTCGACGGACAGGTTCAGCGCCTTGAGCTTTGATGGCACGAGCGGGGTCGCCGCGCTTTTTCTGGATACGGTGCGAACCTCGATCGGCCATATCGACAATATCAATGAGGCCGCTCGTGAAATGACCGGAAGGCATATTCTCGAAATGCTCTGCCTTTCCATTGTGAGCGACAACCGGGTGCTGGACAGCAGCATATCCTCCATTCGGGCCGGGCATTTGCATCGCGCCGAGCAATATATTCGTGACAACATCAAGAACCGATCGCTGGGGCCACACGCCGTTGCTGAAGCCGGTGGAATATCTCTGCGCTATCTTCAGGGGCTGTTTCAAGAGAGCAACAAATCGATCAACGGCTTCATCCGCGACAGCCGCCTCGACCATTGCTCCGAAGAATTGATGTCGGTGACAAACAACTCAACCATCGCGGAAATCGCGTATCGCTGGGGATTTGCCGATCAGTCGCAGTTCTGCCGGCATTACAGGACCAGGTTTGGGTGCTCTCCGGGTGATACACGCCGCGAGGCCGCGCTTCGTGCACGGATGTCGCCGGACACGCAATACCGGCATTAACAGATTACGGCACCACGCTAGAAACTGACTGTGGCTGCGTCATATGTGGCCAGGCGCGAAAATTGACGTCCGCCGGACGGTTGGTTCGGAAACCTTTCACCAATGAAAACAAGACACGCTGCCCCGCAATGGGGCGGGCGCAGGCGGAATATTGTCTGCACAAACAGCCTGTAAAGGACAAGAGTATGACCAAGACGAGAGTGGCCGTGGATGTGGGGGGAACCTTTACGGACATCTGCATCATGGATGAGGACACCGGCTCGATCCGCATCGAGAAAACCGGTTCCACGCCGGATGATCCTATGCGCGCCATTCTGAACGGCGTAGAGCAGGCCGGTATCGACCTGTCCGAAGTCACCATGTTTTCCCACGGCACGACGGTCGCGACCAACGCCCTCATCACCCGCCGCCTGCCGCGCACCGCCATGGTCTGCAGCGACGGCTTCCGCGACGTGCTTGAGATCCGCCGCGCCAACAAGGAAGACCTCTGGGACGTCTACAAGGACGTCGTGAAGCCCTATATCC
>JAAIGE0101195015.1_pt1 | contig 13456 bp, 21 predicted proteins | sample 6487951 | NCBI WGS metagenome assembly JAAIGE01 (sample SAMN13974128, study PRJNA590717) | phyllosphere metagenome | biome: tomato field; feature: multiple bacterial spot infested tomato fields; material: tomato leaves; isolation source: leaves from tomato fields | host: Solanum lycopersicum ... | reverse complement strand
GAGAGCCGGGCCAGGACCAGCACCTGGAGCAGGCCGTAGCCGATCAGGGCATGCGCGAGAAGGTCCTGAGCCCCGCCCTATACCGAAAGGTAGGCCAGGCCAATTCGGCGCGTCGCGCGCTTTAGGAGAGACGTGCCATGGGCCACGGTCGCCGGGGCGCACGCAACGGCCCCCCGCACGTCACGTCGCTCCTGGTCCCATGCGTGACGTGCGGGCACCATGCCGGCATGCAGACCGAAACTGAACGCGCCCGCTGGGCCGCTGCCTTCGCCGACCAGTTGGCCGGATTCGCGCCCGGCCCCTATCCGGAAGCGCCCGAGGAGGCGCCGGCCCGGCTCGCCTCTCCGGCGACGCGCCTCAAGCGGTCCCAGGAGAACGCCAAGGCGCGCGCCCAGCGCGCCCGCGACAAGGCAAAGCGGGCCGCGGAGCTTGACGCCGCCATCGCGCAGGGCCTGAGGTCGATCCTCCGCCAACGCCGGGTCTACGAACGGATGCGGGACGGCGAGGAGCTTTCGGGCATCGCCGTCCGCGTCGAACCCATTTTTGCCGAGGGGATGCGGTACCTCGTCGAGCACTGCGAGTGGGAGCGTCCGCTAGCCTCCCGCGCCCTAACGGCCCGTCTGCTGCGCCCGGCCAAGCCGCCGCCCGCGTAGCCGCCCTTGCCGCCCCACCACCGAGGCCGCCCCAAACCGGACAGCCTTTTTCATGCCGGGCGTGACGTTCGCGGCTGGCCCGATACGTGCGCCCCGGGGTGCTGGGCGTGCCGTACGCCGAAGTAACGGAGACGTCGCTGCAGGGGGGAATCCCAGCCTTAAGGGCACGTTTACCATCGCGCCCAGGGATTCCGTTACCGCAATCACAGGCTTCCCGCCGGCGACTCTTGGCAGGGGAATCGCGAGCTGCGATCTCCAATGCACACGCTGCTCCACGGAGGCCCGTCATGAGCTATCACCGCACCGCCCACGACGTCGCCGGCGCCTTCGACCGCGGCGTGCAGGGCCTCGCGATGAGCCTCGGCACGGTCCTGATCGAGCAGCGCATGGCGCGCCAGGCCGACTGCCAGGCCGCGAACGCGATCCGCGCCCAGACGGCGCGCCTCGTCTACGACCGAGTCTTCGCCGAGGAGATGGCCGCCCACCGCGCCGAGGCCGCCCGCCAGGAGCAGGCTGAGCGCGCCGAGCGGTTCCGGCTGCAGCGCCAGATGGCGGCGTTGGCGGCCAAGCGCGCCCGGGGCTAACACGTACCGCGCTGCGCACGATTCGTGCGCACGCAGCAAGAATCCAGGTCCCGGAGGACTGTAAACGCAAATAAAGAAGGCCGCCCCTCATTAGGGCGGCTTTCGTCATTCCGGCGGGGATGCGGGCGTCAGGCGGCCCGGGGGCGCGGCGCCGTGACGGGCTCGTAGCCGTGCTCGCGCATCACCGCCGCGACCTCGTCGACCTTCGCCTGGATCAAGGCGCGCCTTTCGCGGACGGGGCCGGCCAGGGCGGCGAGGCGCGCCTTCTCGGCGGCGGTCCACTCGGCAAGCGTCGGCACCTTCGGCAGCCCCTTGAGCATCCGCTCGCCCATGAGGTGCTGCCCGATGTGGCGGGCCTCGTACGCCAGAAGGGCCGCGCGCTCCTCGATGTCGAGGGCATCCAGGTAGGCGATGGCGCGCTCGTCGAGGACGCCCTTCGTGGGCTCGCCGCACGACACGAGATGGTTCCCGGCCGCGTAACCCCATTCCTCGCGGACGTCCGGCTCGACCACGTCGGCCTTGAGGATCTCGCGCGGGCGGTTGAGCTCGGCCATGAGCTCCTCCTCGGCGACCGCCTCCTCCTGCGGGGGCGTAGGGATGAGGGAAGCCGCGGCGCGCAGGACGAAGCGCGTGCCGTCCCAGACGAGCCTGGGGGCGCAGGCCATCGCGGCGAAGGCGGCGCGCATGACTGAAGCGAAGAACGAACGAAACGACATCGTGTGTCTCCTGACGTGTTGGGGATGCTGCGGGGGGCGGTTGAAATCGACTAGCGGCCCATCCTCGGGCCTCCGCCGCTTCGCCCCGAGCGCTCGACGGCTTCACGCAGGCTGAGCATCGGCTGGACGGGCGGGACGTGGGGCACGCCGCGGATCGTGGCGCGGCGGGCCAGATGGCGGTCGATCCGCGCTGGTAGGGACGCCGCGAGGGCGGCGACAGCCTCGTCCGGCAGGCCGCGCGCCCACTCCCTGACGTAGGCGGGCAGGTACCGGATGTCGTGGACCCGACCGCGGCGGGCGTAGACGAAAACGTCCCAGCCGGCGGTCCACGTGGCGGGGGGCTCGATGAGCGCGGCCGCGGCGCCTGCGCGGACGTCGGAGAGCTCCGCCGGCTCCGGCTCCGGCTCGACGACGGCGGCCGGCGCAGGGACCGGACGGACGGTCCGGAGGATGACGCGGCCGGCCTCTCAGGTGGTGACGGCGGCGATGGCGACGGCGATGTAGTCGAGCACGCGGGCCTACTCAGGCAGTGACGCCGAGCGCGCGGGCCTCGGCGTATGTCGCGCGGCGGACCCAGGCGTGCCGCCCCTGGACCTTGGCGCAGTAGACGAGCGCCCCGTCGCCGGTCGGGTAGGCCGTGTCTTCCTCCCATTCGTCACCGGGCGCGGTCACGATTCGCTTGAGGCGGTCGGTCCAGCGGGCCGCGAGGCAGGCGGCGCTCCGCGGCGCCCGCCGGGTCGACGAGGTCCTCGGCCGCCTGCTCCGACACCGCGACGAGAACGCTGCCCTGGACGGCGGCGTGGCCGCCGCGCGTGTCGACGACGGTCCCCTCGGGCGGAAGGCATCCGAGGCGCTCGACGCGGCGGAGGCGGCCGCCAGGGCGGGCCTCCAGCATCACGCTCCACATGGGGTCTCTCTCACGGGCAGGCTCCTGAAATACGGCGATGGACGTATCGTGCCACCCGTCGATGAAAGACGAAAGAGGCTATTTGAACTCCGCTTCTCCGTATTTTCTGGTGTCTATATGATACCGGAAATTCGCTCGGCAAGACGGCGTAGCGTCAACTTTGAAATAGGTCTTGTATTTTGCGAGGCGGGGCGTAATTTTATCGTCGTACCCCGGTTTCGTGGAGGCGCCTGTGGCGCGGGCACTGAGAGAGACTGACGTCGTCAGACGGTTGTTGGCTGCCTGCAAGGCCGCAGGCGGGCAGGCCCGCTGGGCGGAAATGGCGGGCGTGACCCCGCAATACGTCTGCGATGTCGCGAAAGGTCGTGCCCGTCCCGGAGAGGCAGTCCTCCGAGCCCTGGGGCTGCAGAAGGTGGTCCGTTACGTGCCGCGCGAGCCGGAGCCGGTCGAGCTCTGCGACGACGCCAGCGAGGTCCTCGTCCGCGCTCAGAGGATCTTCGCCTGATGCTCGGCTCCAGGGACTACGTCATGGCCCCGACGGGCCTCATCCTCCCCGGCAAGGTCGCCGCCGACCGTGCCCGCGCCGCCCGCAGGCCGAAGGCGATGGACTTCTTCGCCGGTGCCGGGGGCATGTCCCTCGGCCTGATCCAGGCCGGCTACGAGGTGGTGGCCGCCGCCGAATACGACTGCGGCGCGGTCGTCACGTACGGCCTGAACCTGTGCCGCTACAGGCAGTTCACGATGCACTTCGTGACGCCGGAGGACGGCGTCTGGATGGAGCGATTCCTCACCAAGCAGTTCAATCAGGCGGGCGTCACCGTCACCGACGGCGCCGTCAAGGTCGACGGCAAGCGCCTTGGCCTCGCCGGGACCGGGCTCATCTCGGGCGACCCGGCCATGTCGGGCGTGAGCCACGTGTTCGTTGGCAACGTCCGTAAGCTCACGTCCGAGCGCATCCTCGAAACGCTCGGCATGAACGCCGGGGAGCTCGACGTCGTCTGCGGAGGACCGCCCTGCCAGGGCTTCTCGAAGGGCGGCAAGCAGAACGTCTACGACCCCCGGAACGGCCTGGTCTACGAGTTCGCGCGCTTCATCGTTGAGCTCCAGCCCAAGGCCATGATCATGGAGGAAGTGCCAGAGGTCGCGACGATGATGGACCCGGACGGCGTGCCGGTGCTCGACAAGCTGCGCCGCATCCTGGAGGACGGGGATTTCCGAGGCTACGAAGCCTTCCGGAAGATGGCCCATGGCGGCCCGGACCGCGTCGAGGTCATGAGGGGCGCCACGCCCAAGCGCCTCGCCGCTGAGGCCAAGCGCGAACGCAAGGCAGCGGCCCGCGCCGCCAAAGCGAAGGCGGCCCGTCCCCACGGGCTGCCCGGCCAGATCGATCTCTTCGGGGAGGCTGCGTGATGCCCCGCGGTCTCGCTCATCCCGACGAGGATCTCTACGTCCGCCCGCCTCGTCGCCCAGGTCTGGGACCACTGCGGCGAGCACGCTATCCTGGAGCGCTGGTCCTGGCTCGGCAAATGGACCCTCGCGCGGTTAGCGGTCGAGGGGCGCGCCGAGGCTCGGCTGGCAGCCGGTGCCGCGCCGATTCGCGGTTACCACCGGTCGACGACGCCGGAGATGGAGGCCGAGGCGGTCGCCGCCGTGCTGCGCCTCGGGACGATAGACGCCGCCTGCGCCGCGACCGAGCTGCACTACACGACCGTGCGCCGCGCCCGTACCGAGGCCGGCGTCGAGCCGCCCCGTGTCGACCGTCGCGCCGTAGCGCTCCGGGCCGCCACCAGGCGGGCGAGGAGGGCGGCATGACCCGGCGCTGCGCCTTCGATTCCTACGACTTCGACGCCCGCCAGCGCGCCGTCGAGGAAGCCCACGAGGACGCGATGCACGCGGCCACGGTCTTCGCCTGCCAGGGCTGCGGCGAGGAGCATGACGTCGAGGACCGGGTGGTCCTGAGGGCGCACCCGGAGATGCCGGTGTTCTGCCACCACTGCGCGTTCTCCGATTTCCCCGGCAGGAGGGCGTGATGCCCAGGCCTATCGGGTGCCCCCTCTTCGTCGACGACCTCTACAGCCTGGACGCCGCCGACACCCGCAAGCGGCTCGCCCTCGTCATGGCGGCGTGCCGCGCCGCCTCCATCGAGGCCGGGAGCGACCGCATGCTCGACGGCATCCTGCGGCGCGTCGAGGGGGATTTCTTGTTCTCCGCCCGCATGGCCGTCGGCGAGCTCGCCGAGGCGCTGGCCGAGCACGAGGCCAAACGCGCTCCGGCACCTCCGGAGCCTCCCCCCGACCCGCCGCCGGTTCGCTACGCCCGTCTTCCCCGCATGCCTAGGACCTTGCCATGAGCAGCCCCGTTCACGTCCGCACTGTCGTCGAGTTCCCCGAGGTACCGGTCCGCGTCATCCCCGCCGATGGCATCCCCATCGGAGAAGGGCCGCTCATGTGGGCCATGGTCAACGTCGCGCGGCCGCAGGGCACCGTCATCGGAGTGCGTGTCTTCGCCTACGCCGGCGAGATCGACTTTCTAGACCTGTCGACGCTCCGGCACCGCGGTCGGGAGACGACTGTGACGGCGTGGGCGCCTGTCATCGCCGGAAGGCCCCGCATCGGGCCCACGCTCCGCGCAGCCTTGCAGGGCGGACTGGAGACCGTCGAGGTCACGGAGCACGGGCCGATCTACCGCACAGCCGCCTGACCCCAACACCAGGAGCCAACGCATGTCCCATCTCCGCCTCGTCCCCCCGTCACCAACGCCTGAGCCCGCCATGCCGCGCCTGTACGCGCCCCCGCCGGCGCCGGTCCGCGGCTTTCCGTACCCGTCGAGCGCGTTCGCCTCGCACGCCGGGCGCCTAGCTCCGTCGCGGCTCTACCCGGACCGCATCCCGGCGCCGCCCGGCGGCCGCGCGCATCTGACGGAGAACCCGTCCGACCTGGACTTCGAGCAGGCGGTTCTGGCGGGGATGGAGCGCCTTGCCGCCGGGCGCGAGCTCCGGGACCCCCTCGGCAAGCCGGTCGCCCCCCACGAGGTTCAGCGCTACGCGGGCCTGCGCGCCTCGGGGCTTGCCGGTCTGCAGGCGAGGATTCGCCCGCACCTCCGCCGGGACCATCCCTGGGCCGCGCAGGCCGCCGAGATGATGGAGCGCCTCGCGTCCGAGGAGAGGTACTGGTGGGGCGTATCCGGCCGGCGCCAAGCCTGACGCTCCCCCGTCGACGCGCCCGGCGGCAGGGGCGCCGATTCCCCCGCAACCCCCGGTTTCCGTGAGCGGACCGACCCATGCACTACTATGACGAGTTACGCGACAGCGCTGACCGCCACTTCAAAGACTGGCTCGCCCGGCTTGAGGCCGGCGACGCCTCCGCCCGCACGACGGCGTAGGGCCTTGGCGTCGATCTCGCCGGCCTGACGCCCGAGGCGGCCCTTGAGGCCGTGGCCGCCGCGTTCGTGTCCCAGGGCGCCTTCGAGCAGCTTCTCTATGCCTCCGCCATCTTCGGCGGCCCGGCCGACGATGACGCGACGGATTCCGCCGTCCACGTGATCTACGACCTCAACGAGGAGCGCGGCCTGTCCGAGGGCGAGCGCGAGACCCGCCTGCGCGACCGCATCGTCAAACGCATCCGTCTCGGGTCCTATGACACCGCCGACATCGAGTGGCTGGAGATCCGCGCCGCCGCCATGGAGGACGCCGAGGTGCTGAGGATGCAGCCCTTCGGCGAGGAGCGCATCCTGGAGTTCGCCCGCTGCGTCGTCAACGCCAGCACCCCGGAGACCGACTTCTGGACGCGCCGCGAGATTGCGCCGGACGAGCTGCACCTCATGCTGCGCGAGAGCGTGGGCGGCCGGGAGAGGGAGACGCGGCACAGCCTCCTGAGCGCCTAACTCCACGTGGTCTGCCAGGATGGGGGCGCGACGGAGTTCCTGTCGGCCTACGACGAGCACGTGGCCCTGGCGAGTTAACCAGTTGTTAACCGTGTTCAAGCACCGGATGGTCGTCGGATGGTCGCCGGCCCGCTCAAGTCTTGCAGATGGCACCGTCTCGTGGCATCTCGTGAGCGTCAGGCAAGGTCCGTTTCGACGGTAACCATGCCGCTCGATTCGATTCGACTATGCGTCCGCAATGGCCCTTCTTCCTGCGCATGGGGCGACCCGCCCCGCGTGGGAGTTTTGGCATGGGAGATCATGATACCGGTGGGCCGGTTTGGCCTGACCGCAGTCTGGAGGCAATGAAGACGCAGTGGTCGAAGGGGGAGTTCGCCTTCGGCATGCGTCCTCTGGCCGTCGGGCGCTACGTGCTCCGCGAGATGGCCGAGCGGGAAATCAAGAGGCTCCGTCGCGCGATGAAGCACGCGGACGGGCGCTTCCCTCTCGACGACTGGTACTGCGCCCTCGGCAACGTCGGGTTCGGCGTGCCGCAGCGCGAGGGGGAGCCGGTCACGTCGGAGCACATGGCGTTGATGTGCGAGTACTTAGGCATCGCTCGGGTCGATCGGCGGACCAACAAGTGGTCGTGGGAGCGCCTCCTCGCCGGGGCATTCGGCCTCGGGAGTATAGGCATCGTGTCGCGCATCTACGCCCGCGCGATGGGCCTGGAGGATGCTATCATCTTCCATGACGTCATCGGGGACGAGATGCGCGAGCGGCTCCGGGCGCAGCGCCAGGTGCTCATCGACTCCGGGTTCCTTGCCCCGGTGGCGTATGTTCGTCCGGCTCTCAACCGGTACTCGCCTGTCGCGTCCGAACACCGCGAGCACGAGCAGATGCCCCTGTTTGGGGGTATCGAGAGCGCAGCTCGGAAGGACGGGGAAGGCGAGGGCTAAGCTTACAGCCAGCGAGGGAGCCGGATTTCTTCCGGTTCCCTCGCTGGCCGTGGTCAGGTGCTCGCGAACCCGCAGCTCGAAGCCGTGCAATTCACGCGTAGCATTCGCCCGGCCCCTTTCATTCCATGGATTTCCAGCCTCTCCTGAGCTTGGCCGTTTTCACCTCGTCTTAGGGCGCCCAAACTGGCTCATCTACGTCCCTCTGCGGCTCCGTCACCATCTCTCCCGGGCGGGGTTTCACGCTGGCTAATGTGTGCCGTCGGGAAGCCCTCGGCCCGCGCGGCGGTTTGGGGGCCTCGGCCTAGCCCCGGGCGGCTTCGATCCAGCCGACGGTTTCGAGCGTGTGGCCGAGGCCGTGGACAAGCACGCCTCCCGCCACCGCGTGCTCTATGCCGCGGCGACGTGCGGCGGCTCCTACGATGACGAGGACGCCATCGAGATCGCCCCCGCCATCATGGCCGTCGTCGTCGCCGAGCGCGGATGCCCGAGGCCGAGCGCGAGACCCGGCGGCGCGACCGCATCGTCGCGCGGATTCGTGAGGGCTCGTACGACGAGGGCGGCGTCGAGCACTTGAAGATCCTCGCCGCGGGCATGACGGACGCTGAGATCCTGCGGATGGACCCCTTCGACGGCGAGGGGGTGAAAGAGCTTGGTCGCCGCGTCTTCACTTACGGCACGCCGGTGTGGGACCACTGGACGAGGCGCGCTATCCCTGCAGGCTACGGCCTTAACGGATTTGATTCGTGCGTACCAAAGGTTGAAATTAAGCCTCAAAACCACGCCTCTGCGGGTACTGATTTCAACCTGAGATTCGGCTTGGCCGCGCACTGCACGGCGTTTTCCGGCGAACGAATCAAATCCGTTAAGGCCGTAGCCCTGCAGGGGAGAGGTACCTCGTTCTCAAGGAGAGTCTGATGGGCCGCGAGCACGAGACGCGGCACATCCTCCTGAGCGCCTACCTCCACGTCGTCTGCGGGGACGGCAGCGCGACCGAGTACCTCGACGCCTACGACGAGCACATCGCCCTGGCGAGTTAACCACTCGTTAACCTTGTTCAAGCATCGGACGGTCGCCGGTCCGCTCAAGTCTTGCGGGCCGGCGCGGTTTTAAGGCATGTAGTGGAATGGCGTCGACGGTAACCACGACGCGAAGATCGACTCGACTGTCCAGGCCTCTTAGCCTTTCTTCCTGCGCATGGGGCGACCCGCCCCGCGTGGGAGATTTGCCGTGTCGGAGTATGGACTACGCCGGGAGCGCTACCCGGTCGGCGACTACGTCTGGGAGCACGTGACGGAGGCGGAGCGCGAGTGTCTCCGCGAGTTCACGGCTCTCACTGCCGAAGAGCACCGCTACGACCCGGTCTACTGCGCGCTGGGAAATGCGGGCATCGGTTCCCCGATGGAGGAGGACGAGCCGGTCGAGGACTGGCACGTTAAGAACATCCTGGAGAGGATGGCCTACGCCCGCCTCCTCGACGTGCCGACGGACGAGGGGGAGTGGCGCCACATCCTCTCGCTCGCGACGGACTCGGACGAGGGGGCGGCCCGCCTCGCGCGCCTCTTCGAGGAGGCCAGCGGGATCGACGACGAGGAGGCCTTCGACGAGGACGAGCGGTCGGACTTCATCGCCGAGTGGGCGCGGCAATGCGGGCGGCTCCGCGCGCTCGAACGGCTGGGCTCCTTCGAGGAGCCGCCCGCGCCCGCGCGTCCGTCCCTGGTCCGGTGGGCCGCGGAAGGGGGAGAGATTCCCGCTGTGGACAACGGGGGCGAGCAACTCGACCTGGGCGTCGACGGCAAGTAATTATTCACGACCAATCTTCGGCTCGGATGAACCTCTGTGAACGCGTTCGTCTGACTGTGTCACTACACCGCGCCCAAGGCACGGATGAACCACCGTTCGAAGTCGATCTACTTCGCTCGAATATACCGCGCTCCGTGCGCGGATGAACCTGACCACGGTACTGGCAACACGGTCACCTTTTCCCCGTGCCTCGGGCACGGATATCGTAAAGGGCTCTGCAGGGCCCACCTCCGTGGCGGCCACACACGGGTCAAAGTGGCCATGAACGCGCTGCCCGCCGGGAGGCCCTGCGGCGCGGTCGAAACCGAACCGCATTCCGAGAGGCGGGGCTAGTCGTCCCCGCCTTCGGCCTCCATCGCGCGCCCGAGCCGGATCTCCTCCGGCTCCTCGGGCGTCGCCGCCATCCGCTCCCGGATCTCCTCAAGCGCCGCCGGCCGGTATCCCCATCGGTCGACGCCGACGTCGCAGCTTTGCGCCGTGTCCGGCAGGAGCCCGTGCGTGTGCCCGAAACAGTGGCGCGCGCCGCGGAAGGCTCCCGGCCAGGCCCTCATCGGATAGTGCGAAAACACCCAGCGCTCCCCCGCCAACTTGTGCGTCGCCAGGTCGTGGACGGAGTGCCACGGCAGGCCGGTCGTCTTGGTCCGGTCGTGGTTCCCCCGGCACAGAATCTTGCGGCCGCGCAGGCGCCGGAAGATTGCGGCGAGATCGTCGGCGGTCCCCCCGAGCGCGAAGTCGCCGAGATGCCAGACCTCGTCGCGCGGGCCGACGACGGAGTTCCAGGCCGCGATCAGCGCCTCGTTGTGCTCCGCGACGTCGGCGAACGGGCGGCCGCACATTGCGAGCACGCCGGCGTGGTTGAAGTGCGTATCGGCGGTTACGAAAACGGTCATCGGGGCAGCCTCCTGCAGGGGCTGCCGCCGCGCGGTCACGCCCCGGAAATGGGTCTCGTCGGGATGGGGCGTATCGGGCGTTTCACCTGGGATCTCCGTCGACCGGCGTTCGTCGATTGCGTGGATCGCAGCTCGGGATTCGGGGGGCAAGCCGGCGCGGCGGGCTCCGACGAGTTATCCCTGGGCTCAAGTGGTTTCCGCTTCTGGGGCGGCTTGCGCTTCTTGCGGGGAGGGGGCTCGGGCAGGGGGATCAGCGCCAGTGCGGCGCGCTCCCGCTCGTAGGCCTCGACGACCGCGGCGACCCAAAGCTCCATCCCCTCTGCCTTGAGGGCCATGCGCTGGCCGCGGTCGTAGTGGAGCCGGGTGACCGCGGCGACGCGCTCCTTCTCGCTCTCGCCCTTGGCCTCCTTATGGGAAAGGATGGCGCTCGCCGCGCCGCCGAGCCGGCGGTCGCCGAGGAACGACCCCAGCGTGCGCCGGGCGTCGTGCGGCGTCCACGGTTCGATTCCGTGCAGCGCGAGAAGGTTCGCGCGCCCTGGCTTCGGGTCGCCGTATTGGTCGAGTCCCTCCAGGCGCCAGAGGAGCTTATTGACGGCGCTCTGGTGGGCATGACCGTCGCCGCGGACGGACGGGCACGCCCACGGCGACGGCTCGTCGAGCTCACCCCAGAGGCGCTTCAGCATCGCCAACGCCTGCGGGGGAAGCGGCAGGGCGTGGGGGCGGCTGCCGCTCCTGCCGCCCTTCATCTCGACGCCAGACCAATTCGCGCTGAGCCACCCCGGCATGCCGTCGATGGGGTAGAGGCGGTCGTGCCGCAGGATCGAGGTCTGGAAGGTCCGCTGCCCTGTCAGGACGGTCAGCCACAGCATCGCCAGCGTGCCGGGGCCGGTCGCGTGCTCCGTCTGTCCGAGGGACTTGTGTCGCTCGGCGAGCGCCAGTGTGCGGGCGAGCTCCTCGATCAGGGGCACGTGATCCCGGGCGCCCGAGCTGTACTCGATGCTCCACCGCAGCCACCATTCAAACTCGTAGACGTCGAGCCCGCTGACACCGGCGTTGTAGCGCCAGGCCCAGGACAGCGCCTCCTTGCCCTGCTGGACGACGCGATGGGCAGCGGAGGCGGTGTTCGACTTCACGACGGCGTTCCGGACGCCCTCCAGGTCCTTGATGCGGATGTCGGAGATAAGGCAGTCGCGGATGCGGTCGAACGCCTGGTGGCGCAGGTAGCTCTCGTATTGCGACCGGTAGTTCGCCTTCAGCTTCGGGAGCTTGACCGTGAGGAATTCATCGATGAGGTCGCGCCAGAGCCAAGGCCCGTGTGCGCGCCGGTCCGCCTCGGTTTGCGCCGGGGTGTCGTCGACGGCGGCCGAGATCTCCGACGCGGCGCCCTCGTCCCCGGTATGGCCCAGAGAGGCCTCGAACGCCGCGACCTGACGCCGTGGGTCCCGGCCGCGCTTGAGCGAGATCTTCGCCAGGGCGGCTTGGTCGCGCGCCTGCTGGACCGTGATGCGGTTGGCCTCGCCTAGCCGGACCGTGGCGTGCTCCGTCTTGAGCATGAACGTGCTGGCCGTCGGGGTCACCCTCAAGATGAGCCCAGGCGTCTGCGTGTCGGCGAACTCGATTCCGCGCCCCGGGACGCGCCCCTCCTCGATGAGCGTCTCGCCGCGGACGACGTGGTCGAGCCCGAGGACCACGCGCTTGCGGGTGTACGCCTTCGGCTTCTCCTTGGCCTTCGCAGCCGCCTTCGCCATGCCTCGCCGGCCCCCCGTTCCGCGTGATACCAGCCTGATACCAGCCGCAGGGATAAACGCCGCGCAATGGGGCTGGCTACGCAGGGATGGGGATTTCCGCTGTAATCTCAATGCGGTGGTTAATGGAATGGGCCGGCAATCTAGGGCGAAATTTAGTCGAGGGATCAGCCTTCCAAGCTGAATACGAGGGTTCGATTCCCTTCACCCGCTCCACTCTTCTGGCCTCGGATAACGCCGCGCAGGCAGCCCCTTAGGTCATGTCTCAAGGCGCGGTCATCAGGGCTGCCAGCTTCGGGACCTTGAGGCGGAGTCGATCGGCCCCCCGTCGCCATTGCTGGGCGTCGAGCGTGGCGGACAGCACGATCCATCGCCACAACCAGATCGACCGGAGCACCGGACGCGTCCGGGTAATCTGTCGCGGAACCGCGTGGGTGAGGCAGGTTATGGCCTGCATCGGACGACATCCTGACAGGATCGAGCATACGGCCGTCGGACGCGGCAGGTATCATACGATTTCCGGGTGATCGCTTCGCGACGCGGAAATCGGCTTCGCTCAGGCGCCGCGCGGGCTGGTGATACGATTTCCGAAAGGAATCTTCCGGAAATCGTATCACGCCGTCCGTCGGCTCGCGGGAGCAGGTGAAGTCCCCGATGCAACCACGAGGATCGGGACCTCGCCGGGCCCCGATCACAGGACCGTTGACTCTGACGAAGTGGATGCCGCCTTCTCTAAATAAAAACTCGCTATCCAGGGTGGCATTCTCCGCCATGAATAGCGAGTTTTTATTTAGACATCCTTGGATGATTGTGTCGAACAGGTGGAATGAGAACCGGTCCGCTCAGGCGACGATCCGTCATCCGCCTGGAGGCGAAATGGCCTGCATGCCATGCGTCACCTGGGTCGTGTCGCACGGCATGGGGGAAGCATTCAGTTGCCCAGGCCGCCGACACAGACGTACTTGGTGTTCAGGTAGTCGTCGATGCCCTGATAGCCCCCTTCGCGCCCGACACCCGACTCCTTCACGCCGCCGAAGGGCGCCACCTCGGTGGTGATGATGCCCTCGTTGATCCCGACCATGCCGTATTCGAGCGCCTCGGATACCCGGAAGGTGCGGCCGAGATCGCGGGTGTAGACGTAGCAGGCCAGGCCGAACTCGGTGTCGTTGGCCATCCTGATCGCCTCGGCCTCGTCGCGGAACCGGAACAGCGGCGCCAGCGGTCCGAAGGTCTCCTCCCGGGCCACCGCCATGGCGGGCGTGGCGCCGGTGATCACGGTGGGCTCGAAGAACTGGCCGCCGAGCGCGTGCCGGTGGCCGCCCGCGATCACCCGGCCGCCCT
>JAAIGE0100131648.1_pt1 | contig 13459 bp, 13 predicted proteins | sample 6487951 | NCBI WGS metagenome assembly JAAIGE01 (sample SAMN13974128, study PRJNA590717) | phyllosphere metagenome | biome: tomato field; feature: multiple bacterial spot infested tomato fields; material: tomato leaves; isolation source: leaves from tomato fields | host: Solanum lycopersicum ... | reverse complement strand
GTGCTCGACCATGTGATCGTGGCGCCCGGCGCGGCGCTGTCCATGGCCGAAGAGGGGCTGGTGTAGGCAGCCTTTGCGAAGACCTTGCACTCCATGGCCTGGAACCCATCACGTTTTCGCGCCGCGTTGCCGGCCCTGCTGGCGGCTAAGGCAGGGGCGGATGGTATCACTGCGCATCTGCGCGAGGATCGCCGCCATATCCGCGACGAGGATATCGCGATGCTGACGGCGGCGCTCGACGTGCCGCTCAACCTCGAAATGGCGGCGACGCAGGAGATGCTGGGCATTGCGCTTCGCCACAAGCCGCACGCTGCGTGCATCGTGCCCGAAAAGCGAGAGGAACGCACGACTGAAGGCGGTCTCGACGCCGCCGGTCAGATCGACGCGCTGACCCCGATCGTCGCGGCGCTTGTCGACGCCGGCATCCGCGTCAGCCTCTTCATAGAGGCCGATGCCGCCCAGATCGAGGCGGCGATCCGGCTCGGCGCGCCCGTGGTCGAATTTCATACCGGCGCCTATGCGCATTTGACCGGCGAAGCGCGCGCGACCGAACTGCGGCGGATTGCCGACGCGGCAGCTCTGGCGGCGAAGAACGGCATCGAGCCGCACGCTGGCCATGGCCTCACCTTCGACAATGTCGCGCCCATCGCCGCCATCCCACAGATCGCCGAACTCAACATCGGTCACTTCCTGATCGGCGAGGCGATCTTCGGCGGTCTGGAAGCCAGCATCCGCGAAATGCGACGGCAGATGGACCTCGCACGCTGATGATTATCGGCCTCGGCTCCGACCTCTGCAACATAGAGCGGATCCAGAATTCGCTCGATCGGTTCGGCGACCGCTTCATGCAGCGCGTCTTCACCGATGTCGAGCAGGCCAAGGCAAACCGCCGCCCCTTCACCAAGGCGGGGACGCTCGCCAAGCGCTTCGCCGCCAAGGAAGCCTTTTCCAAGGCGGTCGGCACCGGCTTTAAGGCGGGCGTGTTCATGAAAGACATCGGCGTCGTCAATGCGCCATCGGGCGCGCCCACGCTGGCGCTGACCGGCGGCGCGCTCGATCGGCTGAACCACCTCGTTCCCGCTGGGCACAGGCCCGTCATTCACCTGACGCTCACCGACGATCATCCATGGGCGCAAGCCTTCGTCATTATCGAGGCGCTGCCGCTTTGACCCCGGACCCGGACGCTTCCAAGGAAAGCCAGCCCATGGCACTCGATACCCCCGCCGAGCAGCCCGCTTCGGCCCCGGAGTCCTCGTCTGTCAATTGGCTGCACGAGGTGAAGAGCATCGTGCTGCTGATCCTCGCCGTGCTGGCGTTTCACAGCTTCGTCGCCAAGCCCTTCTACATTCCGTCCGAATCGATGATGCCGGTGCTGCTGACCGGGGACAGGCTGGTGGTCAGCAAATTCCCCTATGGCTGGTCCTATGTCTCGCCCAGCTTCCACCCCCTCCCCTTCATCAAAGGCCGCATCTTCGGTCGCCTGCCCGAACGCGGCGACATCGTCATAGTGTCGCCGCAGAACAAGCGAGAGGATTATATCAAGCGCGTCATCGGCCTGCCCGGCGACATAGTCGAAGTACGCGGAGGCCAGGTGATCTTGAATGGCGACCCGGTACCACAGAAGGTGCTGAAACCGATCCGCATCCCGGTGGACGGGAACGCGCCCTGCTCTCCCATGCAGTTCCCCGGCGCTCTCATTACCATGCCTGATGGCACGGCCTATTGCGAGTTGCCGGTGCGGCAGGAGGTGCTGCCCAACGGCAAGACCTATGTGACGATCGACATGGGGCCAAGCGCGCTGGACTGGTACGGGCCGGTGCGCGTGCCCAAGGATCATGTTTTCCTGATGGGCGACAATCGCGACAACAGCGCCGACAGCCGCGCGCCGCTGGAAGAAAATGGCCTGGGCGGCCCGGTCCCGTGGGAGGCGATCGGCGGCCGCGCCGAATTCATCACCTTCTCGCTCGACGGTGATGCAGACTGGAACCCGATGAGTTGGATCCATGCCTTTCGCAGCGGGCGGGCAGGCAACAGCCTGCGCCCGGCCACGACGTCCGAGCAACGCTAAGCCGACACCGGATCGGGCAGGCAACAAAAAAGGGCCGGTTTCCCGGCCCTTTTTTGTCTCTCGCTGTGACCGATCAGTTGCCGGGCTGGGGGGGCACCATGCCGCCCTGCTGCATCTGCTGTTGAAGCTGCATCAGTTCCGCACGCGACTTGAAGTCGTGCAGCGTGACGTCGAACACCAAAACCGATCCAGCAGGGATCGGGCCCGCCGCCTGCTCGCCATAGCCAAGCTGCGGCGGAATCCACAGGCGGTACTTGCCGCCCTTCTTCATCTTCTGAAGACCCTCGGAAAAGCCGGGCACCACGCCGTCCACCGGCATCGGCGCCTGCGGATTTTCGTCGAACACCGTGCCGTCGAGCAGCGTACCCTTATAGCCGACCAGCGCGACATCCGTCGTCGTGGGGCTGGGGCCGGTGCCTTCCGACAGAACCTTGTACTGAAGACCCGATTCGGTCGTCACCACGCCATCCGCGTTCGCATTCTTCGCCAGGAACGCGCTCGGCGACGGCTCCACATGCTGCTGACCCGCCCAGGCGAGACCGCCGGCGGCCAGGGCGACCGCAGCGACGCCGATCCAGAGCCGCGTCAGCGACCCCTTGGCGATAGGACGAAGGGGAACAGCTGTCGTGGACATGGCGATATGCTTTCGCGATCAGATAAGCAGGATTTTCAGCACCAGGGCGGCAGGCATCACCTGCACGCCCTTGAACAGCAGTCCTTAACGGACGCCGTCGCGCTCGGCGCGCTTGCGCTCCATCTTGCGCGCACGGCGGACAGCCGCAGCCTTTTCACGGGCGCGCTTTTCCGATGGCTTTTCGTAGTGACGACGAAGCTTCATCTCACGATACACGCCTTCACGCTGCAGCTTCTTCTTGAGCGCCCGCAGCGCCTGGTCGACATTGTTATCGCGAACGATGATTTGCATAAGTCCGTCAGTCTCCAATCGAAAACGCCTGGGTCGCCGGGGTTGAAATTCCGCCCGACAGGCCAAACGAATAGCAAAGCCAGTGAGTCGTCGCAGGTCTCCCTGCGCCGTGTGGGGCGCGCCCTAACAGCAGAGTCGCCCAAATTCAACCCTAAAGCCCGGTACCTCGACAAAGCGAGGCGGCAGGGCAATACTCTTATGCCTATAAGGAGGAGAGGATCGCCATGGCAACCGCCGCGAAGAAACCGGATATGTCCCCCGCCGAGTGGGGCGCGCGCCAGCAACTGGCCGCCTGCTACCGTGTGTTCGATCATCTGGGCTGGTCGGAACTCATCTACAACCACATCACCCTGCGCGTGCCCGATGAAGAGGGTGCATTTCTCATCAACCCGTTCGGCCTTGGCTATCATGAGGTGAAGGCGTCGAATCTCGTCAAGATCGACATTGACGGCAACGTTCTCGACGGCAGCGCCTACCCGGTCAACCGCGCCGGCTTTACGCAGCACAGCGTCTTCCACCGGCATCTGCCCGACGCCCATTGCATCATGCACACCCATACGACCGCAGGCACGGCGGTCAGCGCGACGGCGGAGGGGTTACGGCCAATCAGCTTCTATGCAGCGGCCTTTGTCGGGCAAATCGCCTATCACGACTTCGAGGGCGTCACGATCCGTCCGGAGGAGGGGGACCGACTGATCGCCAATCTTGGCGACAAGCGCGTGATGATACTGCGCAATCACGGCACGCTGGTGATGGCGGATACCCTTCCCGCGGCCTTCCAGAAACAATGGCTGCTCCAGCGCGCCTGCGAAATTCAGGTCGCAAGCGGCGGAGCGGGGACACCGGTGGACATCCCGCCCGAAGTCATCGCCGTCCATCAACGCAATCTTGGCGCGATGCAGTCGCCGGTCGGGCCGGGCGTACCGGACTTTGGTGCCGCCGTCCGCATGATCAACGCAATCGATCCCAGTTGGCGCGAGTAAGGAGATTAAGCGAAAAATCCGTTCACAGTCTCCGTATCTAGTCATTTCTCCCATCACCGAAACGCTGTCATCAGAGCGATATCCGACACGGTATCGGGGGAGGAACGACAATGGACGGAATGAAGCGTTTCGACGCTCAAGCGCAGGTTCGGCCACTAGCAATTGCAGAGCAGCCCGAAGGGCCGATCCCCGCGCTGCCCCTAGCTTTCGGCCTTAGCGCGATGCTGTGGGTGGCGGTTCTCGCGGCCGCCCAACATTGTTTGGCCGTTCTTATCTAGTTTAGCTATAATCTTCTGCGGTCGCGCAAGATGCTTGCCCTTGCGCGACCGATCCATCATGAGGACGCCATGCCAGCCTTGCGTCCTGAAAAGTCCTTGGTGTTGTTGCTCGCAGCGCTTCTGACCATCATGGTCGCGGCGGGCGGCACATATTGGCTTTATCAGAGCCAGCAGAGCCAGACGCAATGGGTCACGCACACGCTGCGCATCGAAAACAGACTGTCGACGCTTCAGTCTCAGGTGCAAGCGGCCGAAAGCGCGCAGCGCGGTTATATTCTGACGCGCGAGCCTGAATTTCTCGTCCCCTACACGGATGTGCGCAACCGCTGGCTGGAAAATATAGCTGCGCTGCGTCATGATGTGCGCGACAATGCGGCCCAGGCACAGGATGCCGACGCGCTCGCCATCATGATCGGGCGGCGGCTCGACCTGATGCAGGAGGGGATCGACCGGCAACGCGCCGGCAACCGGACCGACAATGTCCTGCTTGCGCGTGGTTACAAGCTCATGGCGCGGATCGTCACGCAGATCGACCGGATGAAGCGACGCGAAGAAGCGTTGCTGCGGGAACGCAGCAGGGGCGCGGCGCGCCTTAGCACGCTGGTATCGGGCGGAATGGCCATCAGTGCGGGCCTTGTCATCCTGCTGGGGTTCATAGCGCTGCGCACCGCCCGGCGGCGTGTGGTGGAAGCGACGGAGGCTGGTCGCGCGCTGAGCAACGCCAACGACCGGCTGATCGCGGAGGGGCTGGAGCGCGAAGCGGCGCAGGCGCAGTTACGTCAGGTACAGAAGATGGAATCCATCGGTCAGTTGACCGGCGGGATCGCGCATGATTTCAACAATATGCTTGCGATCGTCATCGGCTCGCTCGACATGGCGCGGCGCAGGGTCGGCGAGGATGGCGACGAGCGCGTCATCAAGGGCATCGACAATGCGATCGAGGGGGCGGAGCGCGCGGCGCAATTGACGTCGCGCCTGCTCGCCTTTTCGCGCCAACAACCGCTCGAACCCAAGGCGACCGATCTCAACAAGCTGGTCGGCGGTATGTCCGAGTTATTGCGCCGGACGATCGGTGAGGATGTGCGGGTCGAAACCGTGCTCGCCGGCGGTTTGTGGCGTGCGCATATCGACGCGAACCAGCTTGAAAATGCGATCCTCAACCTCTGCGTCAACGCCCGCGACGCCATGCCCGGCGGCGGGCGCGTGACGATCGAAACGGCGAATGCGCATCTGGACGATGCCTATTGCGCGGCGCATGACGAAGTCTCTGCGGGCCAATATGTACTGGTGTCCGTGACAGATACCGGCACCGGAATGCCGCCGGAGATCATCGAGCGCGCGTTCGAACCCTTCTTCACGACCAAGGGCGTCGGCAAGGGGACCGGCCTTGGCCTCAGTCAGGTGTTCGGCTTCGTCAAGCAATCGCGCGGCCACGTCAAAATCTATTCGGAACAGAGCCAGGGCACGATCATCAAGATCTATCTGCCGCGCCATTATGGTGACGATGCGCAGACCGGCTTCACGTCCCCGCTCGCCGACAGCCTCCCCCGCGCTCGCGGCGACGAAATCATCCTCGTCGTGGAGGATGAGGACCGCGTGCGCCATATGTCGGTCGATGCGCTGCGCGAACTGGGTTACACCGTCGTGCAGGCGTCGGATGGCGAACAGGCATTGTCGCTCCTCACCATCCAGCCGCGCATCGATATGCTCTTCACCGACATCGTCATGCCCGGCATCAACGGCCGCATCCTTGCCGACCGGGCGCGGGAAAGCCGCCCCGACCTCAAGGTTTTGTACACGACCGGCTATACGCGCAACGCGATCGTGCATAACGGCATGTTGGACCCCGGCGTCGCCTTCCTCGCCAAGCCCTTCACGCTTGACCAGTTGGCGGGCAAGGTGCGGCAGGTGCTGGACGAGGTCGCCACCGCCGAAACCTGATGGAGGTTATGGACAAGCGCGTCGTATGAACATATCAGGAACGATATGGCGCAGATGTCGACCCGTCAGAAATTGGAAATCCTGGCCGACGCCGCCAAATATGATGCGTCCTGCGCGTCGTCCGGCACCGCAAAACGCGACAGTCGCGGCGGCAAGGGGATCGGATCAACCGAGGGCATGGGCATTTGTCACGCCTACGCGCCCGATGGCCGTTGCATTTCACTGCTCAAGATCTTGCTGACGAACAGCTGTATCTTCGACTGTCATTACTGCATCAATCGTAAATCCAGCGATGTCCGCCGCGCGCGCTTTACGGCGAAGGAGGTGGTCGACCTCACCCTCTCCTTCTATCGCCGCAATTATATCGAGGGACTATTTCTGTCCTCGGGCATCATCCGCTCTTCCGATTATACGATGGAGCAGCTGGTCGAAGTCGCGCGCAGTTTGCGGGAAGATCATGATTTTCGCGGCTATATCCACCTCAAGACGATTCCCGACGCAGATCCCGAACTGATGCATCAGGCGGGGCTGTTCGCCGACCGCCTCTCGATCAATGTCGAACTGCCGACCGAAAGCGGGTTAAGAAGGCTGGCACCGGAAAAGGATGGTGCGCGGATCGAGGGTGCGATGGGGCGGCTCAAAGCCGACATGGACGACGGCAAGGACGCCCGCGCCAAATATAAGCACGCGCCGCGCTTCGCGCCTGCCGGTCAATCGACGCAGATGATCGTCGGAGCGGACGGGGCAGACGATCGCGCGATCATCACGCGGGCGAGCGGGCTTTATGATCGCCACCGCCTGCGCCGCGTCTATTACAGCGCTTTCTCCCCCATCCCGTCGCCCAGCGCGGTGCTGCCGCTGAAGCGTCCGCCGTTGCTGCGCGAACATCGGCTCTACCAGTCGGACTGGATGATGCGCTTCTACGGCTATGACGCGCAGGAGATCGCCGCCGCGACAGATCAGACGACGGGATGCCTGCCACTCGACATCGATCCCAAGCTTGCCTGGGCGCTCAACCATCGCGCGGTCTTTCCCGTCGACGTCAATCGCGCCCCGAAGGAGGCTCTGCTGCGCGTACCGGGGCTCGGCGTGAAGGCGGTCGATCGCATCCTGCTCAGCCGCCGCCATCGGCGTTTACGGCTGGACGATGTGGGGCGGCTCACCAGTTCGGTGAAGAAACTTCGCCCTTTTCTGATTGCGGCGGACTGGCGACCGACCGCACTGACCGATCGATCGGATTTGCGCGCCATGGTTGCGCCGCCTGCGCAGCAACTGGACCTTTTCGGCTGATTGCTGCGTTTTTCGGTTGATCGTCCCTCATGAACATGATTGTCTGTTCATGCTGGCAAGGGAGATTTCAGGTTTGGCAACCGCATTCGACAGCAACGCGCATCGCGGCAAGGGTTACGCCCGCCGCATCAGCAGCAACCTTGCCGCCGCGCTCGTCGTCTTCTGTCTGTCGCAAATCTTCATCGTCGCCAAGATGGGCGGTTCGCTGGTACTGCATCTCGGTGTCATCGTCGCGATCGGCGGCTTTGCGGTCGCAGCACGCGGGCTGGAGCGGCGCTGGCAGGCGCTGGATGCGAGCGGCCTCCCTCGACAAGGGCTGCACACGCGTTTCCGCCGCGATCTCCTGCAAATCTGGACAGTCAGCATCCTGGGCGCGCTGCTCTGGGTGCCGGTCGCGATCATCTATCGCTTCCTTTTCGGCTGACCCCGCGACACCATCGGGACACATTCCTGCCAGACTTCGTTCTTGCCTCCGCAACCCAGGAGGACGACCATCATGGCCAATGCCGACATCTTCGCGAGTCTGAAACAGGATCATGACACGCACCGCCAGCTGTTCCAGAAGATCGCAGATGCCAAGGATGACGCGCAGCTCGAAAAGCTGTTCGAGCAGTTGAAAGTCGAAGTCACCGCCCATGCGGCGGCGGAGGAAGAGACGCTGTACGCCACCATGCTGGCCCGCCCCGACTTACGGGAAGATGCACAGCACAGCGTGTCCGAGCATAAGGAAATCGACGACTATTTCGAGGAACTTGCCGACCTGAAATTCAATGGCGACGCATGGCGCAAAACCTTCGACAAGCTCAAGCACCGCTACATGCACCATATCGACGAGGAAGAGGAAGAGATGTTCCCCGACGCCGCCAAGGATCTGACAGCGGAAGAGGAGGACAAGCTCGGCAAACTGTTCGCCAAGCGCAAGCCTGCGGAGCTGGAACGCGCGCAGGCGCAGGACTGACATGGCCTATCGCGTCGCGCTCAGCGCCCCCGATGATTTCGACGGGTGGCGAGGCGCGGCGCGACAATTGGCGGGGGCTGGCGTCGCACCTGCCGATGTCATCTGGACGGTCGGCGAGGAAGATGGCGACCTCTTCAGTGCCGATCCTCTACCCCCGCCCTCCCGGCCGGTAGCGTTCTCCGTTCCGCGCGCCTTTGTCGATGTTGCGGAGAAAACGATATTACACAGCGACCCGGAACGCTTTGCCCTGCTCTATGCGCTGCTTTGCAGAGTGCGGGAACGGCCCGGCGTCATGGAGGACAAGGCGGACCCGCTCCTTCGCCGCGTCGATATATTGGCGAAGGCCGCGCGGCGCGATATCCATAAGATGCGCGCCTTCGTGCGCTTCCGCGAAGTGGGCGAAGGTGACGAGCAGCGTTTCGTCGCCTGGTTCGAGCCGGAGCATCATATTGTCCGCGCCAATGCCGGCTTCTTCGTCCGCCGCTTCGCCTCCATGCGCTGGTCGATCCTGACCCCTGAGGTCAGCGTGCATTGGGACGGCAAGACGCTCGACGAAGGGCCGGGCGCACGCCGCGAGGATGCGCCCGAAGGCGATCCCATCGAAGCCTTGTGGAAGGGATATTATGCCGCGATCTTCAACCCGGCCCGGCTCAAGCGTGGTGCGATGCTGTCCGAAATGCCCAAGAAATATTGGCGCAACCTGCCCGAAGCGGCACTCATTCCCGACCTTATCGCAGGCGCGCAGGCGCGGGAGGCGGCCATGATCGCTTCCGCCCCGACGCCCCCCAGGGAACCTGCCGTCCCCCGCGCCGCGCCGCCGAGCAACGCGCAAGCGGCATGGGCGGCGCTGCGCGAAGAAGCGATGGCCTGCACCCGCTGCCAGCTCCACCATAATGCGACGCAGACGGTGTTCGGCGAAGGTCCGATCGATGCGCCGCTGCTCTTCATCGGCGAGCAACCCGGCGATCAGGAGGATCTTGCCGGGCGTTCCTTTGTCGGCCCGGCGGGGCAGTTGTTCGACGCGGCGATGGCGGAAGCGGGCGTCGATCGCGCGCGCGCCTATGTCACCAACGCGGTCAAGCATTTCAAGTTCGAGCCGCGCGGCAAACGGCGCATCCATCAGACTCCCGTAGCGGGCGAGATCGAGGCGTGCCGCTGGTGGCTGGCGCAGGAACTCGACCTCATTCGCCCGCGCGTGATCGTCGCGATGGGCGCGACGGCGGCGCGCGGGATGCTGGGCAAGGCGGTGACGATCAGCAAATTGCGCGGCGAACCCATCCCGCTGGAAAACGGCGCGGAAGGATGGGTGACGGTGCACCCCAGCTATCTGCTGCGCCTGCCCGACGAAGCGAAACGGGCGGAAGAGCGCGCCCGCTTCGTGGACGACTTGCGGACGGTCGGCGAGCGCATCAAGGCGCTCGCCTGACCCTTTAGTTGAGGTTGGGCCGCAACCAGCGCTCGACTTCGGCGACCGTCTTACTGCGCCGCGCCGCATAATCCGCCACCTGATCCGGCGCGATCTGCGCGACACCGAAATAGGCGCTTTCCGGATGCGCGAAGTAAAAGCCTGACACGGCGGCCGTCGGCAGCATCGCCATGCTTTCCGTCAGCGTGATGCCCGCAACCTCGCCGGTCCCCGCCGCCAGCATCTCGAAAAGTTCGGGCTTCAGTGTATGATCGGGACAGGCGGGATAGCCGGGTGCGGGACGGATGCCACGATAGGATTCGCGGATCAGTTCCTCGTTCGACAAATTTTCGCCCTCGGCATATCCCCACAGCGTCGTGCGCACATATTGGTGCATCCGCTCGGCAAAACTTTCGGCCAGACGATCAGCCAGCGCCTTGAGAAGGATGTCCGAATAATCGTCATGCGCCGCCTTGAAGCGGGCCAGATGGTCGTCGATCCCATGCCCCGCCGTCACGGCGAATCCGCCGATCCAGTCCCCGTCAGGCGAGATGAAGTCGGACAGGCACATATTGGCGCGGCCTTCGCGCTTGGCGACCTGCTGCCGCAGGAAGGCGAGGCGGCGCTCCTGCCCGTCCTCACTGACGATCACATCGTCACCGTCACGGCGGCAGGGCCAGAAACCGACGACGCCGCGTGCAGTCAGCCATTTCTCGGCAATGATCGTGTCCAGCATCGCCTGCGCATCGGCGAACAGCGATCGCGCGCTTTCGCCGACCACCGCGTCGTCCAGGATCGCGGGATAATTGCCCGCCAATTCCCACGATCGGAAGAAGGGCGTCCAGTCGATCGTGGCGCGCAGATCGTCCAAGTCCCAATCATCGAAGCGATGAATGCCCGGCTGCAACGGCGCAGGCGGCTTGAGCGCCATGTCGGCGGCGAAGCCATTTTCGCGCGCTTTCTCGATCGTGACCAGCGTCGACCCGCCCGACTTCGCCCGCTTGACGCGCACATCCTCATATTCCGCCTTGGTCCGGGCGGTGAAATCCTCCGACTGGGTATCGGACACGAGCGAGGTGCACACGCCCACCGCGCGGCTCGCGTCGAGCACGTGCACGACCGCGCCCTTATAGGCCGGGTCGATCCGCAGCGCGGTGTGGACGCGGCTGGTGGTCGCGCCACCGATCAGCAGCGGCATCGTCATGCCCGCGCGCGCCATTTCCTCGGCCACTGTCACCATCTCGTCCAGCGACGGGGTGATGAGGCCGGACAGGCCGATCATGTCGGCGTGATTCTCGTTCGCCGCTTGCAGGATCGTCTGCCACGGCACCATCACACCCAGATCGACGATCTCGAAGCCGTTGCACTGGAGCACGACGCCGACGATATTCTTGCCGATATCGTGAACGTCGCCCTTGACAGTGGCGAGTATAATCCGGCCCTTGCCCTTGGTCCCCGGCTCCTTCTGCGCCTCGATGAAGGGGAGGAGGTGCGCCACCGCCTTCTTCATGACGCGCGCCGATTTCACCACCTGCGGCAGGAACATCTTGCCCGATCCGAACAGGTCGCCGACGACGTTCATGCCGTCCATCAGCGGTCCTTCAATCACCTCGATCGGGCGAGCGGCCGATCGGCGCGCTTCTTCGGTATCCTCGACCACATAGAGGTCGATGCCCTTCACCAGCGCATGTTCCAGCCGCTTGGCGACGGGCCAGCCGCGCCATTCCTCCGCCGCCTTTTCCGCGCCTGCGTCCTTCGCGCCCTTGAACCGCTCGGCAATGGTGATCAGCCGCTCGGTCGGCGTCTCGTCCGGATTGCGCGCCGGGCGGTTGAGGATCACATCCTCGCACGCCTCGCGCAGTTCGGGATCGATCTGGTCATAGACGTCGAGTTGCCCCGCATTGACGATCGCCATGTCGAGCCCGGCAGGGATCGCATGATAGAGGAAGACCGAATGCATCGCCCGGCGCACCGGCTCGTTACCGCGAAAGCTGAACGACAGGTTCGACAGCCCGCCCGAAAAATGGACATGCGGGCAGCGCGCTTTGATCTCCTTCACCGCTTCGATGAAATCGACGGCGTAATTGTCATGCTCCTCGATACCGGTCGCGACCGCAAAGACGTTGGCATCGAAGATGATATCTTCGGGCGGGAAGCCGATGCTCATCAGCAGTGTATAGGCCCGCTCGCAAATCTCGATCTTGCGCGCCTGCGTGTCGGCCTGCCCCGCTTCGTCGAATGCCATGACGACGACTGCCGCGCCGTAATTCATGCACTTGCGCGCTTGTTCGAGGAATTTCTCCTCGCCTTCCTTCATGCTGATCGAGTTGACGATCGGCTTGCCGGATACGCATTTCAGGCCCGCCTCGATCACCTCCCATTTGGAGGAGTCGATCATCACCGGCACGCGCGCGATATCCGGTTCGGCGGCAATGCGCTTCAGGAACTTGGTCATCGCCTCGACCGCGTCGAGCAGACCTTCGTCCATGTTGACGTCGATGATCTGCGCGCCGTTCTCGACCTGATTGAGCGCGACCGTGGTGGCGGCTTCGTAATCGCCCGCCATGATGAGCTTCTTGAACGCCGCCGACCCGGTGACGTTCGTGCGCTCGCCAATATTGACGAATTGGACGGAGCTGAAGGAGATGTCGCTGGGCATCAGGCGGCCATGATGAAGGGTTCGAGGCCCGCGAGGCGCGTGCGCACCGGCGGCACCGGCAGCTTGCGGGGGGCAAGCCCCTTCACCTTGTCCGCAATCGCCTTGATATGCGCGGGCGTGGAGCCGCAGCAGCCGCCCAGCACATTGACCTGTCCTGCGACCGCCCATTCGCCGACCAGCCCGGCCGTGGTCGCGGGCGCTTCGTCATAAGCGCCCAATTCGTTGGGCAGGCCCGCATTGGGATAGACCATGATCAGCGTGTCGCAGATTTCCGACAGCGTCTTGACGTGCGGGCGTAATTGCTCCGCTCCGAACGAGCAGTTGAGGCCGATCGTCACCGGCTTTGCATGGCGCACCGCGTGCCAGAAGGCTTCCACCGTGTGCCCCGACAGGTTGCGGCCCGACAGGTCGGTCAGCGTCATCGACAGCATGATCGGCACGTCGCGGCCGAAGCCCTCCGCCGCTTCCTGCGCGGCCATGATCCCGGCCTTTGCGTTCAGCGTATCGAACACCGTTTCGATCAGGATGAAGTCCGCTCCGCCTTCGATCAGCGCGTCGGCCTGCTCGCGATAGACGTCCTTCAGATAATCGAAGTCGATCTCGCGAAAGCCCGGATCGTTGACGTCGGGCGAGAGCGACAGAGTCTTGTTGGTCGGCCCGATCGCGCCCGCGACGAAGCGGCGGCGGCCGTCGCGCGCGGCGAATTCATCGGCGATGCGACGTGCCATGGCGGCGCTTTCGTAATTGATCTCGCGCACCAGCCCTTCCGCGCCATAATCGGCCTGGCTGATCCGGTTGGCGGAGAAGGTGTTGGTCTCGGCGATGTCCGCTCCCGCCTCGAAATAGGCGCGATGAATCGACTCCGGCACGTCGGGCTTGGTCAGCGCGAGGATGTCGTTATTGCCCTTCTGGTCGTGGCCAAGGCCCAGGTTTCCCGCATAGTCGGCTTCCG
>JAAIGE0101342158.1_pt1 | contig 13468 bp, 13 predicted proteins | sample 6487951 | NCBI WGS metagenome assembly JAAIGE01 (sample SAMN13974128, study PRJNA590717) | phyllosphere metagenome | biome: tomato field; feature: multiple bacterial spot infested tomato fields; material: tomato leaves; isolation source: leaves from tomato fields | host: Solanum lycopersicum ... | reverse complement strand
GATCGTGACGCGGGGTGGCGACGGCTGCGTGGTGCACGACGGGGACGCCGAGCCGGTCGTGGTCGAGGCCGTGCGGGTCGAGCCGGTGGACACCACGGGCTGCGGCGACGCGTTCATGGGGGCCGTGGCGCTCCGACTCGACGCGGGGGACACCCTCGTCGACGCGGCCCGGTTCGCCGTCGGCGTCGGGGCGTACGCCGCGACGAAGCCGGGCGCCCAGGCGTCCTACCCGACCCCCGCCGAGCTGGAGCGCTTCCTGCGGTCCTGACCCGCGCCTCCCGTCCGTCCTCCCCGCCCCGCCCCTTCCGCACAACGCAACGTCGGCGGTTTCGCGCAGCGGAATGTCGCTGCGAGCAACCGCCACGGTTGCGTCTTGCGGGACCACCGACGCCGCTAGCGTGGTGGCATGCGCGTGGGAGTCCTCGACATCGGGTCCAACACCGGTCACCTGCTCGTGGTGGACGCCCACGGCGGGGCGGCGCCGCTGCCCGCGTCGTCGTACAAGCAGCCGCTGCGCCTGGCCGAGCACCTCGACGAGTCCGGCGCGGTGACCCCGGAGGGGATCGCCGCCCTCACCGCCTTCGTCGCCGCGTCCGTCCGCGTCGCCGAGGACCGCGGGTGCGAGGACATGCTCGCGTTCGCGACCTCGGCCGTCCGCGACGCCGTGAACTCCGACGCGGTGCTCGCACACGTCGAACGGGAGACCGGCGTCGAGCTCGCGGTGCTGTCCGGCGAGGACGAGGCGCGGCTCACGTTCCTGGCCGTCCGGCGGTGGTTCGGCTGGTCCGCCGGACGCCTCGCGGTCTTCGACATCGGCGGGGGCTCGCTCGAGATCGCCGGCGGCGCGGACGAGGCACCCGACGTCGCGTGGTCGATGCCGATCGGGGCCGCTCGCCTGGCCCGCTCGTACTTCGCGGACGGGACCCCGAGCGACGACGACGTCCGCCGCATCCGACACGAGATCCGCGTCGCGATCGCCCGCGACGCGGGGTTGTTGCTGCGCGCCGGGCGGCCGGACCGTGCCGTCGCGACGTCGAAGACCTTCCGCTCGATCGCCCGGATCTGCGGGGCCGCACCGTCCGGGGACGGGCCGCTCGTGCCACGGGCGCTCGACGGCGCCGAGCTGCGGCGGCTGCTGCCGTCGCTCCTGACCAAGTCGGTGACCGAGCTCGCCGCGCTGCCGGGGGTCTCGCCGAGCCGCGCCCACCAGGTCGTCCCGGGAGCGCTCGTCGCCGAGGCGTGCCTGGACATCTTCGACCTGCCGGCGCTCGAGATCTGCCCGTGGGCGCTCCGCGAGGGCGTGATCCTGGAGCGGCTCGACCAGCTGTCGGTGCTCGGCTGAGTCCTACCGCTGTCGGTCGAGCCCCGCGCCCGCGCTCCGCGGTGGGGCGAGCAGCCAGGGGCGGATGAGCTGCGTCACGAAGGGCAGCACCCAGAACGTCATGATCGGCGTGAGCACGAGCGTGGTGATCAGGACGCGCGGCAGCACCGCGAGGGAGCCGAACGCCGGGACGAGCCAGCCGACCAGGAACGTGAACGCCAGGTTCACCGGGAAGAACCCGAGCCAGATGCTCACGGCCTGCTTCCACCGCGGCGGGGCGCTCGAGGTCGGGGCGTCCTGCGGGGCGTCGAACCAGCCCTCGATGCCGGTCCGCTTCTCGACCCGGGACTCCACGACGAGGTCCCGGCCGCGGTCGAGCCACCGGAGCCGGTCGTCGGAGTTCTCCCACGTGGCGAGCTGCTCGTGGTCGGCGAACCGGTAGAGCATGTGCCACTCGTGGCTCGTGGCGTGCGACCGGACCCACCCGGAGCCGAGGAAGCCCGGGTAGCGGTTCGCCAGGTTCACCCCGGACTGCACCCAGGCGGTGGCGTCGGGGATGCGGTCGGGTTCGACGAGGCGGGTGATGGACACGGTGACGGGCGGGCCGGCGGTCACGGATGACGACTGCAGGCTCCCAGGCTCTTGTGGAGTCATGTGGACAGTGTCGCGGAGTCGTGTTTCGGGTTCGTGACGCCGCAGTAGGTTCTGGGCATGAGCGACGTCAGCGGTGGAACCCCGGACACCGAGCGCGGCCGGCACGAGACCCCGACCGAGCGCTGGGACCGGAACTGGTCGGACATCCAGCAGGAGCTCCGGATCGTCCAGACGGGGACGCAGATCCTCGCCGGGTTCCTGCTGACGCTGCCGTTCCAGCAGCGGTTCACGATGCTCAGTCCGAGCGAGGAGGTCGTCTACCTCGTGCTGGTGGCGCTCGCGGTGGTCATCACCGTCGTGGCGCTCTCCGCCGTGTCCGCGCACCGGCTGGTGTTCCGGCAACGGCAGAAGCACGACCTCGTCCGAGCCGGGAACGCGCTGCTCATCGCGGCGCTCGCAGCGAGTGCCCTGCTGTTCTCCGGCACGGTGCTGTTCGTGTTCGACGTCGTGATCGGGGACGTGGGCGGGGTGGTCGGCGGGGTCGTGGTGTTCGTCGGGACGGCGGCGCTGTGGGTCTCGATCCCCCTCGCGCTGCGGAGGACGAGCCGGGACGGCTAGCTGGCCTGCTTCTTCGCCGCCGGCGCCTTCTTCGTCGCGGGGGCCTTCTTCGCCACCGGCTTCTTCGCGGCGGTCTTCTTCGTGGCCGGCTTCTTCGCCGGCGCCTTCTCTGCCGTCGCCGTCGCAGTCGCCGTCGCCTTCTTCGCCGGGGACCCGCCGTCCGCCTTCCGCGAGCCGGACGACGGACGCGACCCCGATCCTCCCGACCGCTTCTTGTCGACGGACGCCCGCAGGGCGGCCATCAGGTCGATGACGTCGCCACCCTCGTCGTCGTCGTCGGAGGACGCCTGCTCACCGAACGTGTCGGCGGTGTCGACGTCGTCACCCGCCTCGAGCTTCGCGTCGATGAGCTGCTGCAGTTCCTCCTGGTAGGCGTCGGTGTAGCGATCCGGGTCGAAGTCGGTGGACATGCTGTCGACGAGCGAGGACGACATCTTCAGCTCGTTCGCGCTGACCTTGACGGACGCGTCGAGCGACGGGAACTCCGCGGCCCGGACCTCGTCGCCCCACAGCAGCCCCTGCAGCAGGACGACGTCCTCGTGCACACGGAGCACGCCGAGCCGGGTCTTCTGCCGGAGCGTGAACTGCACGATCGCCAGTCGGTCGGTCTTCGCCAGCGTCTCCCGGAGCAGCACGTACGCCTTGGGGGAGCGGGAGTCCGGCTCCAGGTAGTACGACTTCTCGAACATCATCGGGTCGACCTGGTCGACGGGCACGAACTCGAGGACCTCGATCTCGTGCGACTGCTCCTGCGGCAGCTGCTTGAAGTCGTCCGGGGTCAGCACCACGGTCTTGTCGCCGTCGTCGTAGGCACGCTGGATGTCGGCGTACTCGACCTCGTGGCCGAACTCGCACACGCGCTTGTACCGGATGCGGCCCTTGTCCTCGTCGTGGACCTGGTGCAGGGAGACGTCGTGGGTCTCGGTCGCCGCGTACACCTTGATGGGCACGTTGACGAGCCCGAACGCGATGGAGCCCTTCCAGATCGACCTCATGCGCAACATGATGCCCGCGGGGCTGCGGACGGGTCCTCAGTTCCGAGCGGATCGGCAGGTGTGGACGGGCGTCCGAGGGCGTAGGGTCGCGGGCATGACGGGGGACCAGACGACGACGCAGCGCACCGACGCCGCGCGGACGGTGGACGACGACCGCATCGACACCGTGGGGTGGTGGCAGCTGGTCGGGCTGGCGGTGGTGGGCGCGGTCGTCCCCGCGGCCTTCCTGGCGATGCTGCGTGGGCCGATGCCGTGGACGGCCGCCGTCGTGCTCGGCCTCGCCCTCGCGGTCGTGCTGCCCGCGTCGCTGGTGTGGAACTGGTCCCGACGGGGTGGCCGGGCCGCGGTGGCGACGACCCGGCGGTGGGTCCGGGACGGCAGCGTGCCGTCCGACGTCCCCGACGCGGTGTGGCGGCCCCGCGTGCAGCGGTGGCTGAGCGACCTCGGGCGCCGGCGGGTGAGCGGCTGGTTCGCGGTCGTGGCCGCCGTCCTGTGGGCGCTCACCGCGCTGGCCGGGTCGACCGACAACTGGGGGCTCGTGCTGGTGTGGGCCCTCATCGCCGCGGTCGGGCTCCTGGGGGACCGGGGCGACCGCGCTGCAGCGGAACGCCTGCTCGCTGCGCCGGCCCGCGCGACCGAGCGGCCCTGAGACCCGCGCCCGCCCGCACGCCCGATCGGCCCTGAGACCCGCGCCCTGCCGCACGCCCGATCGGCCCTGAGACCCGCGCCCTCCCGCACGCCCGATCGGCCCTGAGACCCGTTCCCGCCCGCGCGAGCACCATGGGCCCATGAGCCAGCTCGACAAGCAGGACCCGCGTTCGCAGTTCCCCCGACCGCCGTTCCCGCCGCAGACCCAGCAGGGGTCCGGGCTGGCGAGCGCGATGGACCCGCAGCCCGACCACGGCGAGACGAGCTACCTCGGCACGGGACGGATGCCCGGCTACCGCGTGCTCGTCACCGGCGCCGACTCGGGCATCGGCCGGGCGGCGGCGATCGCGATGGCGAAGGAGGGCGCCGACGTCGCCCTGAACGCCCTGCCCGAGGAGCGCGAGGACCTCGAACAGGTCCGGGACGTGATCGGCGACCTCGGGCGGAAGGCCGTGCTGCTGCCGGGTGACCTGACCGACGAGGAGTTCTGCGCCACGCTGGTCCGGGACGCCGTCAGCGAGCTCGGCGGGCTGGACGCCCTGGTGCTCGTCGCAGGGCACCAGCAGGTGCACGAGGACGTCACCGAGCAGTCCACCGAGGACTTCGACCGGACGATGAAGGTCAACCTGTACTCGCTCTTCTGGCTCGTCCGCGCGGCCGTCCCGCACATGGCGCCGGGGAGCGCGATCGTCACGACGAGCTCGGTGTCGGCGTACCAGCCGCAGGACCGGATGATCGACTACGCCGCGACGAAGTCCGCCATCATCACGTACACGAACGGTCTCGCCCGGCAGCTCGCGGCGCGGGGGATCCGCGCGAACACGGTCGTCCCCGGACCGGTGTGGACACCGCTCCAGCCGATCAGCTACCCGGGCGACGAGATCGCGGCCTACGGGCAGGACACCCCGTTCGGGCGCCCGGCGCAGCCCGTCGAGCTCGGCGGCGCGTACGTGTACCTGGCGGGCCCGGAGTCGTCGTACACGTCCGGCAGCACCCTCACGGTGGCGGGAGCGACCGGAGTCGCGCTGTGAGCCCCGTCTCCCGGCGCACGACGGTCCAGGTCGGGGACCGCCGCATCGCACTGTCCAACACCGACAAGGTCCTGTACCCGGAGAGCGGGACGACCAAGGGGCAGGTGATCGCCTACTACGAGCGGGTCGCGCCGTGGATGATCCCGCACGTCAAGGACCGTCCGGTGACACGGAAGCGCTGGGCGAACGGCGTCGACGGCAAGGTGTTCTTCGAGAAGAACCTGCCGGACTCCGCGCCCGACTGGATCCGGCACCACACCATCGCGCACAAGGAGCACGACACCGAGTACCCGGTCGTCGACGACCTGCCGACGCTCGTGTGGATGGCGCAGCAGGCCGCGCTCGAGCTGCACGTGCCGCAGTGGCGGTTCGGTCCGCGCGGTGGCCAGCAGCACCCGGACCGGCTCGTGCTCGACCTGGACCCGGGTGAGGGGGTCGGCCTGCCCGAGTGCGTCGAGGTCGCGGTCGCCGCCCGTGAGCTCCTGCAGGGCATGGGCCTCGACCCCCACCCGGTGACGTCCGGCTCGAAGGGCATCCACCTGTACGCGGCGCTGGACGGACGGTCCGCCGCGCAGCACGTGTCCGAGGTCGCGCACGAGCTCGCGAGGGCGCTCGAGCAGGACCTGCCCGACCTGGTGCTGTCGTCGATGAGCCGCGCGGAGCGCGCCGGCAAGGTCTTCGTCGACTGGTCGCAGAACAACGGCAACAAGACGACGATCGCGCCGTACTCGCTGCGCGGCCGGGACCGGCCGACGGTCGCCGCACCGCGCACCTGGGACGAGCTCACGTCGCGCGGACTCGCCCAGCTCACCCTGGACGAGGTGCTCGACCGCCTGGAGGAGCGTGGGGACCGCCTGCACCCGGTCGCGTCCGCCTCGCTGTCGGTCGGGAGGCCCGACTCGGGTCACTGGGACGGTGACCGGACCCAGCGTGCGAACGACGCGGAGCAGCCGGGTCGCGACCGCCTCGCCGCGTACCGCGCGAAACGGGACGCCTCGAAGACACCGGAGCCGGTCCCCGAGGGCGCACCGACGGTCCGGAAGGACGGCACACCGACGTTCGTGGTCCAGGAACACCACGCGACCCGGGACCACTACGACTTCCGGCTCGAGCACGACGGGGTGCTCGTCAGCTGGGCGCTCCCGAAGGGCGAGCCGACCGACCCGGGGAAGAACCACCTCGCGGTGCAGACCGAGGACCACCCGCTCGAGTACGGCGGCTTCGAGGGCACGATCCCGCACGGCGAGTACGGCGCCGGCACGGTCACGATCTGGGACGACGGCACCTACGAACTCGAGAAGTGGCGGGAGGGCGAGGAGGTCATCGTCACCCTGCACGGACGGACGAACGGCAACCGGCGACTGGCGCTCCTGCACACCCGCGGCCGCGGTCGCGGGAAGGACGGCGACGAGAAGAACTGGTTGATCCACCGGACGAAGGAGCAGCCGTCGCGGACGCCCGACGAGGGCCGGGCCGCGCCGAGCAGGGGCTCGGGCTCGGGCGCAGCGTCGGACGGGGCTGGGGCGACCACGCCGACCGAGCGGCGCCCGATGCTCGCGTCGCCGGTGTCGGGCACGCCGTCGTTCGACCCCGACGCGTGGGCGTTCGAGATGAAGTGGGACGGCGTCCGGGCACTCGCCACCGTGCGGGACGGCGCCGTGACGCTCCGCAGCCGGAACGGCAACGACCTGACCGCGCAGTACCCCGAACTCCAGGAGCTCGCCGACCGGGCCGGGGTCGACGGGGTGTTCGACGGCGAGGTCGTGGCGCTCGACGAGGCGGGCCGCCCGTCGTTCCAGCGGCTGCAGGACCGGATGGGACTGACGCGGAAGCGCGAGGTCGACGCGGCGCAGGCGACCACGCCCGTGCGTTTCCTGCTCTTCGACGTCCTCGAGGCCGACGGGCACGACCTCGTCCGGCTCGGCTACGACGCCCGTCGGGACGCCCTGACGACGGTCGTCGATCCCGGCGGTGCGATCGAGGTGCCGCCGGCGTTCGACGGGGACTTCGACGCGGCCGTCGCGGAGTCCGCCCGGCTGCGGCTCGAGGGGGTCGTGGCCAAGAAGCGGCGCTCCCGGTACACCGAGGGCCGCCGGTCCGAGTCGTGGGTGAAGGTCAAGCACCTCGCCGCGCAGGAGGTCGTCGTCGGCGGCTGGAAGCCCGGGGCCGGTCGCCGCGCGGGTGGGATCGGCTCGCTGCTGCTCGGGGTCCCCGGGCCGGACGGACTCGAGTACGTCGGCAAGGTGGGCACCGGGTTCCGCGACCGCGACCTCGACGAGATCGCCGACGTGCTCCGCTCCCGGGTCCGGAAGACCTCCCCGTTCGTCGACGTCCCCCGACCGGACGCCCGGGAAGCGCACTGGGTCCGCGCCGACCGGGTCGGCGAGGTCGTGTTCGCCGAGTGGACGGCGGACGGGCGGCTGCGCCAGCCGTCGTGGCGAGGGTGGCGGCCGGACAAGGACCCGGACGACGTCGTCCGCGAGGCCGGTCCCGACTCGTGAGAAGGCGACCCGTGCGCCGGATCAGGGAACGCACGGGCCGCCGTCGAGGCACCGCGACCGGGACTTCAGGGATGCCCGGCCGCGGTGCGTCCGAGGCCCGGGTCACCCACGATCCCGGACCGCCGGGACCCCCACGGTCCCGGAACACACTGCTGTGACGAGTCGAGACGCCGGATCGTCACACCCGATCGGAAGTTCTTTCCGCGGCATCGTCCCGCACACGGACGGACCGCCCGGGAGCAGGTGCTCCCGAGCGGTCCGTCGATGCCGTGCGGTCCGTCCGTCAGTGCCGGTCGTCCGTCGATGCCGGTCGTCCGTCAGTGCCGGTCGTCCGTCAGGCGGCGGGGGCGGGACCGTCCGCCGGGGCGGCGTCGTCCGCCGCGGGCAGGTCCTCGTCGATGAGTTCCTCCTGCTCGGGCAGGTCGACCTCGGCGGCTGCGGCCTTCGCCTCGTCGATGGACTCCTGCGACCGGCGGAGGAGGTCGTCGTCTGTTGCTGGTGCGTGATCCGTCATGACGGTGACGCTACGCCGGCGCCCCTGTGTCGGCGTCGCGCCGCGGCAGGTGCATCCCGGACGTGGTGTCGATCGCGGGGCCGACGGTGGGTGCGGACGACGGCTCGAAGTCGACGGCCGAGGTCGGCGCCGGGGTCGACGGCATCGCCGGCGCCGCCGGTTGCCCGACCGCGTCGGCCGCGTCGAGCACGGCGCGGGTGGCGGCGGCGGCGGTCCGGAGCGCGTCGGCCAGGGGCATCGCCCGGTGTGCGTCCGTGCGGACCTCGACGCCCCAGGGTTCGTCGTGCCCGAGGTCGCGGGTGACCCGGACCAGGCCGGGCAGGTCCCACGCCCCGGCACCGGGCAGGTGCCGTGCGGAACGGGCTTCCTCGGCCAGGGTAAGGCCGGCCGGCGTGTGCAGGAGCCCGTCGCTCAGCTCCACGGCACCGAGGACCCCCGGGGTGAGCCCCTGCGCGATCGAGGCGAGCGTCGACCCGCCGCGGAGGGTGTGCATCGCGTCGAGGAGCACGGCGCCGTTCGGGTGGCCCGCGGCCGCGACGAACCGCGCGGCCCGCTCGAGCGTCGGCAGGTTCGACCACGGCTCCGGTTCGAGCAGGAGCTGCGCGCCGACCTTCTCGGCCTGCGCGGCGAGGTCCACCCAGTCGTCGACCATGGCGACGGGCGACACCGCCGCGACACCGCTGTCGGCGCGCGCGACGACCTGCCACGCACCGAGCGCGGACGCGGCCTCGAGCAGGACGCCCCGGTCGGCCTCGTCGTCGGTGGAGCGCTGCGGCGACGACCACCACCGGTCGAGGGGGCCGAGCTGGACCCAGACGATCCCCGCCCCGTCGAGCACCCGCCGGAGCGCGGCGAAGCCCGTGGTCGCCCGCACCTCGTGCAGGTCGTCGAGCGACAGGGACAGCCCGGAGAACCCGGCGTCCCCGACCGCCCGGACCCGTTCGGCGACGGGAGCGTCGCCGGCCCAGGTCCCGGCCGTCGCGAGCAGGTCGTGTTCCTGCACGGTGCACCTCCTGGCTCCGGACACCCGCCGTCGCCCCGTCGCTGTGCTGGTGTCCTGGTGATCCCGGCGCAACTGGTCCCCACGCGCCGTGCACCATGTGTACGCCGTCCACCTCGACGGGCTCCCAGCGGGCTCGCGCCGGGCGGCGGCTCAGACCATGCGCGTGGTGACCGAGCCGACCCCGTCGATCCTGCCCTCGAGCCGCTCGCCGCGCGCCAGGGGTCCGACGCCGTCCGGGGTCCCGGTCATCAGGAGGTCGCCCGGCGCGAGGGCGACGAAGCGCGAGAGTTCGGCGATCGTCTCGGCGACCGACCAGATCTGGTCGGCGAGGTCCCCGGACTGCCGCAGCTCGCCGTCGACGAGCAGCGTGACCGCTCCCGTCGTCGGGTCGACGTCCGCCGCGGGGACGAGCCGGCCGATCGGTGCCGAGGCGTCGAACCCCTTCGCGAGGTCCCATGGCCGACCGAGCCGCTTGGCCTCGGCCTGCAGGTCCCGCCGGGTGAGGTCCAGCCCGACCGCGTACCCCCAGACGAGCTCGAGCGCCCGGTCGGCCGGCACGTCGCTGCCACCCGCTCCGAGGGCGACGACGAGTTCGACCTCGTGCTCGAGCCGGTCGGTCTGCGGCGGGTACGGGGTGTCCCCGTCGTCCGTCACCAGGGCGCTCGCGGGCTTGGTGAAGAAGAACGGCGGCTCGCGGTCCGGGTCGTGGCCCATCTCGCGGGCGTGCGCGGCGTAGTTCCGCCCGACGCAGTACACGCGGCGGACCGGGAAGCGGCCGCCGGTCGAGGTCGGCAGCGTCGGCTGCTCGGGCGGGGTGATGACGAGGTCCGGCACCCCTCCACCCTGGCACGCCCGATCCGGCCGCGGCGGTTCACCCCTCGCCGACGCTCGCTTCCCACCGCAGACGGCGCGCCCGTGCGCGTTCCTCGCGCTCGCGCCACTCCTGTCGGAACTCGTCGAGGAGGTGGACCCGGCCCGTCGAGTGCATGAGCGGCCCGTAGTGCGGGTCGGCCAGGAGACGCGGCCAGGCCATCTCCAACATGTCCAGACGCTGCTTGAACCGCCAGTCCGGCTCGTCCGTGATCATCGTGGTGTCGCTCCTCCGTCGTCGTGCTCCGGATCGACCGGGTCTGCCGGCCGGCTCGGCGGGTCTGCGAGCGACCCGAGTCGTCGTTCGGTCTCCTCGAGGGCCGCCATGACCCAGTAGTCGTCGCTGGTCGCCCAGTCGCGGGTCATCAGCGCGTGGGCCATCAGCGCCGCGCGTTCGCGCTCCGTGACGTCTGCGGAGAGCGCCCGGTCGGCGACCCACGACCAACGCTGCCACCACAGGTCCCGATGCACCGAGAACTCTGTATTTCGCCGGGTCCGCCGCCCCTCGACCACCGTCACGACGATGCCGATCGCCGCGATCACGGCGCCGGTCAGCGCCCCGACCAGTCCTGCCACCCCGATGCCCATGGCCCCACCCTGACGACACAGGACCGGCCACGCGTCGGGCGTGACCGGTCCTGTGGAGGCGGGTCGTGCCTCCAGGCCGTGTGGAGGACGACGGACGTGCGTCAGGCGCCGGGGGCGGCCCCCTCGGACTCGCCCGCACCCGGGTCGCCACCGGTGCCGCCGTCGGTCGGCTCGTCCTGCGGCCACCCCGCGAACTGCCACCCGGCGACCGACGGGTGGTCCTCACCACGGGAGTACGCGAACGCGCGGGCCGCGTCACGGGCCTCGGTGAGGGTCGTGAGCAGGTCCGCGTGCGCCGTCGCGTCCACCCGGCTGAGCGCGTCGTGCGCCAGCGCGAAGCGGTCCATGTCGTTGCGGATGAGCATGTCGAACGGCGAGGTCGTCGTGCCCTGCTCGAGGAACCCGTGCACGTGCAGGTCGTCGTGCCCGTGCCGACGGTACGTCAGCTGGTGCACGAGCGACGGGTACCCGTGGAAGGCGAACACCACCGGCGTCCCCGGCAGGAAGACCTCGTCGTAGCGTTCGTCGCTGACGGGGTGCTCGTGCTTCCGCGGGTCACCGAGGGACAGCAGGTCCACGACGTTGACGAAGCGGACCCCGACCTCCGGCGCGTGGTGGCGGATGATGTCGGCTGCCGCGACCGCCTCGACCGTCGGGACGTCCCCGGCGCTCGCGATCACGACGTCGGTGCGACCGACGGTCTGCTCGGTCCCGGCCCAGTCCCACACGCCGAGCCCGGCCGCAGCGTGCGCGGTCGCGTCCTCGAGCGACAGGAAGACCGGCTCCGGATGCTTGCCGGCGACGATGACCTCGATGCGGTCCGTCGTCTCGAAGGCGTGCGCGGCGACGGCGAGCAGGGTGTTCGCGTCCGCCGGCAGCTTGATCCGGACGAGGTCCTGCTGCTTCGACGCGACGACGTCGAGGAACCCGGGGTCCTGGTGCGAGAAGCCGTTGTGGTCCTGGCGCCAGACGTGCGACGACAGCAGGATCGACAGGTTCGACACCGGTGCGCGCCAGTCGATGTCGGTCGACGACTCGAGCCACTTGGCGTACTGGCCGACCATCGAGTCGATGATGTGGGCGAAGGCCTCGTAGGTGTTGAGCAGACCGTGCCGCCCGGTCAGGACGTAGCCCTCGAGCAGCCCCTCGAGCAGGTGCTCGGACAGGACCTCGATGACGCGGCCGCGGGCGCCGAGGTGTTCGTCGCCGGGACCGCGTCGCGCACGCCAGACCCGGCTCGTCACGTCGAAGACCGCGTCGAGCTTGTTCGAGATCGTCTCGTCCGGGCCGAACAGTCGGAACGTCGAACCGTTCCGCGACGTCAGCTCGGCGAGCCACGGACCCAACGTCGCCGTGGCGCTGGCGTCCTCGCCGACCGGCACCGCGTACGGCTCGAGCGGCGGCCGGTCGAGCGCCGTGCGGACGAGTCCGCCGTTGGCGTGCGGCGTCGCGCTCATCCGGCGGTCGCCCGCGGGACGGATCGTCGTGAGGATGCCGATCGGACGACCGTCCGCGTCGAAGAGCTCGTCCGGGCGGTAGGAGCGCATCCACTCCTCGAGCTGCTCACGGTGTCCGGCGTCCTCGCGGACCGCGGGCAGCGGCACCTGGTGCGCACGGAAGGTGCCCTCGACGCGCTCGCCGTCGACCTCCTGCGGGCCGGTCCAGCCCTTCGGCGTGCGGAGCACGATCATCGGCCAGCGTGGGCGGAGGTCCGCGGCGCCGGCCGACTGCCCGGCCGCCGCGCGCTCGGCCTGGGCCCGTGCGGCGGCCTGGATGTCGTCGATGGCGGCGAGGGCCCGGCGGAGCGCGCCGTCGAACAGGGCGTGCACGGCGTAGGGGTCGTCGCCGACCCGGGCGGAGTCGACGACGATCGGTTCGTACCCGAGGCCGCGGAAGTACGCGGTGAGGTCCTCGTCCGGGATCCGGGCGAGCACCGTCGGGTTCGCGATCTTCCACCCGTTCAGGTTGAGGATCGGCAGGACCGCGCCGTCGGACACCGGGTCGAGGAACGTGTGGGCCTGCCAGGAGCCGGAGAGCGGGCCGGTCTCGGCCTCGCCGTCGCCGACCACGCACGCGACGACGAGGTCCGGGTTGTCGAGCGCCGCGCCGTACGCGTGGGCGAGGGAGTAGCCGAGCTCACCGCCCTCGTTGATCGAGCCCGGCGTCTCCGGGGCCGCGTGCGAGGGGATCCCGCCGGGGAACGAGAACTGCCGGAAGAACTTCCGCAGGCCGTCGGGATCCGGGGTGATGTCGGGGTACAACTCGCCCCAGGTCCCCTCGAGCCAGGCGTTCGCGTTCATCGCCGGTCCGCCGTGCCCGGGGCCGCAGACGTAGAGCACGTCGCGGTCGGTCTCGGTGATGAGCGCGTTCAGGTGCGCGTACACGAGGTTCAGTGCGGGGGAGGTGCCCCAGTGCCCGAGGAGCCGGGGCTTGACGTCGTCCGGGTCGATCGGGCGCGTCAGCAGTGGGTTGTCGAGCAGGTAGATCTGTCCGACCGTGAGGTAGTTCGCGGCGCGCCACCAGGCGTCGATCGCCCGGATCCGGTCCGTGGTCGCGATGTGTGCGGGGGCCATGCCCCCACGCTACGGAACGGGGGACAGGAACCGCCCAGGAAATCGGTCCAATCCGTTCGGTGGGGGGTGTCGAACCACCAGTACAACCCGGGATTCACCCGGAGCGCTCACCAGCCGCAGTCAGCTGGTTCTCCACCCCTGTCCGGGGTGTGTTCGGCGCGCACACTGCGAAAATCGCGCGCCGAGCGCGACCACGAAAGGAACGAACTCAT